>Ga0308159_1003709_pt1 | contig 14892 bp, 19 predicted proteins | sample PhyCR1_FD_201040 | JGI IMG/M metagenome (GOLD analysis project Ga0308159, IMG submission 201040) | Phyllosphere microbial communities from UC Gill Tract Community Farm, Albany, California, United States - DLSLC.R1 | ecosystem: Host-associated > Plants > Phyllosphere > Unclassified | place: USA... | reverse complement strand
CCGCGGGTCCTTCTTGGCCCCCGACGCGGCGGCGAAGCTGCGGCCGATCCGGTCGCGGGCGGCGCCGCGGATCTCGATGACCCGCCACGGCCGCAGCGAGCTGTGGTCGGCGAGACGCGACGCCGCCGAGACGTACGTCGCGATCTCGTCGTGGCCCGGTGCCTCCGCCGTCACCTTCGACCGCGATCGTCGCGCGAGGACGGCGTCGAGCACCGGAGTGGGCACGGTCACTCGCTCTCGGCCTGGAACTCGAGGGCGATCGAGTTCATGCAGTACCGGTCGCCGGTCGGGGTGCCGAAGCCGTCGGGGAACACGTGGCCCAGGTGCGAACCGCAGTTCGCGCAGCGCACCTCGGTGCGCACCATGCCGAGGGTGCTGTCCTCGATCAGCTGCACCGCGTCGGGGTTCACCGACTCGTAGAAGCTCGGCCATCCGCAGCCGGAGTCGAACTTGGTGCCGCTCTGGAAGAGCTCCGCGTGGCAGGCGGCACAGGTGTAGAGGCCGGAGCGGTGCTCGTCGAGCAGCTCGCCGGTCCACGGACGCTCGGTGGCGGCTTCGCGCAGGACGGCGTACTGCTCGCGGTCGAGCTCCTCGCGCCACTCGGCGTCGGTCTTGTTCACGGAATACGACGACATGGGTCTCCCTAGGATTCCTCGCCAGTTTACGGGGGAGGTCGCTCCCCTCCTCTCTCGTAAACTCCCAGCCGTGCAGGCGAATTCCGTGATCTCGAAAGCGTGGAGCGAACTCTCGACCGAGGAGGTGTATGCCTTCGCGCGGCTGCGGACCGACGTGTTCCTCCGGGAGCAGCGCGTCGACGACGACGAGCTGGACGGCCGCGATCTCGAGCCGACCGCACGGCACTGGTGGATCGCCGACGGGCGCGGGACCGCCGCCTACCTCCGCACCCTCGTCGACGCCGAGCCGGAGCACGCCGACGCGCACCGCGTCATCGGCCGCGTCGTCACCCGCGCCGACAGGAGGGGGGAGGGGCTCGCGCACGCGCTCGTGCAGGCGGTGATCCGGCGCCACGGCGATGAGGCGATCCTCCTGCACGCCCAGTCGCACGTCGCCGGCCTCTACGCGCGCTCGGGCTTCGTCGCGTTCGGCGACGAGTACCAGGAGGCGGGCATCACCCACGTGAGCATGTACCGGAGCGCCTCCGCGGAGACAGCGGCGGGCGTGCCTACCCTGGACGGATGAACGGGACGACGGGAACGGCGCGGAGCACGAGCGCGCCGAGTGCTCCCCTCTCCGAGCGCGACCGCGAGGTGCTCGACTTCGAGCGCGACTGGACCTCGCGCTCCGGGGACAAGGAGGACGCGATCCGATCCAGGTTCGGGCTCTCGGTCGCCCGCTACTATCAGGTCCTCGGCGCGGTCCTCGCCTCTCCCGCGGCCCTCGCCCACGACCCGATGCTCGTGAAGCGCCTCCTGCGCATCCGCGACGGGCGCTCCGGTGCCCGCGCCGCGCGGCGCCTCGGGCGGCCCGAGTAGACCCGCTGCTCGCGCAGACCGCAACGGAAGGCCGGCTCCGACCTCGATGTCGAACACGCACCCGAAGGACCGCTTCGACGAGATCCCCGCGACGGAGGGCCGCGTCGGCGCGCACCGTCGGCCGCCCGCTCCGCACGCCCGCCTCATCGCCCTCGCCTGGGCGACGCTGGCCACCGGAGTGATCGTCCTCCTCGGCTTCATCGGTCTCCTCGTGATCGACGACCGGGTGCGGTTCGACGACGTCTTCACCGCTCCCACCGGCATCGCCGACTCGACGCCGGAGGTCGCTCCGACCGTGGATCCGTCCCTCGAGATCGCGGTGCTCAACGGCACCCCGACCGCCGGGCTCGCTGCCAGCGCCGGCGACGTGCTCACGACGGACGGCTGGACGGTGCCGACGGTCGCGAACGCCAGCTCCGAGGACCAGGCGGCGACCACCGTCTACTACTCCGACCCCGCGCTGCAGGGAGCCGCGCTCGGCCTGGTCGAGTCGCTCGGAGTCGGGGCCCTGGTGCAGGGGGACGAGTTCGTCGAGACCGGCGATCTCGTCGTGGTCCTCGGCGCCGACTACCCCGTCGGCTGAGCCTCGGGACCTCGCTCCGACGCGGGCGAACCCCGCCGTCACCGGGTCTTCTGTTTCCGGCACGTTTAATCCGTGTTGAATCGCGGACAACTCTTTCCCGAACGCGCGATCGCGCCGTTTCCGGGCCCGTACCGCGGATTAGTATCTCGACTCGGAGGCACGCGCGCATCGCTCGTGTCGAGGGCAGCACAGTACTTGGGAGTGGAAATGGCGAACGGAACCGTCAAGTGGTTCAACGCTGAGAAGGGCTACGGCTTCATCACGGTCGACGGCGGCGGGCAGGACGTGTTCGTCCACTACTCCGCGATCGACATGTCGGGATACAAGGTCCTCGAGGAGGGCCAGCACGTCGCCTTCGAGGTCGGCACCGGATCGAAGGGACCCCAGGCGGAAGCGGTGCGCCTGGTCTGACCCGGCGCTCGTTCCAGGAGCCGTCGCCCGCCCCGAGCGGACGGCGGCTCCTGTCGTCCCTCCCCGTGTCGCGTCGCTTGCACTCGTCACCCGCGAGTGCCAGAATCGCTCTTGGCACTCGGTTCATCCGAGTGCCAGGAATGAAACTTTCTTGACGTCCGGGAGGGACGAGAAACACACATGGCCAAGATCATTGCTTTTGACGAAGAAGCCCGCCGCGGCCTCGAGCGTGGACTCAACACTCTGGCCGACGCGGTCAAGGTGACCCTCGGCCCGCGTGGCCGCAACGTCGTGCTCGAGAAGAAGTGGGGCGCTCCCACCATCACGAACGACGGCGTCTCGATCGCCAAGGAGATCGAGCTCGACGAGCCCTACGAGAAGATCGGCGCGGAGCTCGTCAAGGAGGTCGCCAAGAAGACCGACGACGTCGCCGGCGACGGAACCACCACGGCGACCGTCCTCGCCCAGGCCCTGGTCCGCGAAGGCCTGCGCAACGTCGCGGCCGGCGCCGACCCGATCACCCTGAAGAAGGGCATCGAGAAGGCCGTCAAGGCCGTCACCGCCGAGCTCATCGCCGGCGCCAAGGCGATCGAGACCAAGGACGAGATCGCGGCGACCGCCTCCATCTCGGCCGCGGACCCCGAGATCGGCGCGATCATCGCCGAGGCGATCGACAAGGTCGGCAAGGAGGGCGTCGTCACCGTCGAGGAGTCGAACACCTTCGGCACCGAGCTCGAGCTCACCGAGGGCATGCGCTTCGACAAGGGCTACCTGTCGCAGTACTTCGTGACCGACCCCGACCGCCAGGAGGCGGTGTTCGAGGACCCCTACATCCTCATCGTCAACTCCAAGGTCTCGAACATCAAGGACCTCCTCCCCGTCGTCGACAAGGTGATCCAGGCGGGCAAGCAGCTGCTGATCATCGCCGAGGACGTCGACGGTGAGGCGCTGGCGACCCTGGTCGTCAACAAGATCCGCGGCATCTTCAAGTCCGTCGCCGTCAAGGCCCCGGGCTTCGGCGACCGTCGCAAGGCCCAGCTCCAGGACATCGCGATCCTGACCGGCGGCCAGGTCATCTCCGAAGAGGTCGGCCTCAAGCTCGAGAACGTCACCCTCGACCTCCTCGGCTCGGCCCGCAAGGTCGTCATCACCAAGGACGAGACCACCATCGTCGAGGGCTCCGGCGACGCCGAGGCCATCGCCGGTCGCGTCGCGCAGATCCGCGCCGAGATCGAGAACACCGACAGCGACTACGACCGCGAGAAGCTCCAGGAGCGCCTCGCGAAGCTCGCCGGTGGAGTCGCGGTCATCAAGGCCGGAGCGGCGACCGAGGTCGAGCTCAAGGAGCGCAAGCACCGCATCGAGGACGCCGTCCGCAACGCGAAGGCCGCCGTCGAGGAGGGCATCGTCGCCGGTGGTGGCGTCGCCCTCATCCAGGCCGGCAAGCTCGCGTTCGACAAGCTCGAGCTCGTCGGAGACGAGGCGACCGGCGCGAACATCGTCAAGGTCGCCATCGAGGCGCCGCTCAAGCAGATCGCGCTGAACGCCGGTCTCGAGCCCGGTGTCGTCGCCGCCAAGGTCCGCGAGCTGCCCACCGGACACGGCCTCAACGCCGCGACCGGCGAGTACGTCGACCTGATCGCCGCCGGCATCATCGACCCGGTCAAGGTCACCCGCTCGGCGCTGCAGAACGCTGCGTCGATCGCCGGCCTCTTCCTCACCACCGAGGTCGTCGTCGCCGACAAGCCCGAGAAGAACCCGGTCCCGGCCGGCGACCCCACGGGCGGCATGGACTTCTAGTCCGACCCGCACCACACGCTGAAGGCGGTTCCCCTCCGGGGGAGCCGCCTTCCGTGCGTTCCGGGTGGCCCCGGCGGCGCGCGGACGACGGCTCCCTCGTGCTTGCCGCTCAGGAGCCGAAGAGACGCGCGTTCGCCTGCTCGGTGTCGGCGTACTGCTGCGCAGCCGTGCCGAGTGCGAGCGTGATCGTGGCCAGGCCCTCGTCGACCTGCGCCTGCGTCGACCGCCAGACTCCGACGACGCCCTGGAACGCATTCGAGGCCTGGCCCTGCCAGACCGCCTCGAGCCCGGTCAGCTGCGCGAGCAGCCCCGACACCTCGGTCTGGATGCGGTCCATGTAGCCGTGCGCGGTGCCGGTCATCGTGGTCATCGCGTCGATGTCGGTCTGGTAGCGGGTCATGGGGGAGTCCTCTCGTTCCGGTGGGCGCCGATCGGCGCGTGCGAGAACGGTAGGACGTCCGGCGTCGCCGCCGGCGGCGCTCAGACCGAGGCTGGGGAGGATTCGCCGTTCGGGCCGACGGTGAGGAGGGGCAGGGCGACGCGGAAGGTCGCTCCGCCGCCCGGGGTCTCGACGACGTCGACGCGGCCCTTGTGCGCGGCCACGATGGAGGAGACGATCGCCAGCCCCAGACCGCTGCCGCCGGTCTCACGGGTGCGGGACGTGTCCGCGCGCCAGAAGCGCTGGAAGATCTTCTCGCGGATCTGCGGCGGGATGCCCTCGCCGTGGTCGATCACCTCGAGGAACGCCAGACGGCGCGCGCGGTCGACCGCGACTCCGATCTCGATGGGGGTGTCCTCGGGGGTGTACCGCACGGCGTTGCCGATGAGGTTCGTGAGCACCTGACGGATCTTGTTCTCCTCGGCCATGACCAGTGCGGGGAGTCCCGCCTCCTCGGGAGCGGGCTCGGCCGTCCCTGCGGCGATCTCCTCGGCCTTCACCCGGCTGGGGCGTCGGCGGAGTCGGGCGAGGCGGGCGCCGGCGGCGGCGATGGGACCGGTCAGGCCGGCGGCTGCCGTCTGCAGCGGCTGCGTCGCGGCTCCGGTGAGATCGTCGTCGTCGAGGGCCGGCGTCTCGAGGGGGGTGTCGTCACGGGTCTCGACGCCGAAGTCGCGGTCGGGCCAGGAGGCCATCGCGTCCATTGCTGCGTCGCGCGCGAGGGGCATCAAGTCGACGGGGGCGAGAGCGAGCGGCTTCGTCTCGTCGAGACGGGCGAGCTCGAGCAGGTCCTCGACGAGACCGCCCATACGGATCGCCTCCTTCTCGATGCGCTCCATCGCCTGGCCGACGGCCTCGGGCGTCTGCAGGGCGCCCATCCGGTACAGCTCGGCGTAGCCGCGGACCGAGACCAGGGGCGTGCGCAGCTCGTGGCTGGCGTCGCCGACGAAGCGGCGCATCTGATCGATCGTGCGCGCACGGTCGCGGAACGCGGTGTCGATCCGGCCGAGCATGGCGTTGAGCGAGCGGTTCAGCCGCCCGACCTCGGTGTTGGGCGTGGTGCCGTCGAGCCGCTGGCTGAAGTCGCCGTCGGCGATGGCGGCGGCGGTGCGCTCCACCTCGCGCAGCGGCGCGAAGGTGGTGGTGACGAGCAGGCGCGTGAGCATCGCGCCGATCACGACGATCGCGACTCCGAACCCCAGGAAGATCGTGAGGTAGATCGTCATGATGTTGTCCACACCGCGCGTGGACGTGGCCAGCAGCAGCGTCTGGACCTGGTTGCCCTGCGAGTAGGTCGTCGCGACGAAGTGGTACTCGATCTTGCCGTTGACGCTCTCGATCGTGCCGCGATCGTCTCCGAGATCGAGCGCCTCGTCGAGCGTGTACCTCGTCGGGAAGGCGGGGTCGTTCGGGCCGATCGCCGTCGAGTCGCCCTGCACGCCCTCGGAGTCGTAGACCGCGCCGACGTACAGGTTGTCGTCGTCGCTCAGACCGGCCTCGCCCTTCGCGCTCAGCGTGTTGGCGACCAGCTGCGCCTTCACCGCGAGATCGCGGTCGAGCTGCGAGATGAGCTGCGGCTTCAGCATCGTCATGGTCCCGATGCCGGAGACGAGGAGGCCCAGGGTGAGCAGCAGGACCGTCACCGCGGTGATCTTGGTCCGCAGGGAGATGGAGTTCCACCGCTCGGCCAGGGTCTGGTGCATGGCGGTGGGACTCCCTCGATGGCGGAACGGCGGCCGCCCCGCGAGGGGGCGACCGCCGGGGTGCGGAGCTCCGGGCTCCGCGACGTCGATCAGGACCCGGAGGCTAGGCCTTCGCGACCTTCAGCATGTATCCGAATCCTCGCTTGGTCTGGATGAGCGATTCCTCCGAATGCGTGTCGAGCTTACGTCGGAGGTACGAGATGTAGGACTCGACGATGCCCGCATCGCCGTTGAAGTCGTACTCCCACACGTGGTCGAGGATCTGCGCCTTGCTGAGCACGCGGTTGGGGTTGAGCATCAGGTAGCGCAGCAGCTTGAACTCGGTGGGGCTGAGCTCGACCGGCTCGTCGCCGACCAGGACCTCGTGGGTGTCCTGGTCCATCGTCAGCTCGCCGGCGCGGATGACCGCGTCCTCCTCGGCGTGCATCGTGCGGCGGAGGATCGCCTTGATGCGCGCGACGATCTCGTCGAGGCTGAACGGCTTGGTGACGTAGTCGTCGCCGCCGACCGTGAGACCGGTGATCTTGTCCTCCGTGTCGTCCTTCGCCGTGAGGAAGAGGATGGGGGAGGTGTAGCCGGCCGAGCGCAGGCGCTTCGTGACGCCGAACCCGTTCATGTCGGGGAGCATGACGTCGAGGATGATCAGGTCGGGCTCCTCCTCGAGGACGGCCGAGATGGCCTGCGCGCCGTTGCCCACCGCGCGCACGGCGAAGCCGGCGAAGCGGAGGCTCGTGGTGAGCAGGTCTCTGATGTTGGGCTCGTCGTCGACGATGAGAATGCGGGGTCCGTCCATGAGGACATCTTCTGCGCGTTGCCTGAACGGAATCTGGGAGCCGAGTGGTGGGTGGCTCGACACCGCCCCGGTGCCGTCGGTGCGATCAGGACGCGCGGCGTCGACGCACTCCGACGATCAGCATCGCGATCATCATCAGGAAGGCGATGGGCAGGCCGACGAGGGGGACCGCGAAGACGAACTGCCACAGCGGACCCTCGTACCGCTCGACTCCGAGGAGGGGCGCGAGGAGGATCGCGAGGAACGCGAGCACCGTCACGGCGATGATCGCGATGAACATGTAGGCGAGGGTGCGCTCGGCGCGTCCGATGCCCGCCGGCTGCTGTGGCTTCACCCCCCAAGGATAGGCCGCACCGGAGAGCCTCTAAACTGGTGGTTGCTTCGATTCCAGGAGGGGTTCTGCATGCCTACCGGCAAGGTCAAGTTCTACGACGAGGAGAAGGGCTTCGGCTTCATCAGCACTGATGACGGCCAGGAGGTCTTCCTGCACGCTTCCGCGCTGCCCTCGGGGACCGCGGTGAAGCCCGGCACACGCCTCGAGTTCGGCATCGCCGACGGCAAGCGCGGGGCTCAGGCCCTGACCGCCCGCGTCATCGAGGCGCCCCCCAGCATGGTGAAGATGAACCGCAAGTCGGCCGACGACATGTCGGTGATCGTCGAGGACACCGTCAAGCTGCTCGACGGCATCGGCACCGGCCTCAAGCGCGGTCGCTACCCCGACAAGGCCCACGGCCGCAAGATCGCGGCGCTGCTGCGCCGGGTGGCGGACGAGCTGGATGCCTGACGCCGACGGCACGACCGGCGACCTCGCGTCGTCCGAAGGGGAGGAGTCCCTCCTGCTCACCGACACCGCCGGTGCTGCCGCGGACGACACCACCGGCACCGAGGGAGTCGACGTGTCGACCCTCGAGGCGGAGGCGTCGATCGTGATCGCCGACGTGTCCACCGAGGAGGATCTGCCGACTCCAGGAGCCGGTACCGAGCTCGATGAGCCTCGGGCCGAGTCCGATGCGGAGTCCGGGCTCCCGGCCGCCGTGGACGAGTCGGACGTCGAGAGCGCGACCGGAGGATCCGAGTCGGAGGCCGACCTCGTGGTCGACGGCTCCGAGTCGGGGACCGAGGACGTCCTCGAGGACGAGGCGGTCGAGCCCGTCTACGAGCTCGACGCCGTGCTCGCCGCTTCCGAGGAGCGGGCCCGCGAGGCGCTCGCCGACGTCGCTCCGCCCGGAACGATCGGGCCGCTGGTGGCGACGCTGGCGCAGGGCGAGCACGTGGTCTCGCTCCAGTTCGCGAACCTCATGCGGGGCTACCCGGGATGGCTCTGGACGGCGACGCTGTCGCGCATCGACGAGACCGAGGACGTCAACGTGCTCGAGGTCGAGCTGCTGCCCGGCGAGGGAGCGGTGCTCGCTCCGGACTGGGTGCCGTGGACGGATCGCCTGGCGGACTACCGCGCGGCGCAGGACGCGGCCGGCGAGGAGTCGGACGACTCGGACGAGGACGACACCGACGACGACGATGACGAGGCGGACGAGGACGCTCCCGACTCGGAGGACGAGTTCGACGATCAGGTCGTGCTCGACGACGACGACGAGTCGGAGGATGACGACGACTCGGACGACGACGAGTCCGACGACGACGACGAGTCCGACGATGACGACGAGTCCGACGACGACGAGTCCGATGACGACGACGACCGGGATGACGACGACCGCTGAGTCGGCACCTCCCGTGGTGGCAGCGGGGGAGGGGGCGGCGTGATCGGCATCGACACGCTCGTCTCCTACCCCGACGGCGCCACCTCCTCCGAGGGGGAGATCGTCCACGTCGAGGTACTGGAGGAGGGCCGTTGGGCGGTCGTCCTCGACGCGACGGCCGCTCATCCCGTCGATCCGACCTGGCCCGACCAGGGTCCGGACGAGGGTGTCCTCGTGGCCGAGGGCGTCCGCTACCGCCTGCTCGACTGCCGCATCGCGGCGTGGGACGGGCGCACCCTGCACCTCGGCGACCGGCTCCCGGTCCGCCTCGGCACCGAGGGCTGGGTCTTCGTCGTCGCGCACGTCGTGGCCGATGCGTCCGCGCTCGCCGAGGGGCAGCGGATCCGGGTCGAGGTCGACCGCGCCCGCCGCGACGAGTTCTCGCGCGGGCACACGGCCTGCCATCTGGCCTCGCTCGCCCTGAACGCGGCGCTCGCCGACTTCTGGAGCAAGCCGGTGCGGACCGATTCCCTCGGCAGCCCCGACTTCGATCAGGCCGCGATCCAGTCGTCGCTGATCCGCCCCTCGGGCTCGACCGACGTCTACCGGCTCGGGAAGAGCCTCCGGCGCAGCGGCTTCGACACCGCCCGGCTGCAGGAGGCTCTGCCGGAGGTCGAGGAGCGGATCGACGCCCTGCTGGCGGAGTGGACGGCGGAGGAAGCCTCCGTCGCCATCGAGCGCGAGGACGAGCTCCTCGGCTCCCGCCGGACCTGGCGGTGCCTGCTCGCGGCCGGCGAGGCGTCGATCCCGTGCGGAGGAACGCACGTCGCGAGCCTCGCGCAGCTCGGCGCCGTCTCGGTGGAGCTGTCCGTCGATCCGGTCGCGGCGACGCTCACGATGGAGACGGACGCCTCCTGAGCCCTCAGCGGCGGTTGCGGCTGTAGAAGAGGCCGATGGTGCCGAGCACGACGCCGATGACGACGGTCGACAGCACGAGCGGAGGCACGTCGACGCCGACCGAGGCCGCCACGAGGACGCCGATCAGCGCCGCGACCCAGACGAGGCAGCCCACGAGCAGCGCCCGGGCGTCGTCGCTCGGGTAGGGCGGAGGACTCGGTCGACGCTCCTCCTCGCGGAGCCACAGCCTCATCCTCCGCCCGCCCCTCAGTCGGCCAGGCGCTCGATGACGTGGTCGATGCAGTTCAGCAGCGACCGGACGTCGTCGGGCTCGATCGCGGTGAAGGTGGCGATGCGCAGCTGGTTGCGCCCGAGCTTGCGGTACGGCTCGGTGTCGACGATGCCGTTGGCGCGGAGGATCTTCGCGATCAGCGCGGCGTCGATCGACGCGTCGAAGTCGACGGTGGCGACGACCTGCGAGCGGTGCTCGGGCACCTCGACGAAGGGGGTCGCGACGGACGAGGCCTCGGCCCAGTCGTAGATCGCGGACGAGGACTCGGCGGTGCGCGCCGACGCCCAGGCGAGGCCGCCGTTGCCGTTCATCCAGTCGAGCTGCGACTCCATCAGCAGGAGCGTCGCGAGCGCGGGCGTGTTGAGCGTCTGGTTCAAACGCGAGTTGTCGACGGCGTTCTTGAGGCTCAGGAACTCCGGGATGTACCGCCCGCTCGCCGCGATGCGCTCAACGCGCTCGACGGCGGCGGGGGAGAAGAGGCCGAACCAGAGGCCGCCGTCGCTGGCGAAGTTCTTCTGCGGCGCGAAGTAGTAGACGTCGGCCTGCGAGGCGTCGAAGTCGATGCCGCCGGCGGCGCTCGTCGCGTCGATCACGGTGAGCGCGCCCTCGTCACCGTGGACGCGCGTGACGGGCGCCATCACTCCGGTCGAGGTCTCGTTGTGCGGCCAGGCGTAGACGTCGACGCCCTCGAGGACCTCGACCTCGCTCCGCGAGCCGGCCGGGGCCGAGATCACGTGCGCCGGCTCGAGGAACGGCGCGGACGCGGCCTTCGCGAACTTCTGGCCGAACTCGCCGAAGGTCAGGTTCTCGGCGCGGCGCTCGATGAGCGAGAACGCGGCCGAGTCCCAGAACGCAGTCGAGCCGCCGTTGCCGAGCAGGACCTCGTAGCCCTCGGGGACGTCGAACAGCGTCGCGAGGTGCTCGCGCACGCGGCCCACCAGGTTCTTGACCGGGGCCTGCCGGTGCGACGTGCCGAGGAGGTGCGCGCCCTCGGTCGCGAGGTGCGCGAGCTGGTCGTGCCGCACCTTGGACGGGCCGCAGCCGAATCGTCCGTCGTGGGGGAGGAGCTCGCGAGGAATGGTGACGTCCGGCATGCGTTAATACTAGGGTTCCCGGCTCGCCCCCTCCTTCGAGTGACGAAGGCCTGGCGCCGTGCGGCTTCGCGGAAGTTGCGACACGGTGCCCAGTAAGGTTGAGCGCGCCGAGACGGGAAGGCTGAGATGACGGATCTGATCGACACCACCGAGATGTACCTGCGCACCATTCTGGAGCTCGAGGAGGAGAACATCATCCCCCTCCGTGCGCGCATCTCGGAGCGTCTGAGCCACTCGGGACCGACCGTCTCGCAGACCGTCGGACGCATGGAGCGCGACGGTCTCGTGGTCGTCTCCGGAGACCGCCACCTCGAGCTCACCACCGACGGGCGCCGCAAGGCGATCCACGTCATGCGCAAGCACCGCCTCGCCGAGCGGCTCCTCCACGACGTCATCAAGCTCGACTGGGAGTTCGTGCACGAGGAGGCCTGCCGCTGGGAGCACGTCATGAGCGAGCAGGTCGAGCGCCGACTCCTCGAGATGCTCGACCACCCGACCGAGTCGCCGTACGGCAACCCGATCCCGGGTCTCGACGAGCTCGGCGACACCCCGGCGTCGCGCTTCGCGGACGGCGTCATCAGCCTGCCCCGCTTCGTCGCCGGATCGACCGAGCCCAAGCGCGGAGTGGTGCGTCGTCTCGGGGAGCCGGCACAGGTCGATCCCGAGCTGCTGCTCCAGTTGAAGCAGTCGGGCGTCATGCCGGGAGCAGAGGGCGAGTTCTCGGCCCTCAACGGCTACGTCCTCGTGCGCATCGACGGCGCGGAAGCGGGCATCGAGCTCCCCAACGAGGTCGCGGCCCACATCTTCCTCGTGGTCTGACGACAGGTCCCCGAGCGGCCCCTGGGCGAGCGCTGGATGCGCTCCTAGCGCATCCCGGGACGGACTGCACGCCGATGTCGTGATCGGGCCGCGTCGAATGGTGACAAATCGGTAACGGTCGCATACGCTCTGGGGAGCCCTGCATCCGGACCCCGGATCCAGGGCGCGGAATCCGACGTCCCCCTGCCCGTCTCGGACCACCGTGAACATCGATGCTTCGTGCATGAGACGGGACAGCCGCCTGGGCTGACGGGACGCGGAGGTCCACCCCTTTGGCCGAGAACGACACCACCGGCAGCCCCGACCGGTACCGCTCCACCCACCCGAACAGCCCCCGCAGCACCGCCTCCTTCGAGAACCAGCCGCCCGTCGTGCGCGCGCGGTTCCACTCCGAGGCTCCCGTCGCCCGCCGCGCGGTCCCGACCGCCCCGGCCCGTCAGCGCGACGTGACCGACTTCGTCCCCTCGCCCGCAGGCACCCCTCGCCGGCACCGCGGCCGGACGCTCGGGAAGGTCGCGATCGTCGGGTTCGCCGGCGCGCTCGTCGCGACCATGGCGCTCCCCGCCTACGCGTTCTCCCCGGGGACCGACAGCGCGAGCCCGTTCGCGGCGTCGCAGGCCGACCTCCTCCGTCAGGGCGAGGCGCAGACCGTCGCCGTCGCGGGCAGCGTCGTGCAGGCCGCGATCGCGCGCGACGGCTTCTCGGCCGAGGCGGCTCCTCCGCCCCCGCCGCCCCCCGAGCCCGAGCCCGTCATCGAGCCGGTCGTCGACACCTCGGACGTCGAGACCGCCCGCGCGGAGACCGCCGAGACGTTCAACTCGTACGACGGAGCGTCGGCCGCCGAGCTCGCCGCGTCGGCGCCCACCACCGGGTACAGCCTCTCGGCCGTGTACAACACCGCCCTGCAGTACCAGGGCGTGCCCTACGTCTTCGGCGGAGCGGACCCGAGCGGCTTCGACTGCTCCGGTCTCGTGATGTACGTCTTCGCGCAGTACGGCATCTCGATGCCGCACTCGGCCGCGGGTCAGGCCGCGATGGGCACCCGCATCCCGGTGTCGGAGGCGCAGCCCGGCGACCTGGTGATCATGCCCGGTCACGACGGCTTCTACGCGGGCAACGGCAACATCCTGCACGCGCCCTACGCCGGTGCGAGCGTCCGCGTGCAGCCGATCTGGACGTCGGACTACTACATCGTGCGCATCCCGGGCTGAGCCCGGACGCCCGTCGACGAGCCCGCTCCCTGTCCGGGGGCGGGCTCGTTCGCGTCCGCGGGGGACGCGGTGTGAAATGCGGATGACGAATTCGGGCGAACCTCTGGTGTTTCGCGCCGGAAGGAATACTCTGAACCCCACTCCGCCGTACCAGCGGAGCGGTTCGTCGAGGGACGGAGTGCCGGGATGACCGAGCGGAACGGGCACCACTGCGTGGGGCTGCGTTCGCGCGTGCGGCGGACCGACTCGATCCGGGCGGGGATCCTCTCCGCCTCGGTGCACTCCTCCGACACTCGGATACGCCACCACGACTCGACGCGGTGCTCAGCCGCGGCCCAGAAGGGCGCCGTCCACGCGACGGCGCCCTTCTTCGCGTCCGGGGCGCTGCCGTGGTGCGACGGACGACGTCTGTTCGGAGGTCACTGATGCGCACTCTGGTTCTCAACGCCGGCTACGAGCCGCTCGCGGTCGTCTCGTTCAAGCGGGCACTCGTCCTGCTGATGACGGAGAAGGCGACCGTCATCGCGGCCGACGAGGACAATCCGGTGCACGGGGCGACCGGCGACTACGTGCGGCCGTCCGTGATCCTGCTGACACGCTACGTGCGGATCCCGAGCTCGCGGACGGTGCCCGTCTCGCGGCGAGGGGTGCTGCGGCGCGACAACCACCGCTGCGGCTACTGCGGGATGCACGCGAACACCATCGATCACATCCAGCCGAAGTCGCGGGGCGGACGGGACACCTGGGAGAACCTCGTCGCCTGCTGCCACCGCTGCAACAACACCAAGAGCGACCGCACGCCCGCCGAGATGGGCTGGCACCTGCGGACGGTACCGCGGGTGCCTCGGGCCGGCTCCTGGCTGGTGCGGGGTGCCGAGCGGATGGAACCCGAGTGGAACGGCTACTTGGCCCCTGCCGCCTGACGGGGCGAGGGCACTCCGCTCGCGGCGTTGTCGTCGGGCGCGATACCGCCGGTATCGCTTCCTCCTCCGCCTTGCGATCGAAGCACCCTCGCTTCGTCAGAAGACAGAGGCGACGAACTCCTACTCGTTGTCGCCGCCGGTGGCGGTGCTGGCGTTGCCGGAGCGCTCGCCGGACCAGGTCCAGTTGGCGACCTCCGGGAGGTCCTCGCCGAACTCGCGGGTGTAGGCGCGGGCTCGGATGCGGGCGTCCTGCATCTCCTGGCGGAGGCCGGCGGCGCGGGAGCCGAGTCCGGGGGTGCGGTCGATGACGTCGATCACCAGCGAGTAGCGGTCGAGGTCGTTCAGCATCACCATGTCGAACGGGGTGGTGGTGGTGCCGTTCTCCTTGTAGCCGCGCACGTGCAGGTTCTGGTGACCGGTGCGCTTGTAGGTCAGGCGGTGGATCAGCCACGGGTAGCCGTGGTACGCGAACACCACGGGGCGGTCGGGGGTGAAGACCGCGTCGAACTCGCGGTCCGAGAGGCCGTGCGGGTGCTCGGACTCGGACATCAGGCGCATGAGGTCGACGACGTTGACCGTGCGGATCGCGAGGTCCGGGAGCTTCTCGCGCAGGATGCTCACGGCGGCGAGGGTCTCGAGGGTCGGGACGTCGCCCGCGCAGGCGAGCACGACATCCGGCGACTCGCCCTGCCGCTCGCTGCTCGCCCACTCGAGGATGCCGAGGCCGCGGGTGCAGTGGG
>Ga0308159_1003706_pt1 | contig 14896 bp, 15 predicted proteins | sample PhyCR1_FD_201040 | JGI IMG/M metagenome (GOLD analysis project Ga0308159, IMG submission 201040) | Phyllosphere microbial communities from UC Gill Tract Community Farm, Albany, California, United States - DLSLC.R1 | ecosystem: Host-associated > Plants > Phyllosphere > Unclassified | place: USA... | reverse complement strand
CGATCACGCCGGTGACGATCGCGACGATCGACACGGCGCGGAGATCGCCCTTCGGCGTCGGGGGTGCCGGCGGTTCTTCGCGCGGGGGGATGTCGACGGCCGGTTCGAGCGAATCGGGGAGGTCGTCGTCTGCCATGCATCGATCCTCCCAGGTCGCGGGCCGATTCGGGGAGGCATTGACGGGCTCGCGGCTTCCGACGGCGCCTAGGCTCGACCAGATGAGAACCGTCGGAGTCGACCTCGCCGCCGGAGCCCCCGGCACCGCTCTCGCCGAGATCGTCTGGACCGGCGGCAGCGCCCGGCTCACGCGCCTCGAGACCGGGATCCAGGATGCCGACATCGTGGCATCCGTCGCGTCCGGTGACGCCTGGCTCGGGGTGGACTGCCCGCTCGGCTGGCCCGACGCGTTCGTCGACTTCGTCGCGGCGCACCACGCAGACATCGCCCCGGAACTCGGGCCGGTCGACGGGGGCGCCGAGTGGCGCCGCACGCTCGTCTACCGCCACACCGACCACGTCGTGCGCGAGCGCATCGGCCGCTGGCCGCTGAGCGTCTCGACCGATCGGCTGGGCGTGACGGCGCTGCGCGGCGCGGGCCTGCTGGGACGACTGGCCGAGGCGGGGTTCGCGGTCGACCGAGCCGCCGAGGGGCGACTGTTCGAGGTCTACCCCGGCGGGTCGCTGCGCCTGTGGGGCTTCGACACGAGCGGATACCGCGTGAATGCCGCCCGCCGCGCGATCCTTCTCGACGCGCTGTCGCAGCGCGCACCGTGGCTCGACCTCGGAGGTTTCGGGTCGCTCGCCGTCGCGAAGGCCGATGCTTTCGACGCCGTCATCGCCGCCCTGGCTACGCGCGCCGGTGCTCTCGGGGTGTTCGAGCGTCCGGCATCCGGAGTGCTGCCCGTCGCCCGGCGCGAGGGCTGGGTCGTGCTGCCGGACGGGCCGCTCGGGGCGCTGGTCGAGGCCTGAGCTGACCGGGTGATGGGCGATCGCGGGGCCACTCGGTCGAAGGGAGTCCGCGCAGACGCTGCGTCACGGTGAGGAGGCGCGAATGTCGTTCGAAGCCGTTCCCGTCACGCGTCCGTGCTTATCGAAGGTTCGAGATGCGTACCGGACGATCTCCAACACCACCATCCGACCCTCGATATCAATTCGCGGGTTGATGTGGTGGATCTTCGCTTCGAAAGCCTCGAGTGCGGCCAGATGGGGGAGAGCAACCCGCACGTGCATGTTGGTGGGCCCGGCCGCCAAACCCAGGTAGGTCGTCCCCGTAAGGGCAGTGATCCGAGAGACGGCCTCACCGACGTCCCCCGCGGGCACCCGTAGGCCGATCCACACGATGGCGCTCGTCGGGATCGCGGCGGGCGCGAGCGCCGCCCTCACGTGCAACGCGCCGGCAGAGATGAGCTTGGAGACGCGTCGTTTCACGGAGGACTCCGACGCACCTACTGCACGCGCCAGAGCGGCGACGGATGATCGGCCGTCGCGACTGAGCTCCATGCAGATCGCCCAGTCGAGATCGTCGGTCCGCCCGGTCGACGGTACGAGGGTGCCTCGGTCGTGCGCCGGAAGGCGCGAGCGAGAGCCGGGCTCCATGGATCCGGCCGCAGCCAGGCCTCTGTCGAGATGGGTTGCCACGGTGGGCTGGGACAGGATCTTCTCGACGCCGGGAATCCTCGGAAGCGACTCGAGGATGAGCTCGCTGAGGTCTTGGTGGTTTTTTGCGCAAGCGACCATGAAGATGTCGGAGCTTCCACTGACGATCTCCACGGTCATAGCGTGCGGAAGTTCGGCGATGATCGCGGCCACTGCTCGAACGCAGGCGACCTTGCACTGAATCTGCAGGAATGCAGCAGCCATTCCCCGCGTCAGCAGCGGATAGCACGTCACCCACGCGAGATTGGCTTCTTGCATCGAATCCCACCGTCGCGCGGCGGTCACCGGGTCGACGCCGACGGCCGCGCCCACAGTCGCCCACGATGCACGGGGAGCGATCTCCACCGCGTGGAAAATTGCGAGGTCGGTCTCGTCGAGGAGTGTCTTTTCCTGCATTCATGAACGGTACATGAAGGAATCCTGCACTTTGGGCTGTCTAGCCGACGGCTTGTGAATATGGCGCCTGGTCGCACCCGAAGCGGCCTGAGGAGTACCGCACAATGTTTCGAGCCCGCCTTTTCTGCCCGCGCGTCGGGCGGGGAGCCGATGTCCGACCGTCCGCCGCATTCATCCACGCGTCATCGGCTCGTGGACCTCGATGCGCTCGACGAAGCGCTGACGGGGCGGTGGACGCCTCGTGAGCGACGATGTCTTGAGCGCGCCCGCCGTGGACGATCGAGAGCTTCTCGCAGCAGCGCGCAGCGGATCGTCCGATGCCTTGCAGGAGCTCTGGCGCCGGCACCAGCGGGCCGCGCACCGGTACGCAACCTCGCTGACGCGTCGTTTCGATGCTGATGATCTGGTTTCTGAAGCATTCCTTCGCGTGTTTTCGACCCTGCGCAATGGCCGTGGTCCGAACGACGCGTTGCGGCCCTATCTCTTTGTGACCATCAGAAACATTGCGATCAAGTGGGCGAAGTCGCCGGGGTCGGTCTCGCTGGGCGACGTCGACGAGCCTGGGTACGACGCGAACCTGGGCGGGGCATTGCTCGACACCGCGAACCGAGGAAAACTCCAGGAGGCGATGAGTTCGCTCCCCGAACAATGGCAGCGCATACTCTGGGCGACGGAGGTGCAGGGCCAACGCCCCGCGGACCTCGCTCCCACACTCCGCCTTCAGCCCAACAGCGTCGCCGCATTGGCATACCGCGCCCGGGTGGCTCTCAAGCAAGCGTGGGTCCAGGTCCATGTCGGCGACGACCTCGGCTCAGGGGAACACCGATGGGTCCGAGAACGCGCGGGACGCTACGTCTGCCGGGCGCTGACCGCCCAGCAGAGGGAACGGTTCCGCGCTCATCTCGACACGTGCGTGCCGTGCGCCGTCCTCGTTCGAGACGCGGAGCACCTCGCTGTCCTCCCGATCGGTGCCCTTGCGGTCCTCCTGCCGCTCGGGGCCTCCCCTCCGCTCGGGGCGGGCGTGCTCGGTGGAACCCCACCGACGTTCGCCGCGCGTCTCAGCGCGCGCCTCCGCCAGTCTTTCGACGGCCTGAGTCGGGCCTCCACCACGACCATCGCCGCGACCGCCGCGGTGACCGCGGTCCTCGCCGTCGGGGCGATCGCCATGGCTCAGGATGCCGGTCGTTCTTCCACCGGCACATCTGTGGCGGCCCCTTCATCCCTGTCCCAGACCGCGGAGTCTCCCGACTCTGCCCACGGGGCGTCGAGCGTATCTGCCCCCACCCCGTCGCCGATGGATCCGGAACCCACCCCCTCACCTTCGGCGAGAGTCGTGACCCCCGCACCCCGGGCCGGCGACGCTATCGGCCCGCTGACCGCACCGAAAGGCCTGATCGAGCCCACGACCAGCCCCGGGGTGTCGGTGTCATCGACACCCGTGTCGACGACCTTCACTCTCTCGACGATCGCCGCGGGTGGCGCGGGCATCGCCACCGTGGAAGTCGTCAACGAGGGTGAACCCTTCGCTCAGCGAGCGGACACGATACGAGGATCCACCGCCGTGTTCATCGCGCCTGCGGGGGTCACCTTCCGTCCTCAGAGCACCTTGGTCAACGACTACCAGTACGCCGGCAGTTCCCGATCGGTCTCTGCGATCGGTTTCACGGCGTGCGTCACCGAAGACGACGCTCGCGTTCTGCGGTGTGAGGTGGTGGCGGCCAACCCCACTGCTCCGTCAGACGCGACGTGGGTGTGGGGATCGGGGGACACCCGCAGGATCTATCTCCAGGTCGCCGTCGCCAGCGATGCGGCACCAGGCGCCCTGACGGGCTCGGCCCGGCTGGCGTTGATGTCCGACAAGAGCGAAGAGACGGTCTTCGATCGCTCGTGGCACGTCGACGTTTCTCCCCCGACAGATCGCCTCGCACCCGCCATCGGAACCATCGACCCCGTCGGCGATGACATCGCCGTCCAGGGAAGCGCCCCCTCCGGCCGTCTCGTCGTCATCTGGAACGGTCCTCACGCGCTCGGAACGGCGACCGCGGACGACCAGGGCCGCTGGACGATCACGCTGCCGTGGGGCATTTTCGACACGCTCGTCGCGCAATCCACCTAGACGGACACGACTCGAGATGGCGGTGAGAAAGCCGCACGACGAACCCCGTTCCTCTCACGTCATGAAAGTGGCGACGACGTCTCCTCCATGTAGTCGGAAGCGTTCTGGCGATCAGGGACGGAGCGAGATGAGAAGTGAAGCTGCCTCTACACGACAGTTCGATGACGCGCGGGTGCCCGGGTCGGACGAGATCGGTAAGGACCGCCAGGACGCTGAGATGACCTGGGGCGTCACCCACGCTCGCGCGGCGATCGTCGGTTTGTCCCTGGTCATGGGCGGTTTCTGGGGCCCTCTCGTCCTCGTCTACTCCCTCCAGCCTTTCGGGAGGTGAAGACTTATCCGCTTCCGAGCGCCGAGGGTTCGACAAGAGGGCAGCGTCCCGCGCCCTCCCGGTCCTCGTTCATCGAATACGTCGTTCTGTCCCGCGCCCTGAGGCGCAGAAGCAAGGATGTCCCATGATCCCGTTCACATGCATGCGGGGTTCCGCCGAGCAGCCCCTCCGAGGGCACGCCTGATGTGGCACTCACCCCGCGAAGAGGCTTTCCTTCCCTCTCGAGGGCACGCCATCGTGACAATCACCGTCCTGGACGAGAATGGCTTCACCCATCACTACGCACCGGTGGAACTCCGGCTTGACGTGCTGACTCACGTGATCCCCACGTTCTCCGCACCCGCGGAGGATCACGCCCGGTCGCCCCGCGCGATGAGGTCGAGACGTCTCAGAGATCGCTGGTGATACCCGGAGCCGACGGCGTCGATCGGTGTCGAGGCAGCCACGGTGGCCGGGTCCGGGAGCCACCGTGGCCACGTTTCCTCAGACGCTCTCGAGGTCGCCTCGGCGACGGCGGGCGATGATCAGGGTCAGCCCGAGCGCGGAAAGGGCTGCCGCGGTGATGCCTCCGCCGGCCCAGAGGCGCGAGCCCGTCGTCGCGAGTTCCGGCGGGCTGCCGGCTGCCGCGGATCTGCAGGCCGCATCGTGCGCACTCGTTGCACAGGTGGCTTCAGCCGGGCCGGGGGCGGTCGGGCTGCGTGGGGTTTCGGCCGCCTGCGTGACGGTGAAGGAGTAGGTCACGGTCACGGTTTCTCCGATGTCGAGCGCACCCGACCATGTGAGCTTCCCCTTCTCGACGACGGCCCCCTCAGTGGCGTCGTCGTTGTACGAACCGTGCGCCAGCGCTGAGCTCAGATCGTCGGCGAACGACGCGGGTCGGCCGACCGTGTAGGGCACCCGTCCGGTGTTCTCCACTGTCGTCGTGTACCTCACGACGTCTCCGGGGCGCACGGTGTCGTGATCGCTCGTCGTGGTCACTCGGAACGAGCCGACGGGCGTCGAGCTCGCGCACTCGCCTCCGCAGCTGCCTCCTGATCCCGTCGCGAGGAGCCTCCCCGTGAGCAGGGAGTCGCCGGCGCTCCCGGTCTTCACCGTCACGGTGTACGTGACCGTCGTCGTCTCGCCGGCCGCGAGCGGGCGGATCCAGGTGAGCGTCGAGCCGGCGAAGGTGGCACCGTTCGTCGCGTCGTCGTTGTAGGTGGCGTCATCGAGAACTCCGACGAGCTCATCCTCGAACGAGGCAGGCGTGTCGACGGGATAATCCACATTCCCCGTGTTGGTGATCTTCACGGTGTACCTCACCGTCTCGCTCGCCGAGGCGGAATCGACGTCGGCCGACTTCTCGACCGTGTACGAGCGCGCGGCGGCGATGGCCTCGGCCGTGTCGGTGTTGTTGGACGGCACCGGGTCTGCCTGATTATTGGTCACCGTTGCGGTGTGGGAGATCTGGTCTCCGGCAGCAGCCGTGGCCTCTGCGGAGATGCGGAAAGTCGTCGATTGGCCGGCGCTGAGACGACCGCCGGACACGGTGATATCGGAGCGGTCGACCGCGAAGCCGACCTCACCCGCCACGGAGGGGTTCGTGAGCGCCGACGGGAGCGTGTCGCTGACGGTCCAGCCGCTGGACACCCCGGGACCGTTGTTCGTGACGGTCATGGCGTACTCGACCCGCGTCCCTGAGACGACCGTCGCCGGCCCGTCAACGGTGAGGGAGAGATCGCTGGGCAAGCCGGGGATCGCGGCACCGTCACTGAAATCCGACCGCGGGCCGTCCACGCTCGAGACCAGAGCGATCGACGGAGTCGCTGAGCCCGGATCCGTGATGCTGACCTGATACACGCGTCCGGTGTCGTTGGCGGAGAAGCCGATGTTGCCGTTACCGAACGTCCACGCTGCTCCGTAGCCCCCCGCGGTCGCCGGCAACACGTCGGTGAACGTGCGGATGCGCCCGTTCGACAGGTTGACGCGGCGTAGTCCGCCGCCCGGGCCGGCGCCCCAGGCGAACCCGTCTCGGATGGTGAAATCCTGGGCGAGGAGAGCCTCGGGGAGTTGGATGCGTCGAACCTCGGCACCCGTAGTGACGTCGATGGCGAGCAGGGTGCGGTTATTGACCGCGACGGTTCCGGAGTCAGCGACGTAATAGAGGCCGTCGTCCGGGTTGAAAGCGCCCGAAGACCAACGGTTTCCTCCGCCCGTGTGGGCGTACACCCTGTTTCCGACCCGTTCTATGACGCCCTCTCGGCCGATACGGATGAGTGATCCGAACGGGAGTGAGGTCGTGTCTCGTTGATCGACCATGGCGTACAGGTAGTTGTCCGCGGGGTTGAAGCCGAGCGCGCTGTGCCGCACGGGCTCCTCCGGGCCTTCTGTCGCAAAGGCGTAGCTCCCGTTCCCACTCGTCTCTGCCTTGTACAGCTGTGTGGGCGTTCCCTGCGCGATGAAGACCGCCGGCGCAGCCGGATCGAAGGCGTCTCCCGCCGATGCCTGCGCGGGGGCCGCGGTCGCTACGCCGACTCCTGCCATGGCGACAACAGCAATAGAGACGGAGAGTACTGAGGCAAGGCTCCTCCGGGGTGGTCCCTGACGTACGCGCGGACGGTCATGCCAGTGATTCATTTCGTTCTCCACGTCGGTAACGGGGGAGATGGTCTCCCCCTCCGAACGGGGGAGACCATCTCCCCCGTGGTTATGACGCAGGACGGCGAAGATCACGAGATACCGGATCGATCCCGGCCCCGGTGACATCACGTGCGCCGCGCGCAGACGCATCTGCGGGGAGTGTCGCAGACGAGGAGAGCGTCGGAGGACGAGGCGCCGAGCGGGAGAGGTGTGGGGATGGGAACGCGGCGCGTCCCCATCCCCACCGCGCCGGACAGGTGGCGAGTGGGATCGACCACCCCGATCCGCGCGTACGGAGGGAGAAACCTGCACGGAGTCGACGTGCAAGCTGGGGGATCCCCCTCCCTCAGGGGAGATCACATCTCGACGGTCATGACGGGATCCGCGGGAGAACGGATCGCGATCATCTGCGGTGGTCCCTCACGTCCTCCGTGAAAAGCCGCCGCCGCGTCCCGAGTGATGACGCTGCGGGTACACGGCAACACGCCCCGCACAGCGATTCCTGGTGTTTCTCGGGCTGCTGTGCGTCATAACAGTCGCCGCGGGGCCTCCCCCAGAGTGGGGAGAGGATCGACCTCCGCGGCAACCGGGGCTTCTCCTCATCAGTGCGGGACGAGCGGTTTCACTGCTTTTCGCTCGTTCGGCGCCGTGGGGGTGGGTCATTCATCCGTAAGGGGAGGGAATGATTCACCTCCACGCTCTCGCGGCCAGAACCTCTGGGCCGGATCACCGGGGTGAACGACGTTCGGGTATGCAGATGCTCTCTCCGCGTTTCACCGCGCGAGAGCAGATCCACCGGGAGCGTGCAGGGGAGCGAGAAAGCGTGCCTCGCAGGCAGGAAGGTTTCCGTGGGTGGGATGTCTCCGCGAGAACTTGTCATTTCTCGCGTCATATATGTCTGCGTGGCCGCTCCCTCCTCATAAGCACGTGCGCAGGTCGGACCTTTGATTCCCTGCGCAGCACGTGATTTACGAGCACGTCGTGCTCGGCGACACAGGAGGAATAACCATGAGTGGCATCACACGAGTAGGCAAGATCGGCGCGGTGGCAGCGCTCGTCATGGCGGCCGTCGCAGGCAGTGCGATGGGGGCATCGGCCGCGACGACGCTGGGACCGGCAGCCCCGAATCAGGTCTTGAGCCCCGGGCAGACCGGGACGCTCATGACCAGCGCGGTCAGTTCCAGCACCAATGCGGGCACGAACGACGGGGCGAAGATCGACTTCTTCGCACCTCAGGGAACGACGTTCCCGTCGGCCAACGTCACGTTCATCAAGCGCAACAACGGTGAGCAGGTGTCCACCGGGAGCGCCGCTAGTTGCACCCTCGTCTCGTCGACCCAGATCACCTGCGATTGGACGAGCGTGCGTCTCATCAACCCCTCGCAGACCGTGACGGGGTTCCTTCCCGATCAGTACTACGTTCTGCCGGTTCAGGTGAGCTCGACGGCGGCGTTCAACACGCGGTTCGACGGCCGTATGGTCGTCACCCGCACGGGCACGGACGCTCCCACCGACCTCTCGGTCACGTCGGGTGAGTCGACCTTCGGGTTCTCGACCCCTGCTCAGGCCGACAGCCCCGTGATCGATCCGGCCGTGGGTGGCATCGCGGCGGCCGGGATGCTCGGTCTCGGAACCCTCGGGTTCACCGCGACGCGTCGCAAGCGCGCCGCCTCTTCCGCCCGCGCCTGATGACCGTGCGGAACGAGCCGATGGAGAGCGTCGATGTATAGCCCCGGCGCCGGTGCACAGCCCGTGCTCATCGCGGGCGGAACGCTCGCCGCCACCGGGGGTGTGTCGCCCACGGCGGCACTCGTGGTCGCTGCGGTCGCGCTGTTCGTCGGAGCCCTCCTTCGGATCCGTACGCACCGTCTTCGCCGCATCAACCAGTAGACCCCGCGGGGCCCGGGTCCGTCCACACATGGACTCGGGCCTCGCAACGGTGAAAGAAAGGCAGGACCGGATGTCGTCCGATCGACAGGTGCGTCGCCGGCGCAGGTCCCCCGAGACGATGCGGCCGCAAGGGGCGCAGCGCATTCTCGCGTGGGGGGCGATCCTCGCCGCGGTGGCGAGCATCATCTTCATCGAGCAGATCGCCGTGGGCGAGGCGCTGGCGACCGCGTTCTGGCTGAATCCGCTTCTTCCCGGCGGCGTGATCGCGTCGCGGGACAACTTCGTCGTCCAGGTCGAGGGCGTTCCCATCGCCTTCCACGTGACGGCAGGCTGCTCGGCCGCGGTGCTGCTGGCGCCGGCGTTTCTCTTCTACGGGATCACCCTTCTCCTTCGCCGCATCGCGTTCGTCCGTGCCCTCGCGGCTGCGGTCGTCATGATCGCCGTCATCTTCGTCACCAACCAATTGCGCCTCGGAATGATCGGCTGGGCCAGCCAGACGTGGGGCATGGATCTCGGATACCAGGTCTCGCACCGCTACGTCGGATCCGCGCTGGCCATCGTCGGTTTCTGCGCCGGCATCGCCCTGCTGTTCCTCCTCACGAGTGCCCACCGGCGCCCACTTCGACGGACCATCGCCGCCTGATGCTCTCGCTGTTCTCCTCCATCTCGCTCGTCCTGACGGTCTCTTTCCTGACGTACGTCGCCTTCATCGTCGTGCCGTTCATCCGGCAGAGATCCGAGGTCGCGGGTGACCCCGACCGGTTCAGCTGGCACATCTTCGTGCCGTGCCGCGACGAAGAGGCAGTGATCGCAACGACCATCCGTCGTCAGCGCGAGCGATTTCCCCACGCCCACCTCTGGGTCGTCGACGACGACAGCGACGATGAGACCGCATCGATCGTCCTCGATCATGCGGCGACCGACGACCATGTGCACCTGGTACGGCGATTCCGCCCGGACGCGCGTACCGGGAAAGGCGACGCTCTCAACAGCGCCTATGCCGCCCTCAACGACTGGATCACCCCCGGTGCGGACCGGGAGCGTGTGATCGTGTGCGTCGTGGATGCCGACGGGGAGATGGCATCCACCGCCCTCACCGCGGTCGCGTCGGACTCCTGTTTCGGCAACCCTCGAGTGGGCGCCGCGCAGATCACCGTGTGGATGAAGAACCGAGACGACCCCCGGCCGTACCCGCACAAGGGGCGCGCCGCGAATGCTCTGGCCAGATACCTCATCCGGATGCAGGACATCGAATTCCGTACGATCATCCCCGCGATGCAGTCGCTGCGCACACGCACCGGCACCGTCGGACTCGGCGGAAACGGGCAGTTCACGCGCCTGTCCGTCCTGGATGCCATCGCTGAGCAGTTCGGGCGACCCTGGCACGGCGCGTTGCTCGAAGACTACGAGCTCGGCCTGCACGTGCTCTTCGCCGGATATGAGAACCGGCACGTGCACTCGACATACGTGGCGCAAGAAGCCTTGCCGAGCTTGCGCCGACTCATCGTGCAGCGTTCGCGTTGGTCCCAAGGGAACATCCAGTGCGTCAAATACCTGGCCGAGATCATCCGCTCGCCTCACTTCGACTCCGGTGGAGTTCTGGAGAGCATCTACTATCTCTTCCTGCCGTTCATCCAACTGCTCGGTGTCGTCGTCTTCGGAGCACTCTGGGGCCTTCTCGTCACGTCGTTCGTCACGACGCCGGCCAGTTTCACGGTCGACTGGACGTTCCTCGGCCTGTCTATCGCCCTCTGGTTCGTCTTCGGCCTGTCGCCGTTCTTCATCTGGGCCGTGCTCTACAAGCTCCGCTGCGAGCCTGACTCGAGCTGGCCCGTGACGCTCGCGCGCGGCTTCGGGCTCTGGGTCTTCGTGCTGTACATCTTCGTCTCGACCGCGCGCGCCTTCTGGCGGGTCGTGCGAGGCAAGAACGGGTGGGCCAAGACCCGCCGCAACGCTGAGCTTCACGTCGTCGGACCGACGGCGAAAGACCACTGACCGAAACGGAGCCCCCGGTGACGATGTCCGACGCTGACACCACCCCGCCCGCAACCACATCGCGTGCGACCACACCCTCTCGAAACCACCGGAGCGGTCGAACGCTGCTCCGGCCGCGTCTCACGGTCGCCCTCCTCCATCTGCTCACGCTCGTCATCGATGTGACGATCGTCGGAGCCGGTGCCGCATTGCTCTGGCAATTCGCCGGAACGACGGTCGTCGACGGTCCGTTCTGGCTGCGGGTGTGCGTATTCCTTCTGCTGACCGCGCTCTTCGGAGTGCGATCCATCAGCCAACGTGCACTTCGCGATCGATTGAGCGACCGCTACCTCGCGCGCTTCCGCGCGGCGAGCGTGCAGTGGGTCACCCACACCGCGCTTCTCGTCGCCGGAGCGCTGATCTGGGCGCAGACGCACAACTACTTCATCGGCTGGGTGGTGTGCTTCGCGGCATCCGTCATGGCTGTCGGCTACTTCTGGATGCTGGTGTCGTGCCTGGCCGTCGAACAGACGCTGTCGATGATCGTCCAGCGCTTGATGGGGATGCTCGTCGGCGTCGTGGGATTGATCGTGACCGCTCCCGTTCACGCCTGGGCGAACGGGATCATCGAATCGATCGTGGTTCTGATCACCGGGGCGGTCCTCCTGGCGGCGATCACCCTCTTCTGGGGGACGGCCCTCGCTGAGGACACGGCGATCGAGAGGGAGGGCACGTCCTGACTCCCGTGATTCGGGGTGCCCGCCTGCACCTGACCCCGACGCGCGTCTCGAGGGGATGAGGCCCCGGGGCGTGTCGCCCCTGATGGACAGCCCCCACAGGACTCCCCGTTGAACCGCCCACCGATGCCGGAACCGATCATGCCCGACGAGATCGACCTCGCGATCTTCCACGCCCTTGAGATCTCTCCCCGAGCCTCATGGACCAGGGTGGGAGCCGCTGTGGGTATCGATCCTGCCACTGCTGCCCGGCGGTGGGAGGCGATGCGGGAGTCCGGCCGGGCCTATGTGACTTCCTATCCCCTGCTGACCCGGGAAACGAATGCCGCGTTCATTTCCGTGCGATGCGGCGCCGACCGTGTGCGTTCCGTGGCCACGGCGATCGCGGAAGACGCGCACGCGGTGTACGTGGACATCGTCAGCGGCGGGAGCGACATCCTTGTCCTCGCGGGCGCGGCGTCCTCCGCTGCGTTGGCGGCCTTCGTCCTGGACCGGCTCCCCGCCATCGCGGGGGTCGACGCGGTGGTCCCGCAACCGGTCGTCGCCGTCCACGTCGAGAGCGGCTTCGCCGCCCCCGGTGTGCTTCCGCGAGGTGCTCGAGAGCTTCTGAAGGGAGATCGCCGCGGAACCCTCAGGCCCTCGGTCGGACGCGTCGATGACCTCGATTGGCTCATCTGCCTCGAACTCTCCCGTGACGGCCGCGCCTCCGTCGCTGACATCGCGCGTGCGACAGGTGCCTCATCGTCCACGGTCGCGCGGCGATTGAGCAGGCTCGTCACCGAGGGCGCTCTCCGCGTGCGGGCGAAACTCGTGCCCTCGGCGAGACCTCGCAGTCCCGTCGTCTGGCTGGGCATGCGCGTTCCGCCCGCCGCCGTCTCTGAGACGGTCCGTGACATCGCTCGACTCACGGGTGTGAACAACGTGAGCCTGGTGGCCGGCGCGCACAACCTCCTGACGAAAGTCACCCTCCCGCATCTGGCGGCACTGGAGGCCTTCGAAGCCAAGATCCACCAGTCGAACCCGGACATCCTCGTCGCCAGCCGAAGGGTGGTCTTGGAGCAGGTGCGGCACCTCTCGCGGATCTTCGACGCTCGCGGAGATGTCGCCAAGATCGTGTCGATCGATCATCGGTAGTCGCACGTCGATCCGCGTCATGGCGGCGCTTCTTCAGGCTCCACTCTTCAGCGCCCCTTCCAGGCGCGTCATGACGAATCGGACGGAGACATGAGGATGATCAGGATCGAAACGGGAGTCGAGCAGTGAGCCTCGCGAGCAGAGTCGCGGTCGTCTACGGCACGCGCCCCGAGATCATCAAGCTGGCGCCCGTCATCACAGAGCTGGGCGACGACGCCCTCGTCATCGATTCCGGCCAGCACTACGACCACGAACTCTCCGGCCAATACCGCGAGGTGTTCGGCATCGGAGAACCCGACATCCGCGTGGACGGGGTCGGGGGGAAGTCGCGGGGAGAACAGATCTCCCGCATGCTGGGCGAGCTCACCGCGGTCTTCGAGGAGCGGCGGCCGGGGGCGGTCCTTGTCCAAGGAGACACGAACACCGTCTCGGCCGCGGCACAAGCGGCGAACTATCTCGGGATCCCCATCGGTCACGTCGAGGCCGGGCTCCGGTCCTACGACCGTGCGATGCCCGAGGAGATCAACCGACTCCTGGCCGGTGCCCTCTCCGACGTGCACTTCGCTCCCACGCGGCGCAGCGCGGTGAACCTCATCAACGAGGGTGTCGACAGGGAACGCGTCATGGTGACCGGGAACACCATCGTGGAAGCCACGCATCGGGCCGCTCGTCGTAGCGCCGCCCCGGTGGCTTCCTGGTTCCCGCGCGGGATCCTCCCGCCGGCCTTCGCCATCGCGACGATCCACCGCCCAGAGAACACGGACTCCGCTCCGGCGCTCGCCCGCGTCCTTCGTGGCCTGCACGGTCTCTCGATGCCGGTGCTGTTCTTCGTCCACCCCCGCACACGCGCTGCGATCGAGCGGTTCGGGCTCGAGCGTGAGACGAACGGTCTCATCCTGCACCCATCCCCTGCGTCGACGGACTTCCTGCACGTGCTCTCGGCCGCGGCCGTCGCGGTGTCCGACTCGGGCGGTGTGCAGGAGGAGGCGACGGTCTTGAAGGTGCCGGTCGCAGTCGTCCGCAACAGCACTGAGCGACCCGAGGCGGTTGAGGCGGGGTGGGCGACATTGATTCGCCCGGGAGTCGACATCGCCGCAGCCGTGGAGCACTTCCTGCGCTCCGAGCGGCCGGATCCCTCGCTCCCCACTCCATACGGAGACGGACAGGCCAGCGTCCGCATCGCGGCGGTGGCGAGAATGCTTGCGTCCGGACGCGCACCAGCGGAGGCGATCACGCTGGCGGCCCGGCACTCGTCGACACCCGGTACTTCGGTCGAGCTGGACGCCACACCCTGACCAGCGCCGGCATCCATTCGATATCGCCTCCGCGATGAACCGGGCGGGCCTGCGTCGCGGAAGGCGTCTTCCCGCTCACGCGAGACGCTCAGCGCATCCTCACCCCCGGACGAGGAGCACCGCTCTTGCCACCCCACCCCCGAACCGCTAACGTGCAACCAAATGGTTGAACAAAAGAGCGACGCCGACATCGACCGGGTGTTCCACGCCCTCGCCGATGCCACGCGGCGCGACATCGTGCGGCGCACGCTCGTCTCCGAGCAATCGGTGTCGGACCTCGCCGCGGGATACGCGATGTCGTTCGCGGCGGTGTCGAAGCACATCGCCGTGCTCGCCGAGGCACGGCTGATCACCAAGCGTGCGGAGGGGAGGGTGCGACTCGTGCGTGCCGACCCCGCTGCCCTGGCCCGGGCGCAAGAGCTGCTGAGGTCGTACGAAGACCTCTGGCGCGGCCGTATTGACCGGCTCGACGCGATGCTCGCCGAACCCACCGAGAACTGAACCGACGAAGGAGCCGTCATGCCCGTCACATCCGTCGAGAGCGACGCCGAAGCGCTCACCATGACCCTGGTCGCCGACTTCCCCGTAGGCGCCGAACGGTTATGGACGGTCTTCACCGACCCGCGGCAGCTCGAACGCTTCTGGGGTCCTCCCGGATGGCCGGCGACGTTCGCATCGTTCGCCTTCGAGGTCGGCGGTCGCGCCCGATACTCGATGACCAGCGCGAGCGGCGAGATCGCACGCGGGAG
>Ga0308159_1003705_pt1 | contig 14899 bp, 15 predicted proteins | sample PhyCR1_FD_201040 | JGI IMG/M metagenome (GOLD analysis project Ga0308159, IMG submission 201040) | Phyllosphere microbial communities from UC Gill Tract Community Farm, Albany, California, United States - DLSLC.R1 | ecosystem: Host-associated > Plants > Phyllosphere > Unclassified | place: USA... | reverse complement strand
CCCGGCAGGGCGTAACCCAGGCTGGCCAGCCGCGCCGGCCAGCGGGCGGGCCGCGTGCTGGCAGCGCCCTGGCGCACCGCCCAGGCCACCAGCAGCCCGGCGAGCACGGCGGCGGTGGTCACGCCCAGCGCCAGCGCCACCGTGTTGCCCAGGCTGGTCCACAGGCCGCTGGAGATGCCCTGGCCCAGGCGCAGGCGCTTGATCGTCTCGGCCACCAGATAGGCCGCGGGCGCCACGAAGCCCAGCAGCACGGGCAGGCTGGCGGCGGCGGTGGCCGCCCAGGCCCGCGTGCCGTGCAGCCGCCGTGGTGCCATGGCCCGCATGCGCTGCGCGGAGCCGAAGCGTTGGCGGCGGCGGCCATGCTGCTCCAGCACGACGAGCAGCACGACCACCGTGAGCATGGCGCAGGCGATCTGCGCCGCGCCGGCCAGGTCGGAGCGCGTGATCCAGGTCGTGTAGATGGCGACCGTCAAGGTGTTCACGCCCAGGAACTCCGACGCGCCGATGTCGTTGAGCGTCTCCAGCAGCGCCAGGCTCAGTCCCACCGCCAGCGCCGGCCTCGCCAGCGGCAAGGCGACGCGGCGGAAGGCGCCCCAGCGGCCTTCGCCGAGCGAGCGGGCCGCCTCCAGCAGATGCGCGGGCTGGGTCATGAACATGGCGCGCGCCGTGAGGTAGACGTAGGGGTAGAGCACGATGCCCAGCACGCACACCGCACCGCCCATCGAGCGCAGGTCGGGCAGGCGGAACTCGCGCGGGCTGTCGTAGCCCAGCACCCATCGCAGCGCGCTCTGCACCGGGCCGATGGGGTGCAGCAGGTCGAGGTAGGCGAAGGCCACGATGTAGGTCGGCATGGCCAGCGGCAGCAGCAGTGCCCAGTTCAGCACGCGCCGGCCGGGGAAGTCGCAGCTCGACACCAGCCAGGCGCAGCCGGTGCCGATCACCAGCACCAGCGTGCCCACCCCGGCCAGCAGCAGTGCCGTGTTCAGCGCCGCCTGCGGCAGCACGTGCTGCGCGAGGTGCGCCCAGTGCGAGAAGTCGGCACCCGCCGCCAGCCAGGCCAGCGAGAGCACGGGCGCGAGCACGCCCAGCGCCACCGCGATGGCGGCGGCGCTCCAGAGCGGGCCCACGTTGCGCAGGCCTGGCCCGCGAGCGATCCGCATCAGGTTTTCGCGCAGTGGTGGCGACTCATAAGCGTCATGCGGCCGGCGAGCGAAGCGAAGCCCTCAGGGCACCCGTGGAACTGGCTTCGCCAGGCCACCGGGTGCGCCCCCTTCGCGCAGCAGAAGGGGGAGCCGCGAAGCGGCTTGGGGGTTGGAACACTTACCTATCGAAGCCGACCTTGTCGACCAGCGCGCTGGCCTGCTTGCGGTACTTGGCGATCTCCACCAGCGGCAGCGGATCGACCTTCAGCTCGCCAATGGTCTGGCCGATGATCGGGTCGAGCGCCACGCCCTTGCGCACCGGGTATTCGTAGTTGGCCTGCGCATAGAGCTGCTGCGCCGGCTCCGACACCAGGAACTCGAGCAGCTTCACCGCGTTGTCCCGGTTCGGCGCGCTCTTCGCGACGGAAGCTCCGCTGATGTTGACGTGCGTGCCGCCCCCCTTGGCGAAGGTCGGCCGGACGACCTTGATCGCGTCGCCCCACTTGCGGGCGTCGCTGCCTTCCTTGGAGCCCTTCATCTGGCCCACGTAGTAGGAGTTGGCCAGGCCCACGTCGCAGATGCCGCCGAGGATGTCGCGCGCCACGTCGCGGTCGCCGCCCGTGGCCTTGCGCGCCAGGTTGTTCTTCACGCCGCGCAGCCATTGCTCGGCCTGCGCCTCGCCGTCGTGCGCGATCAGCGCCGCCACCAGCGCCGTGTTGTACGGGTGCTGGCCGGCGCGGATGCAGACCTTGCCCTTGTACTTGGGGTCGGCGAGGTCCTCGTAGCGGAAGTTCGCGAGCTTGAGGTTCTTGTCGGCGTAGAGCACGCGCGCGCGCATCGACAGCGAGAACCACTGGCCGTCGGCGCCGCGCAGGTTAGCGGGAATCGCCGATTCGAGCGCCGCCGACTTCACCGGCTGCGTCACGCCACCTTCGACCAGGTCGAGCAGGTTGCCCACGTCCACCGTCATCAGCACGTCGGCGGGCGATCGGGCGCCCTCGGCCTTCACGCGTTCGAGCAGCCCGTCCTTCACGAACACCGTGTTCACCTTGATCTGCGTCTGCGCACTGAAGGCCGCGATCAGCGGCTGGATCAGGCCCGGCTCGCGGGTGGTGTAGAGCGTCAGCTCACCCTGAGCATGGGCGGGCAGGGCAGCAGCCACCAGGCCGGCGGCTGCAAGGGCGAAGGCGCACGCCTTCCGGCGCGGACGGGACAACAGGGACATGGCAACTCCTCCGGACGTCGACTGGGATCTCTTGTGCCGGCGGGCGCCGGCCCAGCGTGCTGCTGGTTGAGAATCATTGTCAACGACGCGCTGCCGCCCTCGGCCCGATGAACCCTGAACGCGTGGGGTTGAAGCACCCCCGCGCACTCAGCGCTTCGGCGGGAGATCGAACACCAGGCAGGTGGTCGTCGCGTGCGCGTACAGCGTGCCGTCCGGGCCGACCAGCCGCGCCTCGGCCGTGGCGAGCTGCCGGCCGCAGTGGATCACGCGGCCTTCGGCGCGCACGCGCGGCACCTTGGGCGTGATCGCCTTGACGAGGTTCACGCCCAGCTCGGCCGTGGTGTAGCCGCGGCCCGGCGGCATCATGGTGTGCACGGCGCAGCCCAGCGCCGAATCGAGCAGGGTGGCGAACCAGCCGCCGTGCACGGTGCCCAGCGGGTTGAGGTGGCGCTGCAGCGGCGTGCCCTGGAACACCGCCTTGCCCGGGCCGACCTCGACGATGGTGAAGTCGAGCGTCTTGGCGATCTCGGCATAAGGCAGTTCGCCGCGGAGCATCCCTTCCATGACCTGCAGGCCGGTCTTGCCGGCGATCTGTTCGGGCCGGGCGAGCCCGGGGCCTGGGCCGGCGTCGAGCCGGGCCATGATGTCGGCCTCCTCGGCGAGCCAGGTCTTCAACACGTCTTCGGGATTCGTCGGGGTCAAGGTGCGGTCCTCTCTGGATGACTTGAAGGTTGCATATGCAATCATTGCAGCTACAATGATTGGCATGGATGCTATCGCAAAGCCCAAGGGCTGCACGAGTTTCAAGCTGCGCCAGCTCAGCCGGGTGGTCTCGCGGCACTACGACGCCCACGTGGCCGCCAGCGGCCTCAAGACCTCGCAGTACTCGCTGCTGTCCCACGCCATGGCCGCGGGCCCGGTGCGGCCGGTCGACCTGGCGGCGCGCATGAACCTCGACGCATCGACGCTCACGCGCAACCTCAAGCCGCTGATCACGGAAGGCTGGGTCGAGGTGGGCGAGGGCGCCGACGCCCGCAGCCGCCTGATTCGCATCACCCCTGCCGGGCGTGCCAAGCGCGACGAAGCGCGCGCCCTGTGGCAGCAGGCCCAGCGCTCGCTCAACGAGCGGCTCGGGCTGGTCCGCGTGGCCCAGCTGCATGCGCTGATCGACGACGCGCTGGACGTGCTCGCGCCCGGCGAGGCCGACGACGCCGCCGGTTGAGCGTCGCACCCGGCCACCACCCCGACTTCATCGACCCACTGGAATCCCGATGTCCGCCACACGCGTCTCCGCCTGGCTGCAAGCCCGAGGCATCCACTACGGCTGGCTGGTGGCCGCCGTCACCTTCCTCACCATGCTCACCATGGCGGCCGCACTGGGCCTGCCGGGCGCCATGCTCAAGCCGCTGGGCGAGGAGTTCGGCTGGACGACGGAGCAGATTTCCTCCTCGCTCGCCCTGCGCTTCGCGCTCTTCGGGCTGATGGGGCCTTTCGCGGCGGTGCTGATGGAGCGCTTCGGCCTGCGGCGGGTCATGGTGTGCGGCCTGGCGCTGGTCGGCGGCGCGATGGCGCTGGTCACGACGGCCAACCAGCTGTGGCAGCTGTTCGTGCTCTGGAGCCTGATGCTGGGCCTGGGCACCGGCATGACGGCGATGGTGCTCGGCGCGGTGGTCGCCAACCGCTGGTTCAACGCCAGGAGGGGGCTGGTCATCGGCCTGCTCACGGCGAGCTCCGCCACGGGGCAGCTCGCCTTCCTGCCGGTGGCGGCCTGGATGATCGAGCACTGGGGCTGGCGCTCCGCCGTCGTGCCCATCGTCGTGGGCGCCTTCCTGATCGCCGTGCTCGCGCTGTGGCTCATGCGCGACCGGCCCGCCGACGTGGGACTGCTGCCCTACGGCGAGACGCCGGCGACGGCGCCGCCTGCGCAGGCCGCGATCACGCGCCTGGGCTTCGCCACGCCCTTCCGCGTGCTCGCCGAGGCGGCGCAGCACCGCACCTTCTGGATACTGGCCGGCACCTTCTTCATCTGCGGGCTCAGCACCAACGGCCTGGTGCAGACGCACTTCATCTCGCTGTGCGGCGACAACGGCCTGGGGCCGGTGCCCGCCGCGTCGGTGCTGGCCGCGATGGGCGCCTTCGACTTCGTCGGGACGGTGCTGTCCGGCTGGCTGTCGGACCGCTACGACAACCGCAAGCTGCTCTTCTGGTACTACGGGCTGCGCGGGCTCTCGCTGTTCTGGCTGCCGCACTCGGGCTTCTCGCTCGTCGGGCTGGGCGTGTTCGCCATGTTCTACGGCCTCGACTGGATCGCCACGGTGCCGCCCACCGTCAAGCTGGCCGGCGCGACCTTCGGCCCGCAGAAGGCCGGCATGGTGTTCGGCTGGGTGTTCGCGGCCCACCAGCTGGGCGCCGCGACGGCGGCCTGGGGCGCCGGCATGTCGCGCACGCTGCTGCTCACCTACACCCCGGCGCTCTATGTGGCGGGGGGCGCCTGCCTGCTGGCGGCGCTGCTGGTGCTCACGATCCGCCGGCCCGCGGTGCCGGTGGACAAGCCGGCCGCGCCGGCCGCCCAGGGCGGCATGGCCGTCGCACAGGCCCGCGCATGAACGCGCCGCTCGACCCCCGCACGCAGCGCCTGCTGCACGACCCGATCGTGCCCACGCTGCTGCGCATGGCGGCGCCCAACGTGCTCGTCATGGTGGCGCAGGCGGCCGTGGGCCTCATCGAGACCTGGTTCGTCGGCAAGCTCGGCACCGATGCCCTGGCCGGCATGGCGCTGGTGTTCCCGATCGTGATGCTGATGCAGATGACCTCCGCCGGTGCGATGGGCGGCGGCATCGCCTCGGCGGTGGCGCGCGCCCTCGGGGCCGGCCGCCGCGAGGACGCGCAGGCCCTGGTCTGGCAGGCGGTGGCCGTCGCGCTGGGCTTCGGCATCGCCTTCACGCTGGGGCTGTGGCTGGGCGGGCGCGCGCTGTACGCCGCGATGGGCGGCAGCGGCGCGGCGCTCGACGCAGCGCTGACCTACTCGCACTGGGTGTTCGCGGGTGCGGTGCTGGTGTGGATGTTCACTTCGCTCGCGGCCGTGATCCGCGGCACCGGCAACATGGCCGTGCCGGCCAACGTCACCGTGGCGGGGGTCGTGCTGCTGGTGCCGCTCTCGCCGCTGCTGATCTTCGGCTGGGGACCGGTGCCGGGCATGGGCATCGCGGGCGGCGCCATGGCGCTGCTGGTGTACTACCTGGCCGGCACGGTGGCGCTGGCGCTGTACCTGCGTTCGCCGCGCAGCCTGCTGCGGCCCGTGTGGGCACAGGCGCGGCTGCGCTGGCCGCTGCTGCGGGACATCCTCCGGGTGGGCCTCTTCGGCGCCATCTCCACCGTGGCCACCAACGCCTGCATCGCGCTCGCAACGGCGTTTGCCGGCCGCTACGGCGCCGGCGCCATCGCGGGCTACGGCACCGCCTCGCGGCTCGAGTACCTGCTGGTGCCGCTGGTCTTCGGTCTGGGCGCACCGCTGGTCGCCATGGTCGGCACGTGCATCGGTGCGGGCCAGCGCGAACGCGCGCTGCGTGCGGCCTGGACCGGTGCCGCGGTGGCCTTCGTGCTCACCGGCAGCATCGGGCTCGCGGCGGCGCTGTTCCCGCGGCAGTGGCTGCTGCTCTTCGGCAACGATCCGGCCATGCTCGAGGCCGGCACGCAGTACCTGCGTGCGGTGGGGCCGCTGTACGGCTTCTTCGGGCTCGGGCTGGTGCTGTACTTCGCGTCGCAGGGCGCGGGGCGCCTGGTGTGGCCGGTGGTCGGCACGCTCATCCGCCTGGCCGTGGCCGGCATCGGTGGCTGGCTTGCGCTGCGCTGGGGCGGCCAGCTCGTGCACGTGTTCGTCGCCCAGGGGCTGGCGCTGGTCGCCTACGGCCTCTTCATCGCGTCGGTGATCTCAGGGGGCGCCTGGTTCGGGCGGCCCGGGTGGCCGCGCAGCACCGGTGCGCTGCTGCGCCGGCTGGCCTGAGCGGCCAGACGCGGCCGCTGTCATCCATTTCCTTGTCTTCCATTCACGCCTTCGATTCGGAGCATGTCATGAACCTTCAGGATTCCGTCGTCTTCATCACCGGGGCCAACCGCGGCCTGGGCCTGGCCTTTGCCAAGGCGGCACTGGCCGCCGGCGCACGCAAGGTCTACGGCGCGGCGCGCGACGCGGCCACCGTCACCTTGCCGGGCGTGACGCCGGTCGCGCTCGACGTGACGAAGCAGGATCAGATCGAGGCCGCCGCGCGCGCCTGCGGCGACGTCACCGTGCTGGTCAACAACGCGGGCATCTCGCTCGGCACGGACCTGCTGGGCGCCAGCTCGGTCGAGGCCGCCCGGTCCGAGTTCGAAACCAATTTCTTCGGCCCCTGGCTGCTGGCGCGCGCCTTCGCACCGGTGCTCGCACGCAACGGCGGCGGCGCCATCGTGAACGTGCTGTCGGCGCTGGCCTGGACGACCTTTCCGGGCGTGGCCACCTACAGCACCACCAAGTCGGCGGCCTGGTCGCTCAGCAACGGGCTGCGCAACGAGCTGGCCGGGCAGGGCACGCAGGTCGTGAGCGTGCACGTGGGTTACATGGACACCGACATGGCCGCCCATGTGGACGGGCCCAAGACCTCGCCCGACGACGTGGCGCGCCAGGCCTTCGAGGTCGTGAAGGCAGGCGGTGTGGAGGTGCTCGCCGACGAAGTGTCGCGGCAGCTCAAGCAGGGCCTGTCGAGCGCCAGGCCGCCATACGCGGGCAGCGCCGTGGCCGCCTGAACTGGCGCCGCAAGCCACGACGCCCTCACGGGGCGCGGCAAGCAGCAACGCCCCTCGCGGGGCGCGGCAAACAGCAACGCCCCTCACGGGGCGACGCAAGCAGCAACGCCCCTCACGGGGCGTCGTCGCTTCGGTTCTTCCGCTCAGTAACGGTAGGGGTTGTTCGGCCGGCGGTCGTAGCGGTTGGGCACGCCGTCGCGGTCGTTGTCGCGCCAGCCGTGGCGGCGCTCCCAGTGGCGATGGCGCGGCTGGTAGCGCGGGCCGCCGTGGTAGTAGCCGGGGTGCGCATAGCGCGGCGGCGGGGGCGGCGCGTAATAGCGCGGCGGAGGTGGCGGTGCCACGTAGTACTGGACCTGCACGATGGGGCCGTGGGACTGCGCCTGGGCCGGGGTGCCGAGCATGGCCAGCGACATCAGGGCGGCGCCGCCGACGGCTGCGATGAATTTCTTCACGGTGACTCCTCGTTATGGGGTGATCGAATGGTCGCCGCGCCATGTGAACGCCGTGCAAAGCTGCGACGAAGGCGAATGAAGATTTGTGTTCGCGTTCGCCTGCGAGCGTACCGCCGCGCGGCCGGCCGCGCCGCTCCGCGAAAGGCGCAGGCGAAGCGCCTGCGCCCGCCCGCGCCTCACCCCCGCGGCGGCGGCAGCAGCCGTCGCAGCGCCTCGAAGAACAGGTCCGACTGCTCGCGCTCGCCCTGGATCTGCGCCGCGACGTGCGCGGCCAGCTCGGGCCGCACGGGCACCAGCGGCCGGCCGGTGCTCTGCGCCAGCACCTGGTGCAGGCAGGCGCGCTCCAGGTAGTAGAGGTCGTCGTAGGCATGCGCGATGCTGGTGCCGGCGACGATCACGCCGTGGTTGGCCAGGAAGGCGATGTCCTTGCCGGCGTTGTCGCCCATCATCGTGCGCGCGATGCGCTCGCCCTCGGCGTCGTCCAGGGCCAGGCCGTTGTACTCGGCGTCAATGGCGATGCGGTTCATGTAGCGCATCGCGTTCTGGCTCAGGGTGGGGTCGAGCCCGCGGTCGGACGTGAGCGTGAGTGCCGTCGCATAGGGCATGTGGCAGTGCAGCACCACCGCGCGGCCGGTGAGCCTGTGCACGGCACCGTGGATGAAGAGGGCCGTGGGCTCCACGCGGTGGCGGCCGGCCAGCACGTTGCCGTGCACGTCGATGAGCACGATGTCGTCGGGGCCGATCTCGCTCCAGTGCAGGCCACGGGGATTGATGAGGTACTTGTCCGGCGCCGGCGCGCCCCCCTCGGGGGAACGCGGCGCAGCCGCGTGGGGGCCTGATCCACCGGGCAGCATCACGCTGAAGTGGTTGCAGACGCCTTCCTCCAGCTTGTGGTGCGCCGCGGCGCGCAGGGCCAGGGCGAGGTCTTCGCGCAGCCGGCGCACCGCCGGGCTGGCGTATTCGGCATCCGCCGAGCCGGCGGTGTGCAGATGGGAGGGTGCGGTCTTCTCAAGCATGTCTGGCCTCAGGCGCCCACGAGGCGGGCATATGCAGCGACGAATTTCGAGGCGTCGGCGGCCACGGCCGATGCGCTCTTGCCCGGCTTGTACAGCGAAGAGCCGATGCCGAAGCCGGCGGCCCCCGCGTCGCGCCAGGCCTGCATGGTGTCGGGCGCGATGCCGCCCACCGGCATCAGCGCCGTGCCCTGCGGCAGCACCGCCAGCAGCGCCTTCACGACGGCGGGCGAGGCGAGTTCGGCCGGGAACAGCTTCAGGCCCGTGGCGCCGGCAGCCAGCGCGCCGAAGGCCTCGGTCGGCGTCATCACCCCGGGCAGGCTCACCATGCCCAGGCGGCGCGCCTCGGCCACCACGGCGGCGTCGAAGTTGGGCGCCACGATGAGTTCGCCCCCCGCGTCGTGCACCGCGCGCACCTGGGCTGCGTCGAGCACGGTGCCGGCGCCCACCAGCGCGTCGGGAAAGCGCCTCCGCAGCAGCGCGATGCTGGCCAGCGGCTCGGGCGAGTTGAGCGGCACTTCCAGCAGGCGGAAGCCGGCGCCGACGAGCGCGTCGCCGACCGGCTCGGCTTCGGGCGGGGTGAGCCCGCGCAGGATGGCGACCAGCGGCAGGGCCTGCATGGCGGACTGGAACTTGGCGATTGCAGCGTTCATGGGTACGCGGTGTCGGTGCCTTGCAAGGCAGTGTGGAGGGCATGCGCGCCGGCCCAGGTGGCTTCGGCGCCCAGCACGCGCGGCGTGATGCGCAGGCCTTCGAGTGCGAGCGCATAGCGTGCCGTGAGGGCCGGCGCCCCGATGAGCACCACGTCGGCGTGCGCATCGAGCATCTGGCTGCGCAGTTCCTCGCCGATCAGCAGGCCCGAGAGGTAGCTGGCCAGTTGGGCGGGCGACATGCGATCGAACAGCCCGAGCGTGCGCGCGCCGAAAGCGTTGTGAAGCAGGCCGCCGCCTTGCGTCGAGCGTGACACGCCCTGCGCAAAGGCATCGGCATCGAGCGGCGCGGCCGCGTCGACGGTCCGCGAGAGGATCGACTGCTGCGCGAGCAGCGCATAGAACTCGCCGGTCATGAAAGTGCGAAAGCCCAGCACGCGGCCGCCCTGCACACGCACCCACTTGTTGTGCGTGCCCGGCAGCACGAACAGGCCATCGGCCAGGCCCGTGAGCTGCATGGCGCCGAAGATCTGCACTTCCTCCCCGCGCATCACGTCGGGAACGCCGTCGTGGTGGGCGGTGAGGCCGGGCACCATCGCGATGCGGTCGGCAACGACCGGGATCACATGGCGGGCGAGGTCGGCGGCGTCGGCCGGGCAGGGGCAATACGGCGCTTCGACCCAGCCCTGCCTGCTGCCGGCCATGCCGGAGATGAGGCAGCGCCGCCCGGCGGGGGCCATCCAGTCACCGAAGAGTTCGTCGAACACCGCCGGGAAGCCGCCTGTGGGCACGCCAAGGATGCCGCGCGCCGCATGCCGCTCGTCCAGCACCCGGCCCGCGTCGTCGATGAGCGCGCCACGCAGCGAGCTGGTGCCCCAGTCGACGGCCACGAAGCTCATGCGCGCGGTCCTGCGGGCACCTGCATGGCCATCAATGGTTGTCGCGCGGCACGAAGCTGCCGCGCTTGCCGCGCAGGAAGCCCAGGTCCGCGCCCTCGTCGGCCTGCAGCACGTTGTCGACGTAGAGCTTCCAGTAGCCCGAGTCGAGCTGCGGCTTGGGGGCGGTCCAGCCGGCGCGGCGGCGTGCGAGTTCCTCGTCGCTCACGTGCAGGTGCAGGCGGCGGTTGGGCACGTCGAGTTCGACGATGTCGCCGTCCTGCACAAGCGCCAGCGGGCCGCCCGCCGCCGCCTCGGGCACGGTGTGCAGCACCACGGTGCCGTAGGCGGTGCCGCTCATGCGCGCGTCGCTCACGCGGACCATGTCGGTGATGCCCTTGCGCAGCACCTTGGGCGGCAGCGGCATGTTGCCGGCCTCGGCCATGCCGGGGTAGCCCTTGGGGCCGCAGTTCTTCAGCACCATCACGCAGGTCTCGTCGATGTCGAGGTTCTCGTCGTCGATGCGGTTGTGCAGGTCGTCGGCGTTCTCGAACACCACCGCGCGGCCCTTGTGCACCAGCAGCTCGGGCGTGGCGGCGCTGGGCTTGATGATGGCGCCGTTGGGCGCCAGGTTGCCGCGCAGCACGCAGATGCCGGCCTTGTCCTTGAAGGGCTCGGCCAGCGGGCGGATCACCTGCGGGTTGTAGTTCTCGGCGTCCTGCACGTTCTCCCACACCGTGCGGCCGGTGGCGGTGATGTGGTCCTTGTGCAGCAGCTCGATGATCTGCTTCATCACCACCGGCACGCCGCCTGCATAGCAGAAGTCTTCCATCAGGTACTTGCCCGAGGGCTGCAGGTCGAGCAGGCAGGGCAGGTCGGAGCCGAGGCGGTCGAAGTCGTCGATGGTCAGCGGGATGCCCAGCCGGCCCGCGATGGCGATCAGGTGGATCACGAGGTTGGTCGAGCCGCCGATCGCCGCGTTGACCTTGATGGCGTTCTCCATCGACTCGCGCGTGACGATCTTCGACATGATCAGGTCCTCGTGCACCATGTCGACGATGCGGCGCCCGGCCATGCGCGCCAGCACGTTGCGCCGGCCGTCGACCGCCGGGTATGCCGCATTGCCCGGCAGGCCCAGCCCGATCGACTCGACCATGCTGGCCATCGTGCTGGCCGTGCCCATGGTCATGCAGTGCCCGTGGCTGCGGTGCATGCAGCTCTCGGCCTCGAAGAAATCCTGCAGCTTGAGCGTGCCGGCGCGCACCTGCTCGCTCATCTGCCACACGCCGGTGCCCGAGCCCAGTTCCTGCCCGCGCCACTTGCCCGAGAGCATCGGGCCGCCCGACACGCCGATGGTCGGCAGGTCGACGCTGGCGGCGCCCATCATCAGCGCGGGGGTGGTCTTGTCGCAGCCCATCAGCAGCACCACGCCGTCGAGCGGGTTGGCGCGGATCGATTCCTCGACGTCCATGCTGGCCAGGTTGCGGTAGAGCATGGCGGTGGGGCGCAGCAGCGTCTCGCCCAGCGACATGACGGGAAACTCGAGCGGGAAGCCGCCGGCCTCGTACACGCCGATCTTCACCTGCTCCGCGAGCGTGCGGAAGTGCGAGTTGCAGGGCGTCAATTCGCTGAAGGTGTTGCAGATGCCGATGACCGGCCGGCCGTCGAACTGGTCGTGCGGCACGCCCTTGCCCTTGACCCAGCTGCGGTAGATGAAGCCGTCGCGGTCGGTGCGGCCCCACCACTGCTGGCTGCGCAATTCGTGCGCGGGCTTCTTCTTCTTGGGCGTCTCGCTGCTCATGGTGTCTCCGTCATGGTGCGGCTCGCTGCTCAGGGTTTTCACTCTGCGGGCGGGGCGTTTCAATCATCATATGATAAGAACGAGCGTGCCGGCCCCCCTCAGGGTTTTCGAGCGCGAACCGAGGAGACGACATCCATGAAGACCGGCTCGAGCGGGCATGCCTGCAACCGCGTGGTGCCTGGCACCGCGTGGCGCGCGGCCTGCGTGCCGGGCCGTGCCACGGGTGGCGGCCACGCATGAGCACGATCAAGAACGTCCACGGCAACACGGTCGACCGCATCGGTGCCGACATCGTCGCCGGCCGCTACCTGCCCGGTGCATCGCTCCCGCCCGAGCCGCTGCTGTGCGAGGAACTGGGCGTGAGCCGCACCGTGATCCGCGAGGCCGTCAAGTCGCTGATCGCCAAGGGCCTCATCACCAGCGGCCCGAAGGTGGGCACCCGCGTGCTGCCGGAGGACCAGTGGAACTGGTTCGACGCCGACGTGATCGTCTGGCAGACCCGCGTGGGCCTGTCGCGCGAGTTCCTGCGCGACCTGCAGGACCTGCGCCGCGCCGTCGAGCCGGCGGCGGTGCGGCTGGCCGCCGAGCGCGCCACGCCCGACGACATCGCCGACATGGAGGCCGCGTTCGCGCTGATGAAGCATGCGATCGATTTCGGCGGCGACTACGTCACGCCCGACCTGCGCTTCCACCAGGGCCTGATCGCCGCCAGCCACAACCGCATGCTGGTGCAGATGAGCCGAGCGCTGGCCGCGCTGCTGCGCACCAGCTTCGAGATATCGACCCGCCGCAAGAACGGCCCGGCGATCTCGCTGCCCCTGCACCGCGCCGTGCTCGACGCCGTGATCGCGCGCCAGCCCGACCGGGCCGAGAAGGCGATCCGCGTTCTGATCGACGGCGCGCGCGAGGACATCGACACCGTGCTTGCCTCGGGCAGGCGCATCCCGCAGATCCATGCGCCGCCGCGGCGCATCAAGGCCGCGGCCTGATACCGACAACAACAAGAGACAGGAGACCCAACCCATGAAACGCGCAATCGACGCATTCTTCAAGCTGCTCGAATTCCTGGTCGTGGCCTGCATGGTGGCCATGGTCGTCATGGTCTTCGGCAACGTGGTGCTGCGCTACGGCTTCAATTCCGGCATCACGGTGTCGGACGAGATGTCGCGCTACTGCTTCATCTGGCTCACCTACATCGGCGCCATGGTGGCCATGCGCGACGGCGCGCACCTGGGCGTGGACACGCTCATCAAGCACCTGCCGCGCGCGGGCAAGAAGGTCTGCTTCTTCATCAACCAGGTGCTGATGCTGTTCTGCAACGTGCTCTTCTTCATGGGCACCTACGAGATGCACGAGCTGCAGACCACCAACATCTCGCCGGTGGTCGGCATCTCGATGATCTGGATCTACGGCATCGGCTACATCGTCTCGGTGGTCATGGGACTCATCAACCTCGAGAAGCTCTGGCGCCTGTTCACCGGCCGCATGAGCGACGAGGAACTGGTGCAGGTGTTGGAATCCGAGGACGTCGCCCCCGAACCGGGCCACGCCGGCGAAGCCAGGAGCGCGTCATGACGGTCGCGGTCTTCGTCGTCTCGCTGCTGGCCGCGATGGCCATCGGCATGCCCATCGCCTATGCGTTGCTGGTGTGCGGCGTCGCGCTCATGGGCTGGCTGGCATTCACAGGCGTGCTGCCGGCCTTCGACAGCCAGATCATCGCGCAGCGTTTCGTCGACGGCGCGGACAACTTCCCGCTGCTCGCCGTGCCCTTCTTCCTGCTGGCCGGCGAGTTCATGACCGCGGGCGGCCTGTCCCGCCGCATCGTCGACCTGGCGATGGCCTGGGTGGGGCACTTCCGCGGCGGCCTGGGCTACGTGGCGGTGGTGGCGGCCATCATCATGGCGTCGATCTCGGGTTCGGCCGTGGCCGACACGGCCGCGCTGGCGGCGCTGCTGATCCCGATGATGAACCGCGCGGGTTACGACACCAACCGGTCGGCCGGGCTGATCGCAGCGGGCGGCATCATCGCGCCGGTGATTCCGCCCTCGATCGGCTTCATCGTCTTCGGCGTGGCGGGCAACGTGTCGATCACCAAGCTCTTCCTGGCCGGCATCGTGCCGGGCATCCTGATGGGCCTGGCAATCGGCATCGCCTGGTGGATCGTGGCGCGGCGGGACAAGGTCAAGTCGGCCCCGCGCGTGCCGTATGCGGAGCGCATCCGCATCACCTTCCGCGGCAGCCTGGCGCTGGCGCTGCCGGTGGTGATCATCGGCGGCATGAAGTTCGGCATCTTCACGCCCACCGAGGCCGCGGTGGTCGCGGCCGTGTATTCCTTCGTCGTCGGCATGTTCGTGTACCGCGAACTCAAGTGGCACATGATGTACCGGCTGATCGCCTCGGCCGGCAAGACGACGGCCGTCGTCATGTTCCTGGTGGCGGCCGCCATGGTCAGCGCGTGGCTGATCACCGTGGCCGACATCCCGGGCGAAGTCACCAAGATGCTGCAGCCCTTCATGGGCAACAAGACGCTGCTGATGTTCGTGATCATGGTGCTGATCGTGATCGTCGGAACGGCGCTGGATTTCACGCCCACCGTGCTGATCCTCACGCCGGTGCTGATGCCCGTGGTGCTCAAGGCCGGCATCGATCCGGTGTATTTCGGCGTGCTGTTCATCATCAACAACGCCATCGGGCTCATCACGCCGCCGGTGGGCACCGTGCTCAACGTGGTGTGCGGCGTGGCGCGCATCAGCATGGACGACGCCTTCAAGGGTGTGATGCCCTTCTTCATCGCGCAGCTCATCGTGCTGTTCGCGATGGTGTTCTTTCCGCAGATCGTGACCGTGCCGCTGTCGTGGTGGCTGGCCCGATGAGGCCGTTGCCGGTGCCGGCCTGCTGACCGCGTTTCGCCCCCTGTTACCCACCCACCCAAGACGAGAGAAGGAGACAAGCATGTTCA
>Ga0308159_1003701_pt1 | contig 14922 bp, 15 predicted proteins | sample PhyCR1_FD_201040 | JGI IMG/M metagenome (GOLD analysis project Ga0308159, IMG submission 201040) | Phyllosphere microbial communities from UC Gill Tract Community Farm, Albany, California, United States - DLSLC.R1 | ecosystem: Host-associated > Plants > Phyllosphere > Unclassified | place: USA... | reverse complement strand
CGCATCTTTGCCTCTGACCGGGTGAAGAACTTCATGAAAGCCCTGGGCATGCAGCCGGGCGAAGCGATCGAGCACCGCATGGTGACCAACGCGATCGAGAAGGCGCAGCGCAAGGTGGAAGGCCGCAACTTCGACATTCGTAAGCAACTGCTCGAGTTCGACGACGTCAACAACGAACAGCGTAAAGTGATCTATCACATGCGTAACACGTTGCTGGCCGCCGACAACATCGGTGAAACCATTGCCGACTTCCGTCAGGACGTGCTCAACGCGACCGTCAGCGCCCACATTCCGCCGCAGTCGCTGCCCGAGCAGTGGGACGTCGCCGGCCTGGAAGCCTCGATTGCCAGCGATTTCGGTGTGACCCTGCCGATCCAGCAATGGCTCGACGAAGACGATCACCTGTACGAAGAAACCCTGCGCGAGAAGCTCATGACCGAGCTGATGGCAGCGTACAACGAAAAAGAAGATCAGGCCGGTGCCGAGGCACTGCGCTCGTTCGAGAAGCAGATCGTTCTGCGCGTACTGGACGATCTGTGGAAAGACCACCTGTCGACCATGGATCACCTGCGTCACGGTATCCACCTGCGCGGCTACGCACAGAAGAACCCGAAGCAGGAATACAAGCGCGAGTCGTTCACGCTGTTCTCCGAGCTGCTCGATTCGATCAAGCGCGACTCGATTCGTGTGCTGTCGCACGTTCAGGTTCGCCGCGAAGATCCGGAAGCCGAAGAGCAACGCCTGCGTCAGGAAGCCGAGGCGCTGGCCGCCCGCATGCAGTTCGAACACGCCGAAGCGCCGGGGCTGGATCAGCCCGAAGCACTGGGTGAAGAGGTCGATGTCGCCCTCGCCACCGCACCGGTGCGTAACGAGCAGAAGCTGGGCCGCAACGAGCTGTGCTATTGCGGTTCGGGCAAGAAATACAAGCATTGCCACGGGCAGATCCAGTAAAACCCGCAGCAATCGCTGAAATACCCGCGCCGCGACCGGCTTCTGCCGTCGCGGCGTTTTGCCATTCACACCACCGTCGCTGCGAGTGGCGGTGCTGACATCATTGAGTAAGGAGCGCATTCATGGCTGTTGGTCTTGGTCCGTTGCCAACGTTGCACCCGGTTGCCGGTTTTGAACTCGGTATCGCCTCGGCCGGCATCAAGCGCCCCGGGCGCAAGGATGTTGTAGTGATGCGCTGTGCCGAAGGCTCGACCGTGGCGGGCGTGTTCACTTTGAACGCCTTTTGTGCGGCGCCGGTGATTCTGGCGAAAAAACGCGTAAACAACGCCGTGCGCTACCTGTTGACCAACACCGGTAACGCCAATGCCGGCACCGGCGAACCGGGTCTGGCGGCTGCCGAGCGCACCACCGCGAAACTGGCCGAGCTGACCGGCGTCGATGCCAGTCAGATCCTGCCGTACTCCACCGGGGTAATCGGTGAGCCGCTGCCAGTCGAGAAGATCGAAGGCGCGCTGCAGGCGGCGCTGGACGATCTGTCGGAAAACAACTGGGAAGCCGCCGCAACCGGGATCATGACCACCGACACCTTGCCGAAGGGCGCCAGCCGCCAGTTCGAGCATGATGGCGTGACCATCACCGTCACCGGCATCAGCAAAGGCGCGGGCATGATTCGCCCGAACATGGCGACCATGCTCGGCTACATCGCCACTGACGCCAAAGTCTCGCGCGATGTGCTGCACAACCTGATGCTCGACGGCGCCAACAAGTCGTTCAACCGCATCACCATCGACGGCGACACTTCGACCAACGACTGCTGCATGCTGATCGCCACCGGCAAGGCCGCACTGCCGGAAATCACCCGCGCTGAAGGCGAGTTGTTCGGCAAGTTGAAACAAGCAGTGTTCGAAGTGTGCATGGACGTGGCCCAGGCCATCGTGCGTGACGGCGAAGGCGCGACCAAGTTTGTCACCGTGCAAGTCAACGGTGGCGGCAATCACCAGGAATGCCTGGACGTCGGCTACACCGTGGCCCACTCGCCGCTGATCAAGACTGCGCTGTTCGCTTCCGACCCGAACTGGGGCCGCATTCTTGCTGCGGTCGGCCGTGCCGGTGTGCCGGAGCTGGACGTGAGCAAGATCGACGTGTTCCTTGGCGACGTGTGCATCGCCAGCCGCGGCGCCCGTGCGGCGACCTACACTGAAGCGCAAGGTTCGGCGGTGATGCAGCAGGAAGAGATCACCATCCGCATCGAGCTGGGTCGCGGCGATTGCAGCGAAACCATCTGGACCACCGACCTGTCGCACGAGTATGTGAAGATCAACGCTGAGTACCGTACGTGATTCAAAGTGTGGGAGTGGGCTGCCGGCCTCTTCGCGGGCAAGCCCGCTCCCACAGTGATTGCGGTCGTTCACAAATGCCGTGTACACCACCGAAACCTGTGGGAGCGGGCTTGCCCGCGATGACGGACGACCAGACGCCAGACATTCTGGATTGTTTCCCTGACGAAAAGGCGCCACCACCATGTCCCTGCACCTGATCATCGGCGACAAACTGCTTTCCTCCTGGTCCCTGCGCGCCGCCCTGGCGCTGGAGCTGACCGGCGCACCTTACAGCGAAGAACTGGTCAAGCTCGGCAAACCCGACACTCGCGAGTTGCTGCTCAAACATTCGCCGACCGCCAAGGTGCCACTGCTCAAAACCACCCGCGGCACCATCGCTGACTCGCTGGCGATCGCCGAATACCTCGCCGAGCAATTCCCCTCCGAGCAGCTCTGGCCGAGTGATGTGTTCGCCCGCGCCCAGGCCCGCTCCGCCTGCGCGCAAATGCACAGTGGCTTCTTCGCCATGCGCAATCACATGCCGTTCAACCTCAATCACGACGCGCCGCTCAATCCGGTGCCGCCAGAAGTGAAGGTCGACATCGAGCGCATGCTCGCCTTGTGGGCGGAGTGTCGTGCAGCAGCGACCGAAGAAGGGCCATACCTGTTCGGCCGGGTTAGTCTGGCCGATGCCTTTTTCGCACCGATCGCGGTACGCCTGCGTACCTATCAAGTGCAACTGCCGGCCGTCGACGAAGCCTATGTTGAAACCGTCTACCAATGGCCTGCATTCAAGGCTTGGCAGAAGGCTGGGCTGGAGGAATTGAAGCCGTGAAACGCGTTCATGTCGCCGCTGCAGTCATTCGTGACGCCAGCGGCAAAATCCTCATCGCGCGCCGCGCCGACACCCAGCATCAGGGAGGGTTGTGGGAATTTCCCGGCGGTAAGGTCGAGGCTGATGAATCGGTGGAGAACGCACTGGCTCGGGAGCTGAACGAGGAGCTGGGCATCGTCGTCGGCGCCGCCCGGCCGCTGATCAAGGTGCGCCACGATTACCCGGACAAACAAGTGTTGCTGGATGTCTGGGAAGTCTCGGCATTCACTGGCGAACCGCATGGCGCCGAAGGCCAGCCATTGGCCTGGGTGACAGCCAAGGAGCTGGTGAATTATGAGTTCCCGGCGGCCAACCAGCCGATCGTTGCCGCGGCGCGTTTGCCCGCCGAGTACCTGATTACCCCCGAGGATCTGGAAACCCCGGCGCTGCTGCGCGGGATCCAGAAAGCGATTGCTGGCGGCATCAAGTTGATTCAACTGCGCGCGCCGAATGGCTACGACCCCAAGTATCGCGATCTGGCGGTCGATGCGGTCGGGCTGTGTGCCGGCAAGGCGCAGTTGATGATCAAGGGGCCGTTTGAATGGCTCGGCGATTTTCCGTCGGCCGGTTGGCACATCACATCGGCGCAGTTGCGTAAATACGCGGCGGCGGGGCGGCCGTTGCCGGCAGAGCGCTGGCTGGCGGCGTCGTGTCACAACGCTGAAGAACTGGCGCTGGCCGAGCAGATGGGCGTGGATTTCGTCACCCTGTCGCCTGTGCAGCCGACACTCACCCACCCGGACGCGCAGCTGTTGGGTTGGGAGCAGGCTGGGACGCTGATCGAAGGTTTCAGCAAACCGGTGTTTTTGCTCGGTGGGGTAGGGCCGGCGGAGCGGGACAAGGCCTGGAGCGTCGGGGCGCAGGGTGTGGCGGGGATTCGCGCGTTCTGGCCTGAATCTCTGTAAAGGCTGATGGCCTCATCGCTGGCAAGCCAGCTCCCACAGGGTTTTGTGTCGTTCACAAATTTTGCGTAAGCCACTAAACCTGTGGGAGCTGGCTTGCCAGCGATGGCGGCTAAACAGGCGCTACATTTCTGTTGGCTTTTGGGCCGCCTGCCACAAAATCTCCGCCACCCCTTGCCGCCGCGCAATCAACCTTGCCGCAACAAACAACAAGTCCGACAACCGATTGATATACGCCAGGCCAACCCCGGCCAGCGGTTCCAGCGCATTCAGGTGCTGGCACCGTCGCTCGGCACTGCGCGCCAGGCTGCGGCACACATGCGCTTGAGCAATGAGCATTGTGCCGCCCGGCAATATGAAATTCTCCAACGGCCCCAACTCTTCATTCCACACGTCGATCGCTGCTTCCAGCCGTTCGATTTCCGCTGCGTTCAACGCCTGATATTCCGGCATCGCCAGTTCGCCGCCCAAATCGAACAGGCGATGCTGACAAGGCGCCAACACCTCGATCAGCTCATTCAGCCCCGGGCAGTTTTCACGCTCGGCAATCAATCCGGCCAGCAGCACGCCGACCTGACTGTTCAGCGTATCGACTTCGCCGATCGCCTCGATCCGTGGGTGGTCCTTGGGCACGCGACGGCCATCGCCCAGGCCGGTTTCGCCGGCGTCGCCGGTGCGGGTGTAGATTTTCGACAGGCGAAAGCCCATGGGTTACCTCGGTAGTTGGCTGGTTTCGGCGGCGATGGGGGTTGGCTGGCTCAGCGGCAGGCGCAGGGTGAAGCAGGTGCCCTGGCCCGGCGCGGACTGCACTTCCATCTGCCCTTTGTGATTGTTGGTAATGATGAAGTACGACACCGATAAGCCCAGCCCGGTGCCCTGGCCGATTTCCTTGGTGGTGAAGAACGGCTCGAAGGTGCGTTTGCGCACGCTTTCGCTCATGCCGATACCGTTGTCTTCGACTTGAATCTCGGCCCAGGGCGGATTGAGTCTGGTACGCAGAATGATCCGCCCCGGCTCGCTGTCGTCCTCGCGCTGGTGGATCGCCTGCGCGGCGTTTTTCAACAGATTGAGCAGCACCTGCTCGAGCTCGTTGGCGGTGCCCGGCACCGGGCCGAGTGCCGGGTCGAATTGACGGATGATCGCCTGGCCCTTGAAGTCGAAACCGATAGCCAGATCGAAATCGTTGCCGGCGATTTCCACGGCTTGATCGATCAGGGCCGGTAGATCACATGGCGCCATCTGCCGGGTACTGCGGCGGCTGAAACTGAGCATGTGCGTAACGATCTTCGCCGCCCGCGCACCGGCCTGTTGAATACCGTCGAGCAGTTGCGGCACTTCGCGGCCTTGCAGGTAGCGGTTGACGGTGTCCAGGTCGATGCCCAGTTGCTCGGCGGTTTCCAGATTCTTTGGCAGATCGGCGGACAGGCGCCGACGAATGTTCTGCACGTTGTGCAGGATCGCGCCCAGCGGGTTGTTGATTTCATGGGCCATGCCGGCAGCCAGGCCACCGACCGAGAGCATTTTTTCCGACTGGACCATCATTTCTTCCAGCGACAGGCGCTGGGTGATGTCGTCGATGCGAATCACCACGCCGCGCCCGGCACCGCCCATCAACGGATAAAAGGTCAGCGCGTAGTGCTTCGGCTCGTCGTCCTTGAACCAGGTGACCCGCTCGATTTTCGCCACGGTGTGTTGTTCGACGGTCTGCTTGAGTTGCGGCAGAAACGGCTTGAGCGGTTCGAAGGCAAGGAAGATCGGCTGGTTCAGCGCTTCGTCCAGACGCGTGCCAGAGAGGGCGCTGGCTTCCTGATTCCATTGGGTGACGTAGAGCTGCTCGTCGAGGGCAATCAGCGCTGAGGGCATCGAGTCGATGATGCTGTTGAGGTAGTTCTGAAAACCGGTGAGCTTTTTCTCGATCTTGCTGCGCACCTGGACTTCCAGTTCCAGTTTGCGATTGGTGTGGCGGGTTTCTTCGGCCAGCCCCTGAGCCTGATCGTAAGCCGCCTGCGAATCATCGCGGGCGCGCTTGAGCTGCTGCTCGCGCGCTTCGATGCGCGACAGCATGGTGTTGAACGCCTCGGCCAGACTGCCGATTTCATCATGGTTGCCGCGCGCGGCCCGCAGGGCGTAGTTTTCCTCGCGGGTGACCTGGCGCGACAGCTCCTCGAGCTGATGGATCGGCCGGGTGATCAGACGTTTGATCTGCCGGGCAATCACCAGCCACAGCAGCACGCTGAAAATCAGAATGCCGAGGCTTGCGGTCAGGGTGCCGGTGTAGAACGCCATCGGCAGCTCGCTGCTGGCAACCAGCAGCAAATGGCCCGGTGAGGTGCCGGGACGGGGCAGGGTGATCAGTTGGTTGCTGCGAAATTCGGTCAGTTGCCAGGCCTCGACGTGGCGGTAATGCTCCGGCAGGCTGAGCTTGTCGCCACGCTGCACTTGCGCCAGACGTTGCCCCTTGCCGTCATAGAGGGCGGCGGCGCGCAGCGGTGAATAACTGTCGAGCTCCTTGAGCAGGCGCTCGGCACTTTGCGGTGATTGCAGGGCTTCACTGACCAGACTCGGGTTGGAGATCAGCCGGCCGATGGTCTGCAAGGCCTGCGGCGCCATGCTTTCCTGGGAGATGTAATAGGCGGCGCTGATAAAGGTCAGGTTGGCGACCAGCAGAACCGTAGTCAACAACACCAGCAGGGCGGCCAACAGTTTCTGGCCGACCGGCAGGTTTTCGAGGCGCTGGCGCAATGGCATCAGGTTTATCGCAACAAAGGAACAAGTCGCCAGCGTAGCCGCTGCTCAGTCACTGGGCAATCCGAGGCTGCACAGACGGGCGATCAGGCGCTGTTGCAGTTGCTGCAGGTGCGGCAGGTTCACTCGGTGACGTTCAGCAACTTTGCAGGCGTGGCCCAACAGGTAACTGATTTCGGTGCGGCGCTGGTTGGCGACGTCCTGATACATAGAGGAATAATTGGCCGCGGTGGCCAGAATCACTCGCTCGACTTCCGCTTGCAGGTTGTCCGCCGCTGCCGGTTGGCCACAACGTTCAAGCAATTCGGCCAGCTCGCCACACAGGGTGGCGACTTCGCAGTGATGCTCGGTCAGTCCGCCGTTACGGCAGTCGTGCAACACCGTCAGCGGGTTGATCGCACAGTTGAGCGCCAGTTTGCGCCACAGGCGGGTGAGGATGTCAGCGGTCCATTCATGGGGGATGTTCGCCGCTTGCAGATCGTCCAGCCAGATCGGCGCCAATGGGTTTGCGACATCGCCGAGCCAGGTAAAACCATGTCCGGCAAACACCACGCGCCAGTCGCCATCGCGAAACGCACCTTCGGTGCTCGAGGCGCTGATACACCGCGCATGCGGGACCCGGGCGGCGACGGCATCCTGGCTGCCGAGACCGTTCTGCAGCAAGATCAGCTCGGCATCGGCCGCCAGTCGCGGGGCGATACGGGCGACGGCGTTCTCGGCGTCATAGGCCTTGCACGCCACCAGCAGGCGGCGGATCGGCGCGGGGTCATCCGCGGTTTCAGCGGGAACTGCATGGGTACTGGCTTGTCCGTTTTCTACCAGGGTCAGTCCACCGGCAGCCGTGTAGCTGCGCAAACGCGTTTGGTCGCGCACGATCAACCGCACCGGCAGGCCCGCGCGGGCCAGGCGGGTCGCCCATAGAGTGCCGAGACTGCCGGCGCCCAGTACATGCCAGGGAGTCGACATCAGTTTTTTGCTCGATTGCTTGCAGGCATGTGCGGCGCGCCGTATCGGTGGGAAAAGACCCGTTATAATGAGCCCGATTTTAACCGCAAGCCAAGCGCGCTCCATCACCATCGAGCGCGCCTTTTTATTGGAGAGATTACATGCCGTCGTTCGACGTGGTATCCGAACTGGACAAACACGAGCTCACCAACGCGGTCGAGAACGCCGTGAAGGAACTCGACCGTCGTTATGACCTGAAAGGCAAAGGCAGCTTCGAGTTCAAGGAAAAGGACCTGACCGTCAGCCTGACCGCCGAGGCCGAATTCCAGCTCGAAGCAATGATCGAAATCCTCAAGCTGGCGCTGGTCAAGCGCAAGATCGACGTGCAATGCCTTGAGGTCAAGGACGCCTACGCCTCGGGCAAGCTGATGAAGCAGGACGCCGTGCTCAAGGAAGGCATCGACAAGGAGCTGGCGAAGAAGATTGTCGGCCACATCAAGGAAGCCAAATTGAAAGTGCAGGCCGCCATTCAAGGCGAGCAAGTGCGCGTGACCGGCAAGAAGCGCGACGACCTGCAGGAAGCCATCGCGGCGCTGCGCGCCAAGGAATTCGGCATGCCGCTGCAGTTCAACAACTTCCGCGACTAAGCTCTGTCGGATGGCCTGTGGGAGCGAGCCTGCTCGCGAATGCGGTGTTTCATTCAGCGAAAAGTTGACTGACACACCGCATTCGCGAGCAGGCTCGCTCCCACATTATTTTGTGTACACCCCGGGAAGCCGGAAATCAGGAGATAGAACATGGATTTGAATGCTGAGGTGGACAACCTGGTCAAGGCGTCCCAGGCGTGGATTCCGATGATCATGGAATACGGCAGTCGCGTACTGCTGGCGGTGATTACTCTGGCCATCGGCTGGTGGCTGATCAACAAGGTCACGCAGAAACTCGGCGGGTTGCTGGCCCTGCGCAATGCCGATCTGGCGCTGCAAGGCTTTATCAGCAGCCTGGCGAACATCATTCTCAAGGTGCTGCTGATTGTCAGCGTCGCGTCGATGATCGGCGTGGAGACCACCTCGTTCGTCGCGGCGATCGGTGCGGCCGGTCTGGCCATCGGTCTGGCGTTGCAGGGCAGCCTGGCGAACTTCGCTGGCGGCGTGCTGATTCTGTTGTTCCGTCCGTTCCGTATCGGTGACTGGATCGAAGCCCAAGGCGTGGCGGGAACCGTCGACAGCATTCAGATTTTCCACACCGTGCTGCGTACCGGCGACAACAAGACCATCATCCTGCCCAACGGCAATCTGTCCAACGGCATCATCACCAACACCAACCGACAGCCGACCCGCAAGGTTGTGTTCGACGTCGGTGTCGATTACGAAGCCGATCTGCAAAAGGCCCGTCAGGTGCTGCTGGATCTGGCCAAGGATGAGCGCGTATTGCAGGACCCTGAGCCACAGGCGGTGATTTCGACACTGGGCGACAGTTCAATCACGGTTTCCCTGCGAGTGTGGGTTAAAACCGCCGATTACTGGGATGTGATGTTCATGTTCAATGAACAGTCCCGTGATCGTTTGAAAAGCGCCGGTATCGATATACCGTTCCCGCAGCGGGTTATTCGCGTAGTTCAGGAAAAATCTGCCCAGTAACAACATGGACGCCATCATCGGTGCTCAACTCTGTGTTGCAACCCGAGAGCTGCTCGCGCTCTCGGGGTTTTATGCGCGCAAACTTCGCTGGCTAATTGATAGCTGCCTAATGTTATGAGTCGAAAGTGAAGACTCTAAAGCAAAAAAAACCGCTCACCTGTGAAGGTAAGCGGTTTTTCGCGGTGCAAAGCTTAAACTAACGCCGAGTCACATCCCAATCACAGGATGTGCAGCGGGTACTCGACGATTAGGCGCACGTCGTTATTATCAGCGGTGTAGTCAGTGTTGTATGCGGAGTTCGCCCGGTAAATAGCGCTACGCAGACGGAAGGACAAATCCTTGGCCGGACCCTCCTGCATCACATATTTGGTTTCAAAGTTGAACTCGTTTTCCTTACCTTCAGTATTCGAAGACGTAGTGATGTTGTCACCTCGTACGTAACGGGCCATGAAGCTCAGGCCGGGCACGCCGTAGGTTTTCATGTTCAGGTCATAGCGTGCCTGCCACGAACGCTCATCTTGACCAATGAAGTCGGAAATCTGGATGGAGTTGGCTACGAAGATCGTGCTGTTACCGTCAACACCGTACAGGTAGTTGGTGTCACCGGTAGAGCGTTGGTGGGCGATGGTGAATTTGTGCGCGCCGATGCTATACGCAGCTGCAAGGCTCCAGAGTTTGTTATCCAGCTCGCCATACAACGCTTTGCCTTGATCCTTGGTGCGATAGGCGTTGAAGTCAATGTTAAGCGACTGATCGTCATTGATCGGGAACGTGTAGTTGGCGTTGACGTATTGCTTCTTGAAGTAGTCATCAACGTCCGATGCAGCAACACCTGCCGAGAAGTTGTCGGTGAACTGATAGGTCGCGCCAGCGATGTTGGCGCTGGTCAGGCCTGGCCCCTTGCCATTGATACTGTCCTTGCCCATGCCGGTTTGCGAGCTCAACGCGGTGAAACGACCAGCGCTCAGCTCCAGGCCTTTGATTTCCTTGCTGGTGAGCAACGTGCCTTCAGCGACTTCAGGAAGCAAGCGACTATCGTCGGTAGCGAACACCGGGCTGGCTACAAATTGGCGGCCATATTTCAGAGTCGTGTCCGACAGGCGGAATTTGATCGCCGCGCCGGTTTTGCCTTGCGAATCTTCAGGTTCGTTGTCGCCATTACGCGCAAACAGACCGTTGCCGGAACGACCCTCGCCACCATCGAGCTTGGCAGTACCCATGGCCATGGCGTCGAGGCCAAATCCAATAGTGCCTTGAGTGAAGCCCGACTCATATGTCAGCAGTTGGCTGATACCAGTGTCCTGACGGTAGCCGCTTTTGAAGCCACCGTTGTCTTTCGCAATATTGCCGGCGCCATTGCGGAAGTCGCGGTTCATGTATTGAAGACGGGTTTTCAGATTAAGGCTCTGATCTTCCAGAAAACCTTTGGCTTCGTCCTGAGAGGACGCCATTGCGAACTGCGAGGTGCCTGCTGCAACAGCCAGGGCCATCATGCTCCACTTCATCACGCGCATCGTGATTTGCTCCTTTGGTTTTTAGAAGAGTACTGCCGTCCCACCTGTTTTATTATCTGGGCGGCTCTTTCTTTTTGTGTCGGCGCAAACTTATATCACGCCGACATTGTTGGCGATACTTGCGAATACAACCTTTCGGCTTCTTTGCGACGCTGTCGCAATCGGCTTGGTAGATGTCGCAAATTCACAGTTCCGATGCAATCGGACCGACAACTTTTTCTGCTGTTTTGCAGTCGTTTGCATCGCTAAAAAAGAGTCCTTGGCAAAACACTTGAATCTCCAGTCGGGCAGCCATGCCACGGTTTTTGTTGGCTTTAAGCGTTCACTTCCGGTGGCCGCTTATAGTCCATATGGGTACGAATGCAACAAGCGTGCACAAACCGCAGTTTCGTTGCGGTTATTTTTCGGGGTACGCGTCTGTGTCCATAAAAGCCTTGTAAATACGGGGTGCCAGGCCCTTTTTCAAAGTGTCTTGACGCCATGCATGCCATGGTGTTGCCAAGCGATGGCGCGCGCAAGACAACAAAAAACGTTACCGGTTCACCCCGTTGCTGAGTATTCGGCGGATGTCCGACGCACTGAGCGTAGACGTAGTGAGCGGTTTTGGTGCAAAAAAAATCACTCGTGAGCTCAAACGCTTGCAAGCGGAATCGGCACGGCTTGCGGATGCGCAGGGATGTGCGGCTATTCGCGTTATCCGGCAACTGCTTCAGGATCCATACTGGTGCGTACGCCGAGCAAATGTGACATGTCGGGGCGCCGCAGCGGCAAGCAGGCGCAGTGATCGTGAAGATCGACGCATTCGCAGGTATGCTGCGCATCTGTTGTCTGGCGCGCCGTCCACCGGTGGAACGCCAGGCTCAACCATCAGGATCAGCCCAGGAGAATGCGCAGTGTTTGCTTTGGATTCACGACTTCAACAGGACACCCTGGTCATCGGTGACTTCCCGCTCTGCCGCTTGCTGCTGTCCAATGACAGCCAATACCCGTGGTTCATCCTGGTGCCGCGTCGCGAAGATATCAGCGAGTTGTTTCAGTTGGATGTCGTCGATCAGCAGCAGTTGTGGCAGGAAACCACCACGCTGGCCGAGCTGCTCAAGGATTCGTTCGATGCCGACAAGCTGAACGTCGCGGCGTTGGGCAATGTCGTCAGCCAGTTGCACATGCATGTCATTGTGCGCAAACGCACTGATGCCGCCTGGCCGGCCCCGGTCTGGGGCAAACACCCGGCCCAGGCCTACAGTGCTGAGCAAGTGGCTGCCATCCGCGAGCGTCTGCGCCTGGTGCTGACCGACGATTTCACGTTTGTGGAGGGCTGAGTCATGGATCTGGAACAACGCGTTACCGATCTGGAGAGCCGGTTGGCTTTTCAGGACGATACGATTCAGGCGTTGAATGACGTGCTGGTGGAACAGCAGCGCATGGTCGAGCGCCTGCAATTGCAGATGGCGGCACTGCTAAAGCGCCAGGAGGAAATGGTCGGCCAGTTCGGCTCTTTCGAGGAAGACGCACCGCCGCCGCATTATTGATCATTCATGCAGGCATAAAAAAACCGCGAGCAGCCAGGCTGTTCGCGGTTTTTTGCTTTGGGGTCAGCGGCGCGGCAGCGCGGCGATGACGTCCTCGGCTTGCAGGCCCTTGTCGCGGTTCATCACCGAAAACTCCACGCGCTGGCCTTCAACCAGAACGCGGTGACCTTCGCCACGGATCGCGCGGAAATGCACGAAAATATCATCGCCGGAATCGCGCGAGATAAAGCCGAAGCCTTTGGAGGTGTTGAACCACTTGACGGTACCGGTATCGCGGTTGGTCATGTCATAGCTGGTCGGCGCGGCGGCCGGTGAAGAACGATAGAAGCTCACCGCCAGGTGCACGACCACCGCAACCAGGGCGATCACCAGACTGAACAGCACCGCTGGCTGGCCGGCAATGACCGGCATCGGCGCGATCAGGGTCAAGGTTTGCAGGACGACGGTCAATGCCAGAAGAGCGCTGACCAGGTTTTGCAGATGCTGACGCGGGCCTTTGTTCCAGTAAGGGATCACGGGGGCAAGGATCAGGTTCAGCAGGCCGAAAAAGGCCAGGTAAAGTGCATCGGGTTGTTGCAGGTAGGGAACGGCTTCGGATTTCAAGCTGGGTATGAACGACAGCAGCAAAGCGGCTGCGCCCATCAGCAGGTGGACGATTTTCAACATTTTGATTGGCTCACGTTTATGACGGCTCACAAGGAAGAGCTGAAGGCGAACGGTTCGCTTCGGAACAAAAAAAGAGGCGGTGGACACGTTCACGGCATCAGCCTATGCGCAACACCCCGAAAAACGGGGCATGGCGACACATCGCCTATTTAACAGCAAAGCCTGCGACGACTCAAATCAGCCCGGCCAGTGGCAGTGCGTCGGTCGTTTTGTCGCAGTGCAAGCGTTTGATCGGGGCTGCGAGGTGGCGGCAGCCTTGCTAGAGTGGGCCTGCAGCTTCTGGAAGAAATCAATCGCCCTCAGGAGGTCAACATGGCAATCGATATCGGTATCAGTGAAGAAGACCGCAAGTCCATCGTCGAAGGACTGTCGCGTCTGCTGTCGGACACCTACGTGCTGTATCTGAAAACCCATAATTTCCACTGGAACGTCACCGGCCCGATGTTCCGTACCCTGCATCTCATGTTTGAAGAGCAGTACAACGAACTGGCGCTGGCGGTGGACTCGATCGCCGAGCGCATCCGCGCCCTGGGCTTTCCAGCGCCGGGTGCCTATGCCACCTATGCACGTCTGTCGTCCATCAAGGAAGAAGAGGGCGTGCCGAGCGCCGAAGACATGATCAAGCAGTTGGTTGAAGGCCAGGAAGCGGTGACTCGCACGGCTCGCGGGATTTTCCCGCTGCTCGACAAGGTCAGTGATGAGCCGACGGCCGATCTGCTGACCCAGCGCATGCAGGTGCACGAGAAAACTGCGTGGATGTTGCGCGCGTTGCTCGAGGCCTGATTGCAGTTCGCAGGCCTTGCAACCCGAGGCCTGCGTCCGTGCAAAATCTTACTTGCATCGTTGGCTTATCCTACGGTGACGGTCAACAAGTCGTCTGGCTATAACTTTGTGTCTGCGCTTTTATGAAAGCCACAGGATGTGACCCTTTCAAGCAAGCAGAGATGACAAAGGAGTGTCAGCGATATGGTAGAAGGAGACAGGCGCGGCGACCGCAGGGTCGGCGCGCCACATGATTTGAAGGTCGATCCGTTTGTCAGCGGATTCGACATGGCGCTGATCAGGCCGTTGTCGCGGTCCGTGCGCCTGAACGGTTACGCAACCTGCCTGCGTCTGGAGCAGGTTTACTGGAACATCCTCGGCTCGATGGCGGCGGACAACTGCTGTTCGATCAGTTCGCTGTTGTCCCACGTCGATCGTGAAGTACATCTGCGGCACGGCGGGGTGAAGAATTTCAGCGCGCTGGTGCGGGTCGTGTGTGTGATGAACGGAATCGGTCAGGCGGCGCGGTCCGATTCGCTCTGATACGGCGCTTGCAAACGAGGTCGCGGCCTGTGCAGCTTAGCGGCTGCACAGGCCGCATTTAATCGATATAATCCCGCTCTTTCGCCGCAAAGCCCTGCGCGCGGCAGCAATCTGATCGCCGAGACACCTCCATGCCGATGTACGATTACCAATGTGCTTCCTGTGGTCATCAGTTGGAAGCCATTCAGAAGATCAGCGATGCACCGTTGGTCGACTGCCCTGCCTGCCAGGCACCCGAACTGAAAAAACAGCTGTCCATGCCGGGTTTTCGCCTCAGCGGCAACGGTTGGTACGAAACCGATTTCAAGACCGGAGCCAAGAAGAATCTGGCCGGTGGCGACAAAGCTGACTAGGGTTCAAGCCCTGAACGAACGACACGCGTGAGTTTCCGCATTGCTTGGGCAACGGGATCTCCACCGAATATCGAATGACGAGAAGCGAACCATTATCATGATGCGCAGCCACTATTGCGGCCAACTGAACGAAAGCCTGGAAGGTCAGGAAATTACCCTTTGCGGATGGGTTCACCGTC
>Ga0308159_1003699_pt1 | contig 14928 bp, 12 predicted proteins | sample PhyCR1_FD_201040 | JGI IMG/M metagenome (GOLD analysis project Ga0308159, IMG submission 201040) | Phyllosphere microbial communities from UC Gill Tract Community Farm, Albany, California, United States - DLSLC.R1 | ecosystem: Host-associated > Plants > Phyllosphere > Unclassified | place: USA... | reverse complement strand
CGATCGATGAAATAGCGTGACATGGCCGTTTACTTCGCCTGTGTCTGCGCCGAGCCCTGTTGCGGCTGCGCGGCCGCGGGCTTGGCGTTGGGATTCCACGGCTTGCCCTGCACCGGCATGCCCGGGCGCAGCATCATGCCGCCTTCGACGATGAGCTTGTCCCCGGCCTTCAACCCGCTGGTGACCAGCCAGTTGTCGCCGACCGACCGCCCGGTCTGGAGCGTGCGCCCCTCGACCTTGTTGCCCGCACCGATCACCATCACGGTCGCCTGGCCCTTTTCGTCGCGGCTGACCGCACGCTGGGGCACCAGGAAGGCATTGGACTGCGTTCCCTCGACCAGCGAGGCGCGGGCGAACATGCCGGGCAGCAGCAGCCCGTTGGGATTGGGGAACAATGCGCGGATCACCTGCGATCCGGTGGTCGGGTCAACGGTGACGTCGGCGAAGCGCAGCGTACCCTGCGGGCCATAGTCGCTGCCGTCCTCCAGCTTCAGCCGGACCCGGGCATTGCCGTCGCGGGTCAGCTGGCCGCTCATGATCTGGCGCCGCAGCTTCAGCAGTTCGGCGCTCGGCTCCTGGATATCGACATAAATGGGGTCGATGCGCTGGATGGTGGCCAGCGCGTCGGCCTGCGACGCGGACACCAGCGCACCGGTGGTGAACACCGAACGGCCGATCCGGCCGGTGATCGGCGCGCGGATGGTGGTGCGCGCCAGATCGATCTGCGCCGAGCGGAGGGCTGCCTGCTGCGCCGCGACGTCGGCACGCGCCTGCGCGGCGCTGGTCTGCGCGTTCTCATACTCCTGCCGGGCGATCGCGTTGATCTTGACCAGTTCGCCATAGCGGCGCGCCAGCGCGGCGCTCGACGCGATGCTCGCCTGCGCACGGGTCAGCGCGGCGCGGGCACTGGCGACCTGCGCTTGGTAGGGTGCCGGATCGATATGATATAGCGGCTGGCCCTGGCGGACCATGTCACCCTCGACGAACAGCCGCTGGGTGATCAGGCCGTTGACCTGGGGACGAACATCGGAGGTTTCGAATGCGGTGGTCCTGCCGGGCAATTCGGTCGTGAGGGTGACAGGCTGCTCGCTCGCCACCACATAACTGACCGGCGCCGGTCCCTGCGCCGCCTGCTGCTGCTGTTGCTTGCCACCGGCACCGCAAGCGGCCAGTGCGAGCAAGGCGGCAGATGCCAACACACGACCCATAAGCCGATTGGAAGACATATCATTTCCCGCTTGAAAAATTGTTTGAGAGCGATCACTCACAAACAGCGGAGTTAGGCCCGCCGATCGAGCGCGTCAACTGATTAGAAGAGGCCCCATTGTGACGAATATCGATTGCACCGCCCCCACGCGCGCCGACCTGCGCCGGAACACCATCAAGGAGGTCGCTCGCCGACTGTTCGTCGAAAACGGCTTTCATGCCACGGGGATAGCTGCAATCGCCAAGGAGTCCGGTGTCGCCGTGCAGCAGCTGTACCGCGACTTTCCCTCGAAGGAGGACATCATCGCCGCGATCGTGGCGGCGGACTGCGAACGGATCGCGGACCAGAACACGCTCAACACCGCGCTGACCAACCGCGACCGGGCCGGGATCATCAGCTGGCTGGTCTCGACGCCCTGCCGCAAGGACGAATGCGGCGATCGGCTGTTCCTCGAGATTGCGGCGGAGGCGGCGCGCAACGAGCGGATACGGGCGATCTTCCTCGACGTGCGCGCCCAGGCCTTCGAGAATATCAGTCGCGCCTTCGCCGGATTGATGGGCAGCGACGTGGTGGAGGACGAACACCGCACCTTGGCGCAGGCCTTCATGATCATCTCGCTCGGTTCGGTCTGCGCACGGACGCTTCATCAGGAAGAGGTAAAGCCCGCCAGCGACAAGTTGATCGACTGTCTGATCGAAGGGGCGAGATAGGATCACGCCGATCCGGCTCGCTCTGTCGGGGCGGAAGGCAGGCAATGGATCCGTCCGTCAGCCCCGTTGTTGCGAGCATCGCGATCTGATCCAAGTTCTGCGAGTAAACTGGGGTAAGCGACCTGACCTGTCGACCGGCTGCGCATGTCGGGCGGCTGATTTCCCTCTTTTCCCGGGTCGAGAGAAAGCCTCAAATCGCTCATTTATAAGCATCGAGGGGAACGTCCTCGCGCCGCTACTATGACTCTGTCCGGTCGACATCGCGTCGCATTATACGGCAGACATTCGCACACCTTCAAACGGCCGAGTCATCCGACGACCAATTGGTGGCGAGTGCGCCGCGCGTCGATTCCTCTGGCGGCAGAATTGTGGCGATGTGGCTCGATCCGGAGATTTTGGGCTACCAGCCTGGCTGCCCAGGAATCAAAAGGTTGCGCGCAGCTGTCGATGCGGGTGAGATCAATCTTATCATATGCCAGTTGCTCGACGAGCTTGGCATCGTGGACAAAGCTTAACGGCGTGCCCCGCCACCGATTCAAGACTGACTTTTGGAGGCAAGCTTGGGCAAGCGGATCGGTTTGTCGGATGAGGAATCGTCGCTGATCGCCGCTGCTACCGGCCGGGTGCGGACGGGTGCGCAGGGACGGCCAATGTCGCGATTGTCCCGCCGCCCTCCGCTTCGTCCAACGACAATGTCCCGCCGTGGAGATCAGCAAATGTCTGTACGATACTGAGCCCCAGTCCCACCCCGCCCGTGTCTCGGCTGCGCGACGCGTCACCACGTTCGAACGGGCGCAACAATCGAGCACGGTCGGCGGGTGGTATGCCGGGACCGGCATCGATCACGCGGACGATGGCGGTGTCGCCTTCGTTGGCAACCTCGACCCGGCCGCCACCGGCATAGTCTTCGGCGTTACGAACGAGATTTTCGACTGCCCGCCGAAAGGCCGGCTCGACCGCGATCACCGTGATCTCCGGTCCGTCCATCAGACGCACAGTCGGCAGGTCTGCCACGATCTCCGCGACCATCGTCCGGACCTGCACCGGGTGTCGCAAGGCGTTGGCGGCGCGGGCATAATCAAGGACATCGGCGATCATCGCGCCCATGCGGTCGGCGTCGGCGGCCATGCGGGTGCGTTGCGGCTCCGGCACCGCTTCGATCCGCAGCTTCAGGCTGGTCAGCGGGGTGCGAAGGTCGTGTGCGACAGCGGTCAGCATGCGCATGCGTTCATCGGTTTCGGCGGACAGGCGCGCGCGCAGGTGGAGGATCGCGCGCGCGGCATCCTGCAATTCGCGCGGCCCTTGCGCTTGCGGTGGATCGCGGCCGTCGTCGATCGCCGACGCCAATGCGCGAAACGGTCGGGTAAGGCGTCGGGCGAACAGCCAGACGAGGGGCGCCAGGACCGCGAGACTGGCGACGAGCGCGACCAGCACCTTCAGCCGCCATCCGCCAAAGGTCGGCGACTGTGGCGCGACGGTCAGCCATCGGCCATCCGCCAGACGCACGCTGGCGGCAAACGCGGGTTGTGGCAACGTGAGCAGGACCTTGCCGATCAGCGAATCCGTCATGCCTCTCGGCACGATCCGCATGGGCAGGACGCCCTGGCGGCGGATGACGACCGGTCCGCTGGGAGGGGTGCCGCCCGGCCACAGCATCTTGCCGGCGGCCTCGCCCTTGCCGCGCGCCGTGAAGACGACGACACCGTCACTGCGGGTCGGACGGGCGCTCCGATCGATCCAAACGACCCGTACGTCCGCGATCGGCTGCCCGACCGCCTGCGCCAGAACCCGCCGAAGCAGCGCCGCTGGCGACCCGTTCGGGGGACGCCCGATCGTGCGGGCCAGACCGGCGTTAGTACCCCGCAGCGCCGCGACGGCGTCGGCAACGGTCATACGCATGGCGGGCGGATCGGGCATCAACAGGACGATGCTGGCGGTAATCGCAACGCTGAGCACGGCGATCGCGACGCTGAACCCACCGATCGCGGTCAGGGCGCTCGCCCGCCGCCAGACGCTGCGCATCATGCCGGTCTAACCGCGGGCAGAAAGCGATAGCCCGCCCCGCGAACCGTTTCGATCAGCGGCGCACCGTCACCTTCCGCCAGCTTGCGACGCAACCGGCTGACGGCGATGTCGATCGCCCGATCATAGGACGCAGCGTCGAGTCCCCGCGCGATGTCGAGAAGAGTATCCCGGCTGAGCACCCGTCCGGGGCGCCGCACGAAAGCGGTCAATAGTGCGTGCTCGCCTTCGCTCAGCAGCAACGGGCGCCCGTGCGGATCGCGCAGGCGGCGTTCGTCGGGGCTGAACCACCAGCCGGCGAACACAACCGCATCGCCGTGTACCGCTGGGCGATCCATGCACGGTCGCCGCAGCAACGCCCGGACGCGCGCCAGCAATTCGCGCGGCTCGAACGGCTTGGCCAGATAATCCCATGCCCCGACCTCCAGCCCGACGACGCGATCGGTAACGCCATCGAGCGCACTCAGCATCAGGATCGGCGTGCCGGTCGGAGCCAGACGACGGCACAGCGACAACCCATCCTCCCCCGGCATCATCACGTCGATCACCAGCAGGTCGGCCGGCGCCTCGGCCAGCAAGCGACCACAGGCGACGGCACCACTGGCGGCGCGGACTGCATAACCATGATCGCCGAGATAATCGGCCAAGGCGTCGCGGATGCTGGTGTCGTCGTCCACCACGACGATACGGTTTCGGGATATGGCAGCGCTGGGCATCGCATCAGTCGATAGCACGGCTTTGTAGCATCTTCGTATCGCGCACCGTCACGAACGCGGCATCGTCCCGCTACCTCGATCTGCTCTCCTGAACCTCGCTTCGATCTGGAGAGCCTTATGATCCCGACCATCCTTCTCGCCATGGCCTTGCCCGCCGTGGCCCCCGTACCGGCGCCGGCGTGCGCATCGAATCAGCTGGCCGATCACGTCGCCGGACGCTGGATCGGTGAATTCGCAGGGGCCGACTGGACGTTCGAACTGACCCGCAATGCGACAGGGTGGTCGGGGCGCTACCAATCGTCGAGAGCGCAGGGCTGGCAGCCGCTTGAGGCGGTGTCCGTAACAGGGGGCTGTGCGGCGTTCAGCCTGAAGTCCGAACCCCGAGTGACCTTTGTCGTGACGCTCGATGCTGGCGGCACGACGCTGGCTGGCGATGTAAATATCGCAGGTCTTGCAACCCTGCCCTTCGCGGCGAAGCGGACCTCGTGACACGATGACGACGATCATCGGCATGGGCATGCTCGCGGCAGCCCAGGTGACGCCCCCCGCTTCTTCCCTGCCCCCGCCGCCTGCCATCCAATTCCGCAGACCGAACGGCCAGCCGCTACCCGAGGACGTCCAGCGTAAATTGCGCGAGCAGTACAGGGACGCACTACCACCGGCGCGACCGACGACCCCGTCTAGCGACATCGTCGTCAACGGGCGGCCGCCGCGTGGTTCGGTCATTGGCGATATCAAGCCCGAACGCACACTATCGGCCCTCGACATCCGATCTTATGGCACAGCGACGGTGTCCGAGCTGATCCAGACGCTCGGCGCGCAGGTGTCGAGCGGGCGCAATGACGCATCGGCCGATCCAATCGTCCTGCTGAACGGCCGCCGCGTGTCGAGCTTTGCCGAAATCGCCCGGCTTCCCACCGAAGCGATCGAACGGACCGAGATTCTGCCCGAAGAGGTCGCACTTCAATACGGCTATCCGGCCGATCGCAAGGTGGTGAACGTCGTCGCCTTCGAACGCTTCACGTCGCGGATCGTCCAGGGGAGCCTCGCCGGACCGACCGCGGGAGGACAGGCGACGACTGCTGGCGGCGCCGGTTATCTGCGCATCCGCGGCGATACGCGCACGATGCTCGATGCCGATGTCAGCCGGTCGAGCGCCCTGCTCGAAAGCGAGCGCGACGTGCGGCAGCCGAGCGTCGGATCACCGCTCGGCGATTATCGCACGCTGTTGCCCGCGTCCCACCGCGTTACCCTGAATGCGACCGTCGCGGCCAATCCGCTTGCCGATGTGGCAGCAACGCTGAACGCCCGGGTCGAGACGAGCAAGACCAAGGCGCTGGTCGGGCTGGGACAGGATGGCGTGCTGCGCCGCGACGTCGACAGCGCGACGCTGCATCTCGGCACGACGATCGCCGGGCGGGTGCACCAGTGGCAATGGACTGCGACCGGTAACCTCGACCGCACTACGAGCGACAGCATGACCGACACCGGCGTTCCCGCCACTCCGCAGAACCTTGCACGCTTCGCCACCTTGACGGCCAACGCCGACTTGCTGGTCAACGGATCACCCTTCACCCTGCCAGCCGGGGCCGCGTCGCTCAGCCTGCGATCGGGCGTCACGACGCGCGATGTCAGCAGCCGATCCCAACTAGGTGCGTCAACGCGGATCGGGTCGCTGGAGCGCGACACGGCCAGCTTCCAGGCCAACATCGACCTGCCGATCGCGGGGGCCGCGACGCCATCGCCTATGTCGATCGGTGCGCTGTCAGCCAACGCGACCGTCGCTGCGGAACGACTGTCGGACATGGGAACGTTATGGACCCTGGGCTACGGCCTACACTGGACACCCCTGCCCGGGCTATCGCTGCTCGCATCGGTCAGCGACACGCGATCCGCCCCGACGGTCGAACAGCTCGGCGCGCCGCTGATCATCGTGCCCAACGTTCGCACCTTCGACGCGCGCCGTGGGGAGACGGTCGATATCACGCACAGCTTCGGCGGCAATCCGGGGCTTCGCGCCGATGAGCGCCACGTCTTCACCGCAGGCGCGACGTTCAAGCCGATGGCGAAAACGGATATGGTCTTCACGCTCGACTACATCCGCACGCGGATCGACGATCCCATCGCCGCCTTTCCCATCACGCTGCCGCAGGTCGAGGATGCGTTCCCGGATCGCTTCACCCGCGACCAGACGAGTCGTCTGCAGCGTATCGACGCGAGGCCGATCAACTTCGCGCGATCGAATCAGCAGCAAATCCGCTGGGGCCTGAGCTTCATGCGGCCGCTCGGCCCGCTACCGCCCGGCCTTCAGAACGCCAATGTCCGCGTATTCTCTAGTCTCGAAGAGGCCAAGCGCCGCCTGCCGCCCGGCGCGCGCCTGGAGACGGTGGAGGCCGGGAGCCCTGCCGCCCGACGGGTCGAAAACCTCACGAGCCGGCTGATGCTGTCGCTGCAACACAGCTGGCGGCTGGAGGACAGCGTATCGCTGCGTCCCGGTGGGCCGGTTCTGGACCTGCTCGATGGGGGTGCGCTGGACGCCCGCGGCGGTCGCCCCCGGCACGAGGTGGAGTTCCAAGCCAGCGCCTTCAAGCGCGGTCTGGGCGCACGCATCACCGCCACATGGCAGAGCGGGACATCGATCCGCGGCTCAGGGGCGCCGGCCGGCGATCTGAAATTTGGCGCCCTGGCGACGATCAACCTCGCGCTATTCGCCAACGTCGCCGATCAGCTCGGGCGATCCAAGGCTCCTTCCTGGCTCAAGGGCACGCGCATGACGTTGGGCGTGACGAATATCTTCGACATGCGCCAGAGCGTGCGCGATGGCTTGGGCGGCACGCCTTTGATCTATCAGAATGCCTATCTCAACCCGGTGGGGCGGACGGTCGCATTTGGTTTGCGGAAAATACTGTAGCGCAGCAGGTATTAACGTCCTCCCTGTTTTTTCATCCCTGCTGAATGAGAGTTTTCCGGCCCTTTGAAGCTTGCGGGCAAGGAGCTGGGACATGAAGAAGTCGAGGTACACGGAAGAGCAGATCGCCTTTGCGCTGAAGCAGGCGGAGACGGGCACGCCGGTGGCGGAGGTCATCCGCCCTATGGGCGTATCGGAGCAGACCTTCTATCGCTGGAAGAAGGTGTATGGCGGGCTGGGCGTCAGCGAGCGGCGCAGTTGCCTCGCGCTCGGGGTCGACCGCTCATCGGTGCGCTACGTGTCGCACAAGCCGGACCAGGCGCCGCTGCGGCTGCGCATCCACGATCTGGCGGCAGCACGGGTGCGTTATGGCTATTTCCGGATCTACATCCTGCTACGCAGGGAGGGCTGGCTGGTGAACCGCAAGCGGGTTTACCGGCTCTACCGGGAGGACGGGTTGAGCCTCCGGCTCGAGCGCCCCCGTCGAGGGCGTCAGCGCGGCGAACTGCGAACGCCAGCCTGCGGCCTCGGCGCCCAACGAGATGTGGTCGATGGACCTTGTCTCGGATGCCTTGTTCGATGGCCGGCGGCTGCGGGCACTGACGGTGGTCGATGCGTTCACTTAGCGTCGCGCTGGCGATCGACGTCGATCAGGGCATCAAGGGCGAGCAGGTTGTCGCGGCGGTGACGCGGATCGCGTCAGTACGTGGTGCGCCGAAGACCATTCGGGTGGACAATGGCCCGACGGGCGCCGTTTCCCCTTGCCTTCGTTCAGCCTGGACAAAGTCGAAGGCCATAGGGACAGGGTTGTTGCGGGGCTTTGAGATACGCGAGGCGCCACGCTGGATACTGCTATGGTTCACGGGCGAGCAGCAGGTGCGATGTCGGTGGCGTATGCCATAAACGCCGACGCCGCCCGTGAGGGCGGCGTGTCGGGTTGTATAGCGATGTTTGCGGGGGCAGGATTTGACCGCTGTAGAACCCGTTTTCCAATTTTGGGTACCGCGTCGGGTCATCGCCGGGGCCGATACTTTCCCGTTCATACATGCTCACTTCTCGGATATGTCGAAACCGATCCTGATCGTCACAGGTGACCAAGGCATCGGCCGGCCTCGACATGTGGTGCTGGCTGATGGCGCGACGCCAATAATCTAGGTTGCGACTGAACATATACGTCGCTATCTGTATTATATGATCAATACAGCCGGTGTTTTGAAACGGACGGTCCAAGGCAGCTTGATCGCGCTCCTGACTTGCGCCCCAATCGCGCACGCCAAAGCCGAAGCCACTCTGCCGGATATGACTACAGCCCTTCGCGAACAGCACGTGGAGAGTGCTTCAATCGCCGTCATTCGCAACGGACGGATCGTCTCGACTGGGGCGTGGGGTTTGGCGGGGCCGAACCGGGCGGCGACCGTCGCCACGCCCTACAATCTCGCTTCGCTGACCAAGCCGCTCACTGCGGAGGTCATCCTGCAACTGGTGTCGGCCGGCAAGCTCTCGCTTGATGAGCCAATGGATCGCTACTGGAGCGACCCCGATCTGGCGCGCGATCCCCGACGTATGGAGCTGACGGTTCGTATGGCGCTGAGCCATCGCACCGGGTTGCCGAATTGGCGCGACACAAAGGGGCTGGCGTTCGATCATGATCCTGGCACCACCGGCTATTCGGGCGAGGGGTATCAGTATGCCGCGCGCTATGCCGAGCGTCGCACCGGGCAGTCGTTCGAGACACTTGCCGGGCGTTGGCTGTTCGCTCCAGCCCATATGGGCGCATCTGGCTATGTGACGGCGCAGGGAGAAGCGGTGCCGATCGCCGCGCCCTATGACGACGCCGGCAAGCCGCTGCCGGTCGAGCCGGTGACGGGCTACAATGCTGCCGATCTAGCCCACGCGACGGCGCGCGATTATGCGCGCTTCCTCATCTATACCCGCACCGATCGGGGCTTGGTCGCTTACGTCGCCGCGGAGCGCAGCAAGTCTCAGGCCGACCTGACGCCCGCGATCTGTGCCGGCACGAAAGCGGCCAGCTGTCCGCCCTGGACCGGCTTTGGACTCGGCTGGCAACTCCTCGGCTTCGCCAATGGCACGACGATGCTTCACACCGGCAAGGATGCGGGGGCATTCACCTTCGCGGCGATCAACCGTGCGAGTGGTGACGGCATCGTTATCCTGACGAACAGCGACAACGGATGGCGGGTAATCCTGCCTATCCTCGAACGCACCGGCAGCGATCCGAAGCTGATCGCCTTCCTTCGTGGCCAGATGAACTGACAGGATTAAAATCATGTCGACCGCCGTCGCCGTTGCTGTGCCCCTTCCCCCCAACGCCCGTGCCGTCTGCGGTCAATCCGCTGACGACTGAGATCGGCGCGCTCTATGGCAAGGTGCTTGACGCCTCCGGCATCGGCCAGTTCGCGACCAGCCAGTAGGTTCAGGGCGGGTTGAAGCTGGGCGTCACCGTCAACAACGGCTTGAACAGCTGCGCGGTGACGCAGATCGCGACCAGCTGTACGGGCTTTCGGTCCACAACGATCAACGGCACCAAAACCAGTCGGCCTATTGCCAGCTTGACCAGCTCAACTATCTACCGCCGCGCTCATTCCTGCTGACTGCAGGGATTACGTTCGGCTGACGTGCTCGCTGACGCTTTGAATTGCGACCCGTATCGCATCGAGCGGCTGATGCACCAGCAGGGATTGCGCGCCAGACGGCGCCAGCATGGGCCGCCCAAGGATCATGGTGAAAAGTCAGTGGTCGCGGCCAACATGTCGGCGCTTCGCCCATGCGCCGCTATATCGAGCGCTTCTACAATCCGACCCGCAGGCACGCGACCCTGAGCTATTTCAGCCCTATCGCATTCGAGCGCTGGCTAGGATAGCCTCAAGAAGCGTATCCCGGCGTCTATCAGACGGGCAGCAGCCCAGAATATCTCTCTTAGTTACGGCGCCCATTAGCACAACATATACCTTACGCGTGCGAAATGAAAAACTTGTTCTGAGTTCGTCACGGTGATTGCCCATGCCCTCCTCCCACCGCACACAATTTGATCGCCCCGTGGCGGAAATCCCGTACCAGCTGTCCGCGCAGATCGTTCTGGACCAGATTGCCGAGATCAAGAGCTGCGTCCGGGTCGCCATACCTGTCAATATGATGCTCGGCGTGATCAACCTTCTGGTTGCGATCAGGAGCGACCTCGCGCTCTACGGCATCGTCTGGTTCGTCGTCTCGCTCACAGTGAACCTCGTGCGCCTGTATGTTTGCTATCTGCCGGCGCCGGACATAGGACATGCATCCTGCCAGCGGTCGCCGCTGCGATCGATCGCCGTGCAGCGATATCTGATCTGGGCCGGGGCCCTGCTTTCGGGAATAGTGTGGGCCGGGGTTTCAATCCTGTGTGCCGGCTATACTGCGCCGCAGACGCTCTTCTACCTGACGGTCGTATGCGGCGTCACCGCAGGTGCCGTCACCCATGGCACGCCGGACGCCCGCACGCCCCTGTGCTTTATCCTGCCGGCTCTGGCATCCGTCGTCATTTGCTTGTTGGCGGCAGGAGGGTTCGAGCGGACCTGCATCGCCTTCACCACGATCGTTTATATGGCCGCGCTCTCCCGTAGCTCCATTCGCGCCGAAAAAACATTCAAAACGCTTAGCCGCGCCAAGAACGAGGCCACGACGAACGCGGCCGCTCTTTCCGCGGCGCACGATCATTCGCTGCAGATCATCGACATCATGCGGTATCGAGCAACGCATGACGACCTGACGGGCTTGCTGAACCGACCGGGTTTTATCACCGAAGTCGAAGAGCATATGAAGGGCGGGCGGGATGCCTATTGCCTGATGTTCATCGACCTTGACGGCTTCAAGGCCGTCAACGACGTCTATGGCCACCGCAAGGGCGACCAGGTGCTGATAGAGGCGGCGAGGCGCCTTCAGGCTCAGGCCAGTGGCGAAGGCCTTCTCGCTCGCATGGGCGGGGACGAATTCGCCATCTTCTTACCCGTCATGGCATTTCAAGAGGCGACCGACCTCGCACAGGCCGTCATCAGTGCCATGTCGATCCATATGGACGGCGTCGATACGGGCGCGCTGGGGGCCAGCATCGGGATCGTCATGGGCCTTCGGGCGGACCTGACCGACATCCTGGCCTGTGCCGACGAGGCCCTTTACGCCGCCAAGAATGGAGGCCGCAACCGCTATCACGTCTTCGACAATGATCTGCGCGAGCGGCTGGAGATGCGCCGCGACCTCGAACGCGACCTTCCGCGTCATCTCGAAAACGGATCCCTCGATGTCTGGTTCCAGCCAATCTTCGCGCTTGGTCAAACCTTGCCGAATACGGTCGAGGCCCTGCTGCGCTGGAGGCATCCGCAGCATGGCTGGATCTCCCCGGAAAACGTCGTCCGCCTCGCCGCGATCAACGGGCACGCCGAACCCCTTCTCCGCTTCGTGCTGCACCGGGCCAGTCAACTCCTGGAAGCCCTGGACCAAGCCAACCTTAAGGAGATTAAGGTCGCGATCAACATATCCCCGCGGGAGATGGCGCAACTGTCGGTCGATACCATCATCCTCGACCATTTCGAAGCGCTCGGCCTTGCGCCGCCCTTGCTGGACGTCGAAATCACCGAAGAAACCGCCTTCGAGGTCAAGGCCGTACAGCACAAGATACAATCGCTCTCCAAGGCCGGCGTGACGATCAGCCTGGATGATTTCGGCGTAGGCTATTCATCGCTTGAAGCGCTACGCCATCGCCGCGTCGATCGCATCAAAATCGATCGAAGCTTCGTATCCAACATTACACGGTCGCCCGAGGACCAGCACTTGGTCAGCGCCATCATCGATTATGGCCGCAAGTTCAATCTCGAAGTCGTGGTCGAAGGGATCGAGACGCGCGAGGACTATATTATGATACAGAGATTGGGCGGGCATCTCTTCCAAGGTTATCACCTGGCCCGGCCGGTACCTGAATCTGACTTGCTGGATTATCTTCGCACCCGCGAGGTCCGACCTGCCGATCATCGTTAGCACCCCTTTATACCGCAGCCGATGCAGGCTGCATTTCCACCGGCTGCGAACGCGCAAAGATTGGATATTGCCCGGGTCAGGTCATCTAGGTATTTGAACCAATAATTTGATGGTGCGATCCTTTCGCTGGAATGGAAGGATGACGTATAGGACAGGTACGTTATGGGTGCGCCACGACCACGCACGCCGTGCGAGCAGCAATACAGCAAACCACCCGTGGGCCAACGGCTAGGTCGAGCGGATGAACCGCACCATCAAGGATGGCGACCATCAGGCGCTTCCACTACGACACCCGCAACCAGCTGCGGACGCACCCACCCAACTTCATGGAGGCCTATAACTTTGAGCTGCCCCCCGTTTTGACCGGACGGATTCAAGCCTAAAGAGGAGGCTTGGGGCTATCCCCTGAGCATAGGCTTATGTCCGTGTCCGAGATCATCACCGACGGCGGTCATCGCCGTTACTGGAGCACGCCTGAGAAGCTGAACGCGTCGACTACCGTCAACGCCCGCAGCCGCCAGCCGTCGAACAAGGCATCCGAGACAAAGTCCATCGACCACATCTCGTTGGGTCCCGAAGCCTCCGGCTGTCGTTCGCGGTTTGCAGCACTGACGTTGCGACGGGGACGTTTGAGCAGGAGGCTCGCCTTACGGCCCGCTTCGCGATCATACGCGTGCGGATCGCCGATGGCGCGCCACAGCGGATCGGCTCCGCCGGCGCACAGCATATGCCCGGCAGAGGCTTGGCTGGTGGGCGAGCATCGCTCTAGCGGCGAACGGAAATACGATCTATCGAACCTGTCGGCGCGCTCGCAGGCCTTGGCGTAGGATCCGAAGAACGCCTTTACGTCGCGCCGCATGCCCAGCGGAAGCCCCCCCGAGCGACGGCCGGCCGTCGAACTTCGCAAGGGCGAGATAGATCAGCAGATCCTCGTTGCGCGCAACTCGGACGCGATCCCATCCACTGCATGTTCGGTGCCGGTGCACGGAACTGCCGGTTCACCCGGTCGAGCGGATACGGTGCCGCCTTGTCGCTGACCGTGGTGCGCACCGGCTTGCTGCGGATCACGCCGCCCAGGCCCATTGCCCGCATCAGTCGAGCGACGGTGCAAGGGGCGATGTCAAACCCTTCGCGCCACAGCTGCCGCCAGACCTTGCAGACGCCGTAGACGCGGAAGTTCTCCTCGAACACGCGGCGCACCTCCGGCCCAAGCGCATCGTCGCGCCGAGACCGAGCCGACCTCCCGGCCGGCTCAATCTTTCTGGCTATATGAGCATGATAGGTGGACGGGGCGATCGGTAAAACCCGGCAGATCGGCTCGACCCCGTACACCTCGCGATGCGCGTCGATGAACGACACCTTCACCTTGCTCGGCGGTCGAGCTCCGCCATCGCAAAATACGCCGACGCCTTGCACAGGATTTCGTTGGCCTGGCGCAGCTCGCAGTTTGCCCGCTTCAGCGCCTTCATTCGGTCGGCAACATCGCTTGGCACCCCGGCCCGCGTACCGCTTTCGATCTCGACCTTCTTCACCCACTCGTGCAACGTCTGCCCCGTGCATCCGATCTTCGCCTCGACCGAAACCACCGCGGCCTAACGCGACGGGTGATCCTTCTCATGGTCCAGCACCATCCGCACCGCACGCGCACGCACACGCACCTCAGGCGAAAACTTATTGGTCGTCTTGCTCGTCATGAGCCCCTTCTTCTCAGGAGTTGGGGCCTCCGACAAACCCGGCGCGGTTCATACTGAACCTCGACGAATAATAACTGCTAACAACTCACGGTGTACGCGACTGAGGCGCGTGGCCGCGTGATTGAACGCCGACGCGGTGTGTCGGTGATATCACGCATCCCCATGCCCACGGCGCGCAACACGTAGGAACAGCATCGACCGCACGAGCAAAACAACTGACCTCGCATAACATGCCGCGATCAAACGCCGCGCGCCGCATCACGTGCAATTTTTTTAGCGCAAATGTATCTTTGATGCACGCGGCATAGCGTGCTTCCCATAACGCCGGCATGGATCACGCTTTTTCCGTGTCGTGGTGCCTACGAGCACCGCCTACCGACCAGCCAACCCGTGCGGGTCATCACCCGCGCGAGGTCGCGCGCTGTCACAGACCACGTGTCGCGCAGGTGGCGCACAGCATGCAGCGAAACCCGCAGCATGTCGCGTAAGCGCTTCCTGATATCCGAGGTCCAGCGCGACTGGACTTGCCTCGGCAAGGTGGAGAGTTCCCTTGAAGTGAAAGGCGAACTCAATGACGAAGCAGCGACGGTTCACGAAGGAGTTTGAGGACGAAGCGGTTCGGCTGGTGGCGACCAGCGGACGGACG
>Ga0308159_1003698_pt1 | contig 14933 bp, 12 predicted proteins | sample PhyCR1_FD_201040 | JGI IMG/M metagenome (GOLD analysis project Ga0308159, IMG submission 201040) | Phyllosphere microbial communities from UC Gill Tract Community Farm, Albany, California, United States - DLSLC.R1 | ecosystem: Host-associated > Plants > Phyllosphere > Unclassified | place: USA... | reverse complement strand
GATCTGTTCGAGCAGGTCTTCCATCGTGACCAGGCCGGATATGCCGCCATGTTCGTCGATGACGATGGCCTGGTGGTTGCGGCCGGCACGAAACTCGTGCAACAGCACATTCAGCCGTTTCGATTCAGGAATGAACACTGCCGAGCGGACCAGTGAGCGGACGTCGGTCTGAGGTTCGAGAATGCAACGCAGCAGGTCCTTGGCCAGCAACAGGCCGATGACATTGTCGCGATCGCCTTCGAAGACTGGAAAGCGCGAATGCGCGGTTTCGATCACCTTGGCGAGCAGTTCAGGCAAGGGTTGCGTAATGTCCAGCGCATCCATGCGCGAGCGTGGCACCATGATGTCACCTACGGTCTGCTCAGAGAACGCCAGTGCGCCCTTGATCATCTTGTAGGATTCGCTGTCCAGGAGGTCACGCTCGTAGGCGGTGTCCAGAACAGTAATGATGGCGTTTCGGTCTTCTGGCTCGCGTCTCACCAAGGACAGCATGCGCTCGATGAAGGACTTGTGGGAGGATTTGGCGGGACGCGCGGTGTCGGCGTCCGGGGTATGGGCAGGGTCTGACATTGTCCTATCGGACTGATTGAGGAAGGATCAGCATAACCGATTCCGCCTCAGGCATAGGGGTCGGAAATCCCTATGTCTGCCAGGACGCGGGTTTCCAGCGCTTCCATGCGCTGGGCGTCGGCCTCGTCGATATGGTCGTAACCCAGGGCGTGCAGACAGCCGTGAATGGTCAGGTGCGCCGCGTGGTGCAGCAGCGTTTTCTTCTGGGCCCGCGCCTCCTGCTTGAGCACCGGCAGGCAGATCACGATGTCGCCATGGGTGACGCCGTCCGGATCGGTGCCGTACTCGAAGGTCAGCACGTTGGTCGCGTAATCGCGACCCCGGAAATCGCGGTTCAGACGCAGGCCTTCTGCCTTGCCTACCAGGCGCAGGCTGAACGACACGCGTGCGGCCTGCGTCAGGCCATCATCCAGCGCGGCGGCCAGGGCGCGCGTCGCCCAGCGGCGTATGCGCCAGCGCGGCAGTTCGGGAGCCACAACCGCATACTGCACGGCCAGCGAGAGTTCAGGGGATGCGTCGCTCATGGTCGTCAGCCCGCTGCGTCATAGGCATCGACGATACGGGCCACCAGCGGGTGGCGCACGACGTCCCGGCTGCTGAATCGTGTGCTGGCAATGCCCTGAACCTCGGCCAGCACTTCGACGGCGTGCGCCAGGCCGCTTTGCTGGCCGCGCGGCAGGTCGACCTGCGAGGGGTCGCCCGTGATCACGGCCTTGCTGCCGAAGCCGATGCGCGTGAGGAACATCTTCATCTGTTCGGGCGTGGTGTTCTGCGCCTCATCCAGAATGACGAATGCATGATTGAGCGTGCGCCCGCGCATATAGGCCAGCGGCGCAATCTCGATACTCTGTTTTTCGAACATGCGTTGTACCCGCTCAAAGCCCATCAGGTCATAGAGCGCGTCATACAGCGGCCGCAGGTACGGATCGACCTTCTGGGCCAGATCGCCGGGCAGAAAGCCCAGGCGCTCGCCGGCTTCCACGGCAGGACGGGTCAGCACGATGCGCTGAACGGTTTCCCGCTCCATGGCGTCGATGGCACAGGCCACTGCCAGCCAGGTCTTGCCGGTGCCGGCCGGGCCGACGCCGAAGGTGATGTCGTGCTTGAGAATGTTGTTCAGGTAATCGCGCTGGCGAGGCGTGCGGGGCCGCAGATCGCTGCGGCGGGTGCGTAGCGCGATGGTGTCGCTGGCATCGTCGATCGGAGGAAGGTCGGGCAGGGCATCTTGCGCCACCAGGGGGCGTGTGCGTGCGGCGTCCGTCGCTGGCGCGGCGGCTGCACTGCTGCGCGCGTTCGCCCCACCGACGCCACCCGCCATCGACACGTCTGCGCTGCGGGCGTCGCTCGCCCCTTTCTTGCTGCGCGCGCCTCGTGCGGCGACATTGGCCTGCGCCTCGGCCGCAGCGCTGGCCTCGAGTTCGGCGCGAGCTAGTGAGGCCTGGATGTCCGCCTTGATTTCCACCAGGCCGAGCTGAATGTCTTCGATATCCAGCGCCTTGTGTGTGGCCTGGTGATGAAACCGGCGCAAGGCCCGCGCGGCCAGTTCCGCATTTTCACCGTCCAGCGTGACCCGGCTGCCGCGTCGAGACAGCTTCACACCCAGGCCGTCGGCCAGTTGTCGCAGGTTTTCGTCAAGCGGGCCACACAGGTTGGCCAGGTGCATGTTGTCGCCATCCAGGACGACGATTTCGGGCAGTGGGCGGCGGGGGCGGGCCGTGCTCATTGAACGCCTTGTTCGGTGGGGCCGACGATTTCTCCCCTCAGGGTATTGGAATGGGCCTGTGTGATGCGGATATCGAGCATCTGGCCGATCAAGGTGGGCGAGCCGGCAAAGTTCACGCTGCGGTTGTTGGCCGTTTTGCCGGTGAGCTCGGTGATGTCACGCCTGGACTGGCCTTCGACCAGCACGCTTTGCACCGTGCCGACCATGGCCGCGCTGATGGCGCCCGCCTGGTCGTTGATCAGCGCCTGCAGGCGTTGCAGACGCTTGAGCTTGACGTCGTGGGGCGTGTCGTCGTGCAGGTCGGCCGCGGGCGTGCCGGGCCGGCGCGAATAGATGAACGAGAACGCCGTGTCGAAGCCGACGTCTTCAATCAACTTCAGCGTCTTTTCGAAATCCTCTTCGGTCTCGCCGGGGAAACCCACAATGAAATCCGACGACAGGGTCAACCCCGGGCGCGCGGCGCGCAGCTTGCGCACGACGGACTTGAATTCCAGCGTGGTGTAGCCGCGTTTCATGGCCGCCAGCAGGCGATCGCTGCCCGCCTGCACCGGCAGATGCAGAAACGGCACAAGTTTGGGCAGACGACCGTGGGCCTCGATCAGGCGGGGCGTCATCTCTTTGGGATGCGAGGTGGTGTAGCGGATGCGCTCGATGCCGGGAATCTCGTGAACGTAATCGAGCAGCATGGCGAAATCGGCAATCTCGCCGGCCTCGCCCATGCTGCCGCGATAGGCGTTGACGTTCTGGCCGAGCAAGGTGACTTCCTTGACACCCTGGTCGGCCAGATCGGCGATGTCGACCAGCACATCTTCGAAGGGGCGCGACACTTCTTCGCCACGTGTGTAGGGCACGACGCAGAAGCTGCAGTACTTGCTGCAGCCTTCCATGATGGAGACGAACGCCGTCGGGCCGTCCACGCGGGCAGGCGGCAAGTTGTCGAACTTCTCGATTTCTGGAAAGCTGATGTCGACCTGCGATCGGCCCGACGCGCGCCGGCGGCGAATCAGTTCGGGCAGGCGGTGCAGCGTTTGCGGGCCGAACACGACATCCACATAGGGCGCGCGCTTGACGATGGCTTCGCCTTCCTGGCTGGCAACGCAGCCGCCCACACCGATCACCAGATGCGGCTTGGCTTTTTTCAGGTGCTGCACGCGGCCCAGGTCAGAAAAGACTTTTTCCTGCGCCTTTTCCCTGACCGAACAGGTGTTGAACAGGATCACATCGGCTTCGTCTACATCCTGTGTGAGTTCAAGGCCCTGATCTTCGTTCAGGACATCGGCCATCTTGTCCGAGTCATACTCATTCATCTGGCAACCGAAGGTGCGGATGAAGAGTTTCTTTTTGGCCGGCGCGTCAACGGGCAGGCGATTGAGTGTGATTTCTTGCATAGGGGGGCCGTGACGGGTTTATATCCCGGGGGCGTTAAGTGAAAAGCGGCATTCTAGCGCGAGCGGTGAATCTGTCGGATCTGACAGTGGATTTTCGACAGGGATTTGACACGCGCGGGTTAACATTGCGCCGTCGTAACAATTTGTCTTCATGGGCCAGCCTATCCGATGACTCCCCGATATCCTGTTTTTGCCACGCGCCGATGGGCGATGCTGGCGGTCATGCTGATGGCGATGATCACTGTGCTGTTCTTTTTCGTGGACATGCCCCTGGCGCGCACGCTGCACGCGTCGTCTACGCCCTGGGTGTTCGCGGTGTTCAACGTGATCGATGAGTTGGGATCCAGCGAGCTTTATCTGGCACCCGCATTGGTTCTGTATGTGTGGGCGCTGCTGGCGGCACGCCGAGGCTGGACGCTGCCATTGGGCCGTAACGCCGATCGCGTCGCCCGAGGCAGCCTGTTCGTCATTCTGACCATGGCCCTGGGTGGCATCGTGACGGTGCTGCTGAAGAATCTGGTGGCACGTGCGCGGCCCGAACTCCTGATCGAGCAAGGGCTATATGGTTTCGGCACGGCTTTCGGCCGCGCGCATGAGTTCGACTCGTTTCCCTCGAGCCACACCCAGGCTGCATTCGCCGCCGCTGCGGCGCTGGCCATTCTGGCGCCTCGGTTGCGAGTCCCGTTGATGTTGCTGGCCTGCTCGGTGGCCACCGCCCGCGTGGTCAACCTCGATCACTATCTGTCTGACGTGCTGGGTGCGGCGTTCATTGCCTTGTCATCCGCCGCCTTCCTGGCGCCACGCATTCTGAATGCCGATTCGGGCTGGCCGTTGCGCACCCCCTGGCGCTGGTTCGGATCACGTACGGCGACACGGGCCTGAACGTGCTGTGGATCTTTGCCACGACGTAGCGAACACCGATCAAGGCGGCGCTAAAACGAGTCTGATCTGTGTCAATGAAGCAGCGTGACGATCAAGCAAAAAGAAAAAAACGCCGGCGCGAGCCGGCGTTTTCTGTCGAGGCAGGGCCACATACGCTAGGCACCGTGATCGCTTGAGGCGTCTTGCTCAGGGCGTTTCGACCTCGTTTTCCTCGACTTTCTTTGGCGCCTTGATCAGATCTTCGCGCTTCACGCCCATCCACATGGCCAGTGCTGCCGCCACGAAGACCGACGAGTAGATGCCGAACCAGATACCGATGGTCAGTGCCAGGGCAAAGTAGTGCAGCGACGGGCCGCCGAAGAAGAACATGGACAACACCATCAGCTGCGTCGAGCCGTGGGTGATGACCGTGCGCGAAATCGTTTGCGTGATGGCGCTGTTGATCACTTCGGGCACATCGGCGCGGCGGTACTTGCGAAAGTTCTCACGGATACGATCCATGATGACCACCGACTCGTTGACCGAATACCCCAGCACGGCAAGCACCCCGGCCAGCACGGGGAGCGAGAACTCCCACTGGAAGAAGGCGAAAAAGCCCAGGATGATCACCACGTCGTGCAAGTTGGCGATCACGCCGGCCACGGCGAATTTCCACTCGAATCGCAAGCCCAGGTACACCATGATGCCCAGCGCCACGACCAGCAGCGCCATGAGCCCGTTGTGCACCAATTCTTCGCCGATCTGCGGCCCGACGAACTCCACGCGTCTGAGTTCCACGCTGGGATCGGCCTGCTGCAGGGCGGCAATCACGGTCTCGCTTTGCGTGGCCGAGGTTTGCCCCTCAGCCAAAGGCAGGCGAATCATGACATCGCGCGAGGTGCCGAAGTTCTGCACCTGGAAGTCGGAGTAACCCAGCTTGGTGACCACGCTGCGCACTTCATCGAGCTGGGCGGTTTGCTTGTAGCCCACCTCCATCAGGGTGCCGCCGGTGAATTCGATCGACAGGTGAAAGCCGCGCGTGATGATGAAGAACACCGCCAGCACGAAGGTGATGAGACTGATGGCGTTCAGCACCTTGGCATGGCGCATGAACGGGATGGTGCGGTGAATCCGGAAAAATTCCATGGCTGTCGTCGATTTAGTGTTGTTTGGGTTTCCAGACTGCGCCAATGGCGAGCTTGTCCAGCTTGCGCTGCCGTCCGTACCAGAAATTGACCATGGCGCGCACGCCCACCACCGAGGTGAACATGGAGGTCAGGATGCCCAGGCAATGCACGACGGCAAAGCCGCGAACCGGGCCCGTGCCGAATGCCAGCAGCGCCAGACCGACGATGAGGGTGGTCAGGTTGGAGTCCAGAATGGTGCCCCAGGCCCGCTCGAAGCCCTGATGAATGGCCTGATGCGGGGTGGCTCCGTTACGCAGTTCTTCCCGGATCCGTTCGTTGATGAGCACGTTCGAGTCGATCGCCATACCGAGCGTGAGCGCGATAGCGGCGATGCCGGGCAGCGTCAGCGTGGCCTGCAGCATGGAGAGCAGCGCCAGCAGGAGCAGCACGTTCATGGCCAGGCCCAACGTGGAGAACACGCCGAACAGGCGGTAATACACGATCATGAAGATGGCGATCGCGACAAAACCGTAGAGCGTGGAATCGAAGCCTTTCTTGATGTTGTCGGCACCCAGGCTGGGGCCGATGGTGCGTTCCTCGATGATGGACATCGGCGCGGCCAGCGAGCCCGCGCGCAGCAGCAGCGAGGTATCAGCTGCTTCCTGCGTGGTCATGTTGCCGGAGATCTGCACCTGTCCGCCTGCGATTTCAGTGCGGATCACAGGCGCGGTCACCACTTCGCCACGCCCGTTCTCGAACAGCAGAATGGCCATGCGCTTGTTCACGTTGTCGCGGGTGACGTCACGGAAGATCCGTGCGCCCTTGCTGTCCAGCGTGAGGTTGACGGTGGGTTGCTGGGTCTGCGAGTCACGACCCGGCTGGGCGTCCTGCAGGTTTTCGCCCGTCAGCACGACCTGTCGGCGCACCAGCAGCGGCCCGCCGTTACGATCATCGAAGCGTTCCAGACCAAATGGCACCGTGTTGGACATCAGCGCCTGCTGAGCCGCGGGCGAGTCGTCAACCATGCGGATTTCAAGCGTTGCCGTGCGCCCCAGCAGCTCCTTGGCCTTGGCGACGTCCTGCACGCCGGGCAGCTGAACGACGATGCGGTCGGCACCCTGCTGCTGAATGACGGGCTCGGCCACGCCCAGCTCGTTGATCCGGTTGTGCAAGGTGTTGATGTTCTGGCGCAGGGCGCTGGACTGCACGGTGGTGATGGCGTTTTCGCTCAGCGTGCCGACGAGTTCTGCACGGCCGTTGTTTTCCCGGCTGGAGAAGGTCAGGTCGGGTTGGCGCGAGCGCAACATGCTCAGCGCGCGATCACGCGCTGCGGCATCAGAGAAGTCGGCAACCACCGTGTTTCCGGCCCGCTCGACCGAGGCTCCTTCGATGCGATCCTGGCGCAGCGCCGAGCGCATGTCGGCGGCGATCGAATCGTAGCGGGCGGTCAGCGCGCCGCGCATGTCGACCTGCAGCAGGAAGTGCACACCGCCGCGCAGGTCCAGACCCAGGTACATGGGTTTGGGTTCGAAAAAGCCCAGTGTCTTCATCCAGGCCGGCGATGCGGGCAGCAGGTTCAGAGCGACCGTGTATTGCGGGTCAGCCGGATTGGGGTTCAGTGTGCGTTCGAGCAGATCGCGCGCGGCAAGCTGCACATCGGTCGAGGGGAAGCGCGCGCGCACCGTGCCCTGCGGGCCGTTCTGCTCGAAATAGGCGCCTTCGGACTGAAGCTTGGCTTGATCGAGGGCTTGCTGCACCCGATCGAGCATGGCGGGCTCGATCCGCACGGTGGCCTTGGCGCTGGATACCTGCACAGCCGGCGATTCGCCGTAGAAGTTGGGCAGGGTATAGAGCAGGCCGATGACGACCGCGACCAGGACAGTGATGTATTTCCAGAGGGGATAGCGGTTCATGGCCGACTGACAAAAGCGATGCTAGGGGCGCGAGAGATCCCCGGGAGGACTGGCAAACAAACCCCGGGTTCGCGCCCGGGGTCGTTCGTAGACCTTAGAGGGCCTTGATGGTTCCCTTGGGCAGAACGGTCGTGACCGACGCTTTCTGCAGCAGAACCTCGACCGGCTTCTCAGCCAGATTGGACACTTCAACGGTCACGTAGGCGTCGCCCACGTTCACGACGCGGCCCAGGATGCCACCGGCGGTGACGACTTCGTCACCCTTGGCCAGCGCAGCCAGCAGGTTGCGGTGTTCTTTCTGACGCTTCATCTGCGGACGGATCATCAGGAAATACAGGATGACGAACATCAGCACGATGGGCAGCATGCCCATCAATGAACCTGCTGCGCCTTCGGTGGCCTGGGCAACGACCAGGCCGAGTGCTTCGGTTGAAAACATCGGGTGTACTCCTTGGCAAATATTATTGAATAACCGCAACTATGGTGAAGCATCCGCGAGCCATAATCGGTCAACCGGCTATTGTAGCGAGTTGTGAAAAAAGAGCGCGGTCAGTCGCTTCATTGCACGCCGCGCGCGCGATCGGCCTTGAATTGCGCCTTCCAGGCCGCAAAGGTTCCGGCCAGGATCGCCTCGCGCATTTCCTTCATGATGGTCAGGTAGAAATGAAGGTTGTGCAGGGTGTTGAGCCGGGCACCAGCGATTTCGTTGGCCCGCTGCAGATGGTGCAGATAGGCCCGCGAGAACAGGGAGCAGGTGTGGCAGGTGCAGCTTTCGTCCAGGGGGCGCGTGTCATCGCGGTAGCGCGCATTGCGGATCTTCACGTCGCCAAATCGGGTGAACAGCCAGCCGTTGCGCGCGTTGCGTGTCGGCATGACGCAATCGAACATGTCGATGCCCTGGGTCACGCCGTCGACCAGATCTTCCGGCGTGCCCACCCCCATCAGGTAGCGTGGGGCCTGTTCGGGCAGGCGGGGCGTGACATGATGCAGAATGCGCAGCATGTCGGCCTTGGGCTCGCCCACCGATAGCCCACCGATCGCATAGCCATGAAAACCGATATCGACCAGCCCGGCGAGTGACTCGTCGCGCAGGTGCTCGAACATGCCACCCTGCACGATGCCGAATAGCGCATTGGGATTACCCAGCGCATCGAAGGACTCGCGCGAGCGCCGGGCCCACCGCAGCGACATGCGCATGGAGCGGGCCGCTTCGTCGGTATTGGCGGGGCGATCGCCAATCATATAGGGGGTGCACTCGTCGAACACCATGGCGATGTCGGAATTCAGCGAGCGCTGGATGCGCATGGATTCCTCAGGCGTGAGGAACAGGCGCGCACCATCGATGGGGGAGGCGAATTTGACGCCTTCTTCCGTGATTTTTCGCATGCCCTGCAGGCTGAACACCTGGAAGCCGCCTGAATCCGTCAGGATGGGCTTGTGCCACTGCATGAAGCCGTGCAGGCCGCCGTGCTTGTCCAGCACCTCGGTTCCCGGACGCAACCAGAGATGGAAGGTGTTGCCCAGAACGATCTGCGAGCCGATCTGTTCCAGTTCGTGGGGCAGCATCGCCTTGACGCTGCCATACGTGCCCACCGGCATGAAAATCGGGGTGTTCACCACGCCGTGGTTCAGTTGCATGCGGCCGGCACGTGCCGCGCCGTCAGTGGCTTGCAGCTCGAATGCCAGGCCGTTGGCCGGGCGCTCGGCGACCGGGGTGGAGGCGTCGGTGCTCGGGTGGGGGGTGTGATCAGAGGACATGGCGGGAGGGCTCGATAAACATGGCGTCGCCATAGCTGAAAAAACGGTATTCATGGGCGATGGCGTGCGCGTAGGCCGTGCGGATGGTGTCCACGCCAGCCAGCGCGCTGACCAGCATCAGCAGGGTCGATTGTGGCAGATGGAAGTTGGTCACCAGCGCGTCGACGATCTGGAAATGGAATCCCGGCGAGATGAACAGCCGTGTGTCGCCTGCCGGCTGGCGAAACAACGTATCGTCTTGGCCTGCCTGGCGGGGCTGCCCGAAAGGCGTGGGGCCGACCGATTGCGTGGTCGATTCGGCGGGCAGCGCGGCCGATTCCAGGGCGCGCATGCTGGTCGTGCCGACAGCGATCACCCGCCCGCCCTGCTGCCGGGTGCGCAGGATGGCCTGCTGGGTGGCCACCGGCACGGTGTAGCGTTCGGCGTGCATGAGGTGTTGCGTCAGGTCCTGGGTGCGCACCGGTTGAAAGGTGCCCGCGCCCACATGCAGGGTGACGAAGGCGAGACCGACGCCCGCACGTTGCACGGTGTCCAGCATGTCCTGGTCGAAATGCAGGCCGGCCGTGGGGGCGGCCACGGCACCGGGTGCGTCGGCATACACGGTCTGATAGCGCTGGTCGTCCGCCTCGCCTGCCGCATGGGTAATGTAGGGGGGCAGGGGGGTGGCGCCGTGCGCATCGAGCAGATCCAGCACGGGGCCGGGAAAACGGATGTCGAACAGTTCGCCTGCGCGCCCGAGCACGACGGCGTCGAACGCATCGGCCAGGCGCAGCACCGTGCCGGGCCCGGGAGACTTGCTGGCGCGCACATGCGCCAGGACCCGGTCATCTTCGGTGATGCGCTCCACCAGCACCTCCACCTTGCCGCCCGTGGCTTTCTGGCCGGCCAGCCTGGCCTTGATGACCCGCGTATCGTTGAACACCAGCAGATCGCCCGCGCGCAGCAGGCTGGGCAGATCGGCGAAGCGCAGGTCGTGCAGCCCGCCGGCAGTGTCGACATGCAGCAGGCGGCTCGCGCCGCGCTCAGGCGGTGGCGTCTGGGCAATGAGCGCCGGGGGGAGCGTGAAGTCGAAGTCGGATAGGGTAAGCAAAGGTCTGATGACGGTAAAGAGACAGGTTGTGCGGCGATAAGGGGACGCGTTGCGCCGCCGTGGCAGCGTGGGTCGCCCGAAGCGATGCACAGCATATCGGGACCGGCATTTTAACGAAGCTCGCGTGACTATGGATTTGGCGTGATGTTGCCACGCGACCCAGGCGCTTTAGGTATGCTCTGTCCTGGTTCAATTTGACGTGATCAGGGTAGGCATGCGAGCGACCACCAATATACCCATGCAAGGCGCGCAGCGCGTGCGGGCGCTGCGTCGCGCGCTGGGCGCGACGTTCTTGTGTGCCGGCCTGGCCTGGGCCCCGGCCCACGCCCAGATGGCGGCATCCCCGGCAGCCATGCCCAATGGCGCACCCGCAGGGCCAGCCGTGCTTGCCCCACAAGCCCTGCCGGCCCCGCTGGCGGCCGCCTGGCGCAATACCCGGCTGCCCGATGGCGCCTTGTCCCTGGTGGTGCAGCCAGTCGATGGCCCGGTCCTGTTCTCCATCGGCGCCCAGGTGCCGCGCAATCCGGCCTCGGTGATGAAGCTGGTCACGACCTGGGCGGCATTGTCGGAACTGGGCCCGAACTACACCTGGCGCACCGAATTCCTGACCGAACCGGGGACCCGCATCGATGCGCAGGGCGCCCTGTCCGGGCCGCTCTATCTGCGCGCCAGCGGCGACCCCCAGTTGATGTTTCAGGACATGTGGCGTCTATTACGCGAATTGCGGCTGCACGGCGTGAAGCAGATCGGTGATCTGGTGGTCGATCGCACGCTGTTCGGCAATGTCGCCACCGATCCGGGGGCCTTCGATGGCGCGGCGGATCGCCCCTACAACGCCAGTCCCGACGCGCTGATGGTGGGCTTCGGCGCCATGCGCGTCGCGTTCCTGCCCGATCCGGTCGGCCGGCGCTGGCTGCCGGTCATCGATCCGCCGGTGCAGGGCGTGCGCCTGGAAGGCAGCGTGGCGTGGACCGAAAATGTCTGTCCGGGCTCGCCGGCAGTCGGCATCGAGCCGCTCATCACGACGCAGGGCATCACCTTGCGGCTGTCTGGCTCGGCAGCGGGATCATGCGGGGAGTTCAGTGTGTACCGTCTGGCGCTGAACCAGACCGATCTGGCCGAGGCGGTTTTCCGGCTGCTGTGGAAAGAGGTGGGTGGCACATTCAAGGGCTCGGTGCGCACGGGCAGCACGCCCCCTGCGGCTGTGCTGCTGACCACCCACGAATCGCCCACGCTGCTGGAGGCGATCCGGCTCATCAACAAACGCTCCAATAATGTGATGGCCCGTGCGCTGCTGCTGACCTTGGGCGCCGAGCGCGGGCGTCGGCCCGCCACGGTGCAAAGCAGCGGCGATACCGTCAATCAGCTGTTGTCGGCGCAGGGGCTGGCGATGCCCGAGCTGGTGCTGGATAATGGCGCCGGGCTGTCGCGCAATGCGCGCATCTCGGCGCAAAGCATGGCCGCCATGCTGCACACGGCGTGGCGGTCCTCACTCATGCCCGAATTCGTGTCCTCGTTTGCGATTGCCGGCGTGGACGGCACCGTGCGTCGCCGCATGCGCGACGTTGCCACCCAGGGCATGGCACACTTGAAAACCGGTTCGCTGCGCGACACCCGGGCACTGGCGGGCTATGTGCTGGGAGCCAGCGGGCGACGCTATCTGGTCGTCAGCTTCGTCAATGACGATCGGGCCGAGGCGGTGCGGGGGTTCAACGATGCGTTGATCACCTGGATCGCCGAGCAATAAATTCAATGACTATCTTGGAGTTTCCTCATGGCCGTGCATGAAATCCGGCATCCTCTCATTCGCCACAAGCTGGGCATCATGCGGCGCGCCGACCTCAGCACCAAAAGCTTTCGGGAGCTGTCGCAGGAAGTGGGCGCGTTGCTGACGTATGAAGCGACCAAGAACATGCCCTTGTGTGCACACACTGTGCAGGGCTGGTGCGGAGACGTTCAGGTCGAGAAGATCGCGGGCAAGAAAGTAACGGTGGTGCCCATTCTGCGCGCCGGCATCGGCATGCTCGACGGCGTGCTCAGCCTGATCCCGGGCGCCAAGGTCAGTGTGGTGGGCATTGCGCGCAACGAAGAAACGCTGGAGGCGCACACCTATCTGGAACGGCTGGTGGGTGAGCTCGATCAGCGTCTGGCTTTGATCGTGGACCCGATGCTGGCCACCGGTGGGTCGATGATCGCCACGATCGACATGCTCAAGCGCGCCGGTTGCAAGGAAATCCGCGCGCTGGTGCTGGTCGCGGCGCCCGAGGGCATCGAAGCCGTGACCGCACTGCATCCCGATGTCGAAATCTACACCGCGTCCATCGATGATCGCCTGAATGAGGACGGCTACATCATGCCGGGACTGGGCGACGCGGGCGACCGCATCTTCGGTACGCGTCAGAAAACGGACTGACCTGCGCGAGGGCGCGGCAGGGGCGGGTGCGCGATGGCGCAGTGGCCCGGCGAGGGGCACATACCGTGATGTCGACGGTGTGCCATCTGCGCCTGACGCCTGTCAGTCCTTGCGGGCTATACGCCCGCGTAGCTAGGGCAGCGTGGATGTGGGCGCGTCGGCAACCGCGTCGGCAACCGGGTCGCCGTGGTCTTCGATCAGGGCGCCGAACCACGACAGGCGAGCGGCCAGTGCGGCGACCTCACCCACGATCAGCAACGACGGTGACTGCACCGCGTGGCGGCGGGCCGCGGCGGGCAATTCGCCTAGCGTCGTGGCCAGCACCCGCTGATGCGCCCGACTGCCGTTCTCGACAATGGCAACAGGCGTGTCGGGGTGGCGGCCATGCTCGGTCAGCTGGCGCGTGAGCGTGTCCAGCTGTGCCACACCCATATAGAAGGCCAGCGTCTGGCGCTCGCGCGCCATGGCCTGCCAATCGATGGTGTTTGTGTCAGATGCGCCGTGCGCCGTCGCTAGATGCAGCGATTGTGAATAGTTGCGGTGGGTGAGCGGGATCCCCGCATAGGCGGCACAGGCACAGGCTGCGGTCACACCGGGCACGACCTCGAAGCGCACATCATGTTGGCGCAGGTACTCCAGTTCTTCGCCTCCCCGGCCAAAAATGAACGGGTCACCGCCCTTGAGTCGAACCACCCGTTTGCCCGCGCGGGCGTGCTCCACCAGCAGGGCATGGATGCGAGCCTGCGTGGCATGATGGTCCTCGCCCGGCTCTTTGCCGACCGATATCCGGTCGGCGTCGCGGCGCGCCAGGGACATCACCTCGCTGCTCACCAGCTTGTCATGCAGAATCACATCGGCTTCATTCAGGGCACGCAAGGCCTTCAGCGTCAACAGTCCAGGGTCGCCGGGGCCGGCGCCCACCAGCACGACGCTGCCCACGACCGGGCCGGCAGGGGTGTCGAGTTCGGCCAGCAGCGCTGCTTCGGCTTCTTCCGGCCTGGCCTGGCGCAGCAGCGCTGCCACCGGGCCATCCAGCAGCCAGTCATAGAAAGCGCGTCGTGGGCCCATTTCCGCACGCTGGCGGCGAATGTGCAGGCGGAACTTGGCCGAGAGGGCAGCCAGCGGCCCCAGCGTGTGGTCGAACAGGGATTCGATGCGCTCGCGCATGCGACGCGCCAGCACGGGCGCCACGCCCGAGGACGATATCGCCACGACGAGCGGTGAGCGATCGACGATCGAAGGCACCTGGAAGGACGACAGGGCGGGATCGTCGACCACGTTGACCAGCATGCGACGCGCGCCTGCAGCGTCGGCGACCTGTGCGTTCACGGCACGGTCGTCCGTTGCGGCAATGACCAGCCAGACGATATCGAGCCAGGCCGGATCGAAGCAGCCCAGGTGGTGCGTGACTCTGCCTTCTTCACGCAGTCGATGCAGGGTGTCGCTCAGCTCGGGGGCGCCCACCATCACCACGGCACCCGCCTCCAGCAGCGCTTCGGTCTTGCGCGTGGCAACGGCGCCACCGCCGACGACCAGCACGGCACGGCCTTTGAGATCGGCGAAAAGGGGGAACAGAGTCATGAGCAGGTGTGGGTTGAAAAGCAGTGGGGGCGTTGCAATAGGCCGGAGCCAGACACGAAGTGTAGGCAAGTGCCCGGGCAGACCGAACGATGGGCTTGCTATGTCAACATAACCAAAAGCTATATCAATTTCCAGAAATGAATGTGTTCGGAAATGAGGTGCCTGTTACGGGTGCTTGCGACTGCGGGCACGCCGTAACGCAGATGCGCGCGATTCGCAGTCACGCTGCAGGTATAGTCAATCGCTTGCCTATCGCGCCGTGTTTTATGTTGCGCGGACGCAGTCCAAGGAGTGTTTCATGCATAAAGTTAATGTCGCAGGGCACACCCTGGTCAAGGGTGTATTTGCCGTGCTGACGCTGGCAGTGGCGGGCGCAGCCCAGGCGGCAGGCGCCTGCGAAGCCCCGTTCATGCACAACGGCGGCAGCGTCCGCTATCAGGGCTCGGGCAACCTGCAGCTAGGCGCCGACCTGGCGTTTTCCGAGGTCACCCGCAGCGATGCGGCCAACT
>Ga0308159_1003697_pt1 | contig 14935 bp, 11 predicted proteins | sample PhyCR1_FD_201040 | JGI IMG/M metagenome (GOLD analysis project Ga0308159, IMG submission 201040) | Phyllosphere microbial communities from UC Gill Tract Community Farm, Albany, California, United States - DLSLC.R1 | ecosystem: Host-associated > Plants > Phyllosphere > Unclassified | place: USA... | reverse complement strand
TGATCATTTTCGTCCTGCTGTTCGGGCTGATGCTGACCGGGATGCCGATCTCGATCTCGCTGGGCCTGACGGTACTGACCTTCCTCTTCACCATGACCGACGTGCCGATCCAGTCGGTGGCGCTGAAGTTGTTCACCGGCATCGAGAAGTTCGAGATCATGGCGATCCCCTTCTTCATCCTGGCCGGCAACTTCCTTACCCATGGCGGCGTGGCGCGGCGCATGATCAACTTCGCCACCTCCATGGTGGGGCACTGGCATGGAGGCCTGGCGCTGGCCGGCGTGCTGGCCTGCGCGCTGTTCGCGGCGGTCTCCGGTTCCTCGCCGGCCACCGTGGTGGCGATCGGCTCCATCATCCTGCCGGCGATGGTCAAGCAGGGCTTCCCCAACCGCTTCGGCGCGGGCGTGATCACCACTTCAGGTGCGCTGGGCATCCTGATCCCGCCTTCCATCGTGATGGTGATGTATTCGGTCTCGACCAATACGTCGGTGGGCAAGCTGTTCATGGCCGGCGTGGTGCCGGGTCTGCTGCTGGCCTTCCTGCTGGGGGTGACCACCTGGTACCTGGCGCGCAAGAACAATTACCCGCGCCTGAGGAAGGCCACCTGGGCCGAGCGGTTCGCGGCCTTCCGCAAGAGTGGCTGGGGCCTGTTCCTGATCGTCATCGTCATGGGCGGCATCTACAGCGGCGTGTTCACGCCCACGGAAGCGGCTGCCATGGCCGCGGTGTATGCCTTCTTCATCTCGGTGTTCGTCTACAAGGACCTGCGCCTGAGCCAGGTGCCCAAGGTCTTGCTGGACTCGGCCTCGATGTCGGCCATGCTGCTCTACATCATCACCAACGCGGTGCTGTTCTCGTTCCTCGTGACCAGCGAAAACATCCCGCAGGCGATGGCGGCATGGATCACCGACTCCGGCCTGGGTCCGATCACCTTCCTGCTGGTGGTCAATGTCCTGCTGCTGCTGGCCGGTAACGTGATGGAGCCGTCTTCGATCGTGCTGATCCTGGCGCCTATCCTGTTCCCCGTGGCCATGAAGCTGGGCATCGATCCGGTGCACTTCGGCATCCTCATCGTGGTCAACATGGAAGTGGGCATGTGCCATCCGCCGGTCGGTCTGAACCTGTACGTGGCCTCGGGCATCACCAAGATGGGCATTACCGAGCTGACCATCGCGGTCATGCCGTGGCTGCTGACCATGCTCGGTTTCCTGATGCTGGTGACCTACTGGCCGGCACTGTCGCTGTGGCTGCCAAACCTGATCTACAACTGACACAACAAATGTCTCTCATAATCGGCACCACGCACTACGATGGTGCCGATTTTGTCGGATGTCTGTTAAGTTGCTCGAAAGTATGTTGGTTTTGCCCTGAAAAAGTGCTTTGAAACCGCGCAGAGTGCTGCTAAAGTGCGGGCTTTGCTGAATCGGCACCGTGCATTTGCCGTCCTGGCAATCGAGTTTTGCAGTGATGTTTTTCTAGTGAGTTGTTGATGTACGCGCCTCACCGGCGACCCTGCCGACACATCGGCGCGGGCGCAGGCGGGCAGCACCGAATACAAAGCGGGTGGTGCATAACAAACGGTATCGATACCGGGAAACTGAGGAGACGTGCATTCGATTGAAGCCGTTCAAACGGCCGGGAATGCATCAGGAGTATTTTGAAGGCGCATCCGAGGATGCGCCTTTTTTCTTTGTGCCAGCCGTAAGCGGATAGTTCATACGGTTTGTACGGTTTATACGGTTTATATTTTTTCCACATCCCTTCCAGGGGCTCTCTTCAGGGGCTCTCTCAGCCCGGCAGCACCCGTTCCCCGTATGGCGTCGATATCACGGCCTCGATGGCGGTCTGCCTTCCTTCCTGCAGCACGATGCGTGCATCCTCCATCCCCACTGCCGCCAGGGCAGCGCCCAGTTCGGCCGGCGCCGGGTGGCTCAGCACCAGGCGTTGCAGGCGGCAGCCGAGGTCGGGCAGGGCGCTGGCCGGGTGAGGCTGGCTGTGCCACTGGATCAGCGAGGGCATCAGCCCCGCGCAGGGCAGGCGGCCGTCGGCGGCGATGGTGATCAGCCAGGCCAGGGTGCCGCGGCTCATGGGCGTGATCTCGCCGACGGCAATGGGACTGGCGGCCACCGCCGCTTCGATGTCGTCGGTGCGGACCACCCAGTGGGCCAGGCGCGGCGGCGCATCCGCGACAAGCTCGTCCATGCCGAACCAGCGCGGGCGAGCAGGAGTGCTGCCGGCGGGATCGATGGCGATCACCTCCAGATAGAAGCCCGCACCCAACGACAGCAGGGCATTGTGTGTGCCCAGTCGCTCATGTTGTCCGCCGATGCGCGGCGCCATCGAGACGCCCAGTTGCTGCTGTAGCCAGGCCATGCCGGCTTCAAGGCTGGGGGCGGTGACCACCAGGTGGTCCGGTTCGGTGTGGGGCGATGCCTGCGTCATGCGGTCTCCTGAAGTGTTGTCCTCTGTTTTGCCCGATGGTATCAAGCCCGGGCCTGAATTGCTTAAAATAGGCCTCCATCGCATTTGGCCCATTGTCCATGACCCAGCTCCAGACCGAATCGCCCCTGACCGCGCTGTTTTCCGCCGTGGTGCATACGCCCTTTGGCGGCATGGGCATCCGTACCCAGGCCGGGGCGCTGGTCGAGATGGTCTACCTGCCGGCGCATTACGCCGAGAAGGATGCCGCCGATCCGGTGGCGGCCAAGGCTGTACAGCAGATCCGGCGTTACCTGGCCGATCCGGGCTTTCGTTTCAAGCTGCCGCTGGCTCCGGTGGGCAGCGCCTTCCAGCAACGCGTCTGGCAGGCCATCGCCGCCATTCCCTGCGGCCAGGTCCAGACCTATGGCCAGGTTGCCAAGCACATCCAGTCCGCCCCGCGTGCGGTCGGGCAGGCCTGCGGCGCCAACTGGTATCCGCTGGTGATTCCCTGCCATCGGGTCACCGCAGCCGGCGGCCTGGGCGGGTTTTCGCATCATGACGACGTCGACGGCTTCCACCTGGAGGTCAAGCGCTGGTTGCTGCGCCACGAAGGCGTGCACGGATACTGACGGACTCGCATGGGACGCACCACACCGAAGATAGAAGCGCCGGCCGCCAGCCGCGAGGCCATCGACGAATTCTGCGACAGCCTGTGGCTGGAAGACGGCCTGTCCAAGAATACGCTGGAGGCTTACCGGCGCGACATGACCCTGTACGCCCACTGGCTGCATCATGAGCACGCCAAGTCGCTCTATGAGACCCAGGCCGATGACCTGCATGCCTATTTCGCGGCCCGTCACGACCAGACCAAGCCCAGTTCTTCCAATCGCCGGCTGGCGGTGTTGAAGCGGTTTTTCCAGCTGGCGCTGCGCCAGAACCGGGTGGCCGCCGATCCCTGCCTGAAGATGCGCTCGGCGCGCCAGCCGCAGCGTTTTCCCAAGACCCTGTCGGAAGGCCAGGTCGAGGCCCTGCTGGCCGCACCCGATGTGTCCACGCCCCTCGGGCTGCGCGACCGCGCCATGATCGAGCTGATGTATGCCAGCGGCTTGCGGGTGTCGGAGCTGGTGCTGTTGAAGAGCATCGAAGTCGGTATGAACGAGGCCGTGCTGCGGGTCACTGGCAAGGGCGACAAGACCCGGCTGGTACCGTTCGGCGAGGAGGCCGGCGCCTGGATTGCCCGCTACCTGGCCGAGGGACGGCCGCAGATCCTGCAGGGCCAGGTCGACGATGCCCTGTTCGTCACCGCACGCGGCGGGCCGATGACGCGCCAGATGTTCTGGACCCTGATCAAGAAGCACGCACTGCAGGCCGGCATCACGGTGCGCCTGTCACCGCACACGCTGCGCCACGCCTTTGCCACCCACCTGCTCAACCATGGCGCCGACCTGCGCGTGGTACAGCTGCTGCTGGGCCATGCCGACATCTCCACCACCCAGATCTACACCCACGTGGCACGTGAGAGGCTCAAGCAACTGCATGCCGCACATCACCCCCGCGGCTGATCTTGCGGCATAATGTGCGCCCATGACGGCCCGGCCGGCCTGCTGGGCCGGTCAGGCAGCCGTCAGGAAGAACACCGATGAGCGCCAAGAAAGAACACATCTCCGAAACCCCCGCCACGCAATTCCTGCGCAAGCAGGGCGTGACCTTCACCGAGCATCCCTACGATTACGAGGAGCATGGCGGCACCTCGGTCTCCTCGCGCGAGCTGGGCGTGGACGAGCATGCCGTCATCAAGACCCTGGTGATGCAGGATGAGGCGGCCAAGCCGATGCTGGTGCTCATGCATGGCGACTGCAAGGTCTCCACCAAGAACCTGGCACGCCAGATCGGCTGCAAGTCGGTCGAGCCCTGCAAACCGGAGGTGGCCAATCGCCACTCGGGCTTCCTGATCGGTGGGACCTCGCCCTTCGGCACCCGCAAGAGCATGCCGGTCTACGTGGAAGCCAGCATCCTGGAACTCGACAAGATCTACATCAATGGCGGCCGGCGTGGCTTCCTGGTGGGCATCGATCCCGCCGTCCTCCTGAAGGTGTTGCCGGCCAAGGCGGTGCAGTGCGCCCTGGCTGATGCGCCCTGACAAGAACCCAGAGACAAGAGAAAGAACGCATTCATGTACAACATCCTTTTCGCCATCGCGGCCTACCTGATCGGCTCGCTGTCCTTTGCGGTGGTGGTGTCCAAGGTCTTCGGACTGGCCGATCCGCGCACCTACGGTTCCAAGAATCCCGGTGCCACCAATGTGCTGCGCAGCGGCAACAAGAAGGCGGCGGCACTGACGCTGCTGGGCGATGGCTTCAAGGGTTGGCTGGCGGTCTGGCTGGCGCAGAAGTTCGGGCCGCAGTATGGCGTGGATGACACCGGTATCGCCCTGGTCACGCTGGCCGTCTTCCTGGGTCACCTGTGGCCGGTGTTCTTCCGCTTCGTGGGCGGCAAGGGCGTGGCCACCGCGCTGGGCATCCTGCTGGCGCTGGACCCCTGGCTGGGCCTGGCCACGCTGGGGACCTGGCTGGTGGTGGCCTTCGCTTTCCGCTATTCCTCACTGGCAGCGCTGGTGGCGGCCCTGTTCGCCCCGTTCTACTACGGCCTGCTGTTCGGCACCACCGACGGCATCCTGCTGGCCGTGGTCGCGATGGCGGCACTGCTGATCTATCGCCATCGCAAGAACATCGGCAACCTGCTGGCCGGCAAGGAAAGCAAGATCGGGAGCAAGAAGAAGGCCGGCAAGTAAGCTGGACAAGTAAGTTGGGCAAGGCTGCTTGCCACTTCCCGAAAACAGAAGGGCCGCAATGGAGATTGCGGCCCTTTTTGTTTATATCGTATAAATTATTTATGTGGCTGGAGTCGTCGCACCTTGTGGCGGCCGCAGTTCATCCAGCGGCCAGCGCGGCCGTACGCCAAAACCATATTCCTTGCGCGCCGCATCGGGTTGCTCGCGCAGGCGCATGGCGCCGGCAAAGGCGATCATGGCGCCGTTGTCGGTGCAGAACTGCAGTTCCGGATAGAACACTTCGTAGCGGCGCTTGGCTGCAGCGGCATTGAGGGCAGCACGCAACTGGGCATTGGCACCCACGCCGCCGGCAATCACCAGGCGCTTCAGGTTGGTCTGCTTCAACGCGGTCATGCACTTGGCCACCAGCACGTCGACGATGGCGTCCACGAAGCCGCGTGCGATGTTGGCCTTGTCCTGCTCGCAGATATTGGCGCTGTTGCTGCCGTGCTGTTTGACCACGGTCAGCACCGCAGTCTTCAGGCCGGAGAAGCTGAAGTCCAGATTCTTGGAATGCAGCATGGGGCGCGGCAGCTGGTACGCGGCCGGGTCACCGAACTCGGCCAGACGCGAGATGGCCGGTCCACCCGGATAGCCCAGGCCCAGCAGCTTGGCCGACTTGTCGAAGGCTTCGCCGGCAGCGTCGTCCAGGGTTTCGCCCAGCAGTTCATAGCGCCCCACGCCATCGACCCGCATCAATTGCGTATGGCCGCCCGAGACCAGCAGGGCGATGAAAGGAAAGCGCGGCGGCTTGCTGGCCAGCAGCGGGGAGAGCAGGTGCCCTTCCAGGTGATGGATGCCCAGTACCGGCTTGTCCAGTGCCAGGCCCAGTCCGCAGGCCACGGACGCGCCGACCAGCAGCGCGCCGGCCAGTCCCGGTCCCTGGGTGTAGGCGATGGCGTCGATCTCTTGCGCCTGCATATGGGCGTCCGCCAGGGTCTGCCGCAGCAGCGGAATGGCGCGCCGGATGTGGTCGCGCGAGGCCAGCTCGGGGACGACACCACCGTACTCCTGGTGCATGGCGATCTGCGAATGCAGGGCATGCGCCAGCAGGCCGCGCTCGGTGTCGTACAGAGCGAGGCCGGTTTCATCACAGGAGGATTCGACGCCGAGGACTAGCATGGGGATGGACTCAATGAAGCGGCCGGTCCCCGACGGGTGGGGTGCGCGGCAAAGGCGCTATTGTAATGGAAAGCCCGGCCGCTGGCCCTGCCGGCTGCGGCAGGCGCCGCTTTTGGTGTACCCTTCGGCCATGCAAAACGATGCCCACATTCCTGCTCCGGCTGCGGCCGTCGAGCCTGCCAGCGCCGCCCCGGGTATTGCCGCCGCGCTGGCCGCCCCGGTGGTCGCCACCCCCTTCGTTGCTGCGCCCTTCATCAAGGAGATCGGCCGCGGCAAGGATGGCGCGCGCAGCCTCTCCCGTGACGATGCCCAGGCCATGTACCAGGCCATGCTCGAGGGCCGCGTCAGCGACCTGGAGCTGGGCGCGATCCTCTTGGCCATGCGCATCAAGGGCGAGTCGGTCCAGGAAATCGCCGGTTTCCTGGCGGCCGCCGAAGCGTCCTTCACGCCGCTGCGCGCGCCCGCCGGCGATTACGCACCTGTGGTCCTGCCCAGCTACAACGGGTCGCGCAAGATGGCCAACCTTACGCCGCTGCTGTGCATGCTGCTGGTGCGCCGGGGCGTGCCAGTGCTCATGCACGGCGTGACCCGCGACCCACAGCGCCTGACCAGCGCCGAGATATTCAGTGCACTGGGCATTGCCCACGCAGCCTCCGGTGCCCAGGCTGAAGCGCTGATGGCCGCAGGACAACCGGCCTTCATCCCGATTGCTGCACTGGCTCCGTCCATCGCGCGACTGCTGGAGATGCGCCGTATCCTGGGGGTGCGCAACTCCACGCATACCCTGGTGAAGATCATGCAACCGTTTGCGCAGCCGGCCTTGCGTCTGACGTCGTACACCCATCCCGAGTATCTGGAGATGTTGAGCGACTATTTTGGCAACGCTGCACCGCATGATCGCGGCGATGCTTTCCTGATGCGCGGTACCGAGGGCGAGACCGTGGCCAATGCCCGGCGCGCCCAACGCATCGACTGGTTCAGCCATGGCACGCGCACCGTGCTGGTGGAAAAGCAGAGCGTGGCCGAGGACGTTCCGGAGTTGCCCGAAGGTAGCGATGCACTGGCCACGGCGCGCTGGATCAACGAGGTGCTTGATGGCCGCCGTCCTGTACCGCAGGCCATCGCCGAGCAGGTCGATCACTGTGTCGACGTGGCTGCGCGGGTACGCAAAAATATTTCCTGACATCGTCTGCGGCGTGGATGTTTCGCCACAGCGGCTCCTGCGGGGCGGGAAGCTGACGAATTGACAGCCCGTCGCCAGGACGCAAGCAAGGCGTGGCGGTCAGCAATGGTCAGGAAAAAATCGGGAAGAATTGCCGGCAATGCGGCCATGAGGGCAGGCTGGAAAAGACCCGGATGAAGATCCCTGGGGAGTCGGGATCGTGATTCGGAGGGACTTGGGAGAGCGCCTGGCTTAGTTGCGCGGACGGCGGCGGGCGGTGGTCTTGGCGGCTGCCACGAGCTTTTCCGGTGCGTGGGCGGCAATCTGGGCGAAGGCGAAGATCACTTCCTTGACGATCTTGCGCTGGGGCGCCGGCAGATTGATGAAGGCCTCGAAGGCTTCTCGTTCGCGGTAGCCGATGGCTTCTTCCCAGCGGGCGCGGCGCTTGTCGATGCGCTTGCCGATCTCTTCGCCGAAACGAAGGTGCTGGGGAGTGACGATGAGCCATTCGGCCAGCGTCTCCAGCTTGTCCTGCTTGGGCATCGACTCGCCCAGCAACCAGCGTCGTACGCCGTGCAGGGTCATCGGTTTGCCCCAGTACCGCAGATTGAATTCCCGTTCCAGAACGGCGGGCTTGGGTTCGTATCCAGCTTTTTCCATCGCGGTGCGCAAGCGCTTTGCGAATTTTTGATTGGCGGTTTCCATGGTTTCGAAGGTACTTTGACGTAGCGCTTTCCGGGGTACGTTTGCATTTGGGGTGAGTTACGCAGCAAACGTGATTTATGCTCACTGGTCAGGAAAGCCTCGCCATCGCCCTGCGCGAGATCCTCGCGGGATGCCGGAAAGGCAGATCGGTCGCGGCTTTGCGCCGAACGGGAAGGGGGCCATGCGCAGGTCTCCGATGCGATGGTGGGACAACCGTTTCGTCGATCACGGCGCGCTGCGGGCATGTGGATGTCAGGTCATCAGGCCACTTCAGGTACGTGCCTGGGACTGTCTTCCGGACGCTCTCGCGGTGCATGTCACCGCAATGGCGCCCTGGTCAACCATGCTGCGCGCCGGTGATCTACGGCGCTTATTGTCAGTCCAGATGCATCGCATGTGAGCCGCGTAGCCAGATTTTTTCAGGGGATGTATCCGCCGCGAGACAGCACATCCGACGCGCCATGCATGCCGCAGCGCGGCACATCGGCGCAGAAGCGCGCTAGAATAGCGCCTCACCGAAAAACAAATTCAATGCGGTGGTGAATAACCGATTAACTTCCCACCTGGTGGGGATGGGGCAGGTTGAAAATACGCTCCTTCCCATGGGGCGTGGCATGGACCCGGTAGCGCCGGGCAGACAAGCAGCACGCTGGTTGAAACAAGACGAATAAATCAAAGAAGTCAGCAGCATCCCTGTGGTACGTTCTGGTTACGTAACTTTTTGAGGTTTCCCGGGTCGGTTCCTGCCGCCTTGCCGGCGCCCTTGCGGCGCCTCCAGGCAAGCTCACGCACTGCTCCGGAAAGGACCGCGGCGACCCGTTGGCATGCAACGGTGGATCGACTGACGCTCCGCCGCCCGCCGTGCGCTTTGCACCGGTGGCTGCAGTGGCGGGCGGAATGGCCGCGATACCGTGCAGGCGCAGATGCTTGCGGGCTCCCAGCGATCGCCCGCATGGAAGACGCGCAACCTAGCCCAGGTTCGACGATGTCAGGTTCCTTTCATTTCCTGCTGCTGGCCTTTGCCTTACTGGTCGCCAGCCTTTCCGCCTATGCCGCGCTGGAGGTTTCCGAGCGCATCGTGCTGCAGGAGGCGCAGCACCGGCGGCTGTGGCTGTCGGTCGGGGCGGCCGTGTTCGGCGTGGGCGTCTGGGGCGCCATGCTGCTCACGGTGGCGTCGCTGCAGATCAGCATCGCGATCAACTTCGATGCGAGGCTGGTGGCGCTGTCCTTGCTGCTGTGCATGGGTAGCGCCTTCTATCTGATGCACCTGACGGGGCTGCGGCGTCCGCACCCGACCCGCCTGGTCATCGGCGGTCTCGCCATGGGTGCGGCCTTCAATGCGGCCTTCCATATCGCGCTCAAGGCCATGACGCTGCAGCCGCCGCTGCTGTATCACACGATCCTGCTGGTCGTGGCGCTGGTGGTGACCGAGGTGGTGGCGGTGTTCATCGTGACCCTGTTTTCGGCCAGCAATGGTCGCAAGCCCATGACCGGCTCGCTCAATTCGCAGCAGACGCGGCGGGTACTGGCTGCACTGCTGGTCGGGGCCGGACTGGTGTCCTCGGCTGCGGCCGGGTTGCGCGCGGTGATGATCGGCCCGCAGGCACAGAGCCAGGTGCTGGAGGGTATCACCCGCGAGCACCTGGTCAATGGCCTGGTGTTCCTGGCCTTCCTGGCCATGGCCATGGCCTTGGTGGTCAGCGGCGTGCAGCGCAACCAGGTCCTGAAGAAGATCGTCGGCCGTACCAATGACAAGCTGCTGCACTTCGCCACCCACGACGTGCTGACCGGGCTGCCCAATCGCGCCCTGCTGGCCGATCGCATCCAGCACGCGGTGGAGGTGGCGCGGCGCAATGGCCGGCCCTTTGCGGTGCTGTTCATGGACCTGGATGGTTTCAAGGCCATCAATGATTCACTTGGCCATGCGGTGGGCGATGGCCTGTTGGTGGCGGTGGCCCAGCGTATTCGCGCCTGCATCCGCGGCGAGGACATGGTGGCGCGCATCGGTGGTGACGAGTTTGTGGTGGTGATGAGCAATCTGGCCTCGCCGGAAGTGGTGGAGCAGCTGTCGGAAAACATCCTGGCCGCGCTGCGCCTGGATTTCCAGATCGAGGATGCGACCCTGCGCGTGACCTCCAGCATCGGCATCGCTGTCTATCCCAATAGCGGCGAATCGGCCGATGCCCTGATGAAGAATGCCGATGCCGCCATGTACGAGGCCAAGCAGAGCGGGCGCAATACCTATCGCTTCTTCGAACCGGCCATGCATGCCAGCGCGATGCGTCACCTGCAGGTGCGCCAGGCCTTGCAGCAGGCCATCGAACAGCAGCAGTTCCGCCTGCACTTCCAGCCCAAGTATCGCGGTGCCAGCAAGGAGTTGACCGGGCTGGAGGCTTTGCTGCGCTGGAACCACCCGGAGCTGGGCGAGATGGCGCCCGCGGAATTCATCCCCATCGCCGAGCGCTCGGGCCAGATCATCGCCATCGGCGACTGGGTGCTGCAGGCGGTGTGTTGCCAGATCGCGCGCTGGGACGGGGCGGGCATGAAGCCGGTCAAGGTGGCACTGAACCTGTCGCCGCTGCAGATGCGCGCCGATCTGGTGGAGCGCATCATCGCCATGGTCGGCGCGGCCGGCATCGCACCGCAGCGGCTGATGTTCGAGATCACCGAGACCGCCGCCATGAAGGATGTGGAACGCACCACACAAGTGGTGCGCGAGCTGCAATCGCTGGGCTTTGACATCGCCATCGATGACTTCGGCACCGGTTATTCCAGCCTGGCCTACCTGGCGCAGTTCCACTGCCGCCAGGTCAAGATCGATCGCTTCTTTACCTCGCGCCTGGACCTGGAAGATCACTCCGGGCGCGCCATCGTCGCTGCCATCATCGCGCTGGCACATGCACTGCAGATGGAGGTGGTGGCCGAAGGGGTGGAGACGGAAGGGCAATTGCGCGAGCTGCAGTTGCTGCATTGCGACCAGGTACAGGGCTTCCTGCTGGGACGGCCGGCGGAGGCTCCCACGGTGCCAGGGCTGGTCAACGCCAGCAACGACGATCTGTTTGCCGGCGGCGCGTTCAGATCCTGAGTTCGCCCCTGGCAGCGCGTCGCTGGATCACGCGCAGGTAGGCCAGCAGGCCCACCGCCACGAGACCCAGGCTGAGGCTGTTGGCAGCCCAGAAGCCGGCCGGTCCGCGCAGCGCGGCCGGGGTCCAGCCCAGCGGGTCGAGACCCAGCAGGTAGCCTGCGCCCAGGCCTACGCCCCACAAGGTCAGCGCATAGATCACGGTGGGCACCACGGCGACCTTGTAGGCGCGCAGTACGAAGGCGGTGGTCACCTGCATCGCATCGAAGAACTGGTAGAAAGCGATGTAGAGGAACAGCGGCAGCGCCGCGCCGATGATCACCGGATCGGGCGTGTAGGCGTGGATGATGTGCTCACGCAGGAACCAGACGACCATCCCGATCACCACCGACAGCGAGACCGCCAGGCGGATGCCGGCGCGCCCGATTTTCTTGGCCTCCTGCATGTTGCTGCCGCCGATGGCCTGGGCCACCAGGGTACTGGTGGCGCTGGCGATGGACAGGGGCAGCATGTAGAGCACGGTCCCGACGTTGCCTACGATCTGGTGGCCGGCCACCGGCACGGCGCCCAGGCGCGCGATGAAGACCGCCATCAGCGTGAAGGCGGTGACTTCGATGAAGTAGGACATGCCGATCGGAACACCCAGGCGCAGCAGCTTGCCCTGGGCTTTCCAGGAGGGGGCGACGAAGCCGCTGCCGAACAGCTTGAGTGGCCGATAGTAGGGCAGTCGCGCCACCAGCAACCAGGCGGCGATCATCATCAGCCAGGCGATCAGGGTAGTGGCGATGGCGCAGCCGGGGCCGCCGAAGGCGGGCAGGCCCAGGCCGCCGAAGATGAGCAGGGCGTTTAGCGGCAGCTTCAGCAACAGGCCGCAGAGCTGGATGGCCATGACCATCTTGGGTCGCGCCAGCGCAGTGTTGAGCGCCGAATAGACGCGGAAGAACAGCGTCGCCGGCAGCGCCAGCGCCTCGATGCGCAGGTACAGGGTGGCCTTTTCCACCAGTTCCGGCGAGGCCTTGGCGAAGGCCAGGAATACCGGCGAGAACATCAGCACCAGCGACCCCACGATGGATAGCAGTACCGCTAGCCACATGCCCTGCTTGACCTCGTTGCCGATCTCGTCCAGCCGGCCGGCGCCGAACAGTTGGCCGATGGTCGGTTGCAGGGCCTGCAGCACGCCCGACAGACCCACGAACACGCTCACGTAGATGGATACCCCCAGTGCCAGTGCACCCAGATCCAGCGCCGAGAAGCGCGACACCATCACGGTATCGATCACGCCATTGGCGATCAGTGCCAGTTGGCCGACCAGCAGTGGCCAGGCCAGCCGCGCGATGCGGCCGACGTGGTGGCGGGAGGAGAGAGCGGGCAGTTCGGTGGTCACGCGGGGGCTAGGGGCAGATGTGCAAGGTGTGCAGTCTCAGCAATATCAGCGATATCACCAGTACCAGGCCGGTCTTCAGCGACCGGCGCGACGATAGAGACGGAAGCGTTCATCGCGGTCCGACGGCCGGCGACCTTCCCACACCATGCGCCAGGACCCGGGGTACTGGCGCAGCATGAGTGAGGCATCCTGATTGCTGATGTCATCCTGCAGCAGCAGGTAATCACAGCTCTGGTCACGTTCGTCGGCGAAGCGCACGTTGCCGAAGTAGGCGAAGGAGGCGCGCTGCGCCGGGCCGACATTGGTCTGCACGCATTGCTTGACCGAGCCCAGCCTGGATTCGATCTGCTCGGCCACGCCCGCATAGCTCTTGCCATAGTTGACCCAGGGCAGCCACAGCGTCATCAGCAGCACCCAGCACAGGATCACCCCGCCCGAAGACAGCACGACGGCACGCCACAGTACCGAGGGGCGGCGTGAGATGCGCCAGTGCACCACCACGATCCAGGCGATGGTGGCGGCGATGGCGATGGCCAACGAGATCCAGGCGAAGCCGGGTTTGAAGCCAGGCGCCAGCTTGTAGGCATTGCGCGCGATCTGCGCCGGCCAGCCGGTTTCCTTGGCGATCCAGCCGATCCAGATGAAGGCGGCCGAGGTGGTCAGCGTCATCACCGAGAACCAGTCCACCGCATTGATGGCGCCACGCTTCATGGTCGGCAGGCCGAAGGCGGCCAGGATGGCCAGCGCCGGCAGCAGCGGCAGCAACATGCCTTCTTCGTGATGCACGTTCATCAGCACCAGCAGCGTGATCGGGATCAGGAAGGCCAGCGGCAGCGCGATGTGCAGCGAACCCAGCTGGCGGCGCCAGGCATACAGCGCCCAGCCGGCGAAGGGCCAGGCCGGCCAGGCGAACCAGACACCGTACTTGCCCAGGAAGGCGAGGGTGGCCAGGGTGGGGCGATTCAACTGGTAGATGTTCCAGCTCATCCAGAGATCGAACTGGCCGGCAGCGTCGTCGCCGATGAGCCGGCGCAGCGCCAATACCCAGGCAGCGCTGATGAGCAGGGCCAGCGGCAGCGATACCAGTGCCGCCAGGCGCAGTGCGCGGCCATCCTTGCGAACCAGCGCCAGCACCAGCAGCGCGATCAGCACGCCGGCCGGCAGCAGCCAGCCATAGGTCAGCACCAGCATGCCCAGCGCCAGGCCCAGCCAGAAGGCGTGGCGCAGCTTGCCGGCATCGAACACGCGGGCTGCGCCGTACATGGCATAGGCCACCAGCGCGATCTGCAGGGTCTTGGGGCTGGTTTCGTGGCTATGCAACAGCAGGCCGAGGAAACCCAGATAGATCAGGAAGGCGCCATCGGCCAGCGTGCGGCCGAAGTCCTTGGGTTCGGGCTGGCCACCGAAGGCCAGCTTCAGCGGCTGTGCCTCGGGCCGACGGCCCAGCAGGTAGGTGGTGTACCAGATCGAGAGCGAACCGACCAAGAAGCAGCCGATGGTGGAAATGCGTGCCGCCAGCGGGTCACCGAGCAGCCAGCCGAACAGCTTGATGCAGATTGCCCCGAACCAGTAGGCCAGTGGACTTTCCGCCGGTAGCGGCAGGCCGGCCACATTGGGCGTGAGCCAGTCGGCCAGCACACCGTGCGCCATGGTCCACATGATGCCGAAGCTGGTGGCATCCTCGTTCTTCCAGGGGTCGCGGCCGATCAGGCCGGGCAGGATATACAGGAGGGCGAGCGCAAGCAGTGCCATGCGCGGAAGCGCATGGGTGGCTGCTGCTGGAAGACGGACGGGCTTCATCAAGATGTTGTTGCTCTTGTTCTGTACTGCGATATTGGGGTGGGCACAGGCCTTTGCTGTGCGCTCGCCGCTGCATGGGGCGGCGGATATTTTTTGCAGGCCCTATTGTGCAGGAAATCACAGTAAATAGTTGTTTCTGACTGCTACATCCTGGTGCATGCGGTGTTGCTCTGTTGCTCTGTTGCTGTGGTGCTGTGGTGCTGTGGCGTGGAATTCGCCCATTGCATCGTGCCGGCACCACGACCATGCAAAACAAAAAAGGCAGCCGGAGCTGCCTTTTCTGAGGGAAGTACTGATTACGCCTTCGAGACAGCAGTCTTCGAACCGACGGAACCGAACTTCTGGCGGAACTTCTCGACGCGGCCAGCGGTGTCGACGATCTTGTGCTTGCCGGTGTAGAACGGGTGCGATTCAGCCGAAACTTCGATC
>Ga0308159_1003693_pt1 | contig 14966 bp, 10 predicted proteins | sample PhyCR1_FD_201040 | JGI IMG/M metagenome (GOLD analysis project Ga0308159, IMG submission 201040) | Phyllosphere microbial communities from UC Gill Tract Community Farm, Albany, California, United States - DLSLC.R1 | ecosystem: Host-associated > Plants > Phyllosphere > Unclassified | place: USA... | reverse complement strand
GCTTCCAGATCGAGCACCAGATCGAGTCGGCCTACGCCCGCACCGTGCAACTGCCCTCGGGCGGCGCCATCGTGATCGACCACACCGAGGCGCTGGTCTCGGTCGACGTGAACTCGGCCCGCGCCATCAAGGGCGGCGACATCGAGGAGACCGCCACGCGCACCAACCTCGAGGCCGCCGACGAGGTGGCCCGCCAGATGCGCCTGCGCGACCTCGGTGGCCTGATCGTCATCGACTTCATCGACATGGACGAGTCGAAGAACCGCCGCGAGGTCGAAAGCCGCCTGCGCGATGCGCTGCGGCAGGACCGCGCCCGCGTGCAGTTCGGCTCGATCAGCAAGTTCGGCCTCATGGAGATGAGCCGCCAGCGCCTGAAGCCGGCGTTGAGCGAAGGCTCGTCGATCCCCTGCCCCCGTTGCGGCGGCTCGGGCCACATCCGCGACACCGAATCGAGCGCCCTGCAGATCCTGCGGATCATTCAGGAAGAGTCCATGAAGGACAACACCGCCGCGGTGCATGTGCAGGTCCCGGTCGAGGTGGCGTCCTTCCTCCTGAACGAGAAGCGCACCGAGATCACCAAGATCGAGCTGAAGCAGCGCGTGAACGTGCTGATGGTGCCCAACAAGACGTTGGAGACGCCGAACTACAAGCTCGAGCGGCTCAAGCACGACGACCCCCGCCTGGACCACCTGCGCGCCAGCTACACCATGGCCGAGGAAGCCGACGACCCGACGCGCGTCACCCGACGCTCGCAGGAACCGACCAACAAGCAGACACCGGTCATCAAGGGGGTGCTGCCCGACGCGCCTGCGCCCGTGGTGGCGCCCAAGGAAGTCGCGCCGCCGGCACCCGTGCCGGTGGCCGCGCCCGCTCCGGCGGCACCGCGTGCACCCGCCGAACGCGGCTTCTTCGCCTGGCTCAAAGGCCTGTTCGGCGGCGGCGCCCACGATGCGCCCGCTCCCGCACCGGCGCCCGCGCCGGCAGTGGCAGCCACCGACGAGGCCAAGCCGGCTCGCCGCGAAGGCAGCCGCGGCGACCAGCGCCGCGGCGGTCGCGGCGAAGGCCGGGGCCGTGACGGCGAAGGCCGCTCCAGCCGCGACGGCGAACGCCGCGGAGGCCGCGGCAATGGCGAGCGCCGTGAGAACGGCGGCGGCGGCGAGACGCGCCGCGAAAGCCGCGGTGAAGGAAACCGCGCTGAAGGAAGCCGCACCGAAGGAAGCCGCGAGTTGCGCGACGCGCGTCCGCCGCGCGATGGCGAGCGCCGAGGCAGCCGAGGCGAGCGTCGCGAGCCCATCGAGGCCCGCGACCCGGAAAGCGGTGACAAGCTCGCGCTGGCTCAGGGCGTCGCATCGGCAACCGCCGACGAGCAGCGCGAGGCTGGCGCCGAACGCGCACCGCGTGGCCGCCAGGGCGAGCGCCGCGACCGCGGCGAAGCACGCCGCGAGGAAGGCGCGACCCGCGAATCCCGCGGCGCTCCCTCCGACACCGCCGGCGCAGGCGACGAGCAGGCACCCCGCGAAGGCCGCCGCGAGCGCCGCGCGCCCCGTCCTGTCGAGGTGGCCGAGCGCGGCGGCGAAGTCGCCGACGTCATCGACACTGCGGCGGTGGATGGCGCCGCGCCCGAAGCGCTGGCCAACGAGGGCGATGCCCCCCGCCGAGACGGTGACGAACGCCGCGGACGCTCCCGTGACCGCTATGGCCGGGACCGCCGCGAACGCGGTTCGCGCGAAGGTCGCGAAGGTCGCGAAGGCGAGCGCGACACCGGGACCGCGCCGGTGGCCGTCCAGAGCACCGCCGAAGCAGAAACGGGGGAAGAGGTGCCGGTGGCGGCAGCCGTCGTCGGCACGTCGGAAGCCGTCGCGATCCCCACGCCCGCCGCGTCGGCCGCGCCCTCGGGCCGGTCGGCCCTGCCCAAGGTGTCGGCCTTCGACCTGCCTGAAACCGAACTGGCCCGGATTGCCGAAGGCGCCGGCCTGCAATGGGTCAATTCGGATGCCGAACGTGTGGCTGCGGTGCGCGCCGCCATCGACGCCGAACCCCGTGCCATCCACGTGCCGCGCGAACGGCCGGCCGCGGTCGTCCTCGACGACGGCCCGCTGGTATTGGTGGAAACCCGCAAGGATCTCGCGTCCTTGACCCTGCCCTTCGAAAACCAGCAAGGCGCAGCGGGCACGCCCACGCTCTGACCTTCGCCCGAGCGGCCTGCAGGCCGCTGTTCACTCATGACGCCCGCCCCGGTTCACGGGGCGGGCGTTTTTGTTTTTGTTTCCTGATCCGCCAAGGAAGCTTCGGCCGGACGTCGTCGTTACAAATTGCCGACTTCGGGCCAAGGTGGTGAACTAGGCCACAAAAAGAGTACTTAAGTTAGAAGTTAAGAAATCTGTCAGCCGAAAGGACTACAATTTGAATCACCTTGCTGCGGCGCAACAAACGAAGATTGCAGCCGCGGGAAGTTCTGGAGCGGGGGAGAAGGTTACACATTTTGTCGCGAACGGCATACGACCAATGCTGACACGACAACCCGGATCGCCTGTGATTCAATGGCGGCCAACTAGTAGAAAAGAGTTACTTTGGATGCCTTGACGCTGTGCGGCGAGACGTCCTCTCTCGAAGGAAATCGTGATGTTCCGTTCTGACTCGACCGCGCAAGGGCCCATCGCACGCCATATGCCTCCTGGGGGCGGCGGAACTGCGGCCACGCCGCATCCGCTGGTGTCCAGAAAGATGCACTGGCTGGAACGCGCTGCCAAGCGTGCGATGGACATCGTGGGCGCCCTGGTGTTCTTCGCGCTCCTGGGTCCGGTGTACCTGCTGGTGGCGCTGTGCGTGCGCATCAGCATGGGCGCGCCGATCCACTACTGGCAGAGCCGGCTGGGCCAGAACGGCGAACGCTTCAAGTTCTACAAGTTCCGCTCCATGGTCCACGACTCCGATGCGGTCCTGGAAGACTTCCTGAGCAAGAACGACATGGCACGGACCGAGTGGGACACCTTCCAGAAGCTGGAGAAGGACCCGCGCATCACGCCCATGGGCCACCTGATCCGCCGCGCCAGCCTCGATGAACTGCCCCAGTTCTGGAACGTGCTCAAGGGCGACATGAGCCTCGTGGGTCCGCGCCCCTGCATGGAGCGCCAGCGCAGCCTGTATGGCAAGCACTGGTCGCACTACTGCACCATGCGCCCGGGCATCACCGGCCTGTGGCAGGTGAGCGGCCGCAATCGCCTGCCCTACTCCAAGCGCGTCGAGCTCGATGCCTACTACGTCGACAACTGGTCGCTCTGGCTCGACGTGAAGATCCTCGTGCGCACGTTCCGCGCGGTGTTCATGGCCGAGGGATCGCGCTGAGCGCGATGCCCGAGCGAGGCGTGCGCAAGCCCGCCTCCGCCCCAGCCGAACCGATCGCTTCGCCTCATTGACGTCCCCATGGAAAACTCGTTCCAAGGCACCGTCGCGCTCGAGCAGGACGGGGTGGCATCGCAAGCGCCCCCGCGCGAGGACAAGCCGCGCATGACGGCGCACTGGCGAGGACGCATCAAGAGCGTGGCCGGCTTCCTGACCGGCGCACTCGCGGCGCAGGGTCTCTCCGCGGTCACGGGACTGCTGCTCACCCGGTGGCTGAGCGTCGAGGACTACGCCGTCTACACGGTGCTCGCCATATTGACCGGCGCGCTGACGGTGCTGACCATGGGCGGCGTCAACATCGCCTTCTCGACCATCGTCGGCCGCGTCTGGCCGGACCGCCAGCGTGCGGCCGACGTGCTGGCCGCCTGCCGGCGCGAGCGGCATCTGATCTCCGCCGTGGTCCTGCCGTTCTTCCTGGCCATCGCCAGCTGGCTTCTGCTGAAGGCGGGTGCATCCGTCTGGCTGGTGGTCGCCCTGCTGACGCTGCTGATGATCCAGTGGTTCGTGGAGCTCAAGTCCCACATCACCGACCAGATCCTGCTCTTCGCCCAGCGGGCCGCACGCCTGCAGTCCCTCGAGGCCGCATTGGGCGCCGCCAGGCTCGCCGCGGTCGCGCTTCTTCATGCCGTCAACGGGGTGTCGATCCTGCTGGTGACGGTCCTTGCCGTCATCGGTGCCGCGCTGCGGGTCCCCTTCGTGCAGAAATGGGCCAGGCAGGAGGTTCCGGTGGACACCGCCAAGGTGGTGGAGTCGGATCGCAAGGAGATCCGGTCCGTCACCCTGCGGCAACTGCCGGTCGAGCTGTACTACTGCTTCCAGTCGCAGGTGCCGCTCTTCCTGCTGGCCGCAATGAGCGCACCGGCGGCGACCGCGTCCTTCGGCGCACTCGGCCGTCTGGCACAGCTCTTCGTGCCGATCTCCATGCTGGTGTCGGCCTTCGCCATCCCGCGCTTCGCCCAGACCAAGACCCGCGTGCTGCCCGCCTTCATGGCGTGGTCGCTGCTGGGCCTGGTGCCGGGGCTGTTCCTGGTCGTCGTGGCCGCGGTGGCGCCTTCGCTGCTGCTGATGCTCATCGGCCCGAACTACGCGCACCTCCAGCGCGAGGTGCTGATTGCGAGCATCTACAGCGCCACCGTCATCCTGTCGATGACCATGTGGCGGCTGGCGGCCAACCGCGGTTGGAACCGCTGGACGCTGATCCAGATCCCCGTGTTCGGCCTGTGGTGCGCGGGGTGCTGGCGCTTCCTGGACATGACAACGCTGGACGGCGTGCTGGTCTTCCAGTTCGGCTTCCCGCTCGCGATGATCAGCGCCACGCTGGCCGATCTGCTGCACGCACGTGCCAAGGGAGACCTGAAGTGATCGGCACGTCCTTGGTGCCGCCAGGGCGCCCGGCCTGCTTCGGCGAACCCGCCGCCCAGGCCGATCGTGCGGTCGGCCCCATGAAGATCCTGCTGACCAGCCACGCCTTCCTGCCGCTGCTCGGCGGCATCGAGTTCGTGTCTGCCACGCTCGCGCGCGAATTCGTCGCTGCGGGCCACGAAGTCCGCGTCGTCACCCACACGCCGGCCGACCGCGAGGACGGCCTGCCCTATGACGTGTACCGCCGCCCCGACGCGCGCCAGATGTCGGCCCTGCTGCGCTGGTGCGACGTGCACCTGCAGTCCAACATCTCCCTGCGCTACCTCTGGATGGCGGTCCTGCTGCGCACGCCCACGCTCGTGACCTACCACACGTGGCTGCGCAGGCCCGACAACTCGATGGGCTGGCAGGACCACGTCAAACGCCTGGCGACGCGCGCGGCCACCGCCAATCTTGCGGTCAGCCGGGCGCTCGCCGCCAGCCTGCCCGGCCGCATCGGCGTCGTGCGCAACCCGTACGACGACCAGACCTTCCGGCCCCAGCCGCGGACGGCGCCCGTGGCCGACCTGGTCTTCCTCGGACGCCTGGTCGGCGACAAGGGCGTCGACCTGTTGATCGACGCGCTGGGCATCCTGCGCGAGCGCGGCCTGCGCCCCACGCTCTCGGTGATCGGCGCCGGCCCCGAAGAAGCCGCGCTGCGCGAGCAGGCGGCCCGCCTCGGCCTCGCGGATTCGGTCGCCTTCCTCGGCAAGCTGTCGGGGCCTGCGCTGGCGCGCACCCTGTCCGCGCATCGCGTGCTGGTGGTTCCCTCGAGGTGGCAGGAGCCGTTCGGCGTGGTCGCGCTCGAGGGCCTCGCCTGCGGCCTGCGCGTCGTGGCCAGCAACGTGGGTGGGCTGCCGGAGGCCGTGGGGAGTTGCGGGCAGCTGTTCGTCCCCGGTAGCGCACAATCGCTCGCCGATCGGCTCGACGCGGAGCTGAGCCGGCCTGCGTTGCCCCAGGATGCGCCGGACCCGGCCGTGCAGGCGCATCTGGCTCCGTACCGTGCAGCTTCCGTGGCGGCGGAGTACCTGGCGCACCTGTCGGCCATCCGAAAAAGGCGGGCGCCTGCCGCGCCCCATGACGAACAGACCATGACACTCGAAGACGCCATCGTGCACCGCGGCGAGTCGCCGCCTCCCGGCCCCGGCAAGGAGCGGTCCGCATGACGCCGCCCGGTTCGGTGTTCGTGAGCCAGTTCGGCCTGCAGCACGCGCAGCAGTTGGCCCTCGCCCTGCATGAAGGCGGCATGCTCAAGGCCTTCTGGTCGGGTGTGCCGGTCTGCACCGACGAGAGCGAGATCTCTCCGTGGCTGCCGCGCTACTACAAGGAGCGGGTGCGACGCGTGCCCATCCCCAAGGAGCTGCGCCACCACCCCTCGCGGTTCCAGCTGCTCTGGCGGGTCGGCAAGTCGCTGCCGCTGCCCTACCAGAAGGGCGACTTCTTCTTTCGCATGCAGCATGCCTACGATCGCTGGATCGCGCGGCAGATCCGCACCATCCGGCCCAAGGTGGTCGTGGCCTACGAGAGTGCCGCGCTGGAGACTTTCCGCGCAGCCAAGGCCATCGGCGCCACCTGCGTGCTGGATGCGCCGTCGCTGCACCACGTGGCCGGCGAGCAGCTGATGGAGATCCCCCGCACGCCGTTCACGCCCGAGATCTATCGGCAGCGGGACCAGGAAGTCGAACTCGCCGACCTGATCCTCACCTGCTCGCCACTGGCAGCCGACAGCTACACCGACAACGGCGTGCCGCCGGAGAAGGTGTTCCCGCTGCTGCTCGGGGCGGAACTGCCCACCGGCCAGCCCCAGCCCGCTGCCGTGCGCGAGAAGCCGCGCTTCGTGTTCGCCGGCGTGATGAGCTACCGCAAGTCGGTCGACCTCATCATCGAGGCCTTCCGCCGCCTGCACGAGGAAAAGATTCCCTACGAGCTGCACTTCGTGGGCGGCTCCGCCTTCCCCGAGCTGCTCGAGCAGGTGACCGCCCTGCCCGACACCACCTACCAGCCCAGCGTCCCGCAGGCCCAGCTCTATTCGGTGCTGGCGGGGGCCGACTGCCTGCTGCTGCCCTCGCGCTTCGATTCCTTCGGCATGGTCGTTGCCGAATCGATGGCCAACGGCACGCCGGCCCTGGTGTCGACCCAGACCGGCGCCAAGGCGATCATCGAGCAGCACCCCGGCAGCGGCTGGATCGTGGAACCGACCGCGCAGGCCGTGTACGAACAGGTGCGGGCGCTGGCCCTGTCGGTGCCGCAACTGCGCGACGCGCGCGCCGCGGCGCTGCGCGCGGCACAGGACTTCACCTGGCAAAGCTACCGCCAGCGGGTGCGCGACGTGTTCGCCGAACGGGTGCCGACATGACGAGATCGATGCGCGCCGCAGGCGCCGGCAAGGCCCGAGACATGGCCGACCCCATGGCGGGGCGCGGCAGCCGTGCCGGCACCCTGTTCATCGCGGTGCTGCTGGTGGTGGTGCTCGAAGGTGCGCTGCGCAAGTGGGTGTCGAACTCGCTGACGCTGCCGCTGGTTCTGCTGCGCGACCTGCTGGCGCTCTACACCATCTGGTACGCGCTTCGCACCGGCGCCCTGAGCTTTCGCCGCCTCCCTGCCCAGGTGCTGCTGCTGTGGACGGGCATCCTGGTGCTCTGGGGCTTCCTGCAGCTGATCGTCAACCAGTTCTCGCCCGCCATCTTCGTGATCGGGCTGCGCTTCTGGCTGCTGTACTTCTGGTTCGGCTATGCGGCCGCCGTCTCGATGACGCTCACCGACTACCGCCGCAGCCTGTGGGTGATGCTGGCGCTAATGATCGCGATGACCCCGCTGGTGGTGCTGCAGCAGAGCTCGCCGCCCGGTGCCTTCATCAACACGCAGATCGACACCGACGTGCGCGACATCTTCGTGGTGGTCGCCGGCGTGGTGCGGCCGACCGGCACGTTCAGCTTCACGCTCGGATTCACCACCTTCCTCGCGATGGCGGTGCCCGCGCTGTTCTGCTATCGCCAGGCGGCGCGCCACGCCGGGCCTGGACGGCGGATGTTCGTGGTGGGCTTCATCGCCCTGCTCATCGGCACGATCCTGAGCGGCTCCCGTTCGGCCGTGGTGTTCTACCTGGGCCTGCTGGGCCTGGCCCTGCTGGGATCGCTGTGGTTCTCGCGCGGTGTCGGCAAGGTCTACGCGACCATGGGCGTGATCCTCACGGTGTCGCTGATGGCGGGTGCCGCCGTGCTGTTCAGCGACGCGCTGGTCGCCACGCAGGAGCGCTTCGAGAACGCATCGCAGGCCGAGGACGTGGGCGACCGCATCGTGGCCATGCTGGCGGGCGAACCCGAGACGCACAGCCAGATCACCTGGCTCGGCACCGGCCTGGGCAAGGGCTCCAACCTCGCCAGCTACTTCGAGTCCGGCGAGCGCAGCTTCATGCTGGCCGAAACGGAGTCCGCACGCATCCTGCTCGAGGGCGGCGTGATGGGCGTGATGTTCATGCTCCTGAAGCTGGCCGTCATCGCGGTCGGCCTGTTCGCTGCCTGGCGCGTCGCGGTGCGCATCCGCTCGTCCGCGCCCATCCTCGTGTGGCTGACGCTGGCGCTCGCCCTGATGACCTGGTCGACGATCGGCCAGCTCACCGTCAATGCCGCCACGGGGCTGCTGTTCGCCCAGGCACTGCTTGCCCTTCGATACCTGCCGGTCACGCAGGCGGCGAGGAGCCGACCGCGCCCGGCCGTTGCGCACCCGCCCGCGGGTTGGTCCCTGGAGCGCGCCACTTGAGCGATTCGACGACTGCACCGATGCGCCTGCTGCGCATCATCTCCAGCCTTGACCGTCGTTCCGGGGGCCCCGCCGAAGCGGCGCGCCGCCTGGACACCGAGCTGGTCCAACTGGGACACTCCGTCGAGGTGGTGTCGCTGGACGATCCCGGCGAGAGCTGGATCCACGACTACCCCGTGGCGGTTCACGCCCTGGGCGGGCGCGGCGGCTACCGCTACTCGCCGCGGCTGACGCCCTGGCTCAAGGAAAACGCGAGCCGCTTCGACGCGGTGGTGGTCGACGGCCTGTGGCAGTACACCGGCCTGGGCGTGTGGCGCGCGCTGTCGCGTGGCACGGTGCCGTACTTCGTCTTCACGCACGGGATGCTCGACCCGTGGTTCAAGCGCGCCTACCCGCTCAAGCATCTCAAGAAGTGGCTGTACTGGCCCTGGGCCGAGTACCGCGTGCTGCGCGACGCACAGGCGGTGCTGTTCACCTGCGAGGAGGAACGGCGCCTCGCACGCCAGTCCTTCTGGCTGTACCGGCCGCGGCGGGAAATCGTCACCGCCTTCGGCACCGCCGATGTGCCGCCCGACTCCGCCGCACTGCGCGACGCGTTCCACCGCCAGTACCCGGCCCTGGCCGGCCAGCGGATGTGCCTGTTCCTGGGGCGCCTGCAGGAAAAGAAGGGTTGCGATCTGCTGATCCAGGCCTTCGCCCGTGTCGCGTCCCGCGACGAGCGGCTGCGCCTGGTGATGGCCGGCCCCGGCGACGAGGCCTGGGTGGCCCATCTCAAGGAGCTGGCGCACAAGGCCGGCATCGCGGACCGGATCGTCTGGACCGGCATGCTCACCGGCGACCTGAAGTGGGCGGCCTTCTATGCCTGCGAGCTGTTCTGCCTGCCGTCCCACCAGGAGAATTTCGGCATCGCTGTCGCGGAGGCCCTGGCCTGCGGACGGCCCGTCGCGATCTCCGACAAGGTCAACATCTGGCGCGAAGTCGAGACCGACGAGGCGGGCTGGGTGGCGCCCGACACCGTCGAAGGCACCGTGCGCTCGCTGCAGGGCTGGCTCGACGCCACGCCGCAGGAACTGGCGCGCCGCGGCCAGGCCGCACGCCGCAGCTTCGAGCGCCGCTACAAGATCGACCAGGCCGCGCGCAGCCTGATGACGATCGTCGGCGGTCGCCTGCCCGCGCCCGCGCACTGAGTTCCGAGTTCACGCCCCCACCGATGTCACTGCTAGATGCCCAGGTTTCCAAGCCTCTCGAAGGCGGTCCCAGCTATTCGCTACGCCACCGCGTTTTCCGGATGCTGTGGGACGCGACCTGGCTGCTGCTCGCGGCCTGGACGCCCGCGCCGATGCGCGGCTGGAGACGCCTGCTGCTCGTGGCCTTCGGTGCGAAGATCCATGCGGACGCCGTCGTCTACGGCAGCGCGCGCATCTGGTATCCGCCGAACCTGAGCATGGATGCCCGGGCCTGCATCGGCCCGCGGGTGACCTGCTACTGCATGGCGCCCATCCACCTGGGCGAAGGCGCGATCGTCTCGCAGGGAAGCCACCTGTGTGCGGGCTCGCACGACATCGCCGATGCGAACTTCCAGCTCGTCACTCGGCCCATTTCCATCGGTGCCGGTGCCTGGGTCGCGGCCGAAGCCTTCGTCGGTCCGGGCGTCACCATCGGCGCCGGGGCGGTGCTGGGCGCGCGTGGCGTGCTGTTCGCTAACGCCGAGCCCTCGGGCGTGTACCTGGGCAACCCGGCGCGGATGGTCAAGAAGCGCCCCGGCGTCGCGCCATGACGACCAGCGTCTGCGTCATCATCCTCACCTACAACGAGGAACGGCACATCCAGCGCGCGATCGAGAGCGTGGCGCCCTTCGCCAGCCAGATCTTCGTGATCGACTCGTACTCGAGCGACGGCACGGTGGAACTCGCGCTCGAGTGCGGCGCCACCGTCCTGCAGAACCCCTTCGTCAACCAGGCTGCCCAGTTCCAGTGGGCGCTGGACCACGCGCCCATCCGCTCCAGCTGGGTGCTGCGCCTGGATGCCGACGAGATCATCGAAGCCGACCTGCAGCAGGAGATCTCGACCCGGCTGCCGGGGCTGCCGCCGGACGTGGTGGGCGTGAACTTCAAGCGCAAGCACATCTTCATGGGGCGCTGGGTGCGCCACGGCGGCCGCTACCCCCTGGTGATGCTGCGCCTCTGGCGCCACGGCCACGGCCGCGTGGAGAACCGCTGGATGGACGAGCACGTGCTCGTGTGGGGCGGCAGGACGGTGACTTTCGACGGCGGCTTCGCCGACCACAACCTAAACGACCTCAGCTTCTTCACCGACAAGCACAACAAGTACGCCACGCGCGAAGCCATCGAGATCCTGAATCAGCGCCTGCAGCTCTTCGCGCGCGACACCGAGCTGTCGGCGGGCGGGTCTTCGTTCCAGGCATCGTTCAAGCGCTGGATCAAGGAACACGTGTACAACCGCATTCCGTTCACCGTCTCGGCACCGGCCTATTTCTTCTGGCGCTACGTCTGCCAGCTGGGTTTCCTCGACGGTCGCTCCGGGCTGGTCTACCACGCGCTGCAAGGCCTTTGGTACCGCTTTCTCGTCGGCGCCAAGGTCATGGAGTACGAGAGCGCCATCCACCACCTGAACGACAAGCGGGAAATGCTGGCCGAGCTCTCGCGGCTCACGGGTCACCGGCTGCTGTCCGAGACCGAACAGAAGCCGGCCGCATGAGAATCCTGCTGTACGGCATCAATTTCGAGCCCGAACTCACCGGCATCGGCAAGTACACCGGCGAGATGGCCCGCTGGCTGGCAGCCGCCGGCCACGACGTGCGCGTCGTCACCGCCCCGCCCTACTACCCCGAGTGGGCCGTTCGCCCCCCCTACAGCGCCGGACGCTACATGCGCGAGGACTGGCAGGGCGTGACCGTGTTCCGTACTCCGCTGTGGGTGCCGAAGCGCGTCTCGGGCGTGAAACGGCTCGTGCACCTTGCCAGCTTCGCGCTCAGCAGCGTGCCCGTGCTCTTCGCGCAGTGGCGCTGGAAGCCCGAAGTGGTGTGGGTGACCGAGCCGCCCCTGTTCTGCACGCCGGCCGCGCTGTGCTTCTCGCGGATGGTGGGCGCGGCATCGTGGCTGCACGTGCAGGACTACGAGGTCGACGCCGCCTTCGCCCTGGGCGTGATCAAGGGCGAACGCGTGCGCCGCTGGGTGAATGCCGTCGAGCGCTGGCTGATGCAGCGCTTCGACCGTGTCTCGACCATCTCGCAGCGCATGCTGGAGCGGGCCGCGCAAAAGGGCGTGAAGGCCTCGCGCCTCGTATCCCTGCCGAACTGGGCCGACATCGACGCCATCCAGCCCTTGACGCGCGCCAGCCGCTACCGCGAGCTGCTGGGCATCGACGCGGGGGCGGTGGTCGCGCTGTACTCCGGCAACATGGGCGGCAAGCAGGGTCTGGAAATCCTGGGCGAGTGCGCCGCGGCCCTGGGCGAAGACGGCGGAATCCACTTCGTCTTCTGCGGCTCCGGCCCGGCACGGGAAGCGCTCATGACGCGCTGCGCCGGCATGCGCCATGTCAGCTTCCTGGACCTGCAGCCCCTCGATCAGCTGGGCGAACTGCTGGGCCTGGCCGACATCCACCTGCTGCCCCAGCGCGCGGATGCGGCCGACCTGGTCATGCCCTCGAAGCTCACCGGCATGCTGGGCAGCGGCCGCCCGGTCATCGCCACCGCCCACGCGGGCACCGAACTGGCGACCGTCGTCGCGCAATGCGGCTTGGTGGTCGAACCCGAGAACCCGCCCGCGCTGGTCGCCGCCTTGCGTGCCCTGGCGTCGTCGCCCGAGTCGCGACAGCGCATGGGCCGTGCCGCACGCGTCTATGCCCAGGAGCACCTGGACCAGTCGGCGGTGCTCAAGCGCTTCGAGTCCGCGCTGGCACAGGCCGGCGCCGAGCAGACCCGCTAGGCCGGCCCGAAACGCCGAGCCGCGAGCGCCCGACGGACGCCGCGGGCCCGCCCACCACTACGCCACCAAGCCACAACGAACAAGGCGCCTTTCGGCGCCTTGTCTGTCTGTCACTGCTCTTCGGGCAGGATGCTCTCGTAGTTGTAGTTGGTGTAGCGGTAGCGCCCGTATTTGTGGGTGCTGAAGTTGCGGCGCTTGGCGTCCATGCCGTTGAGCAGCACACCGCTGGCCACCTTGCCGCCCAGCGACAGGCGGCGGGTGCTCTCACGCAGCTCGCCCATGGTCGACACCGCCGCACGCGCCACCAGCAGCACCGTGCCTGCCTGGGCGGCGATGGTGGTCGCGTCCGAGGCCACCAGCACCGGCGGCGTGTCGATGACGACGAGGTCGTACTGTTCCGACAGCCGCTCGAGCACGCTGTGGAAGGACGCCGAGGTCAGCAGTTCCGCCGGGTTGGGCGGCAGCTGGCCGGTCGCCAGGAAGTCGAGGCTCTGCACCACGTCGCGGTGGACCGTCTGCTGGGCCGTGAGGCTGCCGGCGATGAGCTCCGACAGGCCGCCGTGGCGCTGCAGGCCGAGGTACTGGTGCAGGTGGCCGCGCCGCAGGTCGGCGTCGATCAGCAGCGTCTTCTTGCCCGCGGCCGCCATCAGCGCCGCGAAGTTGGCCGTCACGAAGCTCTTGCCCACGCCCGGCGTGGGGCCGGTGATCATGACGCGGTTGTTCGGCGATTCGAGCATGGCGAACTGCATCGCCGTGCGCAGGCTGCGCAGGCTTTCCACCGCCGGTTCGTCGGGCTGTTCGACCGCCAGCAGCCGCACGCCGGTCGCTCCGGTGAGGCGCCGTTGCCCGATCGAGGTCTGCACCTTGCTGTGCGGGATCGACGAGAACACCGGCAGGTGGATGTTCTCCTCCACCTCATGCGGATCGCGCAGCCGCTGTTCCACCAGGGCGCTGCGCAGCAGCGCGAGGAGCAGACCCGCCACCAGCCCGGCGCCCAGCGAGCCCAGCACGATCAGGCGCCGGTTCGGCTTGATCGGCACTTCGGGCTGCGCGGCCGCATCCAGCAGGCGCACCGTACCGACCTTGCCTTCCTTGACCAGCCGCAACTGCAGCGCCTGGTTCAGCAGCGACTGGTACAGGCCCGTGTTCACGCGCACCTCGCGCTCCATCCGCACGGCGTCCTGCTGGACGGCCGGCAGGCCCCGGATCCGGCTCTGGATGTCGCCGATCTGGCGCGAGTAGGCGGCGATCTGCGCGTCCAGCGTCTGCACCGTCGGGTGGGCGGCGGTGAAGCGCGCCTCGAGCTCGCGGCGCTTCTGCTGCGCTTCGAGCAGCTTGGTCTGCAGCTCGACCGAGTTGGTCAGGATCAGCTTCGCTTCCTCGTCGAAGGCCACGGTGCCCTTCTGGTTGCGGTAGCGGTTGTAGATCTCTTCGGACTGTTCCAGCTGCTTCTTGTACAGGGGCAGCTGGACGTCCAGGAAGGCCAGGGTCTTCTGCGCCTCGGCCGCCTTGCGCTCGATGTTCTGGTTCACGTACTGCGTGCCGATGGCATTGAGCACGCGCGTCAGACGCTCGGGATCGGTGTCCTGCAGCGTGGCGCTGATGACACCCGACTGCCGGCCGCGCTCCGCCAGGACGAGCTGGCCCTGCAGCGACTCGATCGTGGCCAGGGTCGGGGCGCGCGTGACGACGAACTGCGCACCCGGCTTGCCGTCGAGGCGGTCGACCAGCAGCTCGATCTTCCTGCCTGCGGGCTGCAGCGTGGTCTGCAGCAACTGCCCCACGCTGCCCTCGATCGGCTGGCTCAGGCCCTTGTGCGACAGCGAGTACCGGCCGCCTTCCTGCGCCGTGAGGATGAAGGGCGTGCTCTCGAACGCCGGCGGAACGTTGAAGCGGCTGACCTCGATGCGTTCGGTGCCCGAGGTGTAGCCGCCGAAGCCGAGGAAGCCGGGGTCGGACAGGCCGGTGGCGCGGCGCGACAGCCAGCCGCCGATCAGCGGCACGAAGCGCGGATGCGCGTCGATGTACAGGTGGGTGGCCTCGACCGCATTGCCCACGATCATGCGCGACCGCATGATTTCGATTTCGGCGCTGGCCTGCGTCTTGACGTCGAACAGTGCGCTCGCCTCGCCCAGGAAGCTCTTGCTCGCGCCGGCCTCGCTGTCCTCGACCTGCACCAGCAGGTTGGCCTCGTAGACCGGCCGCGTCAGGTAGGCGTAGGCGACGCCGCAGGCCAGGATGACCAGCGTCACGATGGCGATCAGCCATCGGTTGGCGACCACCACGTCGACGTAGTGGCCGAGTTCGACGTCGTCGCCGTCGGCGCCGCCCTGGAGGCTGGGACCAAAGGAAGAGGAAGAAGGGGTGACGGTCGATGACTTCATGATGGGGTCACTCTGGAAATTCGTTCGGCCCAGTGCTGGGCGCCTTGGTCGATCAGGGCCAGCGCGGTCTGGA
>Ga0308159_1003689_pt1 | contig 14975 bp, 13 predicted proteins | sample PhyCR1_FD_201040 | JGI IMG/M metagenome (GOLD analysis project Ga0308159, IMG submission 201040) | Phyllosphere microbial communities from UC Gill Tract Community Farm, Albany, California, United States - DLSLC.R1 | ecosystem: Host-associated > Plants > Phyllosphere > Unclassified | place: USA... | reverse complement strand
TGCAAGGCCAACTGACGGCCACGCTGATTGCCGAACCGGCAGACTTCAGCGCATTCGCCGACCTGGTTCCGCTGTTGGAACACAAGGCGGGACGCTTGCTGATCAATGGCTACCCGACCGGTGTTGAAGTCAGCGACGCCATGGTCCACGGCGGCCCTTACCCGGCGACCTCCGATGCCCGCGGCACCTCGGTTGGCACCTTGTCGATCAACCGTTTTCTGCGGCCGATCTGCTTCCAGAACTACCCGGATGTGTTGCTGCCCGATGCGCTGAAAGACGGGAACCCGCTGGGCCTGATGCGATTGGTGGATGGTGTGGGGACGCGAGAGGCTATCTGACCCGCAGCGCCAATAAGGACCGGACACAAATCAGTGGGACCAGCTTTAGCCGGGAAGACGGCATTCCTGACGACACCTATGCAGAGAATGTCCCGGCCTCTTCCCGGCTAAATCCGGTCCCGCGATGTGCATTCCAATTCAGACCTGGGTCTTCAACTACACCCGCAACACCCCCTCAATACAGGTCACCGCATCGCCCCCAATCCAGATGTCATCACCGATACGCTGCACATGTACCCGACCTTGCCTGCCCATGGCGGTGCCCTGGCTGACCACGTAACTCGCGGGTGCCAGGCCTTCGTTCAACAGCCACTGTGCAATACCGGCGTTGAGGCTGCCGGTGACCGGGTCTTCAGGCATGCCGTCACCGGCAACGAAAGCACGGACTTCAAATTGCGCCTCATCACCGTCAACCGCCGGGTCCCAAGGGGCAAACACGCCAATGGCCAATTCCATCAGCTGCGCATAGTCCGGCTTGAGCGCCAGCACGCTGGCACGGTCAGCCAGTTTCACAGCCAACCATCCAGCACCGTTATCAACCCAACGGGCGTCGACGATCGCGTTTTCATGCAGACCCAATCCCAAGCGAACACGGTCCAGCAAACCGTCATCTACCGGGCCCGAGCGCAGCAATGCCGGCGCGGTAAACGCCAGTCCCGTGCCCAGGCGGCGGATGCGCACCAGTCCGATACCGCATTCCTGAATGATCTCTTCGCCCTTTGGCTGCCCACCGCTTTCCAGCCAGGCATGGCAGCTGCCCAGGGTCGGGTGCCCGGCAAATGGCAATTCGTGCAAGGTGGTGAAAATCCGCAACCGGTAATCCGCCTCGGGATGCTGCGGAGTCAGCAAAAAGGTGGTTTCGCTGAGGTTGGTCCAGCGAGCGAACTCGGCCATGCGCGCATCGCTGAGGTCGTCCGCGTTCAGCACCACAGCCAGGGGGTTACCCAACAAAGTCTGGCTACTGAAGACATCAATCTGCTTGAATGGGTACTGGCTCATGAATACGGACTCTGGAAAAAACCGGGCTGCGAGATTGGCATTTCGAGCGTCCAAACGCAAAGCCGTACCGTCATTCACGCTATGCGGAGGTTACAAGATGCTGGATAGCCCTTCGGTTTCCCCGGTAGAGACGCTTCATTCACTGATGACCGACAAAAGGTTCGTGGTCCTCACTGGCGCGGGGATCAGCACCCCGTCCGGCATCCCCGACTATCGCGACACAGCCGGCGTGCGGCGTGGCAAAGCGCCGATGATGTTTCAGGAATTTCTCGGCTCCCCCGAAGCCCGACGCCGCTACTGGGCCCGTGCCATGCTGGGCTGGCCGCGAGTGTGCATCGCACAACCCAACGCGGCACACCGGGCGCTGGCCATGCTGCAAAGCCGGCAACAGATCAGCGGTCTGATCACGCAAAACGTCGACACTCTGCACGATCAGGCTGGCAGCCCGGATGTCATCGAATTGCATGGCAGCCTGCATAGGGTGATCTGTCTGGATTGTCAGCAGAACTCCGACCGAGCGGCGATCCAGATGCTGATGGAGGCACAGAATCCCTATCTCGCCGGGGTCGATGCGGTACAGGCACCTGATGGCGATACCCTGCTGGACCCGGCTTTTGAATCCCGCTTCCAAGTCCCCCATTGCCCGCACTGCGACGGTCAGCGACTCAAGCCCGACGTGGTGTTCTTCGGCGAGAACGTCGCGCCGTATACAGCCGCCAGGGCAATGGCCAGCATCGAACAGGCGCAAGGGCTGCTGGTGGTCGGCTCGTCCTTGATGGCCTACTCGGCGTTTCGTCTGTGCAAAGCAATCCATGACCAGGGCAAACCGCTGATCGCGATCAACATCGGCAAGACCCGGGCAGATGAGCTGCTGGACCTGAAAATCGAGATGTCTTGTGAGGAGCTGTTGCCAATTCTGGCGGAGCGGATGTAAGAACTGCCACATCGCCTTCGCAGCCTTCGGCAGCTCCTGCAGATCGCGCACGCACCTGTAGGAGCTGACCGAGGTTACGAGGGCTGCGAAGACAGCCTGGAGACATAACGGCTGCTCCAACATCCAGGTTTCCTAAAACAACCCCAACTGCCCACCAATCAAGGTGCTGAAGTCATCATCCACAAACGGCAGGATCGCCTCGGCAATGGGTTGTAATTGCCGGGTGACGTAGTGGTCGTAATCAATCGCCGTGTGCTGTTTTTCCAGAGGTTCTGGCCCTGCCAAGGTGATCACGTAGCTGATCCAGCCACCGTTCTGATATTGCCTCGGCCGCCCCAGACTCAGGTTATGCTCATCCGCCAGCCGCGCGGCGCGCACGTGGGGTGGCACGTTGCGCTCATAGTCATCCAGCCTGCGGCGCAGGCGCTTGCGGTAGATCAGCAGATCATCCAGCTCCCCCGCCAGGGTGCGGCGTACATAGTCGCGTACGTAATCCTGATAGGGCCGCCGATTGAAAATCCGTGAATACAGCTCCTGCTGAAATTCCCGGGCCAGCGGCGACCAGTCGGTGCGGACCGTTTCCAGGCCCTTGTAGATCATCTCCTCCGAGCCATCAGCGCGTCTGACCAGCCCGGCATAGCGCTTCTTGCTGCCCTCTTCCGCGCCACGGATGGTCGGCATCAGAAAACGCCGGAAATGGGTCTCGAACTGCAATTCCAGCGCGCTGCTCAGGCCGTATTCCTCCTGCAGATGCCCTTGCCACCACTGATTGACCTGCTGCACCAAGGCACGGCCGATGCGCGCAGCATCTTCTTCGCTGTGCAGGCTTTTGAGCCAGACGAACGTGGAGTCGGTGTCGCCGTAGATCACCGTGTAACCCTGAGCCTCGATGAGCTGCCGGGTTCGGCGCATGATTTCGTGGCCACGCAAGGTGATCGACGACGCCAGACGCGTATCGAAAAACCGACACCCGCTGGAACCCAGCACACCGTAGAACGCATTCATGATGATTTTCAGCGCCTGAGACAAGGGCTGGTTATTTTCCCGCTTGGCCGTTTCCCGCCCCTGCCAGACCCGCTCGACGATCGCGGGCAGGCAATGCCGGTTTCTGGAGAACCGCGCACCGCGAAAGCCCGGCACCGAGTCTTCATCCGAGGGATGACGCAGGCCTTCCACCAGGCCCACAGGGTCGATCAGAAAAGTGCGAATGATCGACGGGTACAGGCTTTTATAGTCCAGGACCAGCACCGACTCATACAGGCCCGGCTGGGAATCCATGACGAAACCACCGGGGCTTGCCTCGGGCATGCGCTCGCCCAGATTGGGCGCGACAAAGCCCTGTCGATGCATCAGCGGAATGTACAAATGGCAGAACGCGGCCACCGACCCGCCACTGCGATCCGCCGGCAAGCCGGTCACCGTGGCGCGTACAAGGAGGAAGGTCAGCAGTTCGGTCTTTGCAAAGATCCGCGTCACCAGCTCGCAATCCTTGAGGTTGTAGCGCGCCAACGCGGGCTTGTCCTCGGCGAACATGCGATTGATCTCGTCCATGCGCTGGTAAGGAGTATCGATGGCCTTGCCTTCGCCGAGCAGGGTCTGGGCGACATTCTCCAGGCTGAACGAGGGGAAGCTCCAGGTCGCAGAGCGCAGCCCTTCGATGCCATCGATGATCAAACGCCCGCTGGCATCGGCAAAGAAATGATTATTGCGCGAACCATGCTCGCGCCACCCCATCGCCTCCCCACCACGGCCCAGGCGTAACGGGACTTGCAGTCGCTGCGCGTGCTCATGCAGGACCCGCAAGTCGAACTGCACCACGTTCCAGCCGATGATCGCATCCGGGTCATGACGCTCCAGCCACTGATTCAACCGCTCCAGCAGCAGTTTGCGGGTCTCGCAGTACTCCAGCTGGAAGTCCAGCTGGTTGTCATCGCCATTGGGCGGGCCCAGCATATACACCTGCCGCTCGCCGCAACCTTCCAGCGCGATGGAGTACAAATCGCCTTTTTCAGTGGTTTCGATGTCCAGCGATACCAGCCGCAGCTTCGGACGGTAGTTGTCGGCGGGCTTGATCTGCGCATTGCACAAGGTGCCGTTGGCGTCCGGCACCCCGCTGAATTGCACCGGTGCGGTGATGAAGCGCTCCATGAGGTAGCGCTCTGGCGGGCGGATATCGGCCTCATAGACATCGACACCGCCCTTGCGCAGCGCCTTCTCCAGATTCATCAACTGGCGATGCTGCTGGCAGTAAACCCCAAGCACCGGACGATGGCGGAAGTCACACAGGCCCAATTCCCGCAGTTCAACGCCGGATTCGCTGCGCAACACCGCTTCGGCGCGGGCGCGCTGCTCGGCAGGAATGAACGCCACGGACGGCTGTACAGGCAAGCGAATGTGCCTGGGACCGTTGTCGGTCGCCAGCCAGAATTCGACTTCGGTGCCAGCCGGCGTATCGCGCCAATGCCGACTCAGGATAAAGCCCTGCTGTACATCCACCACCGCAAACCTCAAAACCGGATTTCAAGGCGCAATTCTACGTGGCATTGGCCTCCGCGCGCAGGTTGTGGCGCGCTCAACGGCGAGATAGTCTGCTCGGCACGTAACTCACCATGTAACTCAGCACCATTAATCTGCAACATCAAGGGCATGCCATGTCAGCAGACGCGCGCTTCAACCTGATCGCCACGCAACTGGGTTACAGCTTTGAGGGCGAAATCAAGATCGGCGGCAATTACGTTCCACTGGTCCGAAATGGCAATGAGATCTACATCAGCGGGCAGATTCCACGGGTGGGCGACACGGTCGTGGTGACCGGGCGCGCTGGCGCTGACGCAACCCTGGCGCAAGCGCAACTGGCCGCAAAAGTCTGCGCTATGCGGGCTCTGGCCCTGCTTCAAAGCAGCGTCGGCTCGCTGGACGAAATCAAGCGTCTGCTGCGCATGAATCTGTTTGTGCAATGCGCAGCCGATTTCACCCAGCAAAGCGAAGTCGCCGATGGGGCATCCGAAGTGGTGTTCTTTGTATTGGGCGAAGCCGGTGCCCACACCCGCAGTTCGATTGGCGTCTACCAATTGCCCAAGAACGCCACAGTTGAACTGGACCTGATTGCAGTCGTTTAACGGCGTTAGCATCACCAAGGATGAATCAGCAAATGAGCAGTAGCATCGAACGTCTGCAACCCCGGCATGCGGCAGCCTATCGCGCACTGATGCTGGAGGGTTATACCTTGCACCCCGAGGCGTTTACGTCGTCCACCGGTGAGCGGGCCGCCCTGCCGCTGTCGTGGTGGGAAGCGCGGCTGGATGATAAAGACGATGCACTTGAAGTGGTGCTGGCGATCACCGATCAGCAAACGATTCTTGGCGTGGTGGGCCTGGCATTCAATAACCGGGAAAAAGCCCGGCACAAGGTCTCGCTATTCGGCATGTACGTCCCGCAAAACCAACAGCACAAAGGCTTTGGCCGCCAGCTGGTGCACGCTGCGCTAAACCACGCGAGCCTGCGGCCTCATGCGTCACTGATCCAGCTGACCGTCAGTGAACACAACACGGCAGCGCTGCGGCTCTACGAGCAGAGCGGGTTTACAGTCTTTGGTCTTGAACCACTGGCGGTAGCGATTGATGACGGGTTCATCTCCAAAGTCCACATGTGGCGGCTGCTCTCCACTACCTGAAAACGCAACGCTGCCGCCTGGCGCTCCAGACCGCGCCATGAGGCCGGGTTGGTTCCTTCGGTTTTACTGAACATGTGCGAGAAATGGGCTTGATCGCAGAACCCGCATTCCGCGCTGATTTGCGTCAGGGTCAAGGGTGAGTTTCTGATCAGCTCTTTCGCCTGGTCAATGCGCTGCTGACGAATCCAGTTCTGGGGCGAAATACCCAGGCTGCGCTTGAACGCTCGTGAAAAATGGCTGCGGGTCAATGCACAGGCTTGCGCCAGCATCGGCACAGAGATCTTCTTGCCCAGGTCGGACTTGATCATCTGCTGGACGCGTTCCAGCCGCCAGAGCGCCAGACCGCCGACCACTGTTGCCCGATTATTGAGGTTTAGCGCCTGATTCGCTGGCTGATCATCACGTTCGGCCTGCTCGCTGAGTTGTTTTTCCATAACCCTGAACCTTGCGAAAATTCCATGACTCATCTTCGCAGGCATGATTTTGCAAACAACCCTCGCGGGGGGATCAGGACGGCCAATGCAGTGCGTAATAGCGACAAGCAACCGCAAGGATCGATCTGAACGCGATCAGCCAAATTGCTGACGGTATTGACTGGGCGTGAGGCCGAGCCTGTCGCTGAACAAGGTGCGCATGTAGCGCACACTGCCGAAACCGCTGCGATGGGCCACCGTCTTGAGCGGCAGCGTGCTGGTTTCCAGCAGATTGCGCGCCCGATCCAGACGGGCGTTCTGGATGAATTCCATAGGCGTCATGCTCACTTCGCGGCTGAACACCCGGGCAAAATGCCGCGGACTCATGGCCGCCATGCTGGCCATGCGCTCGATGCTGAACTCCTCTTCCAGATGCTCCAGCAGATAGTTCTGCACCTTAGTAATCGGGGTTTCGTGGGTTGCAACGGTCGCGATCAAAGGACTGAACTGCGCCTGACCACCCTGGCGCTTCATGACCACCAACAGCACCTTGGCAACATCCAGGGCAACCTTGCGACCATGGTCCAGTTCAACCATGGCCAGCGCCAGGTCAATGCCAGCGGTAACGCCTCCCGAAGTGACCAGCCGACGATCCTTGATGTAGATCTGATCGGTGGTGACTTGCGCCTGGGGAAAGCCGTTAATCAGGCGATCGGTGTAATGCCAGTGCGTCGTGACCTGATGGCCATTGAGCAAACCGGCCTTGCCGAGAATGAAGGCGCCGGTGCAGATGGAACCGTAGATACCCGGACCCTGGGCAATATCCTGAAGCCAGGACCAGAGCTGCGGGTGGTTATCGTTATACGACCCCGGCCCGCCAGGCACCAGCACCACATCATAATCCTTGCTGGCCGTGGCAACGCAGAGGTCAGGCTGCACCGAAACCCCATTGGACGCGCGTACCGGGCTGCTCTGAGTACCAATCGTTGAAAGCTGATAGTGCCTGGCCGCATCGAGAAAACGATTGGCAATGGAAAACACCTCCATCGGCCCGGCCATATCGAGCAGAAGGAAATCGGGGAACAGAATGATTGCTACGGTCTTCATGGGTTAAGCGTCGCCAGAATCGGAGTCAAAGCAGTCAGGGTCACGGCTCGGCTCAGGGGGTAGCGAACTCGTGACCGGAGGGATTGTACCGATTTGTACGGCGTAATCTGACTCAATTCACTGTAGGAGCTGCCGCAGGCTGCGAATTGCGGTTTGCCTGATCCGATCGGGCGACCTTCGCATTCGCGACCGTCGTAACCTCCGATTGCTCCTACAGGTTATGCGTGTTTCAAGGCGCAGGGACCTCAATCCTCCAACGCTTTTGGAGCCCCCTTCACTGCCTTGCCGCCTTTCTCCGTCTTGCCGGGTTTGGCCTCGGGCTCGGGAGCCGCCGGTGCCGCTGGCGCTGCTGCGGTTTTTTCCTGAGCGGGCAGTTGATCAACCGCGCTGAACAAGTCTTTCACCCCGATAGGCCCGAGCTGGTCGAGCTTTTTCTCGCCGTCCTTGCCAACCAGAATCACCTTGGTACCGGTGCTCGCCCCCAGCTTCAATTCACGAATCAGCGCCATGGTGGCCTGCGCATCGAGGTTTTTGCCGTCGCGCTGGCCAATGGTATTGACCACGGTGTACAGCACCATGTCCCGCTCGGCGAAGCCCTTCTTGTTATCCGGCTCTTTAAGTGCCTTCTGCAGATTGACCAGAGTCGGATCCACAGTACTGGGGGCAATGACGATCAACGGCCTGGCTTTGCCGCGATCCTGATTCAGCGGGCTGTCACTGTCGGCTGCGAACAGCGGGCTCGCGGCGGCCAGCAGTGTGGCAATGGTCAACGACCGGATAAACATAAAGGGCTCCTTCAAACTGGTTCGAGTTTTCGACGCCGTATTCGCTGTTTTGTTCTAACTGGTATAGCTCAATACCTGCTGGCAAGTCATCGTGAAGTCGAGACCAGCTTCAACCCGACTATGCCCGCCAGAATCAACAGAAAACACAGGATTCGCAACAGGCTGCGGTCCTCACCGAGAAACAGCATCCCATAGATGGCCGTACCCACCGCGCCGATGCCGACCCATACCGCATAAGCCGTACCGACTGGAATCGTGCGGGTTGCCAGGGACAGCAGGTACATGCTCAAACAGATAAACAGGCCACAGAACAGGCTGGGCAACAGGCGCGTGAAGCCGTCAGTACGGGGCATGACGGCTGCATAAATGATTTCACAGGCTCCCGCGAACAACAGAAACATCCAGCCCATCAATCATCCTTAGCGTCGTGTGCAACTCAATATGCTTTACAACATAGCGGCGCCAGAGCGCTGGATGCAAGGACGCTGAAACTCGGCAGGGCAAATTCCCACAAACAAAGACTGTATATCCATCCACATAAAACTTGCCGAAACCGGACAAGCCCCGCATGCTGTGCCTCATCCAAATCAAACCCGACGGTAACCATGCGGCTGTTTCTGTGTGAAAAACCCTCCCAGGCAAAAGACATCGCTGCGGTCCTCGGCGCCAGCCGGCGTGGCGATGGTTGCTGGCTGGGGCCGAACGTCACAGTGACCTGGTGCATTGGCCATTTGCTGGAAACCGCCCCGCCCGACACCTACGATGCCCGCTACAAACGCTGGGTGCTTGCAGACCTTCCGATCATCCCGGAAAAGTGGAAGATGCTGGTCAAACCACGCACAGCCAGCCAGTTCAAGGCCGTGAAACGCCTGCTGGGTGAAGCCTCCGAACTGGTGATAGCCACCGACGCCGACCGAGAAGGCGAGATGATTGCCCGGGAGCTGGTGGAGCATTGCCGTTATCGCGGGCCGATTCAGCGCCTCTGGCTGTCGGCACTGGATGAGGCTTCGATCCGCAAGGCACTGAGCGCCCTTAAACCCGGCGCAGAAACCTTCAGCCTGTATCACTCCGCCCTGGGCCGCTCCCGTGCGGACTGGTTGATCGGCATGAACATGAGCCGCCTGTTTACTTTGCTCGGTCGGCAATCGGGTTATCAGGGCGTGCTTCCGGTGGGTCGTGTGCAGACCCCAACCCTGCGGCTGGTGGTCGACCGGGATCGCAGCATCGCCGACTTTGTCCCGGTGCCCTTCTGGGCCATTGATGTGCAGTTGCTCCACGACGGCCAGCCCTTCATTGCCCAGTGGCGGGCCAACCCGGATGTCTGTGACGATCAGGATCGCTGCCTGAATCAATCGACCGCGCAGCAGGCGGCCGAAGCCATCCGCAACGCAGGCAGCGCAACCTTGATCAAGCTGCGTACTGAACGGGTGCGTGAAGTGGCGCCGCTACCTTTCGATCTGGGCACCCTGCAGGAAATCTGCTCGAAGAAGCTCGGCCTCGGCGCACAGGAAACCCTCGACATTGCTCAGTCGCTGTACGAAACCCACAAAGTCATCACCTACCCGCGCAGTGATTGCGGTTATCTGCCCCTCAGCCAGCACGGCGATGCAGCGTCGATTATCGCCAGTCTGGGCCGGGCCGATCCGGCATTGGGTGAACTGCTCAGGCATCTGGACCCGACACGCCGCTCCCGTGCCTGGAACGACGCAAAAGTCAGCGCGCACCATGGCATCATCCCTACCGGTGCAGGCAAGTCACTCGATCAACTGACGGGCAAGCCCCGTGCGGTCTACACCCTGATTCGGGCGCGCTATCTGGCGCAGTTTCTGCCCAACCATGAGTTTGATAGAACCCAAGCCGACTTCAACTGCGCCGGGGAGAATCTTCGGGCGGTGGGCAAGCAAATCGTCGAGCCCGGCTGGAAACGCGCATTACCTGAAGCACTGGCACCCGCCAAAGGACGCGAAACGCCTGCCCCGCAGCCCTTGCCAATGCTGGTGCAAGGCTGCGAATGCAAGGTAGGCAACGTGGCCCTCAAAGACCTGTGGACCCAGCCGCCCAAACCTTACACAGAAGGCGACTTGATCAAGGCGATGAAAAACGTTGCGAAACTGGTGCAGGACCCAGTGCTCAAACAGAAACTCAAGGACACCACCGGGATCGGCACCGAGGCTACCCGCGCGGGCATCATTCAGGGTTTGCTGGATCGCGGTTACCTGATCAAGAACGGCAAAGCCCTGGCTGCCACCCCCGCGGCGTTCAGCCTGATCGACGCCGTGCCACGGGCGATTGCCGATCCGGGTACCACCGCAATCTGGGAGCAGGCACTGGACATGGTGCAGAGTGGCGAAATGAGTCTGGAGGAGTTTGTCGCCAAGCAGGCCGCCTGGATGAGCAAGCAGGTCAGCCGTTGCTCAGGTTTGCGCCTGACCATCAGCGGCCCGGCGAGCCCGGCTGCGGGCGCCCCCTGGAAAAAGGGACGCAAGACCGGCAAACGAAAAACCGCTGGCACCCCAGGCAAGACCCGGCGTACAACGAAGGCTGCAAGCACACTTTGATCGGGAGTAGCATGCTGCTGTAACCAGCCAATAACGCGCAGTTGACGCTGAATTGAATCACCGGTTGAATGGCCCGCTCGGTCAATTCAGCCGTTTGTCAAAACCCGAACATGGAGGATATCGAGTCAAAGGCTTTTGTCGGCGAGTTCTACATCGTGGTGCTGGCTTAGCGCCCCCCGATGAAGTTGCCGCGACGCTTGCCCGGAGCGACCGCTGTGGCTCTATCCACGGTTGCTCGGGGTTTAAATATCAAATGCGTCAGCGCCCGTTTGGCCTGACGGCATTTTTCAAGGAATTCAGAATGTCTCAACGCCAGGTCATCAATGCTTCGGTCAGCCCGAAGGGTAGTCTCGAAACACTTTCCCAACGTGAAGTACAACAACTCAGCGCCGCCGGTTCCGGCAGCATCTATACCCTCTTTCGGCAGTGCGCCCTGGCGATTCTCAATACCGGCGCCCATGTCGACAACGCCAAAACCATTCTTGAGGCGTACGAAAGCTTTGAAGTGCGTATCCATCAGCAGGATCGCGGAGTCCGCCTGGAACTGCTGAATGCTCCTGCCGATGCGTTCGTTGACGGAGAAATGATTGCCAGTACCCGTGAGATGCTGTTCAGCGCCCTGCGCGACATTGTCTACACCGAAAGCGAGCTGGACAGCCAGCGCATCGATCTGGAAAGCTCTCAGGGCATCACCGACTACGTTTTCCACCTGTTGCGCAACGCGCGCACCTTGCGCCCGGGCCTTGAGCCGAAGATGGTGGTGTGCTGGGGCGGCCACTCGATCAATACCGAAGAATACAAATACACCAAGAAAGTCGGCCATGAACTGGGCTTGCGCAGCCTGGACATCTGCACCGGTTGTGGCCCAGGTGTCATGAAAGGCCCGATGAAGGGCGCGACCATTGCTCACGCCAAACAGCGCATCAACGCCGGCCGTTATCTGGGTCTGACGGAGCCGGGCATCATTGCCGCCGAGGCGCCAAACCCTATCGTCAATGAGCTGGTGATTCTGCCCGACATTGAAAAGCGCCTTGAGGCATTTGTGCGTGTGGGCCATGGCATCATCATTTTCCCCGGTGGTGCGGGCACGGCTGAGGAGTTCCTGTATCTGCTGGGTATCCTGATGCATCCGGATAACCACGAGCTGCCCTTCCCGGTCATTCTTACCGGCCCGAAAAGCGCGGCGCCGTATCTGCAACAGCTGCATGCCTTCGTCGGCGCAACCCTGGGCGATGCGGCCTACAAGCACTACAAGATCATCATTGATGATCCGACAGAAGTAGCCCGGGAAATGACCGCAGGGCTCAAGACCGTCAAACAGTTCCGCCGGGAGCGCAATGACGCGTTTCACTTCAACTGGCTGCTCAAGATCGACGAAGGCTTCCAGCGCCCGTTCGACCCTACCCACGAGAACATGGCGAGCCTGCAATTGAGCCGTTCCTTGCCGCCTCACCAATTGGCCGCCAACCTGCGCCGGGCGTTTTCCGGCATCGTGGCTGGCAACGTGAAAGACAAAGGCATCCGCCTGATCGAAGAGCACGGTCCTTACGAGATCCACGGGGATACCGAAATCATGCAGCCTCTGGACCGACTGCTGCATGCCTTCGTTGAACAGCACCGCATGAAACTTCCCGGCGGCGCGGCTTATGTGCCGTGTTATCGAGTGGTGAAATAACCACCGAATGGTTGCGGGAGACGCACTGTGGGACCGGCTTAAGCCGGGAAGACGGGATATCTGACCATGCATATTGATTGGATGTACTGGCCTCTTCCCGGCTAAAGCCGGTCCCACGGGCATCGGCTTTGCCTGTTCGAGCCAAGGTCAGACCGGCACAGCCTCAGATCTATCCGGCACCAACGCATTCGGCAAACCGCTCCATCCAACCCCGGTACACGACGCCAGTGTCCGGCAAACACCCATGACAATCGCCTCGACGTCTCGCTCATCAATGGTCAGCGGCGGCAGCAGGCGGATGGTCTTGCCCCGTGTGACGTTGATCAATATCCCGTGATCCTGCGCCGCGCACAGTGCAAGGTCGGGCAGCGGCCGGATCAGTTCGATGCCGATCATCAAACCTTTGCCACGAATAGCCAGCACATCCGGGTGCTCGCTCAGTTTCGCCCGCAGGCCAGCCAATAAACGCTCGCCTTGTAGCCGCGCATTTTCCAGCAAATCCTGCTCTGCAATGATGTCGACGACGGTGCACCCCACCCGACACGCCATTGGATTGCCGCCGAAAGTGCTGCCGTGGCTGCCCGGCGTGAACAACTCGGCAGCCTTGCCCCGTGCCAGACAGGCGCCAATAGGCATGCCATTGCCCAGCCCTTTGGCCAGAGTCATGACGTCCGGCACGATGCCCTCATGCTGGAACGCGAACCATTGCCCGGTCCTGCCCATGCCCGTCTGGATCTCATCAAGCATCAACAACCAGCCGCGCCGACTGCACCGCTCACGCACGGCCTTCAGATAGCCGGGTGGCGCCAGCTGCACACCGCTTTCCCCCTGAATCGGCTCCATCAATACCGCAGTGATTCGATGGCCGTAGGTCTGACAAGCCTTGTCCAGCGCAGCCAGGTCACCGAATGGCACCTTGAGGAAATCCCCAGGCAGAGAGTTGAAACCCAGCCGCACCGCCGGGCCGTCGCTCGCTGACAAGGTCCCCAGGGTGCGCCCGTGAAAGGCATTTTCCATGACCACCACCAGCGGCTTTTCGACACCTCTGTGCCAAGCGTAAAGCCGTGCGATTTTCAACGCGGTTTCGTTAGCCTCAGCGCCTGAGTTATTGAAAAAAGCCCGATCCATGCCCGACAGTCCGGTCAGTTTACTGGCCAGCCGGGTCTGCCATTCGATGGTGTACAGGTTGGAGGTGTGCATGAGCAGCCGGGCCTGATCACTGATCGCCGCTGCAACCTTGGGGTGCGAATGGCCGACGTTGGTAACGGCAACCCCTGCCACCGCATCCAGGTACTCGCGCCCCGCCCCATCCCACAGGCGCGCGCCCAAGCCTCGGGTAAAACTAAGTGGCAGCGGTTTGTAAGTGTCCATCAGGCAGTTGGCGGTCATGGTGTGAATCTCCAGCATCAGGCGTTGTTTTTTCCAGTATCGTTAGCAACCAGAGCTGGATAAACGGTCAATCTCTTCAATCATTTTAAAGTCAGGCTTGATAATGGATTTACTCCAGGCGATGTCGGTTTTCGTGAAAGTTGTAGAAACCGGCAGCATGACGGCGGCTGCCCTTGAGTGCAGCATGTCCACCACCATGGTTGGCAACCATTTGCGAAGCCTTGAGCAACGCCTGGGCGTCAGCCTGCTCAAACGCACGACACGTCGCCAAGGCCTGACGGAATTTGGCGCCACGTACTATCGACGGTGCGTCGACGTTCTTGCGCTGGTGGCAGATTCGGAGCAGTTGGCAGCGCAGTCACAGGACACGCCCCAGGGGACATTGCGGATCACCGCCCCCTTCACGTTCGGTTCGGAAAGCCTCGCGCCCGCGCTGAGTGAATTCATCCGTCGCTATCCGCAGATCAAACTAGATATCGTCTGGAGCAACGAACGGATGGACCTGATCGATCAGGGTTTCGATGCGGCGATTCGTCTGGGTGCCTTGCACACGTCAAGCCTGATCGCCCGGCCGCTGGTGGATTACACCCTGACCCTGTGCGCGGCGCCGGACTACCTGGAACGCCGGGGAACACCCATTGAGCCGATGGACTTGCAACACCATGACTGCCTGGCGTTTGCCTATCCGGCGGGTGATGACTGGAGTGCGGTGGAGAAGCACTGGCGGTTGACGGGCAGCGACGGTGACGTACTGGTCCCGGTCAGCGGGCCGATTACCATGAACACGTCGGCAGGCCTGCACAAAGCAGCCCGGGCTGGCGCCGGTATCGTGATGATGCCCGACGCGCTGGTGCGAGAAGATCTGGCTGATGGCAGGCTGATTGCGCTGCTGCGGGATTACCAATTGCCGTGCCGCCCAATGCACCTGCTTTACCCGCAGGATCGCTACCGGTCGCCGAAGTTGCGCAGTTTTGTGGACTTTGTGATGGAGCTTTGGGGCCGAAGTCTGTAGGAGCGCCCTGTCGTTCAGACGACGCCTATCGCACAGCAAACACGAAGCCCCTGTAGGAGTGACCGGGGTGGCGCTCCACCTTGCCCGCGATA
>Ga0308159_1003686_pt1 | contig 14985 bp, 18 predicted proteins | sample PhyCR1_FD_201040 | JGI IMG/M metagenome (GOLD analysis project Ga0308159, IMG submission 201040) | Phyllosphere microbial communities from UC Gill Tract Community Farm, Albany, California, United States - DLSLC.R1 | ecosystem: Host-associated > Plants > Phyllosphere > Unclassified | place: USA... | reverse complement strand
CGACCCGATCGCGAAGGCCGTCTCGGCGCGCTACGGCTGGCGCTGACGGCTCCCGCCCGTTCCGGACGGGGCCACGGCGGCTCAGGCCAGAGGATCGATCGGCACGAAGTCCGGGAACTTCGCCGTGCGGCCGTCGCCGGAGGAGGTGCCGGTCAGGCGCCTGCGCACCCACGGGGCCACGTGCTCGCGGTAGTACTGCGCGGATCCCTGCCGGGCGGCCGGCTCCGACGGGATGTCCCGCCAGGCGGCGGGCGGGGTCAGCCCGAGCGCCGAGAGGACCTTGGACGCGACGCGGTGGTGCCCGCGCGGTCCCATGTGCAGCCGGTCCTCCGACCACATCTCGGGACGCTGGAAGGCGGAGTCGTTCCAGTTGTCGGCGACGACGATGTCGTCGCGTCCGCCGATGCGGTCCAGGACCGCGGTGGTGAGAGCGTCGCCACGGCGCTTGATCATGCGCCCCAGCGGCAGTCGGGCGGAGGGGTCGGCGCCGGCCAGGGCGATCAGCACCACGCCCTCCTCGTCGCAGCGGCGGAGCACGTGCGCGTACGAATCGGCGATCCTGTCGATGTCGGCGCGGGGGCGGAGCATGTCGTTGCCGCCGCCGTTGAAGGACAGGTGAGTCGGCTTCAGGGCGAGGGCGGGCTCGAGCTGCTCCTCGACGATGGGCGCGATGAGCCGGCCGCGGATCGCGAGATTGGCGTAGCCGATCCGCTCGCCCGTCGCCTCGGCCCAGCCCTGCGCGGCCAGGTCGGCCCAGCCGCGGGTGGTGCCGTCCGGCAGCTCGTCGCCGACGCCCTCCGTGAAGGAGTCGCCGATCGCGACGTAGCGGACGGCGGTCATCGGTGTACTCCCCGGCACTGCATCGTCCCACGGTAGCGGGCGAGACGGAGCCCGACCCGGGGGTGGACCGTCAGCCCTCCCAGCCAATCAGCCAGGTGATGCCGTACCGGTCGCGGACCTGACCGTCGGTCGCTCCCCACGGCTTCTCCCCGAGCGGATCGACGACGGCGCCGCCCTCGGCGAGCCCCTCGAACCACCGCTCGAGCACCTCCGGTTCCGCGGCTCCGAGGAGCGCGAAGAGGACGCCCTCGAGGTGGAGCGACTCCTCGCCGGTCGCCGCGTCGGACGCGGCGAGCGCCACCGGGCCGGTGAGCACGCCGTGGGCGATCGCCTCGCCGGGGCCGTCGGTCCGGCCGAACTGCGCGAAGGTGTGCAGGGCGAGCTCGCCGCCGAAGACGTCGCGGTAGAAGCCGAGGGCGGACCGGGCGGTGCCGGGGAACGCGAGGTAGGGCAGCGGCGCAGTCATGCGGGCCACCCTAGAGCGCCGTGCCCGCCCTCGGGAAGCGGTCCGGAACTCAGATGCCGCGGCCGAAGACGTGGAGGTCGAGGTCGGCGCTCAGCCGATCGCTGACCCGGCGGCCGCGGACGCTGGTGCCATCGCGGTCCAGGGGCGGGCTCACGACGGCCGCGCCCAGCCGACCGGGGACCGAGAGGACCAGTGCGCCCGACACGCTCGACTTCGCGGGGATCCCGACCGCGCGCATCCAGCGGCCGGAGCCGTCGTAGACCCCGCAGGTGGCCATCACCGAGAGCACGTCGCGCGCGACCGAGGGAGGGACGACGCGCTCGCCCGTGACGGGGTTCACTCCGCCGAGGGCGAGAGTCGCGCCCATGACCGCGAGCGCGCGGGTGTCGACGAGAACGGCGCAGGCGCGCGCGTAGGCCGAGACCGCGTCGTCGGCCCCGACGTGCAGCGTGCCCTCGGCGCGCATGAGGTGCGCGAGGGCGTGGTTGCGATCGCCGAGCAGGTGCTCGTTGCGGGCGACGGAGTCGTCGACCTCGAGGGGGCGGCCGGCGAACGCCGACAGACCGCGGAGGATGCGCTCGCTCCGCTCGTCGGCGCCGTCGCCGTCGACGAGGGAGGCGGTGAGCAGCGCGCCCGCGTTCACCATCGGGTTCGGCGGCCGGCCCGTGCCGCTCTCGAGCTTGACGGCGTCGAACGCCTCGCCGGTCGGCTCGATGCCGACCCGCTCGAGAGCGTCACCGGCGGTGTCGAGCAGGGCCAGAGCGAACAGGAACGGCTTCACGGCCGACTGGATGCTGAAGGGCACGTCCGCCTCCTCGCTGGAACGCACGGAGCCGTCGGGCAGCACGAGGGCGAGGGCGAGCAGGTGCGGGTCGGCGGCGGCGAGCTCGGGGATGCTGTCGTCGACGGCGCCGACCTCGTCCCCGTCGTCGGCGAGGACCCGGCGGCGCAGCGCGTCGAGGTCGTAGGTGCGGGGATCGGCGGGGGAGCTCATCCGACCAGCGTGACACGCGCACCTCGACGCAGCGCCTGAGGGCGATCGGCGGTCACCGGGTGGATACCCTGGCCGGATGAGCACTCCGCGCCCCCTCGAGCAGTCCGCGAAACTCCGGAACGTCCTCTACGAGATCCGCGGGAAGGCCCTCGTCGAGGCGTCGCGACTCGAGAGCGAGGGGCACCGCATCCTCAAGCTCAACACCGGCAACCCGGCCGGCTTCGACTTCGAGGCGCCGCACCAGATCGTGCGCGACATGATCGCCGCGGTTCCGAACGCCCACGGCTACAGCGACAGCCGCGGGATCCTCTCGGCACGCCAGGCCGTCACCTACCGCTACGAGGAGATCCTGGGCTTCCCGCCGGTCGATCCCGAGTGGGTCTTCCTGGGCAACGGCGTGTCGGAGCTCATCACGATGACCCTGCAGGCCCTGCTCGACGACGGCGACGAGGTGCTGATCCCGGCGCCCGACTACCCGCTCTGGACGGCGATGACGAGCCTCGCCGGCGGCACGGCGGTGCACTACCGCTGCGCGGAGGAGGACGCCTGGCAGCCGGACCTCGAGGACATCCGCTCGAAGATCACGCCGAAGACCAAGGCGATCGTCGTGATCAACCCCAACAACCCGACCGGGGCGGTCTACAGCCGCGCGGTGCTGGAGGGGATCGTCGCCGTCGCCCGCGAGCACTCGCTGCTGCTGCTCGCCGACGAGATCTACGACCGCATCCTCTACGACGACGCGGTGCACATCCCGCTCGCCTCGCTCGCTCCCGACCTGCTCTGCCTGACGTTCAACGGGCTGTCGAAGACGTACCGGGTGGCCGGCTACCGCTCCGGATGGATGGCGGTCACGGGGCCGCGGGCGCACGCGGAGGGGTTCCTCGAGGGCATCACGCTGCTCGCGTCGACGCGGCTGTGCCCCAACGTGCCCGGGCAGTACGCGATCCAGGCGGCGCTGTCGGGCGTGCAGTCGATCGAGGCGCTGGTCGCACCGGAGGGGCGGCTGCACCGACAGCGGGACGCCGCGTGGTCGGGGCTCGAGCGGATCCCGGGCGTCTCGTGCGAACTGCCGCGCGGGGCGCTGTACGCGTTCCCGCGGCTGGACCCCGAGGTGCACGACATCCGCGACGACGGGAGGCTCGTCTACGACCTGCTGATCGCGGAGCACATCCTGCTGGTGCCGGGGACGGGGTTCAACTGGCCGACGCCCGACCACCTCCGCATCGTCACCCTGCCCGAGGAGCGGGTGATCTCAGAGGCGATCGAGCGGCTCGGCAACTTCCTGTCGTCGTACCGGCAGTAGTCCCACGCCGGGCGGATCAGCCCAGGAGTGCGCGCAGGTCCTCCACCGTCCGACCCTCGAGGGTCGGCCAGAGCACACGATCGGCGCCCTCGGCGAGCGCCACCTGGTGCGGGACACCGACGGCCGCGGCACCCGAGGCGACGGCGGCGGCGAGACCCGTCGGGGAGTCCTCGACGGCCGCGCAGTCCTCGATCGCGAATCCGAGGCGGTGGGCGGCGAGCAGGTAGGGCTCGGGATCCGGCTTTCCGTGGACGACGTCGTCGCCCGTGACGATCTCGGCGAAGGAGACCACCTCGGCCAGCGCCTCGGCGACGATCGAGGCGAGTCGCCACGACGAGGTGGTCACGATCGCCTGCGGGATCCCCGCGGACCTGACGGAGCGGAGGAGTTCGCGCGCTCCGGGTCGCCACGCGATCCCCGCGCGCAGGGCGGCCGCGACGTCGCCCTCGAGCGCATCCTCGATCGCGGCGTCGTCGAGGGCCACCCCCGCCGCGCGGAGGGCGACGGCGGTCTGCTCCAGGGTCGATCCGACGAGCGCGAGCGCGTCGGCGTCGCTCCAGACTCCGCCGGAGCGCTCGACCAGGGCGTACTGGGCGGCGATCCAGGCGGGCTCGGAGTCGACGAGGGTGCCGTCCATGTCCCAGAGGACGGCGGCGAGCACCCGGCTCACTGCGCGGCCTCCCCGCGGGAGCGGCGCGTACTCAGCACGGGGGAGAGGACGACCGCCAGGACCGCTGCGAGCGGGACGACGGCCAGGCCGGCGCGCAGGCCCGCACTGTCGGCGATCAGTCCGACGAGCGGCGGCGACAGGAGGAAGCCGAGCCGCATGAGCCACGAGACGAGAGTCACTCCGGTGCCGGCGCGCAGCCCCGGGATCTCATCGGCCTCGTGCATCGCGGCGGGGACGGTCGTCGCGAGACCGAAGCCGGCGGCGGCGAAGCCGAGGATCGTGCCGGGGACCGAGGGGAGCAGGAGAGCGAGACCCATCCCGATCCCGGCGATCGCTCCTCCGGTGCGCACCACGGCCCGCTGACCGAAGCGGTCGACCAGGCGGTCGCCGAGGATCCGGCCGACGAACTGGGCGCCGACGAGGGCCACGAAGCCGTACGCGGCGACCGGGGCGCTCGCTCCGAGATCGGCGGACAGGTAGAGGGCCGCCCAGGTCGATCCCGCGTCCTCGACGAGCGTGCCCGCTATCGCCACGCCGACCAGCGCGGCGAGGACGAGGGCGACCCGCGCGCCGACGCGGGCCCGCGGAGTGCGGTCGCCGGCCACGGGATCCGGTCGGGCCTCGTCGTCGCGGCCCGGGAGGCAGAAGCGCAGCGCGGCCAGCGCAACGATCGCGAAGAAGGTCCCGGAGAGCACGAGGTGGAGGGAGCGGGGCACGCCGAGCGCGAGGGCGCCGGCCGCCATCGAGCCGCCGAGCACCGCTCCGATCGACCACACCGCATGGAAGGAGTTGATGATGGAGCGGCCGTAGCGGCGCTGGACCCGCAGTCCATGGGTGTTCTGCGCCACGTCGGTGATCGCATCGGTCGCACCGGCCAGGAGGAGCGCTGCGGCGAAGGCGAGCAGGGTCGGCGAGAAGCCGGCGACCATCGTGCCGATCGCGGTCAGGACGGTGCCGGCCACGGCCGCGCGGCCGCTCCCGAAGCGGCGGATCACGGAGGCGGAGGCGAGGCCGGCGAGGACGGCTCCCGTCGGGAAGGCCGCGATCGCGACTCCGTACGCCGCGTTGTCGAGCAGGAGGTCGGACTTGATCTCGGGGAGGCGGGGCACGAGGTTGGCGAACAGCGCGCCGTTGGTGAGGAACAGGGCGGCGACGGCACCGCGGGCGCGGCGGGCCTCCCTGGTCGGAGGAGCGGAGTCGGGAGCAGGCATGCGTACGAACGTACACGTCATGTGTACGATCGTGCACATGGACACCTCCGGCAGGACCAACCGGGAGCGCACGCCCTCCGCTCCACCGCGATCGGTCGTCGATGCGGCGGTCGATCGGTGAGCGACGAGACCCGGGTGCGCGCGGTACGGCGCACCGACCCGCACCGCCGCGACCGGATCATCGACGCCTGCCTCGACGTGATCGCGGAGGTCGGCGTCTCCGGGACGTCCCACCGGCGCGTGGCCGCGGCCGCCGATGTCCCGCTCGGCTCGATGACCTACCACTTCGCCGGGATGGACGAGCTGCTGCACGCCGCGTTCGCGCGCTTCTCCGACTCGGTGGCGGCCCAGGCGCAGCGCCGGATGGACGGCGCCTCGACGCGGGACGAAGCGCGGCAGGCACTGGTCGACCTCGTCGTGCACGACGTCTTCGGCAGCCAGCGCGAACTCGTGCTCACCCACGAGCTGTACACGCTCGCCTCCCGGCAGCCCGAGTTCCGCGCTCTGACCCACCGCTGGATGGCGCGGACCCGCGCGGCGCTCGAGCAGCACTTCGATCCCGCGACCGCGCGGATGCTCGACGCGCTGATGGAGGGGCTGACGATCCACCGGGCGCTCGACGACGAACCGGCGGACGACGCCCTGGTGGCGGAGGCGGTGCGGCGCCTCCTCGCCTGACGCCGTCAGGGACGCCGCTGAGCTTCCCTTCGGCGCGGGGCGCGTCGGCGACGCTGGTCGATCCCCTCCGTCGTCTTCAGCACGGCTCCTCCGATCGTGCGGCACCGGAGTAGCATCGGCCCGTTCCCGCCGACGAGAGGACCGCCATGACCCCGAGCGACGAGATCGACGCGCTGATCGCCCGCACCCCCGACTGGCGCGGGGAGGTGCTCGCGGAGCTGCGCCGAGTCGTCCTCGCCGCCGAGCCCGGCATCGTCGAGGAGTGGAAGTGGATGGGATCGCCCGTGTGGGAGCTCGACGGGATCCTCTGCGTCGGCGACGTCTTCAAGGCCAAGGTCAAGCTCGGCTTCCTCTACGGGGCCTCGCTGCCCGATCCGCACGGGATCTTCAACGGCGAGCTGGGCGGCAACCAGCGCCGCTCGGTCGAGTTCGGCGAGGGGGACGCGGTCGACGCGGAGGCGCTCGCCGCGCTGATCCGTGAGGCCGTGGCGCTCAACCGGCGGAAGGTCGCCGAGCGGGCGGCCGCGAAGATCGCGAAGCGCGAGGCCGCCAAGGCTGTTCGAGCGGCCGCGAAGGGCTGAGCGGTCGCCGCCGAGCCCGGATCAGGCTCTGGCGGCCTTCACGTAGGCGACGAGCGCGTTCGCGTGCCCGTGACCGAGTCCGTGCTCCGACTTCAGCCACCCCACGACCTGCATGTGGGGCTCGGAGTCGAGGCGCTCGTCGACGAGATCGAGCCACTCCTGCACCGGCCGACCGTAGGTCTTCTCGATGCTGGGGAAGTAGGAGGCGGGCCCCTTCGGCTTCGAGCCGTCGGCGGGCGGTTCCGGAGCGAGAACGCGGTCGGTCATGGCGACACCCTAGCCAGCGCCCGCCCGCGGCACGAGTGCCCGCGGGAGGGGGCGCCGCTCCGTAGGCTCGGAGCGTGACGGTGGAGCGGACGGACGTGCTCGTGGTCGGCGGCGGGCCCGTCGGGGTGTTCCTCGGCGCGCTGCTCGCACAGGCGGGCGTCGGCGTGCAGGTGTGGGAGAAGCGGGCGTCGGTGCCCGCGGGATCCCGCGCGATCGGCATCCATCCGCCGTCCCTCGACGCGTTCGCGGTGATCGGAGCGGCGGAGCCCGTCCTCGCGGAGGCGGCGCTCGTGACGCACGGCGTCGCGCGCAGCCGGGGCCGCGATCTGGGCGCGCTGTCGTTCGCTCGCGCGTCGCGGACGCATCCCTACGTCGCGACCCTCGATCAGCACCGGACGGAGACGATCCTCCGGGGACGGCTCGAGGCCCTCGACCCGACGGCCCTGCGGACGGGGATCGAGGTGAGCGGCCTGCACCGTCGCGGGACGCAGGTCGGGGTGACGGGCACCGGCCGGCACGGCGAGGCGATCGAGCTGCACGCCTCCTTCGTCGTCGGGGCGGACGGCGCCCGGAGCGCTGTGCGGGAGCTGCTCGACATCGGCGTCTCCGGCCGCGACTACTCCGATCGCTACGTGATGGGCGACTTCGCCGACCCCGAGGTGGCCTCGCTGGCGTCCTCCGCTCTCGTCGACGTCGGTCCGGAGGGCGTCGTGGAGTCCTTCCCCCTGCCCGGCGGTCGGCGGCGCTACGTCGCGCTCAGCGGACCGGACGCCTCGCTCGGTGCCCCCGCCTGGCGCCCCGACGCGGCTCCGGACACGACGGCGGCGGCCGCGCTCGCCGCGGTCGTCCGCGCGCGCACGGGAGCACCTGTCGACGCGGCGACCTGCACGATGGTCAGCGGCTTCCGGGTCCGCCGGCGCCAGGCGGGCGTCGTCGGGATGGGGCGCGTGGTGCTCGTCGGCGACGCTGCGCACGAGATCAGCCCGATCGGCGGCCAGGGGATGAACCTGGGCTGGCTCGATGCGGCAGAACTCGCTCCGCTCCTGGTGCACGGCGTCCGCTCGGGAACGGCCGGCCCGTGGTCCGCCTTCGCCCGTCGACGGATGCGCGTGGCGCGCCGGGCCGCCCGACAGGCCGAGCTGAACATGGCGCTGGGCCGGCCGCTGGGAGCCGTCGCCCATCGAGGTCGCACGGCCCTCCTGCGCACGCTGCTCGCGCTGCCGACGTCCGACCTCCTGGCGCGCGTCTACGCGATGCGCTGGTCCTGATCCGGGTCAGGCCACGAGACGGGCGCCCGAGAGCCCCAGCTCGACGACGAGCACGAGCGACGCCGCGATCACCAGGCGGAAGAGCAGGCGCGTCGGGGGGCCGGTCAGCACGAGGCGGATCCCGACGGCGGCGAGCGCGATCACGGCGAGGGCCCCGGCGACGGCCAGCGCGATGCCCGGCCCGCGCACCGCCTCCGCACCCCCGATCTGACCGAGAAGAACCAGGAGCGCGGCGACGACGAGGGAGCCGAAGGCGACGACGCCCGAGAGCCGGAGTCCCAGTCGGTGCGGGAACCCGCGGACGCCGGTGGCCTCGTCGTCGACCAGGTCCGGCAGCACGTTGGTGCAGTGGATCGCGACGCCGAACACGGCTCCGGTCGCGATCGCCCAGACGGCCGGGAGGGGACCGCCGCCGGCCGCGACGGCGACGACGGGGAGGAGGCCGAACGCGACGACGAAGGGGAGCACCGAGACGGCTGTGCGCTTGAGTCCGGCGTCGTACGCCCACCCGGCCGCGACCAGCACGATGTGGGCGATCGCCGAGACCGGGCCGAGCAGGAGCGAGAGCACGACCGAGACGGCGGCGGTGAGGATCGCGGCGGTCCGCACGGCGCGGACGCTGATCGCTCCGACGGCCACCGGCTTGTCGGTGCGCCCGACCGCGCGGTCGCGGTCGACGTCGATCCAGTCGTTGGCGAGCCCGATCGAGAGCTGCCCCGCGAGCACGGCCAGCGCGACGAGCACCACGACGGGGAGGGGGCGGCCCGCCGCGGCGGCGAGCACCGTGGCGAGGACCGTGACGGTGACGGTGGGCCCGGGGTGCGACGAGGCCAGGAGGAGGCGCACCCGGGACGTCATCGTCCCAGCCTACGGGCCGCTCCCGTCGATCAGCCGACCGTGACCGCCGCGCTGGAAGGCTTGCGCCCGTGCCGCATCCAGACGAAGAACCCGACCAGCGTGAACGCTCCGTAGACGACGTACATGAGGCCGGAGGCGTAGTACCCGGCCGAGAAGAGCAGGGGCACGCCCACGACATCGACGGCGACCCAGATCAGCCAGAACTCGACCCACCCCTTCGCCATGCCGTAGGTCGCGAGCAGCGACCCGGTGAAGATCCACGCGTCGCTCCACACCGGCTCGTACGAGCCCAGGGCGCGGAACAGCGGAGTGAGCACCGCGGTGCCGCCGACCATCCCGAGCACCAGGAGCGCGCGGGTCCGCCAGGACGCCCACCGCGGCTCGATCACGGTCGGCGACGACTCCGGGCGGTGCGTCCACCGGTACCAGCCGTAGACGCTCACGATCATGAACATGACCTGCCGTCCGGCCTGTCCGAGCAGGTTCACGGGGTTCGGAGTGCCGAAGAGAGCGCCCATGAAGACCGTGAAGAGCAGGGCGTTGCCGACGAGCCCGACCGGCCAGGCCCAGACCTTCCGCCGCATGCCGCCCAGAGCGCTCGCGAGCCCGAAGACGTTGCCGATGACCTCGCGCCAGAGCAGCCTCTGGTCGCCCAGGACGATCTGCGCATCGAACAGCCAGTGCACGAGCTCCACGTGATCCTCCTCAGCCCCCTCGTGCAGCAACGGAGGGGGCCGCGCATTCCCGAGGTCAGAACAGCGAGTACACCACGTCGAAGCAGACCGCCGCGGCCGCCGTGACCGCGAGTGACGCGAGCACGACCAGCGGGCCGGGCCTGCGACGCAGGACGGCGAGCAGGAGGAACCCGACGCCGAGCACGATCTCGAGCCACCAGTAGACCGGGCTCGTGGTGTCGGCGACGGCGCCCAGCGCCCAGATCCCCTCGCCGATCAGCACCCCCGAGAGCGGAGCGACGGCCGGCACCCGCCAGGCGGTCGTGCCGTGCAGAGTGAGCGCCGCGGCGGCTCCGAGGATCGGGCCGGCGGGGACGGCGAGCAGCCAGAACGGATCGGAGAACGGCGGCGACCAGCCGAAGCCGCGCCAGCCGGTGACCAGGTCGTAGCCCTCGAGCATCGCGAGGAACGAGAGGAGGCCGACGACCGCGCCGGGCACGGGACGCACCCGCGTGAGCCGCACGAGGGCGAACACCAGCATCGACCAGCCACCGGACGAGTTGGCGAACGAGTTCAGCGCGGGCGGGAGGACGGTCTGCAGGAGGCTCGTCGCCCCTCCCAGCAGCAGTCCGCCGACGAGGGCGAGGGCGAGGGCGGACAGCAGGGAGGATCTCGAGGAGGAGGGCACGCTCCGATCCTGTCGGGGCGCGCCGCCGAGTGGATCGGGGAGAACCCTGATTCCACCCCGGCCAGCCCCGGACGGGCTCAGTCGGCCCGCACCGAGACGTTCTCGCCGAGCGGCGTCCAGTCCTCGAAGGAGGAGTCCTCCGGCCCGCCGCCGTCGGGATGGAGCTGCACCGTCCAGGCGCCCGGACCCGACGACACGGTCCCCCCGCCCGTCGTGCAGGCGCTGCTCGACTGAGCGCCGGCGTCGACGATCACGCACTGATCGCCGCGTTCGACGGAGGAGCCGAGGTACACCTCCAGGCCCTCGACCGAGCCCGCGTAGCGCGCCGACTCCGGATCGATCCCGTCGGTGACGACTCCGAGATCCGGCAGTACATCGGCGTCGGTGCGCTCGCGACCGAAGTCCGAGAACGCGATCGGTCCCGCGCATCCCGAGAGCAGCGGCACCGCCGCGAGCACGACCGCGAGCGCGGCGATCCGTCGTCCGTCCCTGGTCCTGCTCCGCGCCACCGAAGCCCCCTCAGCGCTGCGGTCCGCCCACCCTAGCGGGGGGCACGATGCCGGGGGATGTTGCCGTCGTACAGCCGCTTCCGGGAGGACGCGAGCGCCCCGAGCTCGTTCTCGCGCTGGGCGTCGGTCTGCTCGATCACGACGCGGAGGTCGCGCTTCACGGCGGCTCACCGCCGGGTCGCCTGCTCCGGCGTCGGGTCACGCTGCGCCGGCGATGCCCCCGACGACCAGGCCCGCGCCGCCGAGAGCCGCGACGACGAGAGTGACGCGGCGCACCGCTGCGCTCGACACCCGGGGCGCGACGAGCATCGCCGCGATCGTCCCGATGAGGAGCCCCGCCGCTGCCCAGCCCAGTCCCGACAGATCGGCCGGGGACGGGCCGAGCACCAGCAGCGTCAGCAGGTTGAGGGGGAGAGCGAACGCCTGGAGGGTCGCGCTCGCGACCGCCGGCGTCCAGCGACGCTGGGCGGCGAAGAGGGCGACGGGTGGACCGCCGGCGCCCGCCAGGACGGTGAAGACTCCGCTGAGCGCCCCGGCGAGGACCGCGCCCCGCGCGCCGTCGAGGAACGGGAGTGCGCGTCCGCCTGCCACGAGCGCCGTCGCGAGCAGGATCACCACTCCCGCGATGACGGCGAGGGCCGCAGGCCGCACGGCGTCCAGCAGAAGTGCCGCCGGCACGACCAGCAGCGCCGCCGGCACCAGGAGGCGCAGCGCCTCCGCCGGACGCACGTGCCGGAACGATCGGACGAGCACGACCGCGTTGAGGACGATCGACAGTGCCAGCACGGTGCGGACGCCTCGGTCGTGGCCGAGCGCGAGCACGAGCAGGGGGGAGGTGACCAGCGCGAATCCCACCCCCGACAGCACTTGGCACACCGCGCCGACGGCGACCACGAGCAGGACGAGCGCGCTCAGCGCCTCCACGGACGGCTCCCTCTCCGGATGCGAGCGGCGGGAGGAGCGACGGGGAGGATCACCGGCTCGCGTCCGGTGCGATCGACGCGCGAGGACGGCGGAGGCGCAGGGCGGTCCGGACGACGATCACCGCGACGATCACGAGCCAGACCCAGAGGTTCGCCGGAGCTCCGAGCAGAGACCGGTGCGCCGTCTCGCACCGCGACGCCGACGGCTCGACGGCGTCGTAGCAGGTGGAGACGGTCGAGAGCGGCGCGAGGACGAGGGTCGCCAGGAGCACGAGACCGATGCCCGTCAGGAGGATCAGCGGTCGCGACATGTCCCGATCCGATCAGATCGCGCGGCCGCAGGAGGCGCGACTCGCCCGGAGCCTGCGAAGGCCCGCCGATCGGTGACCGGCGGGCCTTCGCAGGAAGGGTGGCGCGGCCCGCCCTACCTGACCTTCTTGATCGGGAAGATGACCAGCGCTCCGATGATCGCGGCGACCGCGCAGACGGAGAACCAGAGTGCGTAGTTGTTGCCCGACGGGTCGCTGACGTAGACGAGGATGCCGCCGATGAGCGGCGCGATCGTCTGGGGGAGGGCGTTGGCGATGTTGAAGACGCCGAGGTCCTTGCCCGAGTTCTCGGGGTCGGGGAGGACGTCCACGACGAGGGCGAGGTCGACGCCGACGTAGATGCCGTAGGCGATGCCGAGCAGCGCCTCGAGGATGTAGAAGGTGGGGACGTCCTGCACGAAGATCAGCGCGAAGGTCCCGATCGCGAACAGCGCGGTGGAGCTCCAGACGAAGACCTTGCGCCGCCCGATCCGGTCCGACAGCCAGCCGGCGAAGTAGCTGGCTCCGACCAGGGTGGCGGTGTAGATGAGCACGCTCGTCGTGATGACGCCGGGGATGTCCTCGGCGTCGACGCCGATGTGGTTGAGGAGGTAGAAGAAGCGGAACGTCGTGAAGCCGAAGCTCGCGAAGGTGATGAGGAAGCGGGACCACCAGGCGAGCGCGTAGTCGGGGTTCTTGCGCGGGCTGACCCAGAAGGTCTCGGCCCAGTCGCGGAGGGTCGCACGCGGCGGAGCGGCGGGCAGGCGGCGGTCGGGGAGGACGACGGCGAAGACGACCATGACGATGATGGCGAGGACCGAGGGGCCGACGAAGAGGATGAGGAGCTGGTCCTGGAACGCCTGCGCGACGTAGGTGCCGCCGAGGACGCCGACGTTCTGCGCGATGCCGAGGGCCGCGGTGATCTTGCCGCGCTGGAACTTGGGCACCTGGTCGGCGATCGTCGCGATGAAGGGCGCGAGCGTCATGTTGGCGCCGAGCTGGGCGAGCGACCAGCCGACCGTGGCGAGAAGGAGGCTGGGCGCCAGCGCCATGATCACGAAGGCCACGGTCATGATGACGGTGCCGGCGACGATCCAGACGCGACGACGACCGAAGCGGCTCGTCGTGCGGTCCGAGAGCCTACCGAAGACGACGTTGGCGATCGTGGCGAACAGGGCACCGAATCCGCCCAGCACCGCTGCGGCTCCGGTCGCACCGTTCGCGTCGATGACGCCCGCGTCGACGAACGACTGGATCTTGATTCCGATGCCGACGATCGCCGGCCCCAGCAGGGCGATGAAGAACACCAGCTGCGCCGCGAGCAGCCAGAAGATGTAGCTCCCCTTGGCGGGCTCGGTCGGCTCCGGGAAGCCCTGGTCGCGCCTGACCGTCGCGGTCGCCGTCGTCATTCCGGACGGCATACCCGCCGCGGATCCACTCGCAGTTGTCATCTCTGAGTCCTCTCACCGTTGAGTCGACGGGTCTCCACAGCCTCTGCCGAAAACCGAACGTCGTTTGGGAACTGAGTATGCACGGGGCGGATCGACGCCGCAAGAGATCGGACGCAGAAAATCCGACCGATGTATGGTTTTCACGTCGCGGCAGGGACGCCCGACGGATCGGAGCAGAACCACGGCCCCGGCCGCCCGCCGCGACCCCGCCGATGGCGTGCCCGCTGCGTGAGGACACGCCGGTGAGCACCCGGGGGCCGCGCGTCGGGGAGACTGTCGGAATGGCAGCAGAGCGCAGCATCCGCCACGGGCGGCTCCGGCGACGGTCGGGACGGCGGACCGCGGTGGTCGCGGTGGCGGTAGGACTGGCCGTCCTCGGCGTCAGCGCGACCTCGCTGGTGGCCATCGCGGCCGCGAGCATCAGTCGCAACGTCACCGGCAACGCCGTCGACCTCGGCGTCGGGGCCGACGGCACCGGAGGCCTGCGGCTCGGCGCGATCGAGGGCGGCTTCAGCGTCCTGATCGTCGGCACCGACAACGACGCCGCGCAGGGCGAGCAGTTCGGCGTCCGCGACGCGACGCTCAACGACGTCAACATCCTCCTGCACGTCTCGGAGGACCACGACAGCGCGACGGTGATCAGCTTCCCGCGCGACCTGATCCTCGACCGCCCTGAGTGCACCGACCCCGAGACGGGAGTCGTCTCACCGGCCGAGACCGCCGCCTCGCTCAACCGTGCGTTCGGCGCCGGGGGACTGGCCTGCGTCAACGACACCCTGCAGGCCTTCACCGGCCTCTCCGTGCCCTATGCCGGCTGGGTCTCGTTCAACGGGGTCATCGAGATGAGCAACGCGGTCGGGGGAGTGCCGATCTGCCTCGCCGGTCCGATCCGGGACACCGACTCCGGGCTCGACCTGCCCGCCGGCGTGTCGACCGTCTCCGGAGAGACGGCGCTCGCGTTCCTGCGCACCCGCAAGGGCGTCGGCGACGGCAGCGATCTGGGGCGCATCTCCTCCCAGCAGCAGTACCTCGCCTCGCTGATGCGCACCGTCCGCTCGGCCGACACGCTCTCGAACCCGCCCGTGCTCTACGGGCTCGCCCAGGCGGCCTCGTCGAACCTGCACCTCTCGACGACGATGACGAACCCGAGCACGATGATCTCCCTCGCGCTCGCCCTCAAGGACATCGACCTCGAGCGGATGGTGTTCGTGCAGTACCCCGCGCTCGACGACCCGGACTACCCGGGGAAGGTCGTCCCGGATCCGGTGCTCGGCGCCGAGCTGATGGCACGGGTCC
>Ga0308159_1003684_pt1 | contig 15004 bp, 15 predicted proteins | sample PhyCR1_FD_201040 | JGI IMG/M metagenome (GOLD analysis project Ga0308159, IMG submission 201040) | Phyllosphere microbial communities from UC Gill Tract Community Farm, Albany, California, United States - DLSLC.R1 | ecosystem: Host-associated > Plants > Phyllosphere > Unclassified | place: USA... | reverse complement strand
CCGACCGCGTGGCGCCGGGTGTCGTCTACACCACCTTCCACCATCCCGATACACAGGCGAACGTCATCACCACCGATTACTCGGACTGGGCCACCAACTGCCCGGAATACAAGGTCACGGCCGTGCAGGTTTCGCCGTCGAATGGCCCGACGGAGTGGCAGCAGGACTACGGCGACCTGTCGCGCAGATCGCGACGCATCGCAGGTCGAATGGAGGCTGCGGAGTAATCGGAATTATCAATTGCAAATAGGCAGTCGGTGAGGCCGCAGGGCTCTTGCAAACAGGTCAAGAACCAGATTAAGGGGGAGTGCCAATTTGTCGCAGAGTCCTATGACGCCACTGTTCGTCGCAAGTGCAGTTCTTGAAACTAGCCGTCGTAACGGAAACAGTGCAACTCGCTCAATCTCGGTACCAGCCAATCATACGATAGGTTTCAGCTATCATAGCCGGAGAAATTCGGTTGCGCGGATCGGCGGGACCTATCGCGCTCCGTCCATGAAGGGTCGCTTCATCGCCATCGGAGTTTCTAACGATGTCGCATGATCAGTTGGACACGAGCGTGCCCGATGAACATCACGGCCACGAAAAGCTGGTCCGAATGGCAAACCAGATCGCAACATTTTTCCTGTCGCAGCCGGAAGGCGTGCGGATGGATGGCGTTGCCACGCATATCAATAAATTCTGGGAGCCGCGCATGCGCCGGCACCTTTTCGAGCATCTCGATGCCGGCGGCGCAGGACTGCTGCCGCTTGTCATCGAGGCTTCGACACTGATCCGCCGACCGAAAGAAACGGACGGTATGGGTACGGGAACCAAAGAGGGAACGGCCGGGGGTACTTCCGGACGTTAGGGAACGGGGCCAGACGAAACCGCTTCCGGCAGATCACACCGGAAAGCATCACGTGCGCTCGCCTTCAGCTGGAGGGCAGTGGTGAGTTCACGTTGAAAGCCATTACTCAGAGAGGGATCTTCTTTTATGGCAATTGCAGGAACAGCAGGAGGCCGCGCCGAAAGCGCCGGTCTCCTGGAGAAGGAACGTATTATCGCAAAACCGGGCTTCAACCGTTGGCTTGTGCCGCCGGCAGCGCTTGCTATCCACCTTTGCATCGGCATGGCCTACGGCTTCAGCGTATTCTGGCTGCCGCTTTCGCGCGCCATTCCAGGTGCAGCCGACCCGTCATGCACCGGCATGGGCCTGCTGACGGCCCTGGTTACAACGAGCTGCAACTGGCGCGTTGCCGATCTCGGCTGGATCTACACGCTGTTCTTCGTGTTGCTGGGCTGCTCGGCTGCCATTTGGGGCGGCTGGCTTGAAAAGGTCGGTCCACGCAAGGCTGGTTTCGTCTCCGCCTGCTGCTGGTGCGGCGGCATTCTCGTCGCAGCCATGGGCGTCATGACCCACCAGCTGTGGATGATGTGGGTCGGCGCCGGCGTTATCGGCGGCATCGGTCTTGGTCTTGGCTATATCTCGCCGGTATCGACGCTGATCAAGTGGTTTCCGGACCGTCGCGGCATGGCGACAGGCATGGCGATCATGGGCTTCGGCGGCGGCGCAATGATCGGCGCTCCGCTTGCCAACCTTCTGATGAACTTCTTCAAGACCGACGTGTCTGTCGGTGTGTGGCAGACTTTCATCGCCATGGCTGCGATCTATTTCTGCTTCATGATGGGCGGCGCCTTTGGCTACCGCATCCCGCCGGCAGGATGGCGTCCTGAAGGCTGGACACCGCCGGCTTCCAAGTCGACGATGATCACCACGAAACACGTTCACCTGCGTGACGCACACAAGACGAAGCAGTTCTGGCTGATCTGGGCCGTGCTTTGCCTCAACGTCTCGGCTGGTATCGGCGTTATCGGCATGGCATCGCCGATGCTGCAGGAAATCTTCGCCGGTTCGCTGATCGGTCTGCCGGACGTCGCGTTCGCGCAGCTCGACGCTGGACAGAAGGCACAGATCGCAGCAATCGCTGCAGGCTTCACCGGGCTTCTGTCGCTCTTCAACATCGGCGGACGCTTTGTCTGGGCCTCGCTTTCGGACAAGCTCGGCCGCAAGAACACCTACTATACGTTCTTCATCCTCGGCATCATCCTCTATGCCACCGCACCGACACTTGCCAACCTCGGCAACAAGGGTCTGTTCGTTCTGGCATTCGGCATCATCCTGTCCATGTATGGCGGCGGCTTCGCAACCATCCCGGCCTATCTTGCCGATATCTTCGGAACCCAGTTCGTCGGCGCGATCCATGGTCGTCTTCTGACGGCCTGGGCGACTGCCGGCATCGTCGGTCCGGTCGTGGTGAACTACATCCGTGAAGCGCAGATTGCTGCCGGCGTTGCGCCGGGACCGGCTCTCTACACCGGAACGATGTATATCCTTGCAGGCATGCTCGTTCTTGGCCTTATCGCCAACTCGCTCGTGCGGCCGCTTGCCGACAAGTGGTTCATGTCGGACGACGAGGTTGCCTCGCTGCAGGCAAAGACTGCGGCTGCAAATGCCGGCCCGACCGGCTCGTTCGGCATCGGCAAGGGCGGCTTCTCCGCTCAGGCCGCTCTCGCCTGGGCCGTCGTCGGCATCCCCATGATCTGGGGCATCTGGGTCACGCTGAAAAGCAGCCTGGTTCTGTTCGGCTAACACAAATGGCATGAGGGGCCGGCCCACCCGGCCGGCCCCTCATCACCAAAGCCTCCCGCGACCCCTAGAGCCGTGGCACACCTTCCGGCCTGATCTGCTTCTTCAGGGCCGCAATGCGGAAGATCGCATTCGCAGCGCCATAACCGCGATAATCGCGACGCTGGACGATCTCGAAGAAGAAGCCCTCACCAAACGTGCCGCTATAGAGCTGGAAATATTCGCCGTTCTCGTCGCGGTCGTAGAGAATGTTCTCCGCCTTCAGCCTCTCCGTCAGGTCAGGATCGAGACCGAAGCGGGTTTCGACGTCGCCATAATAGTTCGGCGAGATCGGCAGAGGCCGAAAGCCGTTCGCCTTCAGGGCCGCGGCCGTCGCAAAGATATCCGCAGTCTCGAATGCCAGATGCTGGATGCCGGACCCGAATGTCTCCGCGATGAAATGTCCAGCAAGCGTTCGGCGGTTTTCCGCACCATTGAGGGTAATGCGAAGGTAGCCTTGCGGCGCTTCGACAACCTGGCTGCGCACCACGCCCGATGGGTCGATGATATCGACCATCGGCGTCTTCTGCATCTCGAAGATCGAGGTGTAGAAAAGCACCCAGGTGAGCATCTCCTCATACGCTACCGTCTGGGCGATATGATCGACGCTCAGGAGGTGGGCATCCTGCTTCTTATGCTCATCATCGACTGGGGCGAAATCGATATCCCAGATGCGGGAAAGATCCGTCTTGTCATCGAGCAGGTAGATCAGACCTCCGCCGACACCGCGGATAGAGGGGATCGTCACCTCGCCCGTCTCGACGGGTTGATTGAACACTTCGGCGCCCAATGCCACCGCACGATCCATCGCATCGCGCGCGTCGTCCACCTTCAAAGCCATTGCATAGGCCGAGGTGCCGTGCACGGCGTAGGATGCACTCGCAAAGCCCATCTCGTCCGTATTCAGAAGCAGTTTGATATTGCCCTGCGAAAACACGCTGACTTTCTTGCTGCGGTGTTGTGCGGTCTTGGAAAAACCGAGCGTGCGCAAGATGCCGGCCAGTTCTCCGGCGTCGGCCTCGCTTGCCGAAAATTCGACGAAGCCGACCCCTTGCACGGCGCTGCGGTCCGGCATGACCGGGAGCGTCAGGCCCGACGCATTCGGATTGCGACGCACCCGATCTCCAAGCGTGATCAGTGATCGGTGACCATCTGCCGCGATAGCCTTTGCCGAGCCGCCGCGGAACTGGTCATTGAATATCTCCAGCGAGAAATAGCCATCATAGCCGTTTTCGGCGACGGCGCTGGTAAATGCTTCGACCGGCAGATCTCCCTCGCCCGGCATGTTGCGGAAGTGTCGGCTCCAGTAAAGCAGATCCATGTCGATCAATGGCGCATCGGCCAGCTGGACGATGAAGATCTTTTCCTTCGGGATAGAGCGGATCGAATTGATGTCGATCCGTCGCGACAGCGTGTGGAAACTGTCGAGGATGATGCCGATATTCGGGTGGTTGGTGCGCCGGACAACTTCCCAGGCATCGCGATGATCGGAAATGTGTTTGCCCCAGGCGAGCGCCTCGTACCCGACTTTCAGGCCACGCTTGGCAGCGCGTTCCCCGAGTTCGTGAAAATCCGCCACCGCCCGGTCGATACCGCCGAGCGCGAGCGGCGACACGTTGGAGCACACGAGTACCAGATCGGTGCCCAGCTCCTGCATGATGTCGAACTTGCGCTCCGCCCGGTCGAACAGCCGCGAGCGGTGCGGTTCAGGCATGCCCTCGAAATCGCGGAACGGCTGGAAAAGCGTAATCTCCAGACCATGATCGCGCACCATGCGCCCGACATCGGCAGGCGTACCGTCGAAGGCCAGGAAGTCGTTTTCGAAGATTTCGACACCGCTGAACCCCGCCTGCGCAATGGCTGCAAGCTTTTCCGGAAGTTCACCGCTGATCGATACGGTCGCTATGGACGTCTTCATGACTTGCCCTCGTTTGCTTCAGCCTCGTTTACGGTGTGCCTCGCGGGCGCCCACTTTACTCTTCACGATTAATGATGCGACAGGATCTCGCCCAGGAATGCCCGGGTACGGGGATGAGCCGGAGCGCTAAAGAAACTTTCGGGATCATTTTCCTCGACGATCTCGCCGTCGGCCATGAAGATGACGCGGTCGGCGACCTGGCGGGCGAAACCCATTTCGTGTGTGACGCAGATCATCGTCATACCATCGCGGGCAAGCGAGACCATCGTATCGAGCACTTCCTTGACCATTTCAGGGTCGAGCGCCGAGGTTGGTTCGTCAAACAGCATCGCCTTTGGCTCCATGCAGAGAGCGCGGGCAATCGCGACGCGCTGCTGCTGGCCGCCGGAGAGCTGGGCCGGGTATTTGTCCGCCTGATCACCGATACGGACCCGTTCCAGATATTTGCGAGCCGTCTTTTCCGCCTCGGAACGCGACAGTTTGCGCACGCGCATGGGCGCGAGAATGCAGTTCTCGAGCACAGTCTTGTGCGGAAACAGGTTGAACTGCTGAAACACCATTCCGACTTCGCGACGCACCGCATCGATCGCCTTCTGGTCGTCCTTCACCGTATGGCCTGATACGACGATCTCGCCACCCTGACTTGCTTCCAGCCGGTTGATGCAGCGGATCAGCGTCGACTTGCCCGATCCCGAAGGGCCGCAGAGAACGATCTTTTCGCCCTTTGCGACGGTCAGGTTGACTTTCTTGAGGGCGTAGAATGCGCCGTACCACTTTTCCACGTCGCGCATCATGATCATCGGCTCTTTGCCGGTCGACTGGGCGTTGGTGTTGGTCACAATTGCCATGGTCATTTTCCCTACTCTATCTTGCCAAACCGGCGGACATACGCCGCTCGATGCGTCGTCCCCACAGGGACAGCGGCCAACACATTGCGAAATACATGGCGCCGACGACGCCGAACACGAGAAGCGGTTGGTAGATCTGGTTGGAGACGATCGAACCTGCACGCGTCAGCTCGATGAAGCCGACGATGGCAGCAAGCGACGTGCCTTTCAGAAGCTGGACCAGGAAGCCGACGGTTGCCGGCAGCGATAGCTTGAAGGCCTGCGGCATGATGACGTCGAACATCAGGCTGCGGGTGTGGAGGCCGAGCGCATCGGCAGCTTCAGTCTGGCCCTTCGGCACCGCCTCGATCGCGCCACGCCAGATTTCGCCCAGAAATGCCGAAGCATGCGCGGTCAGCGCGATGCCGACGGCGGCCCAACCGGGTAGATCGAAGCCCAGAAGCGGCAGGCCGAAATAGGCGACGAAGAGCTGCATCAGAAGCGGTGTGCCCTGGAAGAGCCCGATCCAGCCGATTGCGATATAACGGACCAAGGCGATCCTCGACACCCGCATCAGCGCCACGATGACGCCCGAGATGATGCCGCCGACAAAGGCCATCGCGGTCAGGACAAGCGTCCAGCCAAGGCCTTGCAGCAGGTAGGTCAGTTCTTGGTATCCCATATCCTGGTCCTCCTCAGCGCTGCGGATAGTTGAAGGCACGCCGGCCAATGGCGGCAAGCGTCCACATGGTCACCATCGAAATGACGAGATAGATGCCGGTCAGGGTGAAGTAGGTCTCGAAACTGCGGAAGGTTTCAGCCTCAATACGCTGACCCACCGATGTCAGTTCGTAAGCCGAAATCGAGGTGCAGATCGCGGTCGTCAGCGTCAAAAGGATGAACTGGCTCGACAGCGACGGATAGATGGCCCGCAGCGCCGGCTTCAGCACGATCATCCGGAAGACTTCATGATTGTGGAGGCCGAGAGCCAGACCGGCCTCGGTCTGCCCCTTGGGAATGCTTTCCACACCACCGCGAATAATCTCGATCGCATAGGCGCCACCGTTCAACCCCAGTGCCAGAACCGCGGTCATGGTGGGGTTGAGCCGGACGCCGGCCAGAGGCAGCGCAAAGAAGATGAAGTAGATCTGCACGAGGAAAGGCGTGTTGCGGATCACCTCGACGAAAGCTGTGACGAGAAAGGACGGGATGACCATGTTCGTTCTGAGGATCGCCACGCCCAGCACGCCGATAACAGTCGCAATCATCATGCCGGCTACGGCCAGGAACAGGGTTCCCAACGTGCCATAGACCAGCGATTGCCAAGCATCGGTGACGACGCTGAAATCAAGTGTCATGTTCTACCTCCCTCATTGCCTTCACCATCGCCGCGTCTCAGTCCCAATCGGGTTCCCACTCGAAACGGGAATAGCGCTCGCCACGCGCCAGCGCATGAATGGCAGCCATGTCTTCCGACGACAGTTCAAAATCGAAAATGTCCATGTTGGACCGGATGTTTTCGGCCTTCGCGGAGCGCGGAATGGCACCGACATGGTCTTGCTGGACATGCCAGCGCAACGCTATCTGACCCGCCGATTTGCCGTACTTCGCTCCGAGCTCGGTCAGCAGCTTGGAGCTGAACACCTTGCCGCGGGCAATCGGCTGATAGGCATTGAGCAGGATGTCGGCCCGGCGCATGCGCTCGAGCAGTTTTTCCTGCGACAGGAATGGATGATATTCGACCTGATTGCAAAACAGCTCGGCCTTGTGGACGTCGAGCGCCTCGTCGAGCAGTGCCACGGTGAAATTGCTGACACCGATCAGCCTTGTTTTGCCCTTGGCTTTTGCCTGCGCAAATGCACCAAGCGTTTCTCCAAGGGGCACGTCTTTGGTCGGCCAGTGAACGAGGAGCAGATCGACATAGTCGAAACCCAGCCGTTCCAAGCTCTCATCAACGCGGGCGGCGACCGTTTCCGGGTCAAGATCGTTGAACCAGATCTTGGTGGTGACGAAGAGCTCTCCCCGTGCCACGCCGCTTTCGCGAATGGCGTTGCCGACTTCGACCTCGTTTCCATAGCGTATCGCGGTATCGATCTGGCGGTAACCGAGTTCGATGGCAGTACGAATCGCCGCCTCGCCTTCCGGTCCTTTCAGTTCGAATGTGCCGAAACCGAGGCTCGGGATATCCACGCCCTGGATGGTCTTTATTTGCAAGCCGGTCATTGGCCCTCGTCGGATTCGGGTTCGAGAATTCTGCGCGACGCGATCAGCGTTCGCTTGGCCCATTCGGCGGCGGACAGGCTCGCCGACTGCTTGTCGTTGGGAATTTCCACGGCGACCGGCAGATCGGCCGGCATGGCGGCAAACATGCCGGCAAGGTCGAGTTCCCCCTCGCCTGGCAGGAGCCGCGCGTGTCGGGCTGTGTAGTTCAGTTCTTCCCGCGTCTCCGGGATCTTGGCCGGAGCGTCGCAGATCTGCGCGTAGTTCAACCACTTGCGCGGCACAGCAGTGATCTCTTCAATGGTCGTGCGGGCCCGCGAGACATGCAGCGTATCGATGATGACGCCCTGGTTCGGCTGGTCGGCAGCAGTCAGGACGCGCGTGGCAGCCGCTAAATCCCGCAGCTCCGATTGCGGCATGAATTCGAGATCCATCGACAGGCCGAAGGGACGCGCTGCCTCGCAGAGTTTGACAAAGGAAGCCGTCAGGCGCCCTTCGTCGGCATCGTCACCGGCAACAAGAATGGCGCGGGCGCCAAGCTGTGCAGCACATTCGAGAAACGGCAGCAGCGGTTCCGGATCGAAATCCGGCGAAATCCGGATCATCTCGATATCGAACACTGCGACGCCGCTGTCGGCCATCAAGCTTATCAGGGATTTCACGCGCGCCGGGTCATCCATCAGCGGATAAGCAAGGCCGCCGGGAAATGCCGGCATCAGGCGCAGGCCGAGATAGTCGTATCCGGCCTCAGCTGCCGCACGCACGGCCTCTTCCGGCGCGACGCCGAGCCCGGTCAGGAAGGAAAGGGACCACTTACGTTTCATGCCGCCACCTTTGCCGGTGCTAGCATTTCAGCGAGCGTCACCGTGCGATCCTCGCGGCCGGCGAGATCGACCGCAAGCGTCGCGGCAAGCGTCGACATGCCATCGCGCGCGCTGATCAGCGGCTGCGCATCGCCACGGATCACATCGACGAAGTGGTCAAGCTGGTTGACATAGGTCAGCGAGCCATCGCCGGGGCGGTATTCGCGAACCAGCGGATGCTGCCAGTGATCGTTTTCCTCCGCGTGCCGCCACAGGTACATGTCGGAGACAGACAGTGCTGCCTTTCGTCCGGCGAGGAAAAGGCAGGGACCGGGCTGTGCCGGATGATAAAGCGCCTGCCCGGACGTATATTCCCAGGCCCAGGGGCTGACGGCTGCGTCCGAGATCAGGAATGTGCCGAGCACGCCGTTGACGAAGCGGATCGAAATGCTTGCGGTGTCTTCGACCTCAAAACCGCGGCGGGCCGAGGATGTGAAGGCGCGGATGCTTTCGATCTCACCGACCAGATAGCGCAGGACGTCGATATCGTGGATGAGGTTGATCAACAACACGCCGCCGCCGCGCTTGCGACGCCATTCGGTGTTGAAATAGTCGTCCGGCTTGTCGAACAGGGTCATGCCGCTGACAGCGACCAGCGGTCCGAGTTCTCCGGCGTCGATGGCGCGTTTGGCGGAACGGATGTCGGGGCTGTGGCGGCGCTGATGACCGACAAGAACGGGCACCCCGCCTCGCTCCGACGCCTCGACAATGCGGGCAGCCGAGGCGATACTTTCGGCGATCGGCTTTTCGATCATGCAGGGTACGCCGCGCTCGATGCAGGCGAGAGCGGCCGGTGTATGGAGATTGTTCGGCAGCGCGATGATGGCGCCGTCGGGCTTTGCCTCGTCGAGCATGGTGTCGTAGTCGGCAAAGTACGGGACGGAGAGGCGCGCGGCGAGTTCGGCTGCAGCGGGCGACGGATCGCAAATCGCGGCTAATTCGGCGCGGCGGTTGGACACCAGGAGGTCGGCATGTTCGCGGCCGATCAGACCGGCACCCATCAGACCGATGCGGGTCATTGCGTCATCTCCGCCATGGCCCGCAGAGCGAGGCGATAGCCGTAGGCACCGAAGCCTGCCATGACTGCCGTCGCGGTCTTGGAGACGAGCGACTTGTGATAGATTTCCTCACGCTGATGCACGTTGGAAATGTGCAGCTCGATCTTCGGCTTGTCGAAGGTCTTCAGCGCATCCAAAATAGCGATCGAGGTGAACGTGTAGGCGGCCGGATTGATGATGATGCCGGCGGCATCATGGCGGGCCGCATGAATGGATTCGATGATCTCGCCTTCGAAATTCGACTGGCGGAAATCGATCGCGACGCCGAGTTCGGCAGCGTCCGTTTCCAGCCAGCCACGGATTTCGTCGAGCGTCGTGCGGCCATAGATATCCGGCTCGCGCTGACCGAGAAGATTAAGATTGGGTCCGTTCAGGATAAAGATCGTGCGCATGTCCATGCCTTTTGCTGCAGATCGGGGCGCGCTTTTCCAATCGCGGCTGCGCGCCCCGTTTCGTCATGCGTTCGTGGAATTGACGCTAACTATTTACTGTACGGTGAAGGGGATGCCTTCGAGCTTTTCCGGGAAATTCGGAAGCGCGTCTGCTGCCAGCCACTTCTTGTTGATCGCTTCGAGACGGCCGTCGGCCTTGATCTTGTCGATGAACTTGTTCAGCCAGTCGTTGATTTCCTTGTCGCCAAGCTTGGTGGTGACGCCCATCCACTGTTCGTTGAAGACCAGCTTCTGTTCGTAGTCGTTGCCTGGCGATGCGCGGTCGAGATTGATCTTGTAGGTCGTGTTGCCACCGATCGCATCGACCTGGCCGGAGACGAGCGCCTGGATGTTGGAGCTGTCGTCGTCGAAGCGGCGGATGTTGGGAACGTCACCCAAAAGGGTGGTGATCGCCTTGTCCTGTGCTGCGCCGCGCGGCACGCCGATGCGCAGGCTCTTGGCGTCCTCGATCGCGGTGATCTTGTTCTTGGCGCTCGACAGAAGAATGATCTTCAGGCCTGCATAAGGCTTGCTGAATTGCACGGCCTTGGCGCGATCCGGGTACATGCCCATGACGGCCATCTGCAGATCGACCTTGCCGGTCAGAAGGTTCGGGATGCGGGCCGAAACTGCGTTCGGTACGAACTCGACCTTGACGCCCATTTCCTCGCCGATCAGCTTGGCGACGTCGACGTCATAGCCGATGTTCTGGCCGCTGGCGTCGATCGAGCCCCATGGTGCCTGTTCGCCCATGACGCCGACCCGGATGACGCCTGCGCTCTTGATCTTCTCAAGAGCCTGCGCATGGGCGGCAGACGCGCCGAGCGCCATGCTGACGCCTGCAACGAGGGTCAGCGCGAGTGTGCGGAATGAAAATTTGCCTGGCATGAAATGTCCTCCTCAGGGTTGATGCCTTTTGTTGTCAGGGCCGCGACTCCTCTTCGCAACCCAGACGGAAATACCCGTATTTCAATTAACCAACCAGTTGGTTGATGTCAATCGACGTGCTATTCCTGCTCGCGGATTGATTGCTTACACTTAAGCCGCTGCTCCCTGTTGCCTGCTGTGGTAACGGGGCCGCGAGGCCGAGGAATTGAGATGACGACCACCGAAAACATGTTCACTGATACGAGTCTTGACCCGGGCCAAAGGTCGCCGGAAAGGCGCAGACGCTTTTTGCTGGAATCGGCAATCACAGAATTTTCGACCTACGGAATCGGTGGCGCACGGGTCGATCGCATCGCTCAGCGCGCGAATTCCAACAAGGCGATGGTCTACCACTACTTCGGCAGCAAGGAGGATCTCTACCTTGCCGCGATGGAGCATCTTTACACCGGCATCCGCAGTGCCGAAGACGCGCTCGTGCTCGATCCGGAAGATCCCGTCGGTGCGATGAAGGCGCTGATCGGCTTTACCTTCCGGTATTATATCGACAACCCCGCCTTCGTCCGAATGATCAACACCGAAAACCTGCACGGCGCAGCGCATCTGCAGTCGGCCGGCGACATGAAGGGGCTTAACAGCTCGGTCGTGACGAAGGTCTCGACGATCCTCGATATCGGTGCCGCAAAGGGCCTTTTCCGACACGTGGACCCTCTCGATCTCTACATCTCGATTTCCGCCCTCGGCTTTACCTATGTTTCCAATCGCCACACGCTGAAGGTCCTGTTCGGACGCGACCTCATGGCTGCAGACGCGGTCGAGGCACGCCTGGAAACCATGACCGACATGATCCTGCGATATGTCGCTGCGGACGGTCATCAGCCCCTCCCCGCGATCGATCGGTAATGGGCGATGGTCTGTGATATTCCCTGCCGGAGCAGCGTAACGGGGATCGGGCCCAGCAGAGCCTGATTGTCGGTGGCTTTGATATCCGGCGCCATCGGCACGGCTGGGCCGCCAAAATCAATGTTTGCGCCGGGGATCTCGGCTCTGATCGCTGCGATCACGTCCGGGACGTCCTCGCAGGCACCGCCGACCGAAAACGCATGCGCGCCCTCGAACGGTCTTGTTGCCGCCGCCGCGAAGGCCGCTGCAACATCGGCGACGAAAACGAGATCCTGCGGACCGGAATATCCGATCGTGTAGGCATTGCCGAGAACCGCTTCGCGGCATGCAAGCGTTGGCCCCGCAGTCAGTCCACTTTCGCGCCCAGGCCCGTAGACAACCGTCGGGCGAAGGCCAATGCTTGAGATACCAGCATCCGGCCAATACGCGCGGGCGCTTCCTTCGCAGGCAAGCTTGAAGGCGCCGTAATGCGTGACCGGATGCGGCGTCGTGCCGTCATCGGGGCCAAAGACGGCAGCGCTGCTGGCATAGGCAATCCGCGCAATGCCGTTAGCCTTGGCCGCTTCGAACGCATTCAGCGTGCCGATCAGGTTCACCGTCGCGCCGAGCACCGGGTCGTTCTTGCAGGCTGGCGTCAGCAGAGCGGCGAGATGAATAATGGATGCGCAATCTTTGGCGGCGGATTTGACCGCGGCGCCATCGGTAATATCGCCCTCAAACCACTCGACGTGATCCGCTTCGTCGCCAGCGATGTCCCGCAATATGCGGCGGTCGGTCGAGCGATCGAAAATCCGCACGTCATGGCCTTCGGCCTTCAACGCCTTGAGGATCCAGCCGCCCAGAAAGCCGGCGCCGCCGGTCATCAGAATCCGGGTCATGGCGCGCCCCGCATATCTTCCGAGGTAATCGAGAAGGCGGTCTCATAGATATCAGTGACCGGCGCTTGAAGGATGCCGCTTTCGATCGCCAGCCGCTCCACCTCGGGCAAGGCCGCCCGCAGTCCTGCGCTCGACGACCCCTCGACCAGAACGACGACGTCGAAGACAGTCTCGTTCATTTCAGACCGCAATTCCGTTTCCTTGGTGCGAACGCTCGAAACCTCGTTGCGGGAAACACCGATATGGACGCAGGAGACACCACGCACCGCGAGCATCGCGTCCGCGAGTGCCTGAGCACTTGCCCGCAGCCGGGTTTCGCCATCGTCGCCCGAGAGATCGAAGCGGATCGTCGCCATGCTGCCACCGTCACCATGGCCGGCTTCAGCAATGCGTTCGCAGGCGACGCGCAGAAAATTACGGAAACTTGGCGCAACAGCCGTCGTCCAGGGTGTCGGGTTGTTCAAACGCTCGAGGTAGTCGGGGGAACGGAACGTCTCCAGTGTCTCGCCGGAATAGACGGTTCCGAAAGCGTAGCGGGACGCATCAGGAGCATGCAGCCGCTTGCCGGTCCTGAAACCCGGGATCGAAAGGCGCTCCGGCATATGTTCACGGGTATGCCATTCGATATATTCGGCATGCCCGCCCTCTTCGATGTCGTGCCAGATCGCCAGAAAGGCGTTGCCGTTCATTCCCATCGTCTTCTCCTCCCATTCACTCGCCCTGCATCCTCAGCGCTTGACAAGCCGGTCATTTGCGACCCATGTAGGCCACTAGAATGTTAGTATGCTACAAATGTCAAGCGCTAGGTTCCAACCAAACGGATGCGTGATGACAACGAACGAAAAGAAAGCGGCTCTTGGGAAACGGGTCGTAATGCCAGGGAGGAGATACACATGGCGAACCAGGAAACACCTCGCGTTGCGATCGTCACAGGGGGGGCCGGCGGGCTCGGATTTCCGATCGCAGCAAGACTTGCGGCCAAGGGCCACAAGGTCGCGCTATGGGACATCAACAAGGAACGGGTCGAAGAGGCTGCTGCCAAGCTTCCGGGCGCCAAGGGTTATGTGGTCAACGTCATGGACCCCGCCGCGGTCGAGGCAGCCACGGAGCAAGCGGTCGCGGATCTCGGGCCGCTCGGCATTCTCGTGACCTGCGCCGGTCACAATGGCCCGCTCGAAAAATTCGTTGATTACCCGCATGACGGCTGGCGCTTCGTCATGTCGCTCAATCTCGATGCAGTATTCTACTGCTGCCAATCGGCGGTTCGGCAAATGCTGAAGACCGGCTATGGCCGCATCGTCAATATCGCCTCGATCGCCGGCAAGGAAGGCAATCCCAACGCGGTCGCCTACTCCGCTTCGAAGGCGGGCGTTATCGGCCTGACGAAATCGATCGGCAAGGAACTGGCAACGACGCAGATCCGCGTCAACTGCGTGACGCCGGCTGCGATCGAAACGGAAATGATGAACCAGCTGACACCGGAATTCAAAGCCTATGTAACAGCGAAGATCCCTGTCGGTCGCCTCGGCGAAGCGGAGGAAGTCGCATCGCTCGTCAACTGGCTGGCGTCTGAGGAATGCTCGTTCTCGACCGGCGCCGTGTTCGACGTCTCCGGCGGCCGCGCGACGTATTGAGGTCGCACAATGTATAAGCAACATCCCCTTTCGCTCGCCTATCTGACCGTGTTCGGTTGTCCTCCGGTCGAGAACGTCAGGATCGCAGCCGCCTGCGGTTACGATCTCGTCAGCCTGCGGCTGATTGCTCCACACGGGCTGGAGCTTGCCCATCCAATCGTTGGGAACCAGAAGCTGATCCGCGAAATCAACGCCGCGGCGTCGGACACGGGCATGTCGTTCTACGACGGCGAGGTGTTCACCCTCCTGCCGGAGACGGACATCAAAACCTGGCTTCCGGTGATCGAGACTGCCGGTGAATTCGCAATGCCGATCATGCAGATCACCTGCGAGGACCCGGATCTTTCCCGAGCAGCAGACAATCTCGGCCGCATTGCCGACGCGGCGGCGCAATACGGCATCAAAATGTCGATCGAGTTCATGCGTTGGCGTTCCACTGCCAACATCCATGATGCAAGCCGCCTGGCGAGTGCGACGGGCCGGAACAATGTCGGCCTTCTGATCGACGCGCTGCACCTGTCACGCTCCGGCGGCAGCCCCGCCGATGTCGCAAGCCTGCCGAAGGGCCAGCCGCTGTATCTCCAGCTTTGCGATGCGCCGGCCGAGCAACCGGCAGACAACGCCGGTTGCATTGCCGAGGCACGCACTGCCCGGATGTTTCCAGGCGACGGCGGCCTGTGGTTGAAGGATCTGATGGCCGCCCTGCCCGCAGATGTCGT
>Ga0308159_1003682_pt1 | contig 15025 bp, 13 predicted proteins | sample PhyCR1_FD_201040 | JGI IMG/M metagenome (GOLD analysis project Ga0308159, IMG submission 201040) | Phyllosphere microbial communities from UC Gill Tract Community Farm, Albany, California, United States - DLSLC.R1 | ecosystem: Host-associated > Plants > Phyllosphere > Unclassified | place: USA... | reverse complement strand
ATCTGAACATGAAAGGCATCCCACCGGCTCTCGCGGCCGAGTTGGAGACGGCGGCGATGCGCGTGGCGGAGGACTACGGCGCGTTCATCGCCCGTGGTCCGGCGCCGGGCACGCATGACGATGCCAAGGCCTTCGCCGCGCACCATGCCGCGGCGAAGTCGGCCCTGGCGCACCTGGAACAGGTGCTGAAGATCGCTCGCGCCGCCGGCGCGGGGGATGAGATGGCCGGCGTCGCCCAGGCCAATGCGCTGCTGCTGCAGGCCAGGGGCGCGCTCTCCAAGGTAGAGGAGGATGATGGCGATGACGGAAGCGCCGGCTGACCTCCTGGAGTTCGTCTGGGTCTGGAACACGCATCTTCGCCAGGCGACGCCGCCGGTGCATCGCCGGGTGCTGCGCTGGCTGGATGCCCGCCGGCAGGCGGAGGACGGGCGGCTGCTGCTGATGGCGTTCCGGGGCTGCGGCAAGTCCACCCTGGTCGGGCTGTACTGCGCCTGGCTGCTGGCGCGCTGGCCGGAGACGCGCATCCTGGTCGTCGCCGCTGACCACCAGTTGGCGACGAAGATGGTGGCGACGGTGCGGCGGATCATCGAACGGCATCCGCTCTGTGCGCATCTGGTGCCGCAGCACGCGGAAGCCTGGGCGGTGGACCGCTTCACCGTGCGGCGCCAGGGCGCGTTGCGCGACCCTTCCATGCTGGCGGCGGGGCTGACCGGCAACATCACCGGCAGCCGCGCCGAAGTGATCATCTGCGACGATGTCGAGGTCGCCGGAAACTGCGACTCCCCCGGCAAGCGCACGGAACTGCGCGAGCGGCTGGCGGAGACCGAGTTCATCCTGACGCCAGGCGGCACCATCCTGTACGTTGGCACGCCGCATTGTGCCGAGAGCCTGTATCTGCACCCGGATGAGGGGGAGGCGTTCCTCGGCAGCTACCACCGGCTGCGGATACCACTGCTGGACTCAGCCGGGCGCAGCGCCTGGCCGGAACGCTTTTCCACCGCCATGATCGCGCAGTTGCGCGAGCGGGTCGGGCCCATCCATTTCAGCCGGCAGATGCTGTTGCGGCCGGTGGCGAGCGGGGCGTCGCGGCTCGATCCCCGCCTGATCATCCGCTACGCGGAGGACACGGATTACCGGGAAGCGCATGGCCGCCCGGTGCTGTCGCTGCTGGGGCGGCGGATGGTTTCTGGCGGCGGGTTCTGGGACCCGGCCTATGGGCGGCCGGGCAGTGGCGATGGATCGGTGCTCGCCGCCACTTACAGCGATGCGGAAGGGAACCACTACCTGCATCGCCTGGCCTACTTGACGCACCAGCCCGATGCGGCGGATGACCCGGCGACGCAGCAATGCCGCCAGGTGGCGCAGATCGCGCGCGAGTTACTGTTGCCGGTGCTGCGTGTGGAAACCAACGGAATTGGCCGTTTCCTGCCAGCGCTTTTGAAGCGAGAGATGGCCCGCATCGGTGCCGCCTGCGCGGTGGTGGAGCAGCACAGCCGGCACGCGAAGCAGGACCGGATTCTCTCGGCCCTGGACCCGGTGCTGGCGGCCCGGAAGCTGCACGCGCATGAACGCATCTTCCGCACACCGTTCCCGACCGAGATGGCGGAGTGGAAGCCCGATACAGCAGGGTTGCGCGACGATGCGTTGGACGCGCTCTCCAGTTGCTTGCTGGCGGAGCCAGTGCGCCTGCCCGGCGCGCCGCCCGCCGCGCGTGGGCCGGGGTGGCGCGGGGTTTAGCGGCCGGCCCACCTTCCTTTATTAGGATACTCACTCATGGCGATGGTTTCCGTACGCGCCTATGACCGGGTGCGCGACGGCAAGCAGCAGCATGTCGATAGCCATTCACGTTCGGCGCCTGGGGGCGCTGACGATCGTGGCAGCATCGGTTTCGGTGGCGCTGCCTCGACGGGGCGAGATCGCGGCGGCGGATCGGTGATCTTTGTGATGCGGAGGCGCAGTGCCTCCGATCCTTTGGGTACGCGCCCACAACCTCTCGAGGGAGGCGGCGGATATGGCGGCCCCTCCCGGGGCTCTGGTGCGAGCCCTTCTGGTCGGAGCGCGTCGCCACGGCCTAGCAATGAGCCGCGATTTGATATCAATCCTGATAAACAGGCGCGGCATGCGCCCTCTACCCAAAGCGATTCGGGTCGAAGCACGTTGCATGCGGATGCCAATGCCTTGATGCGGGAATTTGCCGGGCGCGGTCGGGTTTCCGCCGGGAGTCGGCCCGGGGTAGGTGGCACGAGGGAGACATTCGACACTGGAGATCGGGTTATCGGTATTTATCGTCATCTAGACGGTCTGCAGGCGCCGACAACACGCGGGATCATTTATTATTCCAAGACCGGGGCACATATTGTGCCTTCTCGACCAAACGGGTGGGTGGATTGATGGTAACCTGGGCCAATTTGCAGAAGATGCACGCCGATCTGATCTTGGCGGCACGCCTAGCTTTGCGCGATCAAACACCTGAATGCCTGGTGGCGTATTCGGTTGACGTGGATATCCCTCGTCATCTTCTCAAAATGAGAGCGCATTGTGTCTCTCAACCTTCTGAGGAAGAGATGGAAGATTTGCTCTGCGCGGAAACAGAGATATTCTCTCACTACGTTGACGATACTTTTGTCGAGACGGAGATAGAGGTGCTGGCTCCTGGCGCGGAGCCGAACTTCCTGCCGGGTGGCGTGGCCTATCGCCGTTCGGAACAGCAAGGCTGAAGCTGAAGCGGCAGTCTTCTTAAAACTGCGCCATGTCTGTTTACCACACGGCAAGGCTCACCATGTCATGCTGCACTGCACAGTGGAGCACGCCGCTTAATGGCTCAGGTCTCGCCTTGCACGTCACGGGCTTTCTTCCAGTCGCCGGATTGGTTCGATACCGGCCACAGCGCCATCGGCACGTTTCGCTTCCGTGGGGGGCGCCAGGTGCCGACAACGCGCGCACTGATCCACTACACGCCAGAGGGAAGGCGCTTCATCCCCGCCCGCCCGGAAGGCTTCGCCGCCCCGCCCTGGCGGCTGGATGCCTGGCATGAATGGCAGGCGGACCTGGCGTGGTCGCTGCGGCGGGCGCTGAAGGGGCAGACACCGCAGGCTCTGGCGCTTTCCGTCGTTGCGCTGGATCTGCGCGCATGCGCCGCCACGCTGTACCATGTGCTCGACCGCACGCCGCGTGGCGCGGACGAGCACGACCTCAACGCGATCGAGGCCGAGGTGATGGCGGACTTCCTTGGGTGCTGCCGCATCGGCACGCTGCGCGCGGTCAGCGACGCCGGTGGCATGGATGATCTGCCAAAAGGAATGGTGGCCTATCGCCGCCTCTGAATGGCGAAAAAATTGGCTTGATCTAGGATAAAAATCCGATTAACCTAGGTCTTGTCAGCGGCCGAACTGTGCCTGCGGCGCGGCCACCCCACCCATAATCTCTGTCGTTGCGTCCGCTCACCCCCATGCGGGGTGCGGATGCTCGTGCCGTCGTTTCATCGCAACTGGTTGCCGAAGGCGCCGGTGGCTCCCTGCCTCGCAGGGTCAGCCGCCGGCGCCTTCGTCGTTCAAGCAGGCCAAGGAGGGCCGCATGATCCCCGCAGAGATGGAGCCGCAGGTGCTGGCCACCGCGGTGCAGGCGCCGATGATGGCTGCCTTGTTCTGGATGATGCACGGGCTGCGGCGCGGCCTGTCCGAGCGCCCCTGCGCGCCGGAGGAGCCGCCGCCGCAGCGCTGCGAGGCCGACGCTCTGGCGCGCACGCGCGATGAGCTGGTGGCCTTCAAGCTGGAGGTGGCACGGACTTACGTGCCGCTGTCGTTGATCCGCGATGTGGACCAGCGGCTGACGCAGCAATTGCTGCGGATCGAGGAAAAACTGGATGCCGCGACCCGCGCCGCCACGGCGGCGGCGGCGGCGGTCGCGGCGCAACAGCCCCAGCATCGCTGGCGGCCGGAGGATCGGGCATGAGCGCTTCCATCGAGACCACCAAGGCATCCACCGCGCCCGTGCAGGCGCCGTTAGAGGTCTTCGCCCTGACCCTTTGGGCGGAGGCCGGCACCCGCTCCGTCCGTGCCATCGAGGCGCTGGCCGCCGTGGTGATGAACCGCGTGCGGCGCTCCGAAGCCGGGGAGGCCGAGCGCTGGGGCAGGGGGGTGGCCGGCGTGTGCCGCGCCCCGTTCCAGTATTCCTGCTGGAACAGCCGCCACCCGCGCCACCTGTTGCTGCTGGCGCCCCCGGCGGGCGACCCGGCCCTGGCCATGTGCCGCCGCATCGCCGCCCGCGCCCTGGCACGCCTGCTGGCGGACCCGACCCGCGGCGCCACCCACCACCATGCGGAGGAGGAACTGCCCGGCTGGGCCGTGGCCCGCACGCCCTGCGCGGAGCTGGGCGGCTTCCTGTTCTACACGGCGGAAGCCGTGACCCAGGGTAAGAACAAATAGTGAACAAACTCGCGGACCTGCGCGGCTTCTGATAGGCCGCGTGGCTCCGGCCTGCCGAAGCGCCCCCGCCCGGTCCGCCTCGGCTCTGGGCAGCGTCACCAAATTTCGGCGCTGCCACTCGTATCCCGGGCCGTTCACGGACCACCATGCTGAATGCCGTTCGGCGCCATGCCCCCCTGAACGCCGCCGGCCATCCGCGCTACCATCCCGCCCATGGAAGCAGTGATCTACACCATGGTGCGGGATGCCAACTGGCAGGCCGCGCAGGCCGCCGGCGCTTATGCCGGCAGCGTGGAGGACCGCCGTGACGGCTTCCTCCATTTCTCCACCGCCGCGCAGTTGCGTGGCAGCGCGGCCAAGCACCGCGCCGGGCAGGCGGATCTGTGGCTGCTGGCCGCCGATGCCGCCGCCCTGGGCGAGACCCTAAAGTGGGAACCCGCCGCCGGCGGCAGCCGCCCCGGCCTGTTCCCGCATCTCTATGCGCCCCTGCCGCTCACCGCCCTGCGGAGCGCGACGCCGCTGCCGCTGGGCACGGATGGGCTGCACGTCTTCCCCCCCGAGATTCCCTGAACCGTCAGGTCTTCAACGCACGCTGGCTCATGATGCAGGCACCGACGACGATGGCCGCTCCCAACAGGGTGGCCGGCGTCGGCCAGGTGCCCCAGATCGCCGCATCCAGCCCCACCGCCCAGACCAGCGCGGAGAATTCCAGCGGCGCCAGCCGTGCCGCGTTGGCGTAGCGGAAGGCCAACGCCAGGCAGATGGTGGAGGTACCGGCGAACACCCCGTTCGCCGCCAATGCCGCCCAGTCCAACCCCGCCGGCGGCACCCAGCCGCTCCAGGCGAAGGGCGCCAGCACCAGCACGCCGGGCAAGGCGGACCACAGGATCAGCCGCGCCACCCCGGCCTCCTGCCGCAGCTTGCGGTTGATGGTCAGTACGGTGGCGTAGCTGATGGTGCCGAGCATGGCGTAGGCATAGGCGCGCAGCGGCCCGCCGCTCTGCAGCCCCGGCGCCATCGCCACCAGCACGCCCAGGAAGCCCACCACGCTCCACAGCCACACCGCGCGGGGCGGCGTCTCGCCCAGCAGCAGGGCGGCCATGGCCATCGTCAGGAACGGCGCGGTGAAATAGACCAGATAGCCCTCGGCCATCGGGATCTCGCGCAGCGCCATGAAGAAGCCGATGCCGGAACCCATCATCGCCGCCGCGCGCAGCAGGTGCAGCCAGGGATGCGCCGTGCCCAGCGTACCGCCCAGCCCCGGCCGCAATGCCCGTGCGCCCAGCAGCAGCGCCAGCATCACCACCTGCCGGATCACCAGCACCTGCGCCACCGCGTAGCCGCCGGACAGCAGCTTGCTGTTGGCATCGAGCACCGCGAACAGGCCGAGCGCGGCCAGCATCAATAACGGCCCCTGCAAGGCGCTCTCCCATTCGCGGCCTTGTCTCATCGGATGGACCGGCCGGCCAGGGCATCAGCCACAAGCGCCGCCGCGCCGCAATCCCCCCACCCATCGTCTGTGGGCGGCGCTTTCCGGCCTTCCCTTGTGCGCCGCATCAGGGCACAAGCGGCGGGCCATGACCCCTGCCATTGCTTCCGCCCTGATGCCCCTGATGCGCGGCTTCGACCCCGAGCGCGCGCACAACCTGGCCCTCAAGGCGCTGGCCTTCGGCCTCGCCGGGTCAGACCGCGGCACGGATGACGCTGTACTGGCCACCTCCGCCTTCGGCGTGGCCTTCCGTAACCCGATCGGCCTGGCCGCCGGCTTCGACAAGAACGCCGCCGCCGTGCTGCCGCTGATGCGCCTCGGCTTCGGCTTCGTCGAGCCCGGCACCACCACCCCCCGGCCGCAGGATGGCAACCCCCAGCCGCGCCTGTTCCGGCTGGAGGAGGATGCGGCGGTCATCAACCGCATGGGCATGAACAATCTGGGCCTGCAGGCCTTCGCCTCGCGCCTCGCCGCGCTGCCTCGGCCGCTGCCGGCGGTGCTCGGCGCCAATATCGGCATCAACAAGGAAGGCGCGGAGCCGGAGCGGGACTACCCCGCGCTGTATCTCGGCGTCGCGCCGCATGCCGCCTACGTCACCGTCAACGTCTCCTCCCCCAACACGCCGGGGCTGCGGGACCTGCAGGGCGAGGCGAAGCTGGCCGCCATCCTGGCCGAGATCGCCATCGCGCGCGCTGGCGCCCCGAAGCAGCCGCCCGTGCTGGTCAAGATCGCACCCGACTTGGCGCCGGACGCCGTGGCGCCGCTGGTCGAGACCTGCGTCGCGAACGGCGTGGCCGGGCTGATCGTCTCCAACACAACCATCGCCCGCCCGGCGAGCCTGCAAAGCGCCCATAAGGGCGAGACCGGCGGCCTCTCCGGCGCACCACTCTTCGCGCCGTCCACCGAGCTGCTGAAGCAGGTCTACCGCCTCTCCGCCGGCCGGCTGACGCTGATCGGCTGCGGCGGCATCGCGACGCCGGAGCAGGCCTACCTCAAGATCCGCGCCGGCGCCTCGCTGGTGCAGATCTATGCCGCCTTCGCCTATGCGGGGCCGCGGCTGATCCCGGACCTGAAGCGCGGACTGGCGGCGCTGCTCAAGCGAGACGGCTTCGCCAGGGTCGCAGACGCCGTAGGAGTCGATGCCTGATGCGGATGATGGAAAGCGTGGCCGAACTGGCCGACAGCCATGACGGCTTCGTCCTGGATATCTGGGGCGTCATCCATGACGGCCAGAAGCCCTATCCCGGCGTGCCGGAGGCCCTGGCCGAGATGCGGGCGCGCGGCAAGCGCATCGTCCTGCTTTCCAACGCTCCGCGCCGCTCCTGGACCGTGGCCAAGGCGTTGCAGGGCATGGGCCTGGGTGCCGAGCTGTTCGACGGCATCGTCACCAGCGGCGAAGTGTCCTGGACCCTGTTGCGGGATCGCACGCACCCCTGGTTCGCCAAGCTGGGCAGCCGCGCCTTCCACCTCGGCCCGGAACGCGATCTCTCCGTGGTGGAGGACCTGCCCATCACCCTGGTCTCCACCCCCGCCGAGGCCGACTGGCTGCTGAACACCGGCCCCGATCCCGACCGCGGCCCCAAGAGCGTCGAACCCTACCAGCCGCTGCTGGAGGAATGCGCCCGCTTCAAGCTGCCGATGCTCTGCGTCAACCCGGACCGCGCCGTGATGGTCGGCGGCGAGCGGCTGATCTGCGCCGGCGCCTTCGCCGACCGCTACCTGGAGCTGGGTGGCGACGTCATGGAAATCGGCAAGCCCGATGCCATGGTCTACGAGACGGTGCTTTCCACCCTGGCCGTGCCCACCGCGCGCGTCGTGGCCATCGGCGACACCCCGCACACCGATCTGCTGGGTGCCAAGAATGCTGGAATCGATGCCGTCTGGGCCATGACCGGCCTGGCCGCCGACAGCCTCGGCCCCGACCCCAGCTCGGCCCTGCTGGAATCTGAAGCGGCGCGCCAGCACGTCACGCCGGTGGCGGCGTTGCGCAGCCTGCGCTGGGCTGCCTGAGCCGGGCTGCATCTGGCGAATAGGAAGGCCGGGGAAGAAATTCCCCGGACTCCTGCTTTCTTCTTCGGGTCTGATGTCCAGGCGGCATGACCACGGCCATCGCCCTGGCCCGGCCAGCGACACCGCTCCGCTGCCCTACCCATCACTGGCAGAAAGAAGATGGGCCCCGGGGAATTCCTTCCCCGGCCTTGTTTCTCCCCGCCCGACACGCACCAACGCCGTCGCAGTAGTAGAGCGCCACAAGGTGAAGGGCCGCCGGCTGGTATCCATGGCCCGGCTGGGTCATAGAACGTTCCATGAGCCCGCGTGACACCCCCCCGGTACCGTCGCCAGATACTGCGCCCCGGATGTCGCCGGGCGTGGCCAAGCCCGCGATGCCGCCCGTCTGGCTGCTGACGCTACTGACCGGCGCCGGTCCGTTCACCATGCAGGTGCTGATCCCGGTCCTGCCGGCACTGGCCGGGCATTTTGCCGTGCCCTACGCCTCGGCCCAGTTGACGCTGACGGTGTATCTCGTCGGCATCGCTTTGGGGCAGTTGATCTACGGGCCGTTGTCGGACCGCTTCGGGCGGCGGCCGCTGCTGCTGGCCGGGTTGTGCGTCTATTTCGTCGCATCCCTGGCCGCGGCGCTGGCACCTTCCATCGGCTGGCTGGTGGCGGCACGCGCCATCCAGGCCGGTGGCGCCTGCGCCGGCATGGTGATGACCCGCGCGATGATCCGCGACGTCTTCCCGCGCGACCAGGCCGCCAGCAAGATCGGCTTCGTCATGATGGGCATGACGGTGGCACCGATGATGGCGCCCCTGGTCGGTGCCGAGTTGCAGGCCCTGTTCGGCTGGCGCGCCACCATGCTGGCCTGCGCCGCCTTCGGCCTGGCGCTGCCGCTGCTGGTAATGCGCTTCCTGCGGGAAACGCTGCGCGAGCCGCAGCCGCTGCCGGGCGTCTTCGGCGTGGTCGGTGCCTATGCCTCGCTGTTCCGCATCCACGCCTTCCGCTGCTACAGCGTGGTCACCGCCTGCTCCAGCGGCGTGTTCTTCTCCTTCATGGCCGGGGCACCGCGCGTGCTGGTGGAAGGGCTGGGGCATACGCCGCGCGCCTATGCCATCGCCTTCATGGGTATCTCCATCTCCTTCGCCGTCGGCTCCTTCCTGGCGGGGCGGCTGTCGGCGCGGCGGGGGGTGCGGCAGATGCTGCATGCCGGGCTGATCGTTACCACCCTCGGCGCCGTGCTCTCCCTGCTCACGCTGCTGACCCTGCCGCTGTCGCTCACGCTGTTCTTCGCGCCAATGCTGCTGGTGGGCATCGGCAACGGCATCTCCCAGCCCAATTCCATGGCGGCCGCCATCAGCATCCAGCCCAAGCTGGCCGGCACCGCCTCCGGCGTCGTCGGCGCCACGCAGATGGCGTTCGGCGCATTGATGACGCTGTTGACCGGCGCGCTGGAGACCGGCAACGGCTTCGGCACCGCCGCCGTCATGGCGGTCTGCGCCGTAGGCGCCCAAATCGGCCTGGCCATGGTGGGGCGGGAACGCAACTAGGGCGTGCGCCCGCCACCCGCGATCGTTGCAAAGTAAAAATCATCTGAAACCATTACGCGAATTGACCGGACCTCCGGGGTTTGCGAGGTTCCCGCCGTGAACGCCATTGATCCCTTCATCGCCCAGCAGCTTGCAGCAGACCTGCCCCCGGACGTGTTCGTCGGCGTGGTCCGGACCTTCGAGGCCGATCTGGCCCGACTCGCACAGCTGATGGTGGACGCGGTGAAGGCCGGTGACATGGAATCCTACCGCCGCTGCGCCCACGGCCTGGCGGGCGCCGCCGGGGCCATCGGTGCCCGCCGACTGGAAGTCCTGGCACGGCAGGCGATGAGCGCGGCCGGCGAACCCTCGGCGGCGGAAGTGGTGCTGCTGGGCCAGGAAGCGAAGGCGGCGCTGGCCGAGTTGTTCACCCTCTCCAGCGGCGCCGCGAGCCCAGGTTCAGCCGGCTGAGACCTGCTGCTGCTGCCGGTGCCCCAGCAGGGCCAGCAAGGCGGAGCGCTGCACCGGCTTCGGCAGATACCCGTTCATGCCCGCCGCCAGGCACTGCTCCTGGAATTGTGGCCCCAGCGCCGCGGTCAGGCCGATGATGCGGACCCGGCTGTTCGGCCCGGCACTGCGGCGGATGGCGCGAGTCGCTTCCAGCCCGTCCATCACCGGCATCTGCAGGTCCATCAGCACGACGTCGTAGGCGACCTGCTGCGCCCGGGCCACGGCGGCGGCGCCATCCATGGCCACGTCCACCTGGCAACCGGCGCTCTGCAGCACCGTGCGCAGCACCAACTGGTTGGTCGCATTGTCCTCTACCAGCAGCACGCGCGGCTGGGGCGCATCCACATCCCGCTCAATCGGCGCCGGGCTGGGGGAGGGGGCGGCGCGGCCGCCCAGCAGCTGCGCCAGGGCGCCGCGCAGCTTGGCCGGCATCACCGGGCGCAACAGCACGGCGTCGATGGCGCTGGCATCCGCCGGCGCCTGCCGCGCCAGGGTGGCGCCATGCGCGCTGAGGATCAGTGCGGTGTCCGACAGGGCCGGCTCGGCGCGAATGGCCCGGGCCAGGGCGATGCCGTCCTCCGCCTCATTACCGATGCCGCCCAGCAGGGCAGCGGCGAAGGGCTGTCCGGCCGCGGCGGCGTGCCGCAGCGTTGCCAGCGCCGCCGCCGCATCCTCGGCCTCCGCCGGCTGGCCGCCAGCGGCCAGCACCTGCTGCGCCAGGGACCGGCGGGCGGCGGGCAGGGCTTCCACCAGCAGCACCCTCTGGTCCCGCAACTGCGGCGGCGCCGGGGCGGCAGCGGCCGGCAACTCCACCACGACGTCGAAGTAGAAGACGCTGCCGCCGCCCTCGCGCGGCTCGGCGCCGACGCCGCCGCCCATCTGCTCGGCCAGCCGGCGGCAGATCGCCAGCCCCAGCCCGGTGCCGCCATACCGGCGGCTGATTGAGGAATCCGCCTGGGTGAAGCGCTCGAACAGCAGCGGGATCTGCGCCGGCGTCACGCCGATGCCGGTATCGCTCACCGTGCAGGCCAGCCGGGCATGGCGGCGCCCCTCATGCGGCTGCGCTTCCAGCGGCAACAGGCTGGCGGAGATCTCGATCCAGCCGCTCTCGGTGAACTTCACCGCATTGCCGACCAGGTTGAACAGGATCTGCCGGAACCGCCCGGGGTCGCCCAGCACCCGCAGCGGCAACTCCGGGTCCAGGTCGCAGACCAGCTCCACCCCCGCCGCCAGGGCACGCGGGCCGAACAGCTCGGCGATGGTGGCCACTTCCTGCTCGACGCCGAAGGCCAGGTGCTCCGGCTCGATCATCCCCGCCTCCAGCTTGGAGAAGTCGAGGATGTCGTTCAGCACCATCAGCAGGTGCTCTGCACTGCGCTCGATGGTCTCGGCATAGTGCCGCTGCAGCGTGCCCAGCGGCGTATCCAGCAACAGCCCGGTCATGCCGATGACGCCGTTCATCGGCGTGCGGATCTCGTGGCTCATCGATGCCAGGAATTCCTCCTTGGCGCGGGTGGCGGCGCGGGCGCTGGCCTCGCTGGCGGCCAGCGCCTCGCCCTGGCGCTTCAGCGCGGACGCCTGGCGGAACAGTACCCAGAGCGAGGCCAGCGCCACCGCGCCGATGGCCAGCAGGCCGACCAGGATGGCGCGGCCCAGGTAGCGCGCGGGCGCCAGCTCCTGCTCCAGCGGCGCCGCGGCCTCCACCACGAAGCCATCCTGGGTGCTGACGGCGAAGGCGGCGATGACCGACTGGCCCTGCTCGTCCAGCCCGGTCCAGGACACGCTCTCCTGCCGCCCGGGCAGGGTGCGGAACGGCCAGGCGCTGCTGCGCCCCTGCCCGATGCCGAGCATCCCGGGGGTGGAGGACGCCAGCAGCACGCCGCTGGTGCTATAGATCCGCATGGTGAGGTCGAAGGCCGTGCTGTTGCGCTGGCTGATGCCGGTCAGGTAGCGCGGGTCCAGCAACGCGACCACGCTGCCCTGGAAGTCGCCATCCGGGCCGCGCAGCGGCTGCGCCAGCGGAATGGTCCAGTCGTTCGCCAGCGCCATGTCGGCGGCGATGCCGGCCCGGTTGCGCTGCCCGGGGAGCTGGCCCGGTTCCGGCCCGCCAAGCCGCAGCCCGGCCGAGCCCAGCCGCGCCGCCTGGAACCAGTCCCGGTCCGCCAGGCTGAGGCCGCGCAGGCTGGTCTCCGTAGCGGCGGTCACCAGCCCGCTGCTGTCCAGCAGCAGCACCGCGCGCAGCTGCGGCAGATCGCTGGTCCGCACCGCGATCTGCCGCATCAGCACCGCCCGGTCCTGGTCGAGCAATTTGGCCGCCGTGTCGTCCATCAGGAAGGCCACGGTGTGCCAGGCGCGGGAAAGCTGGTCCGCCACCGCGGTCACCACGCCGCCGGTCATCTGCCGCGCCTGCTCAATCGCATCCCGCTGCGCGCGGTCGATCAGCATGCTGTAGGAGACGGACAGGCACGTGCCGACGAGCACCACCGTGCCCGCGAACAACAGCCATGGCGGCGGCCGGCGCTGGGTCAGTGTGGAGAGCCCGAGAAAGCGCAGCAGGCGGTCCAATGGCGAATTTTGGGGCAGCATGGGCTTGAGCATCATGGCTGCCATTCGCCGCCTTTGCGAGATGTTCCGCTCCCGCATCGCATCACGTCCTCGCAGGCTTGTGTGGCCTGCGTGCCGACCTGGGCGAAAATCAACGCGATTGTGTTGGATCGCGCGACTTTTTGAGATTGCCGGGTTACAAAGAATTTGCGTGGCGTCGGACGGACCATGCGGACACGGGCAACTGGCCCGGTAGCGTTTCCGACGTCAGCCGTTAGGGAATGAAGCGGTCATGTCGCGTGTCCACACTGGCCTGGCCGAGATGCACGACCCACGATTACTGACCCTCGCCCTCCTCATCTGCATTGTTGGCGCTGGCATCTCGATCGTTGCGGTCCGGCGGCTGGCGCAGGCGGGCGGGCGTTCGCATGGCGGCTGGCTGATGATGTCCGGCCTCGCCGCCGGTGCCGCCGTCTGGTGCACGCATCTGACCGCGATGCTGGCTTTCACGCCGGACGTGCCGCTGGTCTTCAACCTGGGCTGGGCACTCGGCTCCCTGCTGCTGTCCGTCCTGGCCTTCGGCGCCGCCTTCGCCGTGGCCACCTGCGGCTGGCGACATGGCCCGGCCATGGGCGGTGCTGCGGTCGGGCTCGCCATCGGCATCACGCATTACGCCGGCATGGGCGCCTATGAGAACCTGCTGGAGTTCGAGCCGGCGCTGGTCGCGCTCTCGCTCGCCCTCGGCATGGGCTGTGGCGCGCTGGCACTGTCCAAGGCATTGCGCGACACTGGCTGGCACGCGGTACTGGCCGGCGCCGGCTGGTTCAGCCTCGCGGTCCTCGCCCTCCATATCACCGGCATGTACGCGATGACCGTCCTGCCACTGCCGCAGGAGCCCGCCACGTCCGTGGCGGCAGTCGAACTGGCCCTGGTGGTCATCGCCATCGGCCTGCTGGCGGTGCTGACCTCCGCCGCCACGCTGATGATCGAGCGGCGCGGCCATGTAGAGTCCGGGGACCGCCTGCGCCGGCTGGCCGATTCCGCGCTGGAAGGCCTCGCCATCACCGCCGGCGGCCGCATCGTCGAGGCGAATGACGCCTTCGTCGCCCTGGCCGGCCAGCGGCAGCGTGCTTCCGTGCTCGGCCATGTGCTGCCGGGCGAGTTGCTGAGCCTGCGGGACCCGATCCCTGGCCTCGACGGCATCATCCGGCGCGAAGGCTGGCTGCACCACCCGGATGGCTCCGCCCTGGAAGTGGAAGTCACGGTGCGGGACGACGTGCCGGAGCCCGGCATGCAGATCTACGCCCTCAGCGACCTGCGGGAGCGGCGGGAGCATGAGCGGCGCATCCTGCACCTGGCGATGCATGACCCGCTGACCGGCCTGCCCAACCGCGCCCGCTTCGCCCAGCGGCTGGAACAGGTGCTGCGCCAGTCCCTGCGGCAGGAACCGGCGCAGCCGCTGGCGCTGCTGCATCTCGGCCTGGACCGCTTCAAGGAGATCAACGACCTCTATGGCCATGATGGCGGCGATGCGCTGTTGCGCGGCATCGGCCGCCGCATCTCCATGGCACTGCCGCCGCACGGCTTCGCCGCCCGGCTGAGCGGCGACGAGTTCGGCGTGCTGCTGCCTTTCAAGCAGGAGCTGGATGTCTTCGACCTGATCGTGCAGCTGGAGCAATCCATCGCTGAGCCGCACTATATCGGCGGCGATGAGGTCTCCATCACTGCCTCCACCGGCGTCGCCCTGTTCCCCGCCGATTCCACCGAGGGGCAGGACCTGCGCTCCCAGGCGGATTTCGCCATGCGGCGCGCCAAGAAATCCCCTGGTCGCGGCATGCATTTCTATCAGGCGGAGATGGAGGAGGCGCAGCGCCAGCGCCTGCGCATGGCCAGCGAGATGCGCGTGGCACTGCAGGACGAGCAGTTCCGCCTGTTCTGCCAAATCCAGGTGGACCTGCGCACCAACCAGCCTTGCGGGCACGAGATGCTGCTGCGTTGGCAGCACCCGGAACGCGGGCTGGTGCCGCCGGGCGACTTCATCCCGATGGCCGAGGAGAACGGCCTGATCCTGCCGATCGGCGACTGGGTGCTGCGGGAAGCCTGCCGGCTGGCCGTGCTGCATCCCGAGCTCGGCAAGGTCGCGGTCAACCTCTCCCCCGTACAGTTCAGCCAGGCAGACCTGCCGCGCCAGGTGGCCGCCGCCCTGGCCGAGAGCGGCCTGCCATCCGAGCGGCTGGAGCTGGAGATCACCGAATCCACCCTGATCCGCGACCACGCTCGCACGCTGAAGATGTTGCAGGACATCAAGGCAACCGGCGTGAAGGTGGTGATGGACGATTTCGGCACCGGCTATTCGTCCCTCGCCACCCTGCGGTCCTTCCCGTTCGACAAGATCAAGCTGGACCGGAAGTTCCTGGCGGAAGCGGGCGAGTCCGCCGCCTCGGTCGCCATCCTGCGCGCCGTCATCGCCATAGGGCGCGGCCTCGGCATCCCGGTGCTGGCGGAAGGCGTGGAGACGGAGGTGCAACTGG
>Ga0308159_1003681_pt1 | contig 15028 bp, 15 predicted proteins | sample PhyCR1_FD_201040 | JGI IMG/M metagenome (GOLD analysis project Ga0308159, IMG submission 201040) | Phyllosphere microbial communities from UC Gill Tract Community Farm, Albany, California, United States - DLSLC.R1 | ecosystem: Host-associated > Plants > Phyllosphere > Unclassified | place: USA... | reverse complement strand
TGGGCGTGCTGCGCAGGTTCAGCGCACTGGCCGTCGACACCACATGCGCCTGCCGGCTGGTGCGCGAGCTGCGCACCCAGGCGCGGTCGTTCTCGAAGTCGCGCACGCGCAGCCACGAGCCCTTTCGACCCAGCACCTCGAGCGGATAGCCGCGGTCGACCGACCAGGTGGCGGCTGCGCGCGGGCTCGGCCCCGCGCGCAGCATGACCCCATCCCGGGCCGCGCTCACCATCTCCCTGGCCTGCACCACCGTGGCGGCGAGCAGGAGCATCAACATCGCGAGGAAGACAGCGGGCAGGCGGCGGGAAAACTGGGTCATGCGAACGAATCCTTCTCTTGAAAAACAAAAACGAAAAAAGGCCGGGCTCGCCCCTCGGCGCGCCGGTCCGCCCCGTCTGTTTCAAGGATGAGGGATTGGTTCCCCGATGTTGCAATCGCACGCGCCGACGGCGCTCAGCGTCCGTCCAGCGCCATGCACAGCGCGTGCAGGTTCGGCACGATGAGCTGCGGCCGCGCGCCTGCCTCCCAGGGACGCTCGTCGCGCACGAGCCAGGCGGCCTGCATGCCGGCATCGAGGGCGCCGGCCACGTCGAGCGCCGCGTCATCGCCCACGTGCAGCACGTCGCGCGGCAGCAGCCCGACCGAGGCCGCCGCGGCACGGAAGATCGGCGCATGCGGCTTGCCGCTGCCGAAGGCGCGGGCGCTGAAGCCGGCACGGAACCAGCGTGCCACGCCCGTGCGCTCGAGGTCGGCGTTGCCGTTCGAGATCGCGACCAGCGGGTAGCGCTCGCTGAGCCAGCGCAGCGCCGGCAGGGCATCGTCATACAGCGTCACGCGCTGACGCTCGGCAAAGAAAACCTCGAAGGCCGGATCGGCCAGGGCCTCGTCGTCGCCGGCCCGGCGCAGCGCCCCGCGGATCGATTCGCGCCGCAGCGCGCTCAGGTCGTGGGCCAGGTCGGAACGCTCCTTGGCGGTGGCTTCGCGCAGCTCGCGCAGCACCTTCGGGTCGGTCACGAGGTCGGCGGTGCGTGGGGCGTTGCGCTGCAGCCAGTCGTGCAGCACGCGCTCGGCGCGCTCGATGGTGGGCCACACGGGCCAGAGGGTGTCGTCCAGGTCCAGAGAGACGGCCTGGATGCGCTTCACGTCGAGTAGCGCGGCGCCCGGGGCGGCAGAGGTCATGCCGCAGAATATCGCATGCCCCGCTTCCGCCCCGAGCCGCTCGCGACCCAGAGCCCGCCCCTCGCCGCCTCGCGCACCGCCGTGCTGTGGTGCAACCTCGGCTCGCCCGCCGCGCCGACCGCCGCCGCCGTGCGGCCCTACCTGGCCGAGTTCCTCGGCGACCCGCGCGTCGTGGAGATCCCCCGCGCACTGTGGGCGCCCATCCTGCAGGGCATCATCCTTCGGGTGCGTCCTGCGAAGTCCGCGGCCAAGTACGCAAGCATCTGGACGCCCGACGGTTCGCCGCTCACCGCCGGCACGCTGAAGCAGGCGACGCTGCTGCAGGGCTGGCTGGGCGAGCGCGGCCACCGGGTGGCGGTGCGGCCTGCCATGCGCTACGGCCAGCCCGCACTGGCCGCCCAGCTCGAGGCACTGAAGGCCGGCGGCATCGACCGCGTGCTGGTGCTGCAGGCCTATCCGCAGTATTCGGCTACCACCACCGCCAGCGTGATCGACGCGGTGAACGACTGGACGCGCGGCGCGCGCCGCCTGCCGGAACTGCGCTTCGTCAACGACTACCACGACGATGCCGGCTACATCGACGCCCTGGCGCGCAGCGTCGAGTCGCACTGGAAGGCCCATGGCCGGCCCGACCGGCTGGTGATGAGCTTCCACGGCATTCCGGAGCGCAACATCCGGCTGGGCGACCCGTACCAGAAGCAATGCCTGCGCACCGGCGAGCTGCTGGCCGCGCGCCTGCAGTTGCCGGAATCGATGTGGCGGCTGACCTTCCAGTCGCGCTTTGGCCGTGCCAAGTGGCTCGAGCCCTACACCGAACCGACGCTGCGCGAGCTCGGCGCGGCCGGCGTGGGCCGCGTGGACGTGATGTGTCCCGGCTTCCCGGCCGACTGCCTGGAGACCCTGGAAGAGATCGCGATGGAAGGCCGCGAAGCCTTCCTGGAGAGCGGCGGCAAGGAATTCCACTACATCCCCGCGCTCAACGATGACGCGGCCTGGATCACCGCGCTGGCGGGCATCGCCGAGCGGAACCTCGCCGGCTGGCCGACGCGCGAGTCCTTGGCCTGACCCCGATTCCACAGCCCCGAGGAAGCCCCACGTGTCCACCGTCGCCGCCCAGGCCGTCACCGCCAAGCTCACGCACGCCGCCATCTTCCTGGTGTTCACGCTGAACCCCGGGGCCGAAGCCCGGCAGCCCGTGCGGCAGCTGTGCGGCGACATGCCGTCGCTGCTGCGCGGCATCGGCTTTCGGCATGCGAGCCGTCGGCTGTCGTGCGTGATGGGCTTCGGCTCCGAGGCCTGGGACCGCCTGTTCGGCGACCCTCGGCCTGCATCGCTGCATCCCTTCCGCGAGATCAAGGGCGTGCACCACGCGGTGTCGACGCCGGGCGACCTGCCGTTCCACATCCGCGCGACCGACATGGACCTGTGCTTCGAACTGGCGGCGCAGATCACCGAGCGCATCGGGGGCGTGGCCACGGTGGTCGACGAGACGCACGGCTTCAAGTACTTCGACGAGCGCGACCTGCTCGGCTTCGTCGACGGCACCGAGAACCCCTCGGGCCAGGCCGCCGCCGATGCCGCGCTGGTCGGCGACGAGGACCCCGCCTTCGCCGGCGGCAGCTACGTCATCGTGCAGAAGTACCTGCACGACATGAAGGCCTGGAACGCCGTGCCGATCGAGCAGCAGGAGGCCATCATCGGACGCAGGAAGCTCTCCGACATCGAATTGGCCGACAGCGCGAAGACCGCCTACGCCCACAACGTGCTCACGAACATCGTGGAGAACGGCGAGCAGTTGCAGATCGTGCGCGACAACATGCCCTTCGGCCAGGTGGGCAAGGGCGAGTACGGCACCTATTTCATCGGCTATGCGCGATCGCCCGCACGCACCGAGCGCATGCTCGAGAACATGTTCGTCGGGCTGCCGCCGGGCAACCACGACCGGCTGCTGGACTTCAGCCGTGCGGTGACCGGCACGCTCTTCTTCGTGCCCACGGCGACTTTCCTCGACGACGTGGACGCCGACGCGGCGCCGGCCCCCTAGAAGGCCCGCGCTGCGCGGCGGATCAGCCGTTGGCGAACAGGCCGGCGTACGCGCTGAGCGCCGGCACACCGCCCAGGTGTGCATACAGCACCCGCGAGCCGGCCGGGAACTCGCCCAGGCGCACCTTCTCGATCATGCCGTGCATGGACTTGCCCTCGTACACCGGGTCGGTCAGCATGCCCTCGGTGCGTGCGCACAGGCGGATCGCCTCCAGCGTGCCTTCGCTGGGCAGGCCGTACTCGGGGCCGCCGAAGCGGGTGTCGAGGACGACGTCCTGCTCGGTGATGTCGCGCCCGAGTTCCACCAAGCCGGCGGTGTGCTTCGCAATGCGCAGGATCTGCTCGAAAGTCTGCTGCGGCTTGGCCGAGGCGTCGATGCCGATCACCCGGTCGGCCCGCCCGTCGGCCGCGAAGCCCACCACCATGCCGGCCTGCGTGCTGCCGGTGACCGAGCAGACCACGATGTAGTCGAACTGGAAGCCCAGTTCCTTCTCCTGCTGGCGCACCTCCTCGGCGAAGCCGACGAAGCCGAGCCCGCCCTTCGGATGCTCGGAGCAGCCGGCGGGCACCGGAAAGGGCTTGCCGCCGGCGCGGCGCACGCCGTCCATGGCCTCTTCCCAGCTCTTGCGGATGCCGATGTCGAAGCCGGCGGCATCGAGCCGCACGTCGGCGCCCAGGATGCGGGAGAGCTCGATGTTGCCCACGTGCTCGTACACCGGGTCCTCGTAGTTGACCCAGTGCTCCTGCACCAGCACGCACTTCATGCCCAGGTGCGCGGCCACGGCGGCCACCTGGCGGGTCTGGTTCGACTGCACGCCGCCGATCGACACGAGCGTGTCGTAGCCGCCCTCGATCGCCTCGGGGATCAGGTATTCCAGCTTGCGCGTCTTGTTGCCGCCGAAGGCCAGGCCGCTGTTGCAGTCCTCGCGCTTGGCATAGAGCTCGACCTCGCCGCCCAGATGGGCGCTCAGGCGCCTGAGCGGGTGGATCGGCGTCGGCCCGAAGGTCAGCGAGTGGCGGGGGAATTTCTGCAGGTTCATGGCGGCGGGCTCCAGGTTCGTTGGCGCGAACGAATCGTAGGAAGGAAGCCACCTCACAGGGTTGCAAAATCGTGGCGATTCGAGAAATCATCATGGCCTCCGAACCCACCTCGACACCATTGATTTCATGAAAACCGCCAGGCACGCAATAAAATTTCCTGCGTCGAGCGAACTCGATCGCACCGACCGCGCCATCCTCCGCGCGCTGCAGCGCGATGCCTCGGTGTCGAACGTGGCGCTGGCTGCCAAGGTGAACCTCAGCGCCCCGGCCTGCCTGCGACGCGTGGAGCGCCTCAAGACCCTCGGCTTCATCCGCGGCACCGTCGCGCTGCTGTCGCCCAAGGCATTGGACTGCGGCATGCTGGTGATGATCGGCGTGGTGCTGGACCGCTCCACGCCCGAGTCCTTCGCCGAGTTCGAGAAGGCGGTGCAGAAGGTGTCGGGCTGCCTCGAATGCCACGTGGTGACGGGCGAGTTCGACTATTTCATGCTCGTGCGCACGCGCGACAACGAGAGCTACAACCGGCTGCACGCCGAGCAGTTGCTGTACCTGCCGGGCGTGCGGCAGGTGCGGACCTTCATGGTCCTGAAGGAAGTGCTGTCGACGACGCAGTTGCCGCTGTGACAGGTCCCTGGCGAGCCGCCCGCGCGCGGACGGCGATCACGCTGCGCTTTCAGCCCGCAGCCAGCAGGGTCTGAATCGCGGCGTCCATCTGCGCGTACTCGCCTTCGCCGAAGTGCCTGCGCCGCACGCGCCCGGCGCGGTCGACCAGGTAGAAGGCCGGCCAGTACTGGTTGCGCCAGGCCTGCCAGGTGGCGAAGCGGTTGTCCTGTGCCACCGGAAAGCGGATGCCCAGGCGGTCGCGGGCCGACTCCACGTTGGCGGTCACGCGTTCGAAGGCGAACTCCGGCGTGTGCACGCCCACCACGACGAAGCCGCGGTCGCGGTAGCGCTCGTACCACCGCACCACGTGCGGCATGGTGTTGAGGCAGTTGACGCAGGCGAAGGTCCAGAAATAGACCAGCGTCACCTTGCCGTTCAGCCCCTGCATCGTGAGCGGCTCGCTGCCCAGCCAGCGGTCGATGCCGGTGAATTCGACCGCCGGCCCGAGATCGGGCAAGGGCACGGCGGGCTCGGCCGCATGCGCACCGGCCAGCCACCCGAGAGTGGCCACGGTGGCGGCGCGGCGCGTGAAACGGGGGGTGGCGGAGTCGTTCATGGTCACAGTCCTTGCGAGAGGGAAGGAAGAAATCGCGAAAGCCAGCTGATGGCCAGCGTGTCGACCTGGAAAGCCATGGCCAGCGCCACGGCAATGACCAGCACGCCGGCCACGCGCTGCAGCGCCGGCAGGTGGGCGGCCACCGCGCGCACGCGCCGCACCGCCCACTGGCCGCCGTAGCCGATGACCAGCATCGGAACGCCGGCCCCGACGGCATAGCTCAACAGCAGGACCGCAGCCGATTCGCCGCTGGGCGCGGTGGCCAGCAGCGTGAGGATGGCGCCGAGCACCGGGCCGGCGCAGGGCGTCCACACCACCCCCAGCGAGGCGCCGAGCAGCAGCGCGCCGGCGGCGCCGTGGCCCGCCCCGCCCCAGCGCGCGGCCGCGCTGCCGAACACGCCGGCGAGTGCGCCGCCCTGGCGCGCCAGCACCCGCATCGGCGCGGGCCAGACCATCAGCACGCCAAACACCAGCAGTCCGGCGATGGCCGCCTGCCGCAGGCCCTCGGGCGTCAGCCCCAGCCACGAGGCGGAGGCGCCGAAGGCCAGCGTGAAGCCCGCGAATGCCGCCACGAAGCCGGCGACGATCCACAGCGGCCGGGTGCCCGAGCGCACACCACCGACCGAGCCGCCCAGCACCACCGGCAGCAGCGGCAGCACGCAGGGCGCGGCGATGGTGAGCAGGCCGGCGGCAAAGGCCAACGCGGCTTCGGTCGGCAGATGGACGGGGGACATGTCCGTCAATTCGGCGCCGGCCCCGCCCGGGTTTCACGCAGGCGAAAAAAAGGCGCCCCGCAGGGCGCTTGCATGGGCGCATGCGCAGCCGGTCAGCGACCCAGGTAGTCGCGCTTGCCCACCGGCACGCCCATATGGCGCAGCACGTCGTACGCCGTGGTCACATGGAAGAAGAAGTTGGGAATCGCGAACTGCAGCAGGTAGCGCTGCGCGTCGAACACCATCTCGCCGTCGCCGACCTTGAGGCGCACCTCGCGCGACTCCTGGCCGTCGATGGCGGCGCGGTCGACGCCGGCAAGGAAGTCCCGCGTCTTCGCCACGCGCGTGAGCAATTCGTCGTAGGTGGTCTCGGTGTCGGGAAAGCTCGGCGCCGTCATGCCGCCGAGGCGTGCCGCGGCGAGCTTCGACGCATCGCTCGCGCGCTGCACCTGGCCGGCCAGCGTGAGCATGTCGGGTGCCAGTCGCGCCTGCACCAGGGTGGCCGGGTCCAGGCCCTGCGCCTGCGCATGTGCGAGGCCCTTGCCCAGCACATGCGTGAGCTGGTCGAGGCCGCGGATGAAGACGGACACGGATGCGTCGTAGAGCGAGATGGCCATGGCGGGCGTTCTCCGGATGTTGTTGTGGGCGGCGGATTCTCGCCAAAAACACGTTGCCACGCTTCGACGGCCGCCGGCGCCCGGCGCGTGGGCGCTTCGGGCGCTTCCGGCACGCAACCTCAGGCCGCTGCCCGGATGAAGGCTTCCACCGCGTTCAGCTGATCGGGCACGTTCAGGGCCGGCGCATGGCCGCAGCCGGGCACCTCGACCACCCGCAGGCGACCGGCGGCACCGGGACCGCGCGCCTTCATGCGCTCCACCACCTCGAGCAGAACCAGATCGGACTCGGCGCCGCGCAGCAGCAGCACGGGCACATCGAGCGCGTCGTAGTGGTCCCAGATCAGGTAGTCGTTCTCGTGCGCGGTGAACTGCCGCACCATGGCCGGGTCGTAGTGCGGCGTCACGCGGCCGTCCGGCAGGCGGCGCGTGGACGTCTCGGTGAGACGGCGCCATTGCGCATCGCTGAGCCAACCGTAAGGCTTGTAGACGGTGCGGAAGAAGGCCTCCAGTTCCTGCACCGTGTCGAAGGCCGGCGGCGTGCCGGCGTAGGCCTTGATGCGCTCCAGCGCGGGTGCAGCCAGTTCGGGCGCGTTGTCGTTGAGCACCAGGCTGGCGATGCGGCCCTTCATGGCCGGTACGAACAGGCCCGAGGCGCACACGGTGCCGATGGCCGCGCCCATCGAAGTGCCGACCCAGTGCACGCGCGCCAGGCCCAGGTGCTCGCACAGCGCATCGGCCAGGCGGGCGTAGAACGCCAGCTTGTATTCGTCGTCGGGGCGCGGGCTCCACTGGCTCAGGCCGCGGCCGATGGTGTCGGGGCAGATCACGCGGTAGCCGGCCGCCACCAGGTGGCGCGCCAGCTCGTCCATGTCACGGCCCGTGCGCGCCAGGCCGTGCCAGGCGATCACGGCCGGTGCGTCGGCGGCGCCCCACTCCACCCAGTGGACCTCGCGGCCGCAAAGCGTCGCGTAGTGCGAAGAAGGCTGGCTCATCGTGCGCTCCTGGCCCTGAGTTTTCCGACGATGCCCGTCGGGAAGTAGTACACCGACAGCACGAAGAGCACGCCCAGCCACAGCAGCCAGCGATCGGGCGACAGCAGCGCCGCCAGCCAGGGCAGCCCGCTCACGGCCTCGTTGCCCAGGCGCAGCAGGTCCTGCAGGTAGCTCTGCGCCACCACGAAGAGCACCGCGCCGATGGCGGCGCCATAGATCGTGCCCATGCCGCCGATGACGACGATGAGCAGCACGTCGATCATGATCTCGAAGGACAGCGAGGTGTCCGGCCCGTTGTAGCGCAGCCAGATCGCGAGCATCGCGCCGGCCAGCGTGGCGAACAGCGCCGACAGCACCGCCGAGAGCGTCCGGTACACCACCACGCGGTAGCCGATCGCCTCGGCGCGGAACTCGTTCTCGCGGATGGCCTGCAGCACGCGCCCGAACGGCGAGTTGACGATGCGCAGCAGCATCAGCACCAGCACCACCGCGGCCACGAAGAGCAGGTAGTAGCACAGCAGCCGGCCGTCGAGGGACACGCCCAGGAAGGGCTCGTCGGAGAACTCGAAGCTCGGCGAGATCAGCTCGGGCAGCTTGAAGGTCAGGCCGTCCTCGCCGCCGGTGAACTCCGACAGCTGCGAGGCCAGCGTCTGGAAGGCCGAGGCCACGGCCAGCGTGATCATGGCGAAGAAGATCGCCCGCACCCGCAGCGAGAACAGGCCGATGGCCAGCGCCAGCACCAGCGACACCGCCAGCGAGCACACCAGTCCCACCGCGATCGCGCCCCAGCTCGGTCCGAGGCGCGTGGCCGCGATCGCGATGCCGTAGGCGCCGATGCCGAAGAACATCGTGTGCGCGAAGCTCACGATGCCGGTGTAGCCCAGCAGCAGGTCGAAGCTTGCCACGAGCACGATGAACACCAGGATCTTCGCCGCCACGTTCAGCGCCTTCACCCCCGGAAAGATGAAGGGTGCGAAGGCCAGCCCCAGCAGCACCGCCACAAGCAGCACCGCCAGCACCTTGTTGCGCGGCAGGTCGTTGGAAAGAAGACGGGTCAGCATGATTCTTGGATGCGGGTACCGAACGCAGAGGGCGCAAAGATTTCGCAGAGGGCGCAGAAGGATTCAAAAGATTTTTGGAGTCTTTTCTGCGCCCTTTGCAAATCCTTTGCGCCCTCTGCGTTCGGCTGTCCGACTCCGGACCTCATCGCGACCCCGCCACCGGGTACACCCCCTGCGGGCGCCACAGCAGGATGGCGACCATGAGGGCGATGTTGGAGAACAGCGCCACCTTGGGCGCGATGAAGCCGGTGTAGTTGGCCATCAGGCCGACCAGCAGCGCACCGATGAGTGCGCCCGTGGTCGAGCCCAGGCCGCCGATGATGATGACGATGAAGATCAGCACGTTGACCTGCGCGCCCATCTGCGGGATGACGTTCTGCTGGTACAGGCCCCACATCACGCCGCCCAGGCCCGCCAGCGCGCTGCCGGCGACGAAGATGCCGATGAAGAGCACGCGGATGCGGTAGCCCAGCGACTCGACCATCTCGCGGTCCTGCACGCCGGCGCGGATCAGGAGCCCGATCTTGGTACGCGCGAGCGTCCACGCCAGCAGCGCGAAGACCACGGCCCCGACGATCACCGCCAGCACGCGGTACTTCTCGATCGCCGCGTCGCCCAGCAGCCAGGAACCGCGCAGGCCCTCGGGCAGCGGCAGCGGGATCTGCGCCGGGCCCCAGATCACCTTGATGATTTCCTCGCCGATGATCATCCCGCCCATGGTGATGAGGATCTGCTTGAGGTGCTGGCCGTACACGGGGCGCACGATGAAGCGCTCGAAGGCCAGGCCCACCGCACCGGCCACGAGCATGGCAACGAGCATCGCGGGCAGCACGGCCACGAGGTTGGTGAGGATGGACTGCGACTGCGTCCAGTCCCCCATCGCTGCGAGCACGCTGGTGGCGACGAAGGCACCCAGCGCGATGAACACGCCATGCCCGAAGTTCAGCACGTCCATCAGCCCGAACACCAGGGTGAGGCCCGAAGCGATGATGAACACGATCATGCCCATTGCCAGCCCCGCCACGGTGAGCGTGAGCCAGGTGGAGGTGGAGCCCACCAGCGGCAATGCCAGCAGCGCGAGCACGGGCACCAGCAGCAGCGGCTTCCAGTCGAAATCGAGGGTCTTCATTCGGCACGTTCTCGCGGTTGGTCTGCCATGGCGATCCACGCGCCGCTCACAGCGCCAGCCCCAGCAGCGACTGCTGCAGTTGCGGGTCGGCCGAGAACGCGGCCATGGTGCCGGCGTGCACCACGCGGCCGTTGTCCATCACCGCCACGTGGTCGCCCAGGCGCTGTGCGAAGTGGATGTTCTGCTCGACCAGCAGGATCGTGACGCCGCTGGCCTTGAGCTCGGCGAAGGCGTCGATCATGTTGTTGATGATGGCGGGCGCCAGACCCTTGCTGGGCTCGTCGACGATCAGGAGCTGACGCGGCTCGACGATGGCGCGCGAGACGGCCAGCATCTGCTTCTGCCCGCCCGAGAGCTTGCCGGCCGGGTGGTTCCAGAACTTCTCCACCGCGGGGAAGAGCTTGAAGATCCATTTCAGGCGCGTGTCGTCCATGTCCTGCGCGCGGCGCGCGGCGCGGGCCGCGAGGAGCATGTTCTCCTTCACGGTGAGGTCCGCGAAGATGCCCATGGTCTCGGGCACGTAGGCGATGCCGAGGTCGGCGATCTGCGGGGTCGTGAGCTTCGTGATGTCCTGGCCCGCGAAGTGCACGCGCCCCTGCGAGGCATGCCACAGGCCCATGACGGTGCGCAGCGTGGTCGTCTTGCCGGCGCCGTTGCGGCCCAGCAGCATGGTGAGTCGACCCTTCGGCACGGCGAGGTCCACGCCGTGGAGGATGTGGTACGCGCCGATGTGCGTGTGCACGCCTCCGAGCGTCAGAAGCGCGTCGCTCATGCCGCCTCCTTCGCCACGCCCAGGTAGGCTTCTTGAACGACGGGCGAGGCGATGACTTCGGCCGGCTCCCCATCGGCCACCAGCGTGCCGTTGTGCAGCACGATGATGCGGTCGGCCAGCTCGCGCACCACGTCCATCTTGTGCTCCACCAGCAGGATGGTCTTGCTGCGGTCCTTCTTGAGTCGGCGAATGAGGTCGAGGATGACGGGCGCTTCGGCCGCGTTCATGCCCGCCGTCGGCTCGTCGAACATGAAGACCTGCGGCTCCAGCGCCATCAGCAGCGCGACCTCGAGCTTGCGCTGGTCGCCATGCGGCAGGCTGGCCACCACGTCGTGCTCGCGCGCCTTGAGGTTGGTGTCGGCCAGCAGCGCATCGGCACGCGAGGTGAGCGCCTTGTGGTCGCTCCAGATGCTCCAGAGGTTCAGGCCGCGGCGGTGCGGGCCCTCGTGCGCGGCCTGCACCGCCAGGCGCACGTTCTCCAGCACCGTGAGGTTGGGGAACAGGTTGGTGAGCTGGAAGGCGCGGCCCAGTCCGGCGCGCGTGCGGGCCGACGCCGGCAGGCCCGTCAGGTCGCGGCCGTCGAGCCGCACCGAACCCGACGTGGCCTTGAGCTGCCCCGAGATGAGGTTGAAGTACGTCGTCTTGCCCGCGCCGTTCGGGCCCACGATGGCCGTGAGCGTGCCGGGCGCGAAGGTGCAGCTCACGGCATTCACCGCGACGTGCCCGCCGAAGCGGATGGTGAGGTCTTGGGTCTGGAGCATCTGCATGAATGCGGGAGCGGGAACCGAACGCAGAGGGCGCGAAGGGTTCGCAGAGGGCGCAGAAGATTCAGATGATTTCTTTCGAGATCTTTTCTGCCACCTCTGCGAAATCTCTGCGTCCTCTGCGTTCGGCTGTCCGAATTGCGATCAGCGCTTGTTGCGGATCGGCACGTCCATCTCGGACGCCTTGATCTCGTGCACCAGCTCCGGCACGCCCCAGGCGAAGGCCGGGTCGACCTTGATCTTGAAGTGGTACATGCTCTGCATGGCCTGGTGGTCTTCCTTGCGGAAGGTCATGGTGCCCTTGGGCGTGTCGAAGCTCATGCCTTCCATCGCCCCGATGAGCTTGTTGGTGCCGGTGTCGCCGCCGGTCTTCTTGAGCGCGGTCACCACGGCCATCGCGGCCGAGAAGCCACCCGCGGTGAAGAAGTCCGGCGGAGTCTTGTACTGCTTGTAGTGCATCGACACCAGGGCGTCGTTGACCGGGTTCTTCGGGATGCCGAAGTAGTAGTAGGTCGCGCCCTCCATGCCCGGGAACTGCTTGTAGCTCGCCATCGCGGGCAGGATGTTGCCGCCGGTGGCGATCTCGATGCCGTAGCGCTTGAGGTCGAGGTCGGCGATCTTGAAGGGGTTGCCGGCGCCGGCCCACACGATCCAGATCACCTTGCGGCCGGGCTGGTCCTTGAGCTTGTCGATCAGGCGCTGCGCACCGGCCGTGAAGTCGGTGGTGTTCTGCGGCAGGTATTCCTCGTGGACGATCTTGGCCTTCTTGACCGCATCCTTGAAGGCCTTCACGCCGTCGCGGCCGAACGCATAGTCCTGGGCGAGCGTGGCGATGGTGGTGCCGGGCTTGTCGAGCGCGACAGCGTTGCTGATCGCGTCCTGGCTGGAGTTGCGGCCGGTGCGGAAGATGTACTTGTTCCACTTGTCGCCGGTGATCGAATCGGCCACGGCGGGCTCGACGACGAGGACCTTCTTGTATTCCTCGGCCACCGGAAGCATGGCCAGTGCCACGCCCGACGAAGTGGGGCCGACGGCCAGCGCGGCCTTGTCGTCGGAGTACGCGGCGGCCAGCAGCGACTTGCCCAGGTCGGGCTTGCCCTGGTCGTCCTTCTCGATGACGACGATCTTCTTGCCGTTGACGGTCATGGTGCCGCCGGTGGCGTACTCCAGGCCCATCAGCAGGCCGGCCTGGGTCTGCTTGCCGTAGGCTTCCAGCGGGCCGGTCTTGCTGTAGACGTGGGCGATGCGGATTTCGTTGGACTGGGCCCAGGCCGGCACGCCGGCAGCGGTGGCGGCCAAGGCGGCCAGGGCAACGAGTTGGCGACGGTGCATGAATGTCTCCTAGGATGAATGCCTGAACTTTGCACAGTTCGTGCCAGCCATCCAACGAGGGGTTACACCGGCGTGGGCGGCCTGTTTGCGAGTGAAATGACCAGGATTTGGTCGATCTAGGTGTGCTGACATGTCTGAACTTCAGACATATGTCCATTTATCGATCAGGGAAAACACCAGCCGTAGCGGCAGGCAGGCACGCCGACGTCAGGGGCCACTCAGCGCAGGGCGGCCATGCTCCGGCGATGACCGAACGCACCTCTCAACGTCGCCCGGCGGGCGACCGCCCGCCCGGCCGCCCCTCTGCCGCCTGGCGCCGCCTCACAGGCTGGCTGCTGGTGCTGGCCGGTACGGGCATGGTGCTGTCGGGCCTGAGCGCCGTCCTGCATCACTGACCGACCGGGCCCGCGCCCGGGCGCTTCAGCCCTCGCCCATGCGGTCGTACAGCGTGGCGCGCGAGATGCCCAGGCGCCGCGCCGCCGCGAGCTTGTTGCCGCCCGTGACGGCGAGCGTGGCCGCGATGGCACGACGTTCCAGTTCCGCCACCTGCTCGGCCAGCGGCCGCAGCAGGGCTTCGGCGTCGTCGCCCCCGCCCGCCGCGGGCGCCGCCGCCAAGGGCTCGGGCGCGGCGATGCTCTCGACGCCGGTCTCGGCCAGCACGCGTGCGACTTCGGCGGCATCGACGCGCTGGGAGTCGCTGCGCATCGCCAGTTGCTCCAGCACGTTGCGCAGTTCGCGCGTGTTGCCCCGCCAGTGCTGGCCGGCCAGCAGGGCCAGCGCATCGGGCAGCAGTTCGGGCGGCGCCTCGCCGGTGCGCTGCGCGATGTCCTCGCCCAGCGCCTCCACCAGTGCCGGAATGTCCGAGCGGCGTTCGCGCAGCGGCGGCACGCGCAGCGGCAGCACGTTGAGGCGGTAGAACAGGTCTTCGCGGAACTTGCCCTCGCGCACCAGCGCCGGCAGGTCGCGCGAGGTGGCGGCGATCACGCGGGCGTCGAAGGGCACCAGCTTGTTCGAGCCCAGCGGCTCGATCTCGCCCTCCTGCAGCGCGCGCAGCAGCTTGGCCTGCAGCGACAGCGGCATGTCGCCGATCTCGTCGAGGAAGAGCGTGCCTCCGTCGGCGAACTTGAACTTGCCCTCGCGCCCGCGCCGGTCGGCCCCGGTGAAGGCACCGGGCGCGAAGCCGAAGAACTCGGCCTCCAGCAGCGTGTCGGGCACGGCCGCGATGTTCACCGTCACGAAGGGGCCGGCCGCGCGGGCCGACGCGCCGTGGATGGCGTGGGCCAGCAACTCCTTGCCGGTGCCCGTCTCGCCCAGCAGCAGCACCGGGCTGGTCGACTGCGCGGCGCGACGCGCGTGGCGCTTGACCTCCACGGCCGCCGGGCTGCTGCCGATGAAGCTCGCGAAGCTGTACTTGGCCTGGCGCGGCAGTTCGCCGGTGCGTGCCGCGCGGCCGCGCTGGCTGGCCAGTTCGCGTCGCGCCTCGTCGAGGTCGCGCTGCAGCAGTGCGAACTTGCTCACCAGCGGCTGCAGCGTGGTCTGCGGGTGGTCGAAGAGCACGATGCCGATCGCACCAATGACCTCGCCGATGACGCCGCCCTGCCCGTCCGGCCGCTCCTCGCGCAGCGGCAGCCGGCTCACGACGAAGGTGCCGGCCTTGTTGGTCAGCAGGTCCACCAGCACCGGCTCGCCGGTCTCCAGCACGCGGCGCATCTGCGTGTTGGGGATCACGTCCTCCACCATGTGGCCCTGGAACTGGTCGAGGTCGCTGAAGCCCAGCGCCGGCAGGAAGCGCCTGTAGCCCTCGTTCACCCACACGATGCGCCCGCTGCGGTCGATGAGGAACATGCCCTGGCTCATGCTCGAGAAGAGCTGGAACATGGAGCGCGCGGCCAGCGCGAGGATGCCTTCGGCGTCCAGGGGCAGCGCAGTCGATGGGGAGGCGGCGGGCATGGGGCGGGATCGTAGCGCCTGCGCCCCGGCCGCCGAGGCCTGCGCACGGGCCGCTCGGACGGCTCTGAATCCAGCAACGCCGCACGGCCGTATGGACTGGCAGCTGCAGCGCATCCTCGCTGCGGCGCATCCAATCCGAAGGAACCTCCATGCAGATCAAGTTCAATCGCATCGCTGCCGCCACCCTGGCCGTTGCGCTCACCGCGGGTGCATTCA
>Ga0308159_1003679_pt1 | contig 15031 bp, 14 predicted proteins | sample PhyCR1_FD_201040 | JGI IMG/M metagenome (GOLD analysis project Ga0308159, IMG submission 201040) | Phyllosphere microbial communities from UC Gill Tract Community Farm, Albany, California, United States - DLSLC.R1 | ecosystem: Host-associated > Plants > Phyllosphere > Unclassified | place: USA... | reverse complement strand
ACCGCCGGGTCTTCGGAGTACTGCATGCCAGCGAACAGCGGGCTCGCCTGCAGGGCTTCGTAGCGCTTTTTCAGAAACTTGATGTTGTCATCACCCCACACGAAGCTCATGTGCGGTGTGGTGTTGATGAACGAGCGAGGGTTCTTCAGCACGCCTTGCTGAACCTGCCAAGCCCAGAACTGACGGGAAACCTGGAACGCTTCGTTGATCTCGACGGCTTTCGGGATCGTTACGTTGCCCTTGTCGTCTTCCGGGGTGTAATTCAGCTCGGCGAGCGCCGAGTGACCGGTACCGGCGTTGTTCCAGCCGTTGGAGCTTTCCTGGGCGACGCCATCGAGACGCTCGACCATTTCCATCGACCAGGTCGGTTCCAGCTCATTGATCCACACACCCAGTGTGGTGCTCATGATGCCGCCGCCGATCAGCAGGACGTCAACTTTCTTGGCTTCGGCAGCATTGGCAGACGACATCCCCATCGCCAAAGCCAGACCGAGCAAGGCTGTGTTCACTTTCTTAAACATCTGTTGCACCTATGATAAAACGCCTTCCGCCCGTCGTTGTTATCAGTCTGCGTTGCGCTGTGTTGACGCTCAGGCTGGCGTCGCGCAATCGGCACACTTCAATATTGACGGGTGGGCACACAAGGCCGACCTGTAGCATCGACCTCAGTTAATGTCCCTTCTGAACTGACTTCTTATCGTTATTGGCTTCAGCTGCTTGAGCGACAGGGATCCCGTCGGCCCGCTGAAAAAGCAGGCCAACCGAATTAGGTCAAAGCAAATTGGCGCGGAGAATATCACGTCAGGGCGAACCCGCGCGTCTGTTCCCGACTTGAAAGTCTTTTTCCACTCAGGGACTTATCGGCCATCAAGCTCCAAACATGACACCGCTTAGGCATTGGCCAAGAAAATTTTTGCGCGATGCGCATCGCATCTCAGCGAATTTGCCAACGGCTCGTTGCTCACGTCGAAAATAACCTGCTACGTTGTACGATGACTGACGAACAACGCGCCAGTTATTCCAATCCAATAACAACAAGGAAACAACATGATCAAATCTCGCCTCATTATCGGCTTGGTTTGCGCCTTCAGCGCTTGCGCCATGGCTGCCCCTGCCCCAGCGGAAAAAGAAGTGGCCCAAGCGGTCGATCACCTGACCCAGGCAATGCTGCACAAAGACATCGCCGAACTGAACGCTCTCACCGCACCGAACCTGACCTACGGCCACTCCAGCGGCAAGATCCAGGACAAGCAGGAATTCATCGCCGATATCGAAACCGGCCGCAGCGCGTTCAAGACCCTGGAAATGCAGAAGCAGACGATCACAATGTCCGGCGATACCGCGCTGGTGCGTCACCACTTTTCTGCGCAGGCATTAAAGGGAACCGAGGTGATTCCGACCGAGATCGAGAATTTTCAGATCTGGCAGAAACAGGGCGGGAAATGGTTGTTGGTCGGGCGGCAGGCGTTCAGGTTTTGATCAAGGGCACATTGGCCTGATCCACAGTTGCCCGAGCCCGCCTCTGCGCGAGCAAGCCCGCGCCCACCAAGAACCCGACATTGTCGAACCTTGTGGGAGCGAGCCTGCTCGCGAAAGCGCCAGACCAGGCATCACAAAACCCTCACATGAATCTCACAACCGAAACCGATCCACCGACCGCGCCAACTGTCCCGCCAGATCCGACAACTCATCCGTGGTCGTCGCCGTCTGCCCGATCACGCGGCTATTGCCCTCGCTCATCCCGGCAATCATCTCCACCTGATGGGCGATTTCGTTACTGGCCATACTCTGTTCGCCAATCGTGCGGGTGATGTCATTGACCAGTTGTGTGGTGTTCAGCGTGGCGTCGAGGATTTCGCGAATCGCCCGCTCGACTTCCGCCGTCACCGCCATGCCCTTGTCGACCTGCGCCACGCCCGCCTCCATGCTGGTTACTGCTTCGCGCGTGCTGCTCTGAATCCGCGCGACCATCGCAGCAATTTCCTGAGTCGAGGCGCTGGTGCGTGCCGCCAGACTGCGCACCTCATCGGCGACCACTGCAAAACCCCGGCCCTGCTCACCTGCCCGCGCCGCTTCGATCGCGGCGTTCAGTGCCAGCAGGTTGGTCTGGTCGGCGATGCTCTTGATCACTTGAATGATGTTGAAGATCGCCTCGGATTCCTGGTCCAGCGTGCGGATCACCTGCGCCGACTGCTGCGCCGAGCGGGCGATGTCGTCCATGTCGCTGACCACTTGATGAATCACCCCGCCACCCTCCTTGGCCAGGGTTTCAGCTTGATTGGCCATGCTCAGGGCGCGCTCGGCGTGGCGGGTGATTTCTTCGATGCTGGCGGTCATCTGACTGGCGGCGGCGGCCATGGTCCCGGCGGCGACGCTCTGCTGCTGGCTACTGTCGGCGACCTGATGGCAGCCGTGGCTCAGTTGCTCGCTCATGCCGCTGACGCCGTGGGCGTTGCGCCGGACCACGTCGATCATATTGCGCAGGTCGCGCTGCATGGTCGCCAATGTCCGAATCAAAACACTGGCTTCGTCCTTGCCGACGGGCTCGACAATCGGTTCGCTGAGATTGCCATGGGCAATGCTTTCAGCGATGCGGCTGGCGGATTTGAGCGGCCCCATGATACTCAGGATCACCCAGCGCCCCTGAATCAGCAGCAGCAACAGACTGACGACCAGCACCACTGCCAGCGCAAGATTGGCGTGGCGGATGGCCGCTTCGGTGCCTTCGCTGGTGTGCAGGGTGTAGTTTTCGATCAGTTCGCTGAGCGCGCCCATCTGCTCTTCGAGCTGACTAAAGGCGCTATTGAAAGTACCAAGCTGCTGCTGGGCAGCGTCGGGGTTGTCCAGCGCCATGCCGACGATCTGCTCGGCGGATTTGATATAGGTGTCGAGGCTCGGCTTGATCTGCTCCAGCGCCGTGCGCAATGCCGGGTTGATCGGCAGCTTCAGGTTGTCATCCAGCACTATACGAAAATGCCCGGCGTGCTCGGTGAGCGAATCGCGCACTTCTGTGGCGGTGGCGGTGCTTTTGCCCAGGCCGACCAGCATCGCCGAATAGACATCGGCGCGCAGGGCGTCGTGCATCATGTCGGCCTCCATGTGATTGCGCAGCGCGCTCATGCTCACCGTGTTATCGCCGACCGCCGTGGCCATCCGCAGGTTGCCGACGTAACTGACCAGACTCACGATCAGCGCCGTCAGCAGGCTGGTCGCAATCAGCAACACCAAACGCAGTTTGATCGACACCGTGGAATCTCCCGTGGGCACGCTGAATTGCGCTTGTCGGAATTCAGTTAAGCCTATTTGCATGGCACTGCCGACAAAGAGCGTATCGGCTGATGTCAGCGGCGACTTGAATCGGGCAAAACTTTTCAACCGCGCGCCCGGTCACACGTTACAGCGCCTGGATAACGCCCTCATCGCCGGTAAACCCTGGCAGGCTATCAATCCAGCGTTTCGAACATTCATGCAGCTCAAGGAAACGCTTATGAAACGTGCACTGTGGTTTGGTCTGCTCGGCACCCTGGCGATTGGCACCGCACAGGCAGCAACGGAGGAAGTCACGATCAATCTGGTCAGCGCCGACGGCGCGCCGCAGGCGATCGGCTCGGTGACTATCAGCGAGACGCCGTACGGTCTGCTATTCACCCCGGACCTGAAGTCATTGCCGGCCGGCATTCATGGTTTCCATGTTCATGAAAACGGCAGTTGCGAAGCCGGCATGAAGGATGGCGTCAAAGGCGCGGCACTGGCCGCTGGCGGACACTTCGATCCGGCGAAAACCGGCAAGCACCTTGGCCCTTACGCCGATGGGCATCTGGGCGATCTGCCGGCGGTGTACGTCACGGCTGACGGTGTCGCTAACTACCCGGTGCTGGCGCCGCGCCTGAAGAAGCTTTCCGAGATCAAGGGCCACGCCCTGATGATTCACGCCGGCGGCGATAACCATTCCGACATGCCCAAGCCACTGGGCGGTGGCGGTGATCGCATGGCCTGCGGGGTGATCTGACCCATCAGCGCGGCGTGCGACGCCAGCGCGTCAACACCAGCAAGGACAGCCCGGCGCCAAACAGCGCCAGGGCCATGTCCTTCTGTGAATCCCATGGATCATTCTGCGCACCGACGAAAGCCTGGCCGGTGTCGTCACCCAGATAAGCGCCGCCAATCCACTCGATCAACTCGTACACCGCCGACGTCGCCAGCACCACATTCAACGTCATCAGCGCCAGCCACGCGCCACGCAATGGCGTCAGGCGCAGCAGCAATTCACGCATCGGCCAGACCAGCAGCAACCCATAGCTCAGGTGCACCAGCCGGTCATAGTGATTACGTTCCAGACCGAAGACTTGGTTGACGCTGACGCCGGTCAGCAGCGTGCTCCACTGGTCGTATGGCACGCGGGAATACGTGTAATGGGCGCCGACTTCATGAACGCACAGGAAGGCGAAAATCATCCCCAGCGACAGTGTCGACAGACGAAAACGCCGATGCGCCAACAGCAGCGCCAACACCAGCGCCAGTGCCAGAACATTCTCCAGCAACCAGTCGACGCGGCTGCGCGGGGCGATGCCGAGGGCAAAGGCCAACAGGACAAATCCGCCGAGCAACGCGGCTTCGATTCGCGGATCTGCGGGGCGGGCAACAGTGGGGCTGACTCTGACGAGCATGGTTCGCTTCTCGGCAATACAGGCATGCGGTAGACCTGGGCCGTTTTACCCGGTTCCTTACCGCTGCGTTTTCGCCGCTACGGAACTCCGGTGCGCCGTTTACCTCTGAGGTTATGTAGTCCCTTCTCTTTTTGCTTCGCGCTTGTGGAGGAACACGTCATGCGCAAGTTAGTCCTGATTTCGTCTCTTATGCTTTGCCTGCCGGTTGGTTCGGCGCTGGCCCGCGTCGATGCGGGTGATGTCGCCACTTCGGCGGGTGTCTCCGCGTCGCTGTACTCGACCTTCAAGGATGACAAAATGGTCATTCCGGCCCGTGACGACGTGTCGGCGTTTGTCGCCAGCGGCGGCGCCATTCGTGGGGTTTATCTTGAGTCGGTACTGCAACAGGTGCGTCAGGCCAACCCAGGTCTGAATGCCAGCGATGAAGACCTGGCCAACGCCATTCTGGTGCAATACGAAGGCGTGCATCAGTAGTCACGCGGGAAGCAGCGGCCGATGGACGGCCGCTGAGTGCGCATAGGCAAATATCTTCGCCGGCCTCTATGATGGAGGCCATGACGACGAACGTGCCCTTGCGCTCACCCTGCCCACCCGGCGCCTGCATCTGCGGGCGCGATCCGTTGCTGGAAACGCCCGGCGCCGATCTGCGCATCCTGCGTCTGACTCGCGCCGAGGAGAAAATGCTCTTGGCGCGCCTGGAACAGCTCAAAGACCTCGACGACCTCAAACGCCTGCAGCAACGCATGTATGAACAGCTGGGCATTCGCGTCAACGTTGCCCCGGGCTTGAATGAAGTGCGCACCATGCGCGGCATTGCCATTCAGATCGACGAACTGCCGGGCTTGTGTCGCAAGACACGAGCGGCGATCCCGGCGGCGATCCGCAAAGGACTGGAAAACCATCCGCAAATCGCCTTCGAACTGCTCAACGCCCACGACTTGCTGCGCGACACCTGATCACTTTTTCATGCCGACCCGTTTGCGCATCTCGGCAGTGATCGTCTGACGGGTTTTCTTCATGTCTGCCCAAGGCTCGTCGCCGACTTCGGTCAAACGTTCATGAACGTTGTAAATGTTCCAGTGATTACCGCCCTTGATTTCAGCGACCTCTTCGCGGTACAGCGGCACGGAGACCGGCATGCCTTCACGAGCGCGTGCGGCGTAGGCGCAGATGGTGGTGGCGCCGAGGCCATTGCGCAGGTAATCGATGAAGATGCGGCCAACGCGGTTTTTCGGGCCGGACACCGCGGAAATACGATCCGGCAGCAACTTGGCCATATGGCTGACGATGGCGTGGCTGAAGTCCTTCACCTCGTCCCAGCCGTGCTTGCGCGTCAACGGCACCACCAGGTGAATACCCTTGCCGCCGCTGGTTTTCAAAAAGGCTTTGAGGCCCAGTTCATCGAGCACGGTGAGAGTCAGTGCGGTGGCTTCCACCATGCTTTTCCACGGCAACGCCGGATCCGGGTCAAGGTCGAGGACAAAGCGATCAGGCTTGTCCAGATCCACCTTCGTGGCGTTCCAGGTGTGCAGCTCGACGGTGCTCATCTGCACTGCGCCGACCAGCGCTTCGGGATTGTTGATCATCATCACCGGCTGGCCGGTCACGTCCTTGTCCAGTGCAGTGATCCCGGGGATGGCCAGGCGATCGGCGTTCTTCTGGAAGAACAGTTCGCCGGCAATGCCGTCCGGTGCACGCACCAGCGCCACGGGGCGATCCTTGAGTTGCGGCAGAATGTATTCGGCGACGCTGGCGTAATACTGCGCCAGTTGCATTTTGGTTGTGCCGCTGACTGCGTCGATCACCCGATCCGGGTGAGTGATGCGCACCTTGCCGCCGGCCAGCCCTGATTGCGAGGGTGCGGTTTCGGCTTTGCTGGCAGCGGTTTTCTTCGCCGGTTGCTTGCCAGCGGTTTTGGTTTTTTCGGTCTTCTCGGTTTTTTCGGACTTGGCAGCTTTCACAGGCTTCGCTCGCTCCTCTGTAATGTCCCTGGCCGGTTTGTCATCGCGCAGACCATGGAAGACGGCGTGGCGCACCGAGCCGTCCTTGGTCATTTCTGCGAATGCCACTTCCGCCAGCAGTTTGGGCTTGAGCCAGTGCACGCCTTTGGCCTCGAAACCACTGGGCGGATTGACCACCGCCGCGTTTTTGGTCTGTAACGGTTTGAGCTGGGCAAGGATGCTTTTCAACGTGGTTTCGTTGAACCCGGTGCCAACCTTGCCGGCGTAGCGCAACTCGCCGCTGTCACGGTCGTGCAGGCCAAGCAGCAAAGCGCCGAAGGCACTGCGCGCGCCTTTCGGATCGGTATAGCCGACGATGACGAATTCCTGGCGATGTTTGCACTTGAGCTTGATCCAGTCGCCGCTGCGCCGCGACACATAGGGCGAGCCAAGGCGCTTGCCGATCAGGCCTTCCATCTGCATCTGGCAAGCACTGTTGAGCAGCGCGTCCGGTGTTTCTTCGAAGGCTTCGGAGAAGCGCAGCGGTGAAGAGTCTTTCTGTGCGCCAAGGATGGTGCTCAGCGCCGCGCGTCGCTCTTCCACCGGCACGTCGCGCAAGTCGACGCCGTTCAGATATGGAACGTCGAACAGGTAATAAACGATGTTGCCGCTGCGCCCGGCGTCGAAGGCATTTTGCAGGGCCTGAAAATCCGGAACGCCCTGCTCGTTGGCCACCACCATCTCGCCGTCCAGCCACGCAGACTCAAGGCCCAGCGCCGCCAGCGCCTTGGCCTGCTGCGGCAGTTTATGCGTCCAGTCGTGGCCGTTGCGGGTGAACAGCTGAACTTCATCGTGATCGATCCGCGCCATGATCCGATAGCCGTCGAACTTGATCTCGTAACTCCACTGCCCTTCGGGTGCGCTGTCGACCAGCGTCGCCAGTTCCGGTTTTATCAGCGCCGGCAGCTTGGCCTTGCGCGCGCCGGTGAGCTGCCCGGATGCTTGCTTGCGCGCCTTGGCGGGGGTCTTTTTTACCGGTTTGGCCTTATCGACGGCAGGCGTAGATTTACCGACGATCGTGCGCTCGCTGAGCACGCTGTCGGGCTCGGCCACCAGCACGTCGAAGTCATCCTGCGGGCGCGCGGCGTTGTCCTGGTGCTTGATCAGAAACCATTGTTCCTTCTTGCCCGGCATATGCGTGCGCACCAGATTCCAGACACCGCCAAGCTTCTCGCCCTGCAGCTCGAACTTGAGCCGCCCCTTGGCATAGGCCTTGTGCGGATCCTCCAATGGAATCCACACGCCACGATCCCAGACGATCACATCGCCGGCGCCGTAATGCCCCTCGGGAATGCTGCCCTCGAACGTCGCGTAATCGAGCGGATGATCCTCGACATGAATGGCCAGGCGCTTGACCTTCGGGTCCAGCGACGGCCCCTTCGGCACCGCCCAGCTCTTCAGTGCGCCATCGAGTTCCAGGCGAAAGTCGTAATGCAGGTGCGAAGCGTCGTGCTTCTGGATGCAGAACTGCAAGGCGTGATCCTTGGCCGACTTACGGCCCGGGCGCTTGACCGCAGCCGGTTCCGAAGTCGCAGAAAAATCACGCATGCGGTTGTAATCGTCGAGGTTCCTGTTCATGAGCACACCGATGGCAAGCGGGTTCTGTTATGCAGAAGAGCGATACGGCAGCGGAAAAATTCAATCGAGGTAAAAAAGCCCCGGACGGATGGAAAGGCCGAGGCGTTTAGCGACACATCGAGTAACTGCATGAGCTGGCTAAATAGAGTGCAGACGCTAAGGTTTTTTCAGGGTCTTGAAAGGGAGGCAATGGAATGCCTGCTGCTGCAAAAGCCTGTCGTCTGAGAACGGGCCGATATTCTGAAACCGGAAGAGTTTATTTACTGACCGCTGTGGTTAACCAACGTGAGCGTGTCTTTACCAATTGGCACGACGGGAGATTAGTGGTTAACGAGTTGAGGAGGTGCAGTGAAGCCGGGTTAGCGATCTCTCTGGCTTGGGTCGTAATGCCTGACCATCTGCATTGGCTAGTTGAGCTTAATGAGGGCTCGCTCGCAAATTTGATGTGTCGCGTTAAATCCCGAAGTTGCCAGGCATACAATCGACAACATGGTCGCCAAGGACAATTATGGCAGCGAGGGTATTACGATCGTGCCTTGAGACGAGATGAAGACCTCAGAGCCGCTGCGCTCTACGTAGTCAAGAATCCCGTGCGAGCCGGTCTGGTAGAGCGCCTTGCGGACTACCCTTTGTGGGATGCCATATGGCTCTGAAGATCAAAGGATCGCAGCCTTCGGCAGCTCCTACGGGTGAACCGCATTTCAAAGGTAGGAGCTGCCGAAGGCTGCGATCTTTTGCTGTTGATTCAGGCTTGCCCTTTGGCCTGCTGTTCCAGATGCACTTGCAGATCCGGATCGATGCGTAACGCTGCAGCCAGTTCATCCAGATAGCTGCGTTCGGCGGCCTGTTGATCGTCGACCAGCATGATGCTGGCCAGATACATTTCGGCGGCTACAGCCGGATCGCCATTAGCCGATTGCGCGACTTCACCGGCATCCAGCGGTTTGGCAACTTCGGCGTCGAGCCATTGTTGCAATTGCGGATCGGCGGTGTGTTTGCCGATTTCGCTACTGATCAGATGCTTTTCTGCATCGTCTATACGCCCGTCAGCCTTGGCGGCGGCGATCAAGGCGCGCAGCACCGCGTGGCTGTGGGTTTCGATTTGCGGGCCGGCGAGCAGGTCGGCGGTTTGTGGCAGTTCTTGCGGTGCCTTGCTGGCCTGACTGCGTTGCCAGGCTTGATACGCCTGGTAGGCCATCATGCCCAGCGAAGCGAGTGCGGCGTAATTGGTGCCGCCAGAACGGCTTCGGCCACCACCACCGAGGGCGCTTCCCAAGCCACCACCGCCGAGCAGGCCACCGAGTAGACCACCCAGGCCGCCGAGGCCACCCGAAGCAGCCGCGCCCGCCCCGGTCTGACTGCCACCACCCAGCAGGCCACCGAGTAATCCGCCCAGCCCGCCGCCAGCCGAAGCACCACGTTGTTGTCCCGCCGAGGCCTGGCCTCGCAGCAGTTGTTCGAGCAAATCGCTGGTATTCATGACGTCATCCTCAGGGCCCGGCCCTATTGCGTCAGGCAACGATAGACCGATGCGGCCATAGCGCCAGCACCGTTGGGCTGACGCCCGATAACCGCTGGATCGCCGCGCAAGAAATTTTCCGCCGGCGAGCTACGATTCAAGGGTGGTGAACCTTATCCCGGCGAAACCGGTCGATAGCTGCAACCCGACCCGGTTTGCCGACGCCCTTTCTGACGATGGGCGATACCCGGCTTGCTTCACTTTCTGGAGAACGCCCCCGTGATATCCACCGTACACATCGCCAGGCTCAAAGCATGGGGCGCCCATGGTTTTACCGCGACCGGCGTGGTCACAGCCTTCCTTGCCACCCTCGCCCTGCTGGAAAACCAGCCAATCCATTGCCTGATGTGGCTGGGCGTGGCGCTGATCGTCGACGGCCTCGACGGCGCTCTGGCGCGCAAGGTCAATGTGCAATCGGTGTTGCCGAGTTTCGACGGTTCGATCCTCGATCTGGTCATCGATTACCTGACTTACGTATTCATCCCGGCATTGTTTATCTACCGCTACATTCCCCTGCCCGATTACACCCTGCTGCTGACGGTGTCGGTGATTCTGGTGTCGTCGCTGTTCTGCTTCTGCAACGTCAACATGAAGAGCAAGGACAACTACTTTGTCGGCTTCCCGGCGGCCTGGAACGTGGTTGCATTGTGTCTGTACATTATCGGCCCGGGGCCGTGGATTACCTTTCTCACCGTGATCGGTCTGGCATTGCTGACGGTGACGCGGATGAAGTTCCTGCACCCGTTCCGCGTGCGCCGCTTCATGCCGATCAATATTGCGGTGACGGCGATCTGGCTGTTGTGCAGCTTGTCGCTGGTGCTCAATCACCCGGTGATCAATCCGTTGGTGATGGGTTTGTGGCTGCTGATGTCGGCTTACTTTCTGGGGATCTGCATCTGGCGCACGGCGCTGGAGTGGTTTGACCGGCCTCAGATGAAATAGGAATCCGGACTGAAATGCAGGTCCTGTGGGAGCGGGCTTGCCCGCGAATGCGGTGTGTCAGTTAACACACACACCGCCTGATGCACCGCATTCGCGAGCAAGCCCACTTGCACATTCGATTGTCGTACTGACGAATCGAACATCAGCGCTTGGTAATCACCACCTCCAGATACTCACTCGGCACCACCAGCGATTGCTCTCCCGCCCGATTCAATCGGTTGAGCAACTCTGTCAAATCATTCTCCAGCGCCTGCCCGGCCTCGGGCGACAGCACCGCAAATGCCTTGTGCACTGGCCCATACCAGTGCCGAAAGATGTCAATGAAATGCGCCGCCGACCGGTAGCGGAAGTTGAAATGGCTGCGCGTCACGCGCACGACAAAATCGCGATCATCGAAATGTTTGTGCAGCCACGCATCCGAGCCCCAGTTCGATGGAGGCTGAGCAACTGCGGGCGGGGGCAGATGCTGGCCGAGAATTTTGAACATCTGGCCGACAAAGCCCTCCGGCGTCCAGTTGGCCATACCGATCCGTCCGCCGCGACGACAGACTCGCCCCAACTCAATCGCAGCGGTCACCTGATCGGGTGCAAACATCACGCCGAAAGTTGACAGTACGGCGTCGTAGCTTTCATCGGGAAAAGGCAGTGCCTCGGCATCGGCCACCTGAAAAACCACCTCCAGATGCTCGGCCCGGGCGCGATCCTGGCCACGCTCCAGCAAAGCCGCCACATAATCGGTCGAGGTCACCACACAACCGCGCCGCGCCGCCGCCAGAGTTGCGTTGCCGTTACCGGCGGCGACATCCAGCACTTCCTCATCGCAGCGCAGATCGCAAGCCTCGGCGAGGCTTTCGCCGACGATTTGCAACGTGGTGCCGATCACGGCGTAGTCGCCACTGGCCCAAGCGACTTTCTGACGTTCCTTCAGGGCAGTGAGATCAATCGGGGTACTCATGACAGCGAGCTCCGTGGCAGAGAGAATGCACAGGCGTCGACGCGGCCCGTGCTTGCTCACTATCGCGCCGGGGCTGCCCGGCGTCCCTGTCAATCGTCCGGCAACCCCGTAAACCGGGCACTTTGCCGATGAGCGGCGGGGATCTGTCAAGCGCCTGATACACCTTGCGCATTGCCACCGCCGCTGGATTGGTTTCTGATGCCGGCTCGCCTCAGGAAAGGACTCGACCGATGTCACTTCAACTCGACTGGCTCGCCGCACACATGCAGCACAGCGATCGCTACGCGGCATGGATTCATCATCAATTTCATTACGAGTATGTCGACCAACCCTTGGCTCAATGGCAGCGGGAATTTGCCGAAGGCCAAAGCAATGGCGACTGGTCGTGCCTGATTGCCATCGACGGTGAACGGCTGCTCGGCGGCGCAGCACTGGCGCGCGATGACCTCGCTGATCGAGCCGATCTCGGCCCTTGGCTGGCCTGCGTATTCGTTGATCCCCAGGCGCGTGGTCAAGGCCTGGCCGAGCGGTTGATTGAAGGGATATGCGAAGAGGCGAAAAAACGAGGAGTGGCGCGCCTGTATCTGCACACGCAGGACAAACACGACTACTACAACAGACGCGGCTGGCAGGTTCTGCAGCATTTTCAAGCGTGGGACAAAACGCAATGGCTCATGGTCCGCGACCTTTGAGCCATTGCGTTGTTTTGATCAGGCGGCCGGTGCCTTGGCCTCTTCCAGCAACTGCTTGATCATGTGTTCCTGCGCCTCATAGCGACCTTCGCCGAAGTGGCTGTAGCGCACCTGGCCCTTGGCGTCGATCAGGTAATGCGCCGGCCAGTATTGGTTGTCGAAGTTGCGCCAGATCGCGTAGTCGTTGTCGATGGCCACCGGGTAGGTGATGCCGAGTTTTTTCACCTGATCCTTGACGTTGTTGATGATGCGCTCATAGCCGTATTCGGGGGTGTGTACGCCGATGACCACCAGTCCATCCTTCGCGTATTTCTTCGCCCACGCTTTGACGTACGGCAGGGTGTGCTGGCAGTTGATGCAGTCGTAGGTCCAGAAGTCCACCAACACCACTTTGCCGCGCAGGGATTCGGCGCTCAGCTCTGGTGAGTTGAGCCATTGCACAGCGCCGGCCAGCGACGGCATCGGGCCCTGAGCTTCGTCCATCATCGAGTCGGCGCGGACTTTGCTGACAAAGTAGTCGACCACTTTCGGCACGTTTTCCAGGACGTTTTTCTCCACGCTGGCCACGCCTTCGGACGAGGTATTGGCGAGCAGGGATTTGTCCGCGCCCGTCGCAATCACCGCGACCGTAGCGAGCACCGCCACCCCGGCACCACGGCGCAACCAGCCGCTGAACGGGATCGACGGTTTCAGCCGATTGACCAACCCGCGCCCGGCGAAAATCAGCGTACCCAAGGACAAGGCGCTGCCGGCGCCGTAAGCCAGCAGCAACAGGCTGGTCTGGGCATTTGCGCCTTGCAGCATCGCGCCGGTGAGAATCACGCCGAGGATCGGCCCGGCACACGGCGCCCACAGCAGACCGGTGGCGACACCGAGCATGATCGAGCCCATCGGTCCTGCGCGTTTACGTGTGTCCTGATCGAGACGGTTGCCCAGCGCGACAAAAGGGCGGGTCAGCCAGTCGCCGACGCGGGCCGAGATCAGTGACAGGGCGAACAGCGCCATCACCAACAGAGCAATGTGGCGGCTGGTGTTGCTGGCCTGAATCACCCACTCGCTGCTGACCACGGCGAGGCTTGCGATCAGCGCGAAGGTGAGCGCCATGCCGCCGAGGGTCAGCAGGATTGAGGAGCGTGTGCGGTTGGCGCCAGCGAACAGAAACGGCACCACCGGCAAGATGCAGGGACTGAGGATGGTCAGCAGACCGCCGAGAAATGCGATGAGGTACATAAGTGGTCACCTGGAAATGGGGGCTGGACACGCAACCGGACAGCGAGGAGAACCCCCCCCTCGCTAGCCTGTTTTGTTAACGCCGTGGCTCATGCGCTCTGGCCATCCAGCCATTGCCCCTGGGGCGTGCGACTGGCACCGTTTTCCGCGACCAGTTGGCCCTGAGGTGTACGGCTGGAACCATCAGCAGCAACCATCTGGCCCTGCGGCGTGCGGCTCGACCCATCAGCAGCAACCATCTGACCTTGCGGCGTGCGGCTGAAGCCGTCAGCGGCGATCAGTGCATCACTGCCCTCCTTCGCCACTGTGGTCAGCTGGAAGCAGGTGCTGCTGGCGTAACTGCTCTGCTCTACGGCACTGTTGGCGTGGGCGGCGGCGCCGGTGAAAGCGAAGGCTGCGGCAGTCAAAAAGCGCGAGACGTTGTTCATGGCAAAACTCCTTGCAGAAAAAGTAGGGATGGCTCAGTTCTGGTTGTTGCAGCCTTCAGCGAATTTGCTGTAATCGAGCTCGCGAGTTTTGCCGGCAGAATCGAGGTAGGTCATGCGCGCCTCGGTGATGCCACAAGTCACCGAGGTGTCCTCAGTCATCGACAGCACTTTCTTGATATCCAGATGGGTGCCGTAGGTGTAGGTTTGCCGGCTGACGTCAGCTTCGGCGTGGGCCGACAGGGTGCAGATGTTCAGCGCGGCGAACAGGCAAGCGGCGACTACGGATTTGTTGATCATGGTGGTGTCCTCAAGGCTTCAGTGGGTTTGAGCCGAGGCGGTCTGTGTGTGCCTCGATGGAGCCTATTTGAGGCTCTCGAGGTATCGCGTCTGTGTCAGGAAAGGACGAGAATCACTCGTTGTGTATCCACGCCGCGTGTAGATACACAGCGATACAAAACCCGCAGAAAATCGCGTTTTTGCGTCGGCGTGTATCCGCCGTTGCGGCAGATACACTGCAATACAAAGGCAGGCAGGCGTGCAGTTCACGGCGCTATAGACTGCACGGCATTCCCCCTTTGACAGAGGCTTGAACCGATGGAACATGTCGATCACATTCTCATCGTCGACGACGACCGCGAGATCCGTGAGCTGGTAGGCAACTACCTGAAGAAAAACGGCCTGCGCACGACAGTGGTCGCCGATGGCCGGCAGATGCGCAGCTTCCTTGATGCCAACACCGTCGACCTGATCGTGCTCGATATCATGATGCCGGGCGACGATGGCCTGCAGCTGTGCCGCGAATTGCGAGTCGGCAAACACAAGGCGACGCCGGTGCTGATGCTCACCGCGCGCAACGATGAAACCGACCGCATCATCGGCCTGGAAATGGGCGCCGACGATTACCTGACCAAACCCTTCGCTGCCCGCGAATTGCTGGCGCGGATCAACGCCGTGTTGCGCCGCACGCGTATGTTGCCGCCGAATCTGGTGGTCACCGAAGCCGGACGCCTGCTGGCATTC
>Ga0308159_1003678_pt1 | contig 15032 bp, 14 predicted proteins | sample PhyCR1_FD_201040 | JGI IMG/M metagenome (GOLD analysis project Ga0308159, IMG submission 201040) | Phyllosphere microbial communities from UC Gill Tract Community Farm, Albany, California, United States - DLSLC.R1 | ecosystem: Host-associated > Plants > Phyllosphere > Unclassified | place: USA... | reverse complement strand
GCGGTGAAGTACTCGGTGTGCAGCTGGTTCGCGGGCCAGCCCTGGGCCTTGGCGACGCCCATCACGTGCTCGATGAAGCCGCCCGGCCCGCAGACGTAGACCTGGGTGCCCGGCTCGGGATGGGCCAGCAGCTCGGTCGCGCGCAGCTTCTGCGCGTCGTCGCCATCGTCGTGGTGGAAGTGCACCTGGCCGGCAAAGCCGCTGCTCGCGATCTCGTCGCGGAAGGCCGTGCGGGCCGCCGAGCGGGTGCAGTAGTGCATCTCGAAATCGGCGCCCCAGGCGGCCAGCCGCTGGGCCATGCACAGGATGGGCGTGACGCCGATGCCGCCGGCCAGCAGCAGGCTGCGCGGCGCGTCGTGCAGCGGGAAGTGGTTGCGCGGCTCGCCGATGGTCAGCAGGTCGCCCTCGTTCACCTTCTCGTGCATGCCGGCCGAGCCGCCGCGCGACGCGGGCTCGCGCAGCACGGCGATGCGGTAGTGCCCGCGCGAGGCCGGGTCCGCGCCGTGGATGTTGCTCAGCGAATACTGCCGCACCGGCCCGCCGGGCACGTGCACGTCGATGTGCGAGCCGGCACCGAAGGCGGGCAGGGCGCCGCCGTCCGCACGCTCGAGCTCGAAGGCGCAGATGCCCTCGGCCACCTCGCGCTTGCGGCGAACGCGCACCTCGATCGTCATGCCGTGGCCTCCGCCGCGGGCTGGGTGGCGCGCTCGGCCGCCAGGATGCGATCGATCACGCGGCGCGACTGCACGCCGCCGGCGTCGATGTTGAGCATCAGCAGGCGCCGGCCGGGGTGGGCCAGCAGCGAGCGCTGCTGCGCTTCGAGCACGGCCGTGTCCTCGGCAAACACCTTGCCCTGGTTCTCGCGGATCTGCGCGGTGAGCGCCTTGTCCTTCACGTTGAAGTTGCGCGCCATGCCCCAGAAGTACCAGTGCGAGGTCTCGGTCTCGGGCGTGATGAAGTCCACCACGATCGAATAGACCTTCTTGTCCTTGGGCGCGTGGTAGCCGCCGTGCCCGGCCAGCGCCACGCCGACCTCGATCATCACGTGGCTCGGCGGGGTGAAGCGGCAGACCTGCCAGCGGTCCACCGGCTGGTCGTCGGGCAGGCCGTTGCCGCGCAGGTTGGCGCGCCAGAAGGGCGGGGCCATCACGTTGTCCATGAAGCGGCTGGTCACCACCTGCTCGCCCTCGGTCTTGGTGTTGACGGGGGTCTCGTCGATCTCCTTCTGGCCGATGCTGGTGCTGTGGACGTAGGTCTCGTGGGTGAGGTCCATCAGGTTGTCGATCATGAGCCGGTAGTCGGCCTGGATGTGGTACAGGCCACCGCCGTAGGCCCACTCCGGGTTCTCGGCCCATTCGAGCGCATGGATCTTGGCCGGGTCGGCCTGCTGCTGGTCGCCGGGCCACACCCAGACGAAGCCGTGGCGCTCGACCACCGCGAAGCGCTTGATGCAGGGGAAGGCCTGCACGCGCTGGCCGGGCATGGCCACCGTCTTGCCTTCCTCGCCCATGACCAGGCCGTGGTAGCCGCACACCAGCTGGCCGTCGCACACCTCGCCGAGCGAGAGCGGCGCGCCGCGGTGCGGGCAGAAGTCTTCCAGCGCCACGGCCCGGCCGTCTCGGCCGCGGTAGAAGACCATCGCCTCGCCGCAAATGGTGCGGCCCAGCGGCTTGTCGTCGATTTCGTCGGGGGTGCAGGCGACGTACCAGGTGTTCTTGGGAAACATCGTGTGGGCTCTTCGGAATGGAGACGCGATTATCGAAACACGACCCAAAAATGTATACATCGATGGGGTCAAATGGCCGATATATCAGGGTAAACGAGCATCAAATCGCATAGCTGATCGGGCGCTGTATACATTTAGACTCCGCCGCATGCCCCCCGTCGACCCCACGCCGCTGCCGGAAGGAAGCTCGCAAGCCCTGCGTGCGCAGCTGCAGCTGCGCGAGATGGTGTTGGCCGGAGAGCTGGCGCCGGGCGACCGCGTCGGCGAGGTGGCCATCGTCGAGAAGCTCGGCATCTCGCGCACCCCGATCCGCGCGGCGCTGGTCAAGCTGGAGCAGGAGGGCCTGCTCGAGGCGTTGCCGCACGGCGGCTTCGCGGTCCGCTCGTTCTCGGAGCGCGAGGTGGCCGACGCCATCGAGCTGCGCGGCACGCTGGAAGGCCTGATGGCGCGCCTGGCCGCGGAGCGCGGCGTGCCCTCCGCCCTGATGGCCGAGGCCGAGGCCGTGCTGGCCGAGATCGATGCCGCCCTGGCGCGGCCGCAACTGGACGACGCCGAGTTCTCGCGCTACGTGCAGGCCAACGGGCGCTTCCACGCATTGCTGGGCCGCATGGCCGACAGCCGCGTGCTCTCGCGCGAGCTCGACCGCGCCGTGCGCCAGCCCTTCGCCTCGCCCTCGGCCTTCGTCGTGGTGCAGGCGCATTCGCCGCGCTCGCGCGACATGTTCTACGTGGCCCAGGACCAGCACCGCCGCGTGCTGGAGGCCATTGCCGCCCGCGAGGGCGCCCGCGCCGAGGCGCTGATGCGCGAGCACAGCCGCATCGCGCAGCGCAACCTTCGCGATGCGGTGCGCGGCGATGGCGGCGGCGCGCTGCCCGGCGTGCAACTGATCCGCCGCCATGGCTGAGGCACGCCGCCGGCCGCTGCGCGATGATCGCGCAGCCGTTCGCTTCATCGCGCACTGGCTGCGGGCACGCCGTGGCGTCCCGGGTTTGCCCCCGCGGACGCGCCGCGGCGATTGACCACAATATTCCGCTTTCGAATCGATCCGTCCCAAGGAGACACCCGCATGCAGCGTCGCCCCTTCCTCCAATTCGCCGGCCTCGGCGCCATCGCGCTGGCCAGCGCCGCCGCATCGCTGCCCGCGATGGCCCAGGCGAGCGGCCCGTTCAAGATCGGCCTGATCCTGCCCATGACTGGCCAGCAGGCCTCCACCGGCCGCCAGATCGAGGCGGCAGCGCGCCTGTACATGGCGCAGAACGGCGACACCGTGGCCGGCCGCAAGGTCGAGCTGATCGTCAAGGACGACGTGGCCACGCCCGACGTGACCAAGCGGCTGGCGCAGGAGCTCATCGTCAACGACAAGGTCAACGTCATCGCCGGCTTCGGCGTCACGCCGGCCGCGCTGGCTGCGGCCCCGCTGGCCACGCAGGCCAAGGTGCCGCAGGTCGTCATGGCCGCCGCCACGTCGAGCATCACCGAGGCCTCGCCCTTCATCGTGCGCTCGAGCTTCACGCTGCCGCAGGTGTCGGTCGCGATGGGCGACTGGGCGCCCAAGAACGGCATCAAGTCGGTGGTCACGCTGGTGGCCGACTACGGCCCGGGCAACGACGCCGAGAAGTTCTTCACCGAGCGCTTCGCGCTCAACGGCGGCAAGGTGGTCGACAAGCTGCGCGTGCCGCTGCGCAACCCGGACTTCGCGCCCTTCCTGCAGAAGGTGCGCGACGCCAAGCCCGACGCGCTCTTCGTCTTCGTGCCCTCGGGCGCCGGCGCGGCGGTGATGAAGCAGTTCCTCGAGCGCGGCCTGGACAAGGCCGGCATCAAGCTCATCGCCACCGGCGACGTGACCGACGACGACCAGCTCAACGACATGGGCGAGGGCGCGCTGGGCGTGGTCACCACGCACCACTACTCGGCGGCGCACCCCTCGGCCCTGAACAAGAAGTTCGTCGAGGCCTTCGAGAAGGCCAACAAGGGCATGCGCCCGAACTTCATGGCCGTCGGCGGCTACGACGGCATGCGCATCATCTACGAGGCCCTGAAGGCCACCGGCGGCAAGGGCGACGGCCAGGCGCTGCTCGACAAGATGAAGGGCCAGGTCTTCGAGAGCCCGCGCGGCCAGGTCCTCATCGACGCCCAGACCCGCGACATCGTGCAGGACGTGTACCTGCGCAAGGTCGAGAAGAAGGACGGCAAGCTCTACAACGTCGAGTTCGACGTCCTCAAGGCAGTCAAAGACCCGGGCAAGGCCAAGTAATCAATACGGGGTCGGACAGCCGAACGCAGAGGGCGCGAAGGTTGCGCAGAGGGCGCAGAAGAGAAATCAAAAAAATCTTCTTCTTCTGACTTCTTCTGCGCCCTCTGCGAAATCTCTGCGCCCTCTGCGTTCGGCTGTCCGTATTCGCAGCGCATCCACTGCTCATGCTCACCATTCTTTTCGACGGCATCGCCTACGGCATGCTGCTTTTCGTGCTCGCGGTCGGCCTGGCCGTGACGCTGGGGCTGATGAACTTCATCAACCTGGCGCACGGGGCCTTTGCCATGGCGGGCGGGTACATCACCGTGTTCGCGATGCAGAAGGCGGGCCTGCCCTTCCTGGCCTGCCTGCCGCTGGCTTTCGTGGGCGTGGCGCTGATCGGTGCCCTGCTGGAGCGCACGCTCTACCGGCCCATGTACGGCAAGCCGCACCTGGACCAGGTGCTGTTCTCGATCGGGCTGGCCTTCATGGCGGTGGCGGGGCTGGACTACTTCGTCGGTTCCTCGCAGCAGAACATCCAGCTGCCCGAGTGGCTGCGCGGGCGCACCGAGATCGGCGACGGCGCGCTGCTGCTGGGCATGGGGCACTACCGGCTCTTCATCATCGCGGTGTGCGCGGTGCTCACGGTGGTGCTGCAGTTCATCCTGGCGCGCACGCGCTTCGGCAGCCGGCTGCGCGCAGCGGTCGACGACCCGCGCGTGGCCTCGGGCCTGGGCATCAACGTCAACGTCGTGTTCCTGCTCACCTTCGCGGTGGGCTCGGGGCTGGCGGGCCTGGGTGGGGCGCTCGGCGCCGAGATCCTGGGGCTGGACCCGACCTTCCCGCTCAAGTACATGATCTATTTCCTCATCGTGGTCTCGGTGGGCGGCACCTCGTCCATCACCGGGCCGCTGCTGGCGGCGCTGCTGCTGGGCATCGCCGACGTGGCGGGCAAGTACTACATCCCGAAGATGGGCGCCTTCACGGTCTACCTGCTGATGATCCTGATCCTGATGTGGCGGCCGCAGGGGCTGTTCACCCGCAAGGGGGCACGATGAGCGGGAAAACGCCGGGCCGCCCCAAGTTTTCCGGCTCCCCTCGGGGGACGGGCGAGGCGAAGCCTGGCCCTGGGGGCCATGTCACGGATTGGCAGAAGCCTCTGCTGAAGAAGGCGCGCTGGCGCTGGTGGGAGTTCGTTCTGTGGGCCGGCGCCTTCGCGCTGCCGCTGGTCACGCCCTCGCACTCGCTGATGATCAACGAGATCGCGATCGTCGCGCTGTTCGCGATGTCGCTCGACCTCATCCTCGGCTACACCGGCATCGTCTCGCTGGGCCATGCGGCGTTCTTCGGTTTCGGTGCCTACGCGGCGGCGCTGTTCGCCAAGCTGGTCATGCCCGACCCGACCGTCGGGCTGGCGGTTGCCATCGTGCTGTGCGCGCTGCTGGGCGCGGTGGCCAGCATCACCATCCTGCGCGGCACCGACCTCACGCGGCTCATGGTCACGCTGGGCACGGCGCTGCTGCTGCTCGAACTGGCCAACAAGCTCGACTGGCTCACCGGCGGCGCCGACGGGCTGCAGGGCGTGGTGATGGGGCCGGTGCTGGGGCTGTTCGAGTTCGACCTGTTCGGGCGGACCGCGGCCTGGTATTCGCTCACGGTGGTGCTCGTGCTCTTCCTGCTGATGCGACGCCTCGTGCAATCGCCTTTCGGCGCCACGCTCAAGGCGATCCGCGACAACCGGCTGCGCGCCATGGCCATCGGCGTGCCGGTGGCGGCACGCATGGTCACCGTCTACACCATCGCGGCGGCCGTCGCGGGGGCCGCCGGCGCCCTGCTGGCGCAGACCACCGGCTTCGCCTCGCTCGACGTGCTGGCCTTCGACCGCTCGGCCGACGTGCTGCTGATGCTGGTCATCGGCGGTGTGGGCTGGCTCTACGGCGGCGTGGCCGGCGCGATCGTCTTCAGGCTGCTGCAGGACTGGCTGTCGGCCGTCACGCCGCAGTACTGGATGTTCTGGATCGGGCTCATCCTCGTGCTGCTGGTGCTCGTCGGCCGCGACCGGCTGCTTCGGCCACGGACCTGGTTCGGGAGGAAGCCGGCATGAGCGCAGACACCGTCCTGCAGGCCGACGGCCTGGTGATGCGCTTCGGCGGCATCACCGCGACGAACGACGTATCGCTGCAACTGCGCCGCGGCGCGCGCCATGCGCTGATCGGCCCCAACGGCGCGGGCAAGACCACGCTGATCAACCTGCTCACCGGCGTGCTCGTGCCCACGGCGGGCCGCATCGCGCTGATGGGCGAGGACATCACCCAGCTGGCGCCGCACCGGCGCGTGGCGCGGGGCCTGGTGCGCACCTTCCAGATCAACCAGCTCTTCGATTCGATGACGCCGCTGGAGACGCTGGCGCTCGTCGTGTCGCAGCAGAAAGGCCTGTCCGGGCAATGGTGGCGGGCGCTGGGCGCGACGAAATCCGTGGCGGACCGTGCGGGCGAACTGCTCGAGCAATTCCACCTGGCCGACGTCGCGCAGCAGCGCGTGCAGCACCTGGCCTACGGCAAGCGCCGGCTGCTGGAGATCGCCATCGCGCTGGCCTGCGAGCCCAAGGTGCTGCTGCTCGACGAGCCGGTGGCCGGCGTGCCGGCCGGCGAGCGCGAGGAACTGCTGCAGACCGTGGCCGCGCTGCCGGCCGACGTCTCGGTGCTGCTCATCGAACACGACATGGACCTGGTCTTCGCCTTCGCCGACCGCATGACGGTGCTGGTCAACGGCACGCTGCTCACCGAGGGCGATCCCGAGTCCATCGCTGCCGACCCGCGCGTGCGCGAGGTGTACCTGGGCCACGGCACGGAAGCGGCGCCAGCGCTGCGGGAGGCGAGCCATGGCTGATCTGCTGCGCGTCGAACAATTGCGCGCCGGCTACGGCGAGGCCGTGGTGATCGACGGCGTGTCGCTCACCGTGGCCGAAGGCCAGACCCTGGCGCTGCTGGGCCGCAACGGCACCGGCAAGACCACGCTCATCAACACGCTGGCCGGCGCGACGCGCCAGCACGGCGGCACGATCACGCTGGGCGGTGCGCGGCTCGACCGCCTGGCGCCGCACCAGCGCGCCGCGGCCGGCATCGGCTGGGTGCCCCAGGAGCGCAACATCTTCAAGTCGCTCACCGTGCACGAGAACCTCACGGCCGTGGCGCGCGCCGGGCGCTGGACGCCCGCGCGCGCCTACGAGATGTTTCCGCGCCTGGCCGAACGCAAGGGCAACCTCGGCACGCAGCTGTCGGGCGGCGAGCAGCAGATGCTCGCCGTGGCGCGCGCGCTGGTGGTCAACCCGCGCCTGCTGCTGCTGGACGAGCCGCTCGAGGGCCTGGCGCCGATCATCGTGGAGGAGCTGCTGCGTGCCATCCGCCGCATCACGCAGGACGAGGGCCTGGCGGCCATCATCGTGGAGCAGCATCCGCAGGCGATCCTCGCGATCTCCGACGAGGCGGTGGTGCTCGACCACGGCGCCGTGGTGCACCGCGACCGCGCAGGCGCACTGGCCGCACAGCCCGAGGTGCTCGACCGGCTGCTGGGCGTGGCGCGCTGAGCGACGCTGTCGATGCCGCTGCTGCCCCGGCCCGCGGCTCGTGCGCGGCGGCCGGGCGGCCGTCTTTCTTAGGTGGCCGTGAGCCCGGGTTTGTCCTTGTCATCCGCGGGGCGCGGCTCCCCGTTCAGCGGGAGCGCACCTCGCGCATCAGGGCCCCTCGTTCCACCACTGCTCGAAAGAACACCATGAAGACCAGGCATCTCGCTCTCGCACTCGGCGTCCTCTTCGGCGCCTCGCTGCTCGCCCCGTCCATCGCTTCGGCGGCGCCGCACCATCGCAAGCCCCACAAGGTCTGCAAGATCGACCGGCACCACCACCGCGTGTGCCACTGGGTGCGCTGACAAGCACCCGGCACGCCCGTCACGACCCGCTTCGGCGGGTTTTTCTTTGTGCGCCGCCGCGGGTGGCGATGCGCCGGGCCGGCGCGGGCGGTGGTGCCGCCGCGGCCTGGCCGGCGGCTTCCAGGTGCTCCACCAGCAGCCGCGCGGCCGGCGACAGCGCGGCCTGGTCGCGAAAGCAGATCACGAGCCGGCGCTGCGCCCACGGATCGGACAGCGGCACCACCTCGACCTGGAAGCTCGACGCCAGCGGCTCGGCCACCTCGCGCGGCATCACGGCGATGCCCAGCCCCGCGCGCACGCAGCGCAGCGAGGCATCGAAGGTGGAGACCACGGCGCGGTAGTGCAGGGGCCGCCCCACGATGGCGGCGGCACGCGCCAGCAGGCTGTGGACGGCCGTGGTGCCGGGCAGGCCGATGTGTTCGTCGGCGAGCGTGTCCTCGAAGCGGCATTGACGGCGCTGCGCGAGCGCATGGCCGGGCGGCGTGATGATCGCGAGCTGGTCGTGCCGGTAGCTGCGCGTCTGCAAGCCTTCGAGGTCGGCCGCATCCCAGCACACGCCCAGCCCGGCCGAGCCCTCGCGGATGGCGCGCACCAGGTCGCGGCTGAGCGCCTCCTCGATGTCGACGCGGATCTCGCGGTGCTCGGGCACCTGCAGGAAGCGCGCGATGTCGTCCGGCAGGAACTCGGCCATGGTCGACACGGTGGCCAGCATGCGCACCAGCCCCTTCACGCCGCGCCCGTACGCGGCCATGTCGCGCGCCACCCGGTCGGCACCGGCCAGCATGCCGCGCGCGTGCTCCAGCAGGATCTCGCCGGCCGGCGTCGGCACCACGCCGCGGCGCCCGCGCTCGAAGAGCTGGGCGCCCACGGTGCTTTCGAGCTGCGCCAGCCGCTTGCTGATGGCGGAGGCCACGATGTGCTGCTGCTCGCCCGCGCGGGCGATGTTGCGGGTCTCGCAGACCGCCACGAAGAGCCGCAGGCTGGTGAGGTCCAGGTCGCGCATGACGTTCCATTTCGGAATGTTGGACCTGCCAGATTAGCGCTTTTGCAAGCAATTGGGCATGCCTACAGTGCACCCATCGAGGCACCGCACGGTGACCCGGGAGACAAGCAGCCATGACCAACCACCCACCGCCCGCCGCCCGCGCGCTGCCCCACAGCGCCGTCGTGCGCGAAGTCGGCCTGCGCGACGGCCTGCAGAGCATTGCCACCGTGCTCGCCACCGAGCACAAGCGCGAATGGATCCGTGCCGCCCATGCGGCCGGCCAGCGCGAGATCGAGGTCGGCTCCTTCGTGCCGGCGCGGCTGCTGCCGCAGCTCGCGGACACGGCCGAGCTGGTCGCCTTCGCGAAGACGCTGCCGGGGCTGTTCGTCTCGGTGCTGGTGCCGAACCTGCGGGGCGCGCAAGGCGCCATCGGCGCCGGGGCCGACCTGATGATCGTGCCGCTGTCGGCCAGCCATGCCCACAGCCTGGCCAACCTGCGCAAGACGCCCGACGAGGTGGTGGCCGAGGTGGCGCGCATCCGCGCCGCGCGCGACGCCGCCGGCAGCCGCACGCTGATCGAGGGCGGCGTGGGCACGGCCTTCGGCTGCACGCTGCAGGGCGAGGTCGACGCCGACGAGGTGCTGCGCCTGATGCAGGCGCTGCTCGATGCCGGCGCCGACCGGGTCAGCCTGGCCGACACGGTCGGCTACGCCGATCCGGCGATGGTGCGCGGCCTCTTCGAGCGCGCGACCCGCATCGCGGGCGAGCGCTTCTGGTGCGGGCACTTCCACGACACGCGCGGGCTGGGCCTGGCGAACGTGTACGCCGCGCTCGAGGTGGGCGTGACCCGCTTCGACGCCTGCCTGGCCGGCATCGGCGGCTGCCCGCATGCGCCGGGTGCGAGCGGCAACGTGTCGAGCGAAGACCTGGCCTACATGCTGGGCAGCATGGGCATCGCCACCGGCCTGGACATCGGCGCGCTGCTGGCGCTGCGCCAGCGCGTGGCCGGCTGGCTCGCGGGCGAGACGCTGCACGGCACGCTGTGGCGTGCGGGCCTGCCGAAGACCTTTGCGGCGGCGGCCGAAGCGGTGCCGACCTGAGTCCCCGGCCGTTTTCAGAACCTTTCGAAAGAGATCCCATGACCGAAGACACCACCCCACCCGACAGCCTCCCCTTGGCCGGCGTCCGCGTGCTCGAGTTCACCCACATGGTGATGGGCCCGACCTGCGGGATGATCCTGGCCGATCTGGGCGCCGAGGTCATCAAGGTCGAGCCGCCCGGCGGCGACAGGACGCGCCGCCTGCCGGGCCTGGGCATCGGCTTCTTCCGCAGCTTCAACCGCAACAAGAAGAGCGTCGTCATCGACATCGCGTCCGACGAGGGTGCGGCCACCGCGGCAGAGCTCGCGCGCCAGTGCGACGTGGTGATCGAGAACTTCCGCCCCGGCCTGATGCGCGAGCGCGGGCTGGACTACGAGACGCTCAGCCGGGAGGCGCCTCGCCTCGTGTACGCCTCGCACAAGGGTTTCCTGCCCGGCCCCTACGAGAAGCGCCTGGCGCTCGACGAGGTGGTGCAGATGATGGGCGGCCTGTCGTACATGACGGGCCCCGAAGGCCGGCCGCTGCGCGCCGGCACCTCGGTCAACGACATCATGGGCGGCATGTTCGGCGCCATCGGCATCCTGGCGGCGCTGCGTGAGCGCGACCGCACCGGCCGCGGCCAGGAGGTGCAGAGCGCGCTGTTCGAGAACTGCGTGTTCCTGAGTTCGCAGCACATGCAGCAGTTCGCGATGACCGGCGAGGCGCCGCCGCCCATGCCCTCGCGCGTGTCGGCCTGGAGCGTGTACGACGTGTTCACGCTCGCGGGCGGCGAGCAGCTCTTCATCGGCGCCGTGAGCGACAAGCAGTTCCTGACCCTGTGCAGGGTGCTGGAGGCGCCCGAACTGGCGGCCGACCCCCAACTGGCCGACAACGCCCGGCGCGTGGCGGTGCGGCCGCAACTGCTGCAGCGCCTGGGCGCCATCCTGTCGAACCATCGCGTGGCCGAGCTGACGCCGAAGCTCGAGGCCGCGGGCATCCCCTATGCGCCCATCGTGCGGCCCGACCAACTCATGGACGATCCGCACCTGCGCCAGAGCGGCGGCCTGGTGCCGATGCAGAACGAGGAGGGTGGCCAGAGCGAGGCCGTGCTGCTGCCGCTGCTGCTGAACGGCCGCCGCCCCGGCGTGCGCCGCGCGCTGCCGCGCGTGGGCGAGCACACCGACGAGATCCTGGCCGGCCTGCGCCTGCCAGCCGCCGCCTGACGCGCCGCCCCGAGCGCGAATCGATCCACCACAACGAAGACGGAGACAAGACCATGAACGCCCCCCATCGCACCCGCCATGCTGCCGGCCTCCCGCGCCGGCAGCTCCTCGGACTGGGCGCGGCCGCGCTCGCTGCCGCGGCCCTGCCGCGCATCGCCCGGGCGCAGAACGACAAGCCGATCCGCATCGTGCTGCCCATCAGTGCGGGCTCGGGCGTCGACACCATCGCGCGCGCCGCGTCGCCCGCGCTGGGCAAGGCCTTCGGCCAGCCGGTGGTGATCGAGAACCTGCCGGGCGCGGGCGGCATCACCGGCGCGGCCGTGGTGGCCAAGGCGGCGCCGGACGGGCTGACCCTGGGCATGGTGTCGAACAACCACGTCATCAACCCGGCGGTCTACAGGAAGATGCCCTTCGACGCGATCGCCGACTTCACGCCGATCAGCGTGGTCGGTGCGACCCCGCTGGTGCTGCTGGTCAACCCCAAGGTGCCGGCGAAGAACGTGAAGGAACTGGTGGCGCTGCTCAAGGCCAAGCCCGACGGCTACAACTACGCCTCGTCGGGCAACGGCACCATCATCCACCTGGCGGGCGAGATGTTCATGGACCAGGCGGGCGTGAAGGCGCGGCACATCCCCTACAAGGGCACGGGCCCCATGGTCACCGACATGCTGGGCGGGCAGGTGGAGATCGGCGTCGTCGCGCTGCCGGCCGTGCAGCAATACATCAAGAGCGGCGCGCTGCGCGCCATCGGCGTCTGCGGCCCGGCCCGGTCCCCGGCCGCGCCGGAGATTCCCACCCTCTCGGAGCAGGGCCTGCCCGACTACGTCGTCGAGGGCTGGTTCGCCGTCGTCGGCCCGGCCAGGCTGCCGGCCGCCGAGGTCAAGCGCGCGCACGACGCCATCGTCGCGGCCTTTGCCGCGCCCGATGTGGCCGAAGCGATGGCCAGGCAGGGCAATGTCATCAAGCCCACCACGCCCGACGAGGCAGCCAGGTACTTCCGCAGCGAGGCCGCGCGCTATGCGGCGCTGGTGAAGAAGGCCAACGTCGTGCTGGAGTGAGTCGGCGGCGCACCCGCTCGATGTGTAAAGAAGCCGCGCACCGACAGCCTGCGGGCACGGTTGGTGCACAGTCGGGGGCTGTTTTTCACTCCCGAGGTCTATGGCGACCCCCTGTCCCCAATGCGGCCACCGCAATCGCGATGGCGCCCTCATCTGTTCGCAATGCTCGGCCCGCCTGGGCGCCGAACCCACGGCCATCACGTCCTTCGGCAGGCTGGAGCCGGGCCGCGCGGCGCCGGCGTCGCTGCCGCTGGACGACCTGCGGGTCGACGCGGATGCCGCGCCGCTGCACCGCACGGTGGGCGACCTGCCCGCGCGCCGCAAACGCCGCGACGCCCGTGAAAGCGTGGACGGTGGCGAGGCCCGCACGGGCTGGATCATCGCGGCCCTGAGCTTCTTCGGCGTGCTGGCCGCCGCCGGCGCCTACTGGTGGAGCACCGACACGGGGCCGACGCAGACGCCGGTGCACGACGCGGAAAGCTCGGCGCCCGCTGCACGTCCACCCGCCGCCGAGCCGCTGCCCGCCCCGGCGCCGGCCCCTGCGCCGGTGGCGCAGACGCCGCCACCGCCTGCTGCGCCTTCACCTGCACCTGCACCTGCACCTGCGCCCGCACCTGCGCGTGCAGCCGCTGCTGTTTCGCCAGCGCCTTCATACAGACCCACGCCGGCCCCGCCACCGGCCCGGCGCGTCGAGACGGCGGCGCCCGCAGCGCCTCGCGTCGAGACGCAGGAGCCGCGCCGTGCACCGCCGCCCGAACGCCCGCGCCGTGCGCCGGCCGAGCAGGGCGTCTCGGCGTCGAACCGTGCATCGGCACCCGCAGCGGCCGACGGCGACGCGGCCCCCTGGGCGCCGGCCGGCCGCGATGCCGCCAACACCTCGGCACCGAATTACTCCGACGCCGGGCCGCCGGTGGTGGCCGGGCCGGGGCCGCGCTACCAGGCGCCGCCGGCGCCGGCGTACGGAGCCGCGCCAGCGCCCAGGCCAGCTGCCGATCCCGACGCCATTCCGATGCCGGCGGTCACGGGAGGCGACCCCGGCCGGCGCCGCTGAGCACGCGGGCGGCGCGGCGTCGGTGCGTCAGGCGACTTCGGCCACGCGCCCGATGCCCGGCCAGCGTCGGTGCAGCCACGCCCAGGCGATCAGGCCGACGCCCATCATCAGCAGCGAGGTCAGCGCCAGCGCGAGTGGCGAGTGCATCACCAGCGGCGCGATGGCACCGGCGACGATGCCGTTGGCCGTCGAGCCGATCACGGCCTGGAGCGACGATGCCATGCCCCGGCGGGCGGGGTGCAGGTCGAGCACCAGCAGCGTGATCACCGGCACCATCAGCGCCCAGCCGAAGGCGAACACCGCGATGGGCCACAGCGCCCACGCCGGGTGCGGCGCGAAGAGGGCGTTGGCCGCCACGTTGACCAGCGAGGTCAGCAGCATGATCAGGAAGCCGTCCCGGATCTGGCGCTTGGGCGCCACCTTGCCGGCCTTGCGCCCGCTGAACCACGCGCCCCCCATGATGCCGGCGATGGTGAGCAGGAAGAACCAGAAGAACTGCGTCGGCGCGAGCTTGAGGTGGTCGCCCAAGAAGGCCGGTGCCGACAGCACGTACAGGAACATGCCGTTGAAAGGCACGCCGCTGGCCAGCGCCAGCAGCAGGAAGCGCGGGTCGGAGCACAGCTGCCAGTAGCCGCGCATCAGATCGCGCGCGCGAAAGGGTTGGCGCTCGCTGGCGTGCAGCGTCTCGGGCAGCAGCTTCCAGTTGGCGACCAGCAGTACCACGCCCACGCCCACCAGGAACCAGAAGATGCTGTGCCAGCCCAGGTGCACGAAGAGGAAGCCGCCGACGATGGGCGCGATGGCCGGCGCGATGCCGAAGTAGATCGTCACCTGGCTCATGACCTTCTGCGCTTCGGCGGGCGGGAACATGTCGCGGATCACGGCGCGCGACACCACGATGCCCGCCCCGGTCGACAACCCCTGCAGCGCGCGGAAGAAGACGAGCTGCCCGATGGTCTGCGACAGCGCGCAGCCCAGCGACGCGAGCGTGAACACGGCAATCCCGATCAGCACGACCGGACGGCGGCCGAAGCTGTCCGACAGCGCGCCGTGGAACAGGTTCATGAAGGCGAAGCCGAACAGGTAGGCCGACAGCGTCTGCTGCATTTCCACCGGCGTGGCGCCGATCGACTGCTGGATGCCCGAGAAGGCCGGGATGTAGGTGTCGATCGAGAAGGGCCCCAGCATGCCGAGCACTGCGAGCAGGGCGGCCAGGGCCCAGCGCGGGCTCTGCCAGAGTTTGGCGGCGTCGGGGTTCATGGGGGTGGTCTGGGCGAAAAGGTCGTGAGCCTAGCAGAGCGTCGCGTTGCGCCTTGTCGTCCAGGCGGCCTCTTACACTTTTGCGGAGCGGACGCGAACACGCACGTACTACGTGCTGAGCGTGGGCCGCAGCGTCGGGCTGTTCCGCTACCTGCTCGACGAACAGCGCGAGGTGCGCCTGTTCCATCGGCAGCAGGTGCCGGTGCTGGGCATGGCCTACGTACCGCAGGCGCTCGGCCGTGAAGGACGCGCTGCTCATGCCCCTGCGGCTGGGCGAGGCAGCTCATCGCGCAGGAGGGGCGCCGCACGAGCCCGCGCGTGCTCGCCTCGCACGTCGCGCACTTCGACCTGGCGGCCGACGGCACCGTGCTCTACAGCAATGGCTACGACGTGCTGGCCTGGGCGAACGGGCAGACGCGTTCGCTGGGCCGGCATGCGCTGGTCGAAGGCCTCGCCGCGCTCTGACCGGCCTCAGGCCGCCGCCGCCCGC
>Ga0308159_1003677_pt1 | contig 15032 bp, 14 predicted proteins | sample PhyCR1_FD_201040 | JGI IMG/M metagenome (GOLD analysis project Ga0308159, IMG submission 201040) | Phyllosphere microbial communities from UC Gill Tract Community Farm, Albany, California, United States - DLSLC.R1 | ecosystem: Host-associated > Plants > Phyllosphere > Unclassified | place: USA... | reverse complement strand
TAGGTGCATGCCGACTTGGTAACAGAAGTCGTAAATCCACTGTTGCAACTACTTATAGTTGCCAATGACGACCAATACGGTGTTGCTCTCGCTGCTTAATTGCAGCTGACAATGCTCCTGGTACCTTCGGGTCCAGCAATCATCAGGGGATGTCTGTAAACCCGAAATGATTGTCATATAGAACAGAATCGCCGTGCAGTACGTTGTGGACGAAGCGGCTAAAACTTACACAACTCGCCCAAAGCACCCTGCCCGTCGGGTCGCTGAGGGTTAACTTAATAGACACGGCTACGCATGTAGTACCGACAGCGGAGTACTGGCGGACGGGGGTTCAAATCCCCCCGGCTCCACCAACTCGATAAAGAAGACGCCTCAGGGCGTCTTTTTTTATGCCAGCGAATCGTTGAATTAACCCTTGATCGCCCTCAAGCGGCATAGAACTTCCAGATCAACACCCCCTGCCATCCCGGTTGCTAGCCCGTTGCAGCCAGGTCGCCGTCATGCGTTCCAAAACACAGCCAGGTTTCCATAACATTTGGGCCAGCACGACACAGGCTGTCGCCACCCGCTGCGATTCTGGCTGCACTCGGAAATCATCAGGTGCAACCATGCCCATCGCCCCCACGCCCTACACATTGGCCTGCCAGTCCTGCTCATGGAAGAAGACCTTTCTCCCAACCAGTGACGTATTGGTGCTGAATCGCGACTGGTTCAATTGCTGCCCAAACTGCGATACCCCTTCACCCCAGCGCCGGATGGCGACCGCCAAAGAAGTGCTCAAAACTCGGCTGGAACAATTCCTGGCAGGCGACTGAAGCTGCTCAAAGCATTTGATGGCACAACGCCACTTAATTGAGTAGGATTCACGCCATCATGTCGCCGGTTCGCTGGCGCTCAGTAGAAACACAGGACCAGGTAGTTACCATGCCCCAAGCGAAGGATACGCTGCTCAGGTTGTTCGCATTGCTACGCCTGATTCCGACCGAACCCCAGCGCATTGCCACTCCGACCCTGCTCGAGAAGCTGCGTGACAGAGGATTTTCGGTGACGCTGCGCTCAATTCAGCGTGACTTGAGCCGGTTGTCTATCCCGTTCTCCCTGCAGTGTGACGACAGCGAAACGCCCTTCCGCTGGAGCTTCACGCGTGAGGCGCCGCTCAAGCTGGAAGACATGGATGCACCCACCGCACTGGCGCTGTTCCTGTCCGAAAGCCATTTAAGTCCAATCCTGCCGCAAAGCGTCCTGGACCAGTTGGGCCCGCAGTTTCGTCGTGCCCGCAACTTCCTCAATGGGCTGGGTGGAAACGGTCTGGCCGATTGGGCCAGGCGGGTGCGTTCCCTGCCCAACGGCAAAACGCTGCTGCCTGCGCAAGTCAGCGCGCACACGTGGGCGCACGTGTCGGCTGGCCTGCTTGAGCGTAAACAACTTGAAGTGGTGTACCGCAGCCGTAGCAAGGGAGAACTCAAGCGTTTTCGCCTGCACCCCGCCGGGCTAGTCTCAAGGCATGCGGTGAGCTACCTGCTGGCATCCGTGGACGGTTACAACGACCTGCGTCAATTTGCCTTGCACCGGATCATCGAGATCACCGTGCTTGAAGACGGTGCCCACGAACATGAAAGCTTCGACGTCGACGCCTACATCGCCAGCGGCGTTTTCAGCTATCGAGAAGCCCATGCCCACGTCGAACTGATTGCTGACGTACGCCCGCAAATCGCAGCCCTGCTGAATGAAACTCCGCTGAGCAGCCAGCAGGCCCTGAGCGATATGTCCGAGCAGGGCTGGCACCGCCTGCACGCCACCGTGCCGCTGGATCGCGAGACGCTGTGGTGGATCTTCGCCCTGAATGAAAACATCCGCCTGCATGCGCCCCAAGTTTGGGTGGACGAAATGCGTGGGCGGCTGGATTCGATGCAAGCGCTCTACCAGAACACTCACGCTATTACGCCACCGCAACTCGCCTGACCTTCAACCATCAAAAAGGACATTGCTCATGCCACTTCCCCTGATCCTCGGCGCTGCTGCGCTCGTCAGTGCTGCATATGGTGCCAAAAAAGGCTACGACGGTTACCAGAAGCACTCGGAAGCAGACGATATCGTCAACGCTGCCAAGACGCGCTATGCCGATAAAAAGGCCGCCTTCGATATTCAGGAAAAGGCGACCAACGCAGCCCTTGAGGCGCTGGGCAAGCAGGAGCTGCAGATCGGCAAGCAATTCGACGCGTTCAAGACCCTCGCTGACAAGCTGCTGCTCAAACTCAACACAGGCCGTCAGGACAAGCTGAAAATAAACATCCCCAAACACAAACTGCAAAGCATCGAAAGCTACAGTTACACCGCCGTCGGCGTTTTGGGCGCAACCGCTGGTGCCGGTGCGGCCGGTGCTGCTGCGGGTTTCGCCGTGTATGGCGGGGTCATGGCACTGGGCGCCGCGTCCACCGGCACGGCCATCACATCGCTGGCGGGCGTGGCGGCTACCAATGCGACCCTGGCTGCAATTGGAGGTGGCTCACTTGCCACCGGTGGCCTGGGCATGGCGGGCGGTACGGCAATTCTTGGCGCAGCCGTTGCGGGCCCGGTATTGGCGATCGCCGGTTGGGCTTACGACAGCCATGGCGATGAAGCACTGAAGAATGCGCATAAAGCCGGCCGGGAAGTGGACAGTGCTGTTTCCAAACTGCAGAAAGCCCAGAAACAGCTGAGCAAGGCGGAGGATTATGCGTTCGACGTCAACGACGTGCTCAAGTCGGTGTACGCGCAATTCGACAAGTACTTCGAACACCTCAAATTCATGGACAACCGCCTCGAAGACATTCGCTCTCGCAAGCTGGATGCGCAGGCTGAACTGGCCAAACTGGGCGACGCCATCATGCGTTCGGTCGACAATGGTTTCATGCTGGCGGCGATCCTTGTCGACCTCATCACCACACCGCTGTTCAAGGTCAAGGAAGTGAATGGCATCGTCGTCAAAGACAAAAACGATGTGCCGGTCATGGCTACCGATTCCGACGGTTCAATGATCCTCAATGACGACAAGCTGCAGGAGCAGATCAACCTGACCCAGAACAATGCGGCTCAGGTAGAACCTGCGTGATTCGCGCGCGGGGCTGAAAAGCCCCGCCTTCGCTTTCTCCCTTCCTACTTTCGTCATGGATTCCTCTATGCGCGCCGCAGCACAAGACTTCCCCTGGGCCGAAGAGCTCGAAAAAACCGTCATCGCCAGCCTCACGACCAGCTTCGGCCTGGATTTTTTGCTGTTCAAGGACAAGCAAGGCGGCGAGGTCGACACGCTTCACAACGTACGTAACGGTATATGGGCGACCGATGCAGAAAAGCAGCGGTTCGAGCAGCGTGGCGAGTATGACTCTACGCCCTACCACCAACACGCCAATTACATCGCAACTGGACGCGAAGACAAGGCCAGCCAGGCAGCCGGAACACTGCATGATCCTTACCGCAACACAGTGATGGCTGCCCATGAACAGCGCAACCTGGATCATGTAATCAGCGCCAAGGAAATCCACGATGACGCCGGGCGGGTGCTGGCAGGGCTCAGCGGCGTGGAACTGGCCAACCAAAGCAGCAATTTGCAAACCACCCACGAAACGGTCAACAAGTCGAAGAAGCAGACGCCGATCAATGAGTATCTGGATAGGCTGCCGGGTCTGATCCATAACCATGAAAAATCGCTGGCGGGTGACCGCGCACGCTTGGCAAAAGCTCCGCGAGAAACGCCGCAACAACAGCATGAAGCCCGTGCGCTGGAAGACAAGATCCGCAAGACCGAAAGCAAGATCAACGAGCTCAAAGCCGTGGACCATGAGGGCATGCGCAAGCGTGATGCCGAGGCGCGTGCGCCTTACGAGCAGCAGATCAATGCAGCCTACTACACCAGCAGCAAGTTTCTGCACCAGACCGCGCGCGCAACGGGGACTGCAGGTTTGGCTATGGGAACCCGGCAGATGCTCGGGCTGGTGATGGCAGAAGTATGGTTCGAGTTGCGTGAGCAACTGCCGGCACTGCTTGAAAAGCTGAAGCATGCGTTCAGCCTGGAGACCTTCGTCGACGGCATCAACAAGTCGCTCAAAGGCATCTGGAAACGGGTGCAGGCGCGTTTCAACGATTTCCTGGTAGCGTTCAAGGATGGCGTGTTTGCGGGTGTGCTCGGGAGCCTGACCACTACGCTTTTCAACATTCTCGCCACCACACAAGCAATGGCGATCAAGATCATCCGCGAGCTGTGGGGACAACTGGTCAAGGCCATCAAGCTGATGGTGTTCAACCCCGACCAACTGAGCTTCGTCGAGCAGTGTCAGGCGGTGACATCGTTGTTGTCTGTGGGCGTTGCCACGGTGGTGGGCACTATGGCTTACACCCAGTTGGTGCCGTTCCTCAGTTTCCCTTTCGGCACCGAGCTGGCTGCGTTCGCCGGAGCGCTGGTGACGGGCGTGATGACCCTTGGCCTGAACTACTTTCTGTTGCACAGCGCAATGGCACGCAAGCTCTGGGCCTTCATTGAATCCCTGACGCCGCACGCCGGCACGGTGCGCGAGTTCCAGGCAATCAATGCAGAGCTTGACCGTTATCTCCTGGAGCTGGGCCGGGTCGAATTCAACATGGATGTGGAGGAGTTGCAGGCCTTCACCCAGGAACTTGAGGCGTGCAATGACGACATTCAGCGCAGCACGATATTGCAGAAGGCAGTGGCGGCCCGAGGCATCGAGCTGCCCTTCGAAGCAGGTAACGCGACCAGCACCCGCAACTGGCTGGCTTCGCTGGTATGACGCTACCGGCGTTTCCCTGCACGCAATGCGGGCTGTGCTGCCGCAATGTGCATCTGGCGGAACAGACGCAGTACTTGGATCGGGGTGACGGCGCATGTCGGCACTACAGTGATGCCGACAAGCAATGCCTGATCTACGAGACCCGGCCGGATATCTGCCGGGTCGACCGGCAGTACCGCATGCACTATGCGCAGCGGTTCAGCTGGGAAGCATTCGTAGAAGCCAATACGCAGGTTTGCAAGCTCCTCCAGCAGCAGCTAAAGGAGTGAACGGGAGTTTTTGAACGAGCTTCAGCGAGGTGTTACGAACTGATATCGGCTGGTCGATCGCTAACACCTCGTCAACCTGATGCTAGACCACACGTCCACCCAAAAAAACCCAACCCAGGCCGCAGCGCAACTAAAGCAAACCACTCTCGCGCAAAAAACCCTTGGACACGCCCTCAATCGATTCCCGCCCCACATCAACCCGTGAGTTGAGTCCCGCAATCGTCTCGTCATCCAGCCTGGAAGAAAGCGCATTCAGCAATTCCCCAACCTTCGGACTCGCCTCAAGCACCTCTGTCCGAATAACCGGCGTCAACGCATAGCCAGGAAAGAACCCCTTATCATCCTTCAACACCACAAACCCAAACGCCGGAATGCGCCCATCCGTCGAAAGAACCAACGCCAAATCAACCTGAGCATCCCTAAGCGCCTGATAGGTCAACCCGCCATCCATGCGCACGATATTCTTGCGCTCGAATTCAAACCCGTACTCCTCCTGAAGAGGGCGCAGACCATCGGGCCGGGAGAAGAACTCGGCGTTCGATGCGAATTTGTAGGATTTGCCCGCTTCGATGTTTTTTGCCAGATCGCTGATCGAGACGACGCCGCCCTTTTCGGCGTCGAATTTGCGCATGGCCAGTGCGTAGGTGTTGTTGGCTTTGGAAGGGTTCAGCCAGGTAATGCCCTTTTGCGCATCGAGTTCGCTGATCCTTTTATAGGTTTGCTCGGCGCTGAGTTTGTCAGTGATCTTGTTGTAGGTAATCAGGGACGTGCCGGTGTATTCCCAATACACATCTACCTGACCGTTCTCTTGCGCCGCGCGCAGTACTGATGAACCCAGATCCGCGCGTTTATCGACCTTGTAGCCGTTGGCTCGCAATAGTTGTGCGGTCATTTCGGCGACCAGTTGCTGTTCGGTAAATTTCTTGCCGCCGACGACAATTGCGTTGTTGGCAGAGGCGTTGCCGACAACACCGGCAACGAGACTAAAGCTGAAGATCAGACTGGCCAGCATTCGATAAATCATCGTGCACCTCATGTTATTGATTCAGATGGAGGGTGTTCAGATTCATTGGCGCCCGGCCATTCGCAAGCCTCGGGAGACTGCAATGTGTTGAATCACTCCGCAGCCGAGGTCGACGGCGATGGCCAGAAGCGCGGTCGCTACGGCGCCGGCCAGCATCATGCCGAAATCGTTCAGGTCGATCCCGGTGAAGATCAACTCGCCCAGTCCGCCGCCACCGACCAGAAATGCCAGCGGTGCGGTGCCGACGTTGATCGCCAGCGCGGTGCGGATGCCGGCAAAAATCACGTTCAGTGCATTGGGGATTTCGACCTTCCACAGTGTCTCTCTCGGCGTCATGCCCATGGCTTCGGCCGCTTCGACCAGATGCTGTGGCACTGCGCGCAAGCCTTCGCAGGTGTTGACCGCGACGGGGAGCAAGGTCGCAACAAACAACCCGATGATGGCCGCCCCGCTGCCAACACCGATCAAGCTCATGGCCAACGCCAACAGTGCGAGTTTGGGAATCGCCTGCCCGACGTTCAGGACTTGCATGCTGGCCATGGCATAACGCTGGTTCGCCGGGCGGCTCATCCACACACCCAACGGAAGCGCAATGGCGATGGCCAGCACTCCACTGACGGCGACGATCTGTAAATGCTGGACCGTCAGGTAGCTGATGTCGCCCCAGTAAAACTGCAGCTCCTGCCAGAATCGGTTGAGTGAGTCCGCCATCGTCAGTGCACCGCCGGAGTGATGTTTTGAACCAGGCGCGCGAGGATGTCAGCCTGGTGCACATAGCCGATAAAACGCCCGTCGCAGTCGTTGCATAGCGCCCAGTCCTGGCCGCGACCGAGCAGTTGCGAGAGTACCTGGCGCAGGTCATCGCCCGGTTTGACGATCAGGTGCGAGTGTGCAGCGATGCCGCTGCTGCTGCCAACGATTTGCATGTGTTGGCGCGGGGCGATCTTGCTGAGGACATCCGCCGCGCGCAGCAGGCGCAGGCGTTTCATGATTCGGTCGCCACCCATGAAGTTCGCCACGAACTCGCTGTTGGGCCGGGCCAGCAAATCATCCGAGCTGCCGAATTGCTGGATCTTTCCGTTGTGGAACAAGGCAACGCAGTCGGCCATCTTCACCGCTTCGTCGATGTCGTGGCTGACGAACAAAACAGTCTTGTTGACGAGGCGCTGGATGCGCCTGAATTCGTCCTGGATCACTTCACGGTTGATCGGGTCGATGGCGCCGAAGGGCTCGTCCATCAGCATCACCGGCGGGTCCGCTGCCAGCGCCCGCGCTACGCCTATGCGCTGCTGTTGCCCACCGGAAAGCTCGCACGGATAGCGCTTGAGAAATTTCGCCGGATCCAGCGCGACCACTTCCAGCAACTCGCCCGCGCGCTTACGGCTTTTGCTCTTGTCCCAACCCAACAGATCGGGCACGACGCAGATGTTTTCCTCAACGGTCATATTCGGGAACAGGCCGACTTGCTGGATCACATAGCCGATGGAGCGTTTGAGGGTGACGCTGTCCAGCTCGGACGTGTCGCGGCCATTGATTCTGATGGTGCCGGAAGTTGGCGTGATCAGTCGGTTGATCATTTTCAGCGTCGTGGTTTTGCCGCAACCCGATGGCCCGAGCAGTACACAGATCTGTCCCTCTTCCACATTGAATGAGACATCTTCTACCGCCGTGACAGCGCCGAATTGCTTGTTCAGGTTTTCGATCTGGATCACGTCGTCACTTCCTTCATTCGGCCGGTGGCCAGTTTGTTCTTGTTCAACCCGTTCGGCGTGAGCAGGCGCTGCAAGCCGTACAGCGCATAATCGGCCGCGATGGCGATGACACTGATGACGATCGCACCGGCCAGAAGCTGTCGGGTATCCGATTGGGCGATGCCGCGAATGATCAAGCTGCCCAGGCCGCCGGCGCCGATATAAGCCGCGATGGCAGCGATACCAATGTTGATGACGGTCGCCATCCTCACACCGGCCATGATCAGCGGCACCGCAACAGGTAGCTCAACCTTGCGCAATCGTTGCCCGGTCGACATGCCCATGCCGATCGCGGCTTCGCGCAAGGCTGGATCGATGTTGGAGATCGCCGTGGTGGTGTTACGGATGATTGGCAATTGGGCGTAAAGAAACAGCGCAATGACCGCCGGCACCACGCCGATCCCGTAGCCGATCTGCGATAGCACCGGAATCATCAGCCCGAACAGCGCGGCGGAAGGAATGGTCATCAGAACTGCGGCGAAGGCCAGGACCCAACGACGTGTTCTGGGGTGTTGGGAGATGGCGACTCCCACGGACACACCGGTCAGAATTGCCAGCCCCACCGCTATCGCCACAATGAGCAGGTGCTGGCCGAGCAGCAGACTGATCAGCCCGCCGTTTTCCTGAATGAAACGCAAGGTTTCCATGAGGGTTGTGCCTTCTGTACGTCATTGTTGTTTTTATTCGGCGCGCATCTGGATTGAACGCCGTGTCTGGAAAAGACCTTACCGCGCCAGTGCGGGCACTCTGAGCTGCGGGCTCGACGTTTTCTATCAAAAAATCGACGTTGCGCAGAAAACCAAACCGCTGATCAGCGCATTGGGTTCAGGGCAACAGGCGGGTCGCTGGTGACAAACGTGTACGGTAATCCGCCTGCCAGACGGGTCATGCGTCAGCCAGGGGATGTGCCGACTGGAGAGATCCGAAGGGTCTGGACGGATACATTCTGTAAATGAAATCAGGAGTGAGCATCATCAAATTTCCGCCGCTCCTCTCCGGGCGTACCTCCCCAGACACGACGGTAAGCCGCACCGAGGTGTGATGCCGAAACGAACCCGCAGCTGTAGGCAATCGAGGCAATGGGCTGGGTGCTCTCACGCAGCAATCGGCGTGCTTCGTTCAGCCGCAGCTCCAGATAAAACTTTTTAGGCGTCATGCCGAAGTGCTGGTGCCACAGCCTTTCGAGTTGGCGATGGGACAGGTTGCAACGGTCGGCGATTTCTTCGATGCCGATGATGCTTTCCAGATTGTTCTCCATGAAGGCGATGGCGGCGGTCAGCCGGCGATCGTGAATGCCGAACCGCCACTGGATCGACATTCGCTGATGCTCTTCCGGCGCACGGATCCGCGCGTGGAGAAACTGTTCGGCGACACTCGCCGCAAGCTGGTTACCAAAATCGAGTGAGATCTGCGCCAGCATGAGGTCGATGGCCGCCGTCCCTCCGCCGCACGTCCAGCGGTTGTCATGGTTGACGTACAGCTCCCGGGTGACCTCGATCGTAGGAAATTCTTCGCAAAACTGACCGATGGATTCCCAGTGCAACGTACAGCGTTTGCCCTCCAGCAATCCGGCGCGGGCGAGGATGAACGTACCGGTGCTCAGTGCGCCGACAGTGACCCCGCGCGATGCGGCACGTTGCAGCAAGCGCAGCATTTTCGGTGGTTTCTGACGCTCGGTGTCCAGGCTGGCCAGGACAAATACGCGATCCAGTTCCGGCGCCTGATCAACCGCCACGGTGTGGATTTCGATGCCGCTGCTGGAGCTGACCGGTCCGCCTGACTCAGTCAGCAGTGTCCACTCATAAAGCGTTTTGCCGGACAACCGATTGGCGGCACGCAACGGCTCGCTGGCACCCGCCAGGGCCATCATCGAGAACTGAGGAAGAATGAGCAGCCCGATTCGCTTGGTAGGACCGTTATTCCCGGACGGCGCTGAATCATTGGTGGCTGTCATCGCCAGAACCTTTCAAGGGGGACCAGCCGTTCAAGCAGACGGCTTTTGACCCGCCATGTTAGGGGCTGGGCACGCATTCAGCCAGACCGGCACACACTCCGCCATGCTGGGCAATCGCTGCGAGGCCTCAATACCCGAGGTCTCGCAGAAGAATGGCCAGCGGATCAGCCACGCGTGCGGATGGCTTCGTCGATACTCTGGATCATCGATTTGAATACCGGGTTGTCGGCCTGATTCTGCTGACCATGCTGCATCTTCGGAATGATCAACGCATGCGGGCCGGCATCGCCCGGATAGTTTTGATGCAGACGCACAGATTCCGATGGCATGTGCAAAGTGTTGTCGGCACCGTGGATGATCAGCGCGGGCGGAAAGCCTGTTGCGCCTTCGATGGATTGCTCCGGGTCATATTGCACATAAGACTTGTAGGATTTCGCCGTCACCCAGGTGCAGCCCGGCCAACGGTCCGCGCCCCCCGCTTCGGTATAACCGCCCAATTGCAGGTCGACATACGCCTGGGTTTCAGGATCCAGCGGGTAGTAACCGAGTCGGGTCTCACCGGTGCCGGTGTCGAACGGCGGGATCGGCGCGTCATCGGCGAGTTGCACAATGGCCGCATCGGCCGCCGCCGGGTCTGCGCGCAAGGCCTGCAAGTTGCGGATGTTGGTGTAGCTCATCGGCACCCAGAAGCGGATCTGCTCAGCGCCCGCTGCGGCGAGTTCAGCCACCGCTGCAAGGCTGGCCACCGAGCCGATCGCCCACGATGCGACCGCCGGCATCTCACCGAAATTTTCGCGCGCCCAGGCAACGGCTCCCAGCACTTCATCTTTCTGGTCTTCGAGAATGACGTTAGTGATGACCTTGTCACCTGATTCGACGGCGTTACGGATGTGCTTGTTGGAAAAGAAGCCTGCCACGTCATACGTCATGACCCGATAACCAAGGGCCGCCAAGGCGCGACCAAACAGTTGGCCGTACATCGTGACTCCACCGGTGAACCCTGAGTTGAAAATTACCGGTGGCAGTTTTTGCGAGGCAGCGTCGCGTTGTTCTGGCTGAAATACCATGCCTTTGAGGCTGAGGGTTTCATCGCCGTACTTGACGCTGAAGTTGATGTCTCTTGTTGTAATGTTCGTCATTTGTGAGTGATCTCGAAGTGAGAGGTGTGGGCGTAGGTCAACTTGCCAACTGGCCAGACGCTCCTCGCAGAAGTTGGCTAACAGGAATTTCGCTTGCTTGGGAAACATGCCGTGCAACGGCATCTACAAAGTTGAACGCCTTGTTCGGATCGAACAGCTCGGAATAATTGGCTCCATCGTTGTCCGTTCCGACATGAGGCGCATCGGTTGCTTCCAGCAGGATCTTGTCTGCGCCGACGGCGCGGACTATTTGCGTCACGAAACGAGCGGTTTCTTCGGGGTGGCTGCTGGTTCGATAGCCGGGCCCCTTGAACCACACGTTGCCGCGCGCGCAGGCTTCAGCAAGCAGCGCGATCCAGGCAGGCTCGGCGATGCCCCGCTCACGGTGACAGGTGCCCAGGTGATCGATGATGACCCGCACATTGCGAGGGATCTGGCGCAGTACCCGCAAATTGGTCTCGGCTTCTTTCGCGTAAATGTGCAGATGCTGGTGCGGTTGCAGGCGTTGATAAAACGCTTGCCACTGTTGATCACTGAAGTGGAGAGGAGAAACGGTTTCCGGCCGTGCATCGTGCAAAACGATGCGGGCGCCAATTACCTGCGGGTGCGATAGTCGTTGCCGGGTGGCGTAAGCGGGGTCTGCCTTGATCGTCCCCACTAACCTCACGCCGCCGTAGCGCTGAGGGTTGGCCGCCTGAAGACTCTTGAGTTCGTCAAACGAGGCAAATACGTTTTCCGAGTCCGGCAAAATACTTAGATGAACGTTGTTGATCAGCGTCGGAGCAATACCGGCATCGATCAAGTTATCCAGATAAACCGTCAGCGAGTGCGGCGCGGGTAATGCATAGGGCAGTGCAGCAGATACTCGAAGCAGGTCTTGCGAAGTAAAAAAATGAACGTGACAGTCTGTTCTTTCAATCAACGGCAACATGATTTTTGTTTCCTGCATTTGTGCGAAAACAATAATCGTCGTCAGGCCCTCGTCGCTCCCGCCAACTCGACGTGTAGTATCAAAATTTCGCCATGCGCGACTTTGTGAGCAAAGATGTCCTGAAAATCATCGCTTGGTTTTGCAGGCATTGAAGCCTGTGGCGGTAACTGGGCAACGGCCCGTCAGAAAGCATGGCGAGAAATTGATGCGCCTGTATCGACGTGAATTTTTCTTCACCGCGCCCTGCCCCGCGAACCGATAAAATCCCCCTGCTCATTCAAGAAACTACGGTTCGCCCGCGCTCCTGGCGGGCTTTTTTTCGTCCTTGATTTCTGCGCACCTTGCCCCTCCCCGGCATATACGCGACTCTGCCGGCAGATCCCTCGCCAAGGAGCGCTCGATGCCACTGTTATCCCTGCCCTGCCCGCGCCTCACGCTGGCGATCCTGTCCCCCGATCAGGCCAAGCTCGAAAGCGCGTTCTACCAGCGCAACCAGCGGCACCTGGCCCCTTGGTCGCCCATCCGCACCACCGATTACTTCTCCACCGCGAACATCCGCCGTCGCCTCGAGATCCAGGCCAGCGCCTTCGAAGCAGGCCTGGCAATGCATTTCGCGCTGCTGTCGCCAGATGGTCAGCAAATGATCGGGGCCTGCAATTTCAGCGGCATCATTCGCGGGGCGTTTCAGGCGTGTTATCTGGGTTATCACATTGATGAAGCGCATCAGGGTCAGGGTTTGATGCAGGAGGCGCTGGAAGCGGGGATTGGTTATATGTTCGATACGCAGAATCTGCATCGGATCATGGCCAATTACATTCCTGGCAATGAGCGCAGTGCGCGCTTGCTCGAACGTTTGGGCTTTGAGCGCGAGGGCTATGCGAAGGCGTATCTGAATATCGCCGGGCGCTGGCAGGACCATGTGCTGACGGCGCTGGTCAATCCCGGGTTCGAGGCGCCGGATCAGCGTTGGTCGCGGCGTCTGGGCTGAGGGGTTCCAAACCATCTGACAAAATCCTTTCAGCTCTCGGGTTTGCGGCCGATACAGACCTGCTAACACCCCTGCTGGCTCAAAAGAACAACAATCTTCCAGCCTAACTGACGACCAAGAAACCCAACGTTTCTGGAGGATTTGCATGAATAGCTGGTTCGGTAACATCAGCGTGAACATGAAACTCGGCCTGGGCTTCGGCCTCGTGCTGGCCCTGACCTGCATTCTGGCGCTGACCGGCTGGACCAGCCTCGGCGGCCTGATCGACCGCAGCAACTGGATGAGCGACATCACCCAGCTCAACGCCGGCCTGACCAAATTGCGCGTGGTGCGCCTGCAATACATGCTGACCAACGGCGACGAAACCGCCGCACAGAATGTGCAGACCACCCTTGAAAGTTTCGCCGCACAGCAGCAGGCGCTGATCAGCAAATTCAAGAGTCCTGAGAACGTCGCACTGCTCAAGCAGCAGGCGGCAACCATCGCTGAATACCAGACCTCGCTGAACAAAATGCGCAACGCCTATCGCACCGGCAACAGCGCGCGCGACACCATGAGCGCCAACGCCCAGACCGCTTACAACCTGATCGAGTCGATCAGCCAGCGCGTGCAGCAGATGGAGTTGAGCGATCAGCGTTTCGAGCAGTTCCAGGCGGTTACCGCGGCGAAGGAAGCGTTCATCCTCGCGCGCTATGAAGTGCGTGGTTACACCGCGACCAGCAACGCCGAGACCGAGCAGAAAGCCGTCGGCCAGATCGACGCGGCCGTCGCCAGCCTCAAACCGCTGAATACACAATTTGCCGCGACTCAGCAGGATGCCTTGCGCCAATTGGAAACCGCGCTGAGCAGCTATCGCAGTGCGTTGATGGCGTACAAGAACGCCAATGCCGATGCCGTGCAGGCGCGCAAGGAAATGACCGATCAGGGCACCACCATCGTCGCCCTGAGCGAGCAGCTGTACCAGATTCAGCTTGATCGCCGTGACGCCGAAAGTGCTCAGGCGCGCACCTTTCAGTTGATCAGCACGTTGCTGGCGCTGCTCGTTGGTGTGATTGCGGCGGTGATCATTACCCGTCAGATCACCCGCCCGCTGCAGGAAACCCTGGCCGTGGTCGAGCGCATCGCCAGCGGCGACCTGACCCAGAACGTCACCGTCACTCGCCGCGACGAACTCGGCGTGTTGCAGCAAGGCATCGCGCGCATGGGCGTGACCCTGCGTGACTTGATCAGTGGCATCCGCGACGGCGTCACCCAGATCGCCAGCGCCGCCGAAGAACTCTCGGCGGTGACCGAGCAGACCAGTGCCGGTGTGAACAGTCAGAAAGTCGAGACCGATCAGGTCGCCACTGCCATGCACGAAATGACTGCCACCGTGCAGGAAGTTGCGCGCAATGCCGAAGAAGCGTCGCAAGCCGCCGCTGCGGCGGACGGCGAAGCCCGTGAAGGCGACAAGGTTGTAAACGAAGCCATCGCGCAGATCGAACGTCTGGCCAGCGAAGTGGTGCGTTCGACCGAAGCGATGAGCGTGTTGCAACAGGAAAGCGACAAGATCGGCAGCGTTATGGACGTGATCAAGGCTGTCGCCGAACAGACCAACCTGCTCGCACTCAACGCCGCGATCGAAGCAGCGCGTGCCGGTGAAGCCGGGCGTGGGTTTGCCGTGGTTGCAGATGAAGTGCGCGGTTTGGCTCAACGCACGCAGAAATCCACCGAGGAAATCGAAGGTCTGGTCGCCGGTCTGCAGAACGGCACCCAGCAGGTTTCTGCAGTGATGAACAACAGCCGCGCGCTGACCGACAGCAGCGTCGCCCTGACGCGCAAGGCCGGCGCCTCGCTGGAAAACATCACCCGCACGGTGTCGAACATCCAGTCGATGAACCAGCAGATCGCTGCGGCGGCTGAACAGCAAAGCGCCGTGGCCGAAGAGATCAGCCGCAGCATCATCAACGTGCGCGACGTGTCCGAGCAGACCGCCGCAGCGAGTGATGAGACGGCTGCGTCGAGTGTTGAACTGGCGCGTCTGGGTGGTCAGCTGCAGCAGATGGTCAGCCACTTCCGCGTTTGATTTCGTCTTGCGCTGAGGCTTGCCCGCAATTGCGGTGGGTCAATCAAAACCACTTTGGCTGACCCACCGCCTTCGCGAGCAAGCCCGCTCCCACAATGGATTTGTGTGCCACGCTGGATTTCGATCCCGC
>Ga0308159_1003674_pt1 | contig 15040 bp, 26 predicted proteins | sample PhyCR1_FD_201040 | JGI IMG/M metagenome (GOLD analysis project Ga0308159, IMG submission 201040) | Phyllosphere microbial communities from UC Gill Tract Community Farm, Albany, California, United States - DLSLC.R1 | ecosystem: Host-associated > Plants > Phyllosphere > Unclassified | place: USA... | reverse complement strand
AGTCAGTGAGCTGTGTGCCGTAAAGCCACACGTGCTGCGCTACTGGGAGCAGGAGTTTCCTCAGCTCAATCCCGTCAAACGCCGCGGAAACCGCCGGTATTATCAGCGCCAGGATGTGCTGATGATCCGGCAAATCCGCGCGCTCCTTTATGATCAGGGTTTTACCATCGGCGGTGCACGTTTGCGCTTGTCTGGCGACGAAGCCAAAGACGACACTACCCAGTACAAACAGATGATTCGGCAGATGATTGCCGAATTGGAAGACGTGCTGGTTGTGCTCAAGAAATAAAAAGCTGCGTTTGAATACTTCCAGTTTTCAAACGCTTGCGATATATTCTTGAGCGTTCTTCAAGGTGGAGAACGAAACGCAACATCAGTCGGGGCGTAGCGCAGTCCGGTAGCGCACTAGCATGGGGTGCTAGGGGTCGAGTGTTCGAATCACTCCGTCCCGACCATATAATTCAACGACTTAGCCGCTTTCGAGCGGCTTTGTTGTTTCTGCCATAGTGACTTTCCGAGTGACCTTGGCATTTTCGATCACGCTTCCCTCCTTTTCAGAATCGTCAGCGCTGGTGCGCGCGAGTCGGTTGCTGATACCTTATTTGCCGCCGCAATGAGCTGATCCAATTCCGCTGCCGAGTAGTGGCTGGTGATGCTCCCGTTCTTGTGGCCAAGCAACGCTTTGCGATCCTCCTCAGTCACGCCGGCAGCACGCAGCCTTCTCCCAAAGGTGTGCTTCAAGTCGTGAATTCGGATTCTGGCAAAGCCGTCATGTGCCGGCCGCAAGAATTTCTCCTGCCACTTCTTCGCCGCTCGGATCCGCGCCTTCTTCCAGGCCGAGTCATTCATGCGGTGAACCGTCGTTTCATTCCCATCACCATCTGGCTTGCCAAACGGGAAGACGTAGAGCGGATGCTTGCCGCGCTGCTTCTCGATCACTGACTTGGCAACGTCATTCATCACCACCAGACGTTCGTCTCGGTTCTTCACGCCAGACCTGGCGCTCCTTCCGCCAAATCCCGCCGGTATCAGGAACACGCTCGTTCCCAGCTCCGGTACCGCAATTTCCCAATTCCACTGCAGCTTGCAAACCTCCTGCTCCCGGCAAACTGTATTGACCTTGAACATGGCCATGGTCTGAAGGTGCGCCGGGAGTTCGGCGAACAGGATCGACTGCTCTTCCCATGAAAGCGGGTAGGGCTTCCGGCTGTTCGTCTTCTCGTCCAGCAGGGAAATCATCGGCACCACGTCCAGCAGCGGCCGTCGCTCCTCGTCACGCCACTTTCGCGCGCAGAGGTTCAGCACGCGAATGACCCGCTGAAGCGCGATGTTTACTGTCCGGTTCGTGACTGGCCTCCCTACCGCTGGATTCAGCTTCGACTGGATGTAAGGCGCAAGGGCGTCGTCGTCAATGTGGGTCAGCGGCATATCCCCAATGAACGGGTCGAGCTGCTCCATATAGGTGGCCGAGATGTGGATGGAAGCCTGATCCTTCACTTCCAGCAGGAAGCGAGTCGCCGCCTCCCGCCACGTCCTGACTCGCCGGACGCCGTACACCTTCTGCTGGCGCAACTGCTCCAGCTTGTGAATCAGGTACTGCTCTGCTTCGGCGCGGTTACAAGTGCCAGTACTCTCTTGAATTCGTTCTCCTCTGTACTTTTTGTCGATCTTCCAGATGCCGTTCGGCATTTGCTGGAGGCCGGTGATTGCTTTTTGGGCCACGGCGTTGCTCCTTTCTTCTTGCCCTGGCGCTCGCTGCGAGGGCGATTGTTGTCCTGATTGGCGGCCTTTTCAATTGCCATCGACTCGATGTAACGGTCGGCCCACTCGTCCAGCTCGAGACGGTCGAAGCCGATGCCCTGTTTACCGATCGGGAATTCGCGTACGTTCGGGCGCACCGTTTTGTTGAATTCGTCCCGGCACATGCCGAGGTAGCCGTATGCCTCGCCGGCGCGAATGAAGCGCGGGAGGATGGGCGCGACCTGGGCCGCGCTTCGATTTGACATGTGATGCTCCATGCCGCGCGTGGCGGCAGAAGGTGGTGATGGGTTATTCGGCGCCTTCTTCGTCTTCTGGCCAGCCCTTCAGGTCTCGCGCCCAGGCCGTCCACTGCTTGCGTTGCTCGTCGCTCATTTCGTTCCAGCGCCCAGCAACCTCCGACGAAACCACTTCCCCTGACTTGAGATGTACGGTTCCGCAGTTACTACCGAGATCTTCGTCCGCATAACGAACAACGATTTCGTCATCTGGATGGAGTTTCGAAAGCTCTGTCAGAACCTGAATTGGACACGACCATGCGGTATCGAACGAGAGCTCACCGGCATCCAGCTCAATCACCTGGTCGTAGGCGTTCCACTTTGTTCCCCAAACGTCCCGGGCGAAATCCAGCGAGTGGAATTGCCCAGACGATCGCTTGTTGCGCAGCATCTGGATGAACTGTTCGAAGCACTCTTCGCTCAGTTGCAACACGTTGGCCTCGGTGCGGTTACGCCGCTCAAGCCCTGCAATTAAAGGATGCTCGTTGAGCGGCTGAGCAGTGATAGCTTCCGCCGCAGTCTCGGCCTGCCCGCTGATGCTGTCCCAAGGGAACGCCCCTCGAAATGGAAGGATGGTGTTGAAATCGATCTTGCCGCTTTCGTTGATCAACGACTTCAGGGCGTGCGCAGGCGCGCGCACCTTATTGGTCACATGGTTTGGCATGGCAATAGAATTCCTCGCCCGCCGTACACCGGCAGGCTGTTGAGTTGGGGGAGGGGTTAGGCGGTACCGAATAAATCGAGCTGATCAGATTCGGCTTGCAGCTCTTGCTGTCGATTGATCTCGTGATCGATCCGCGCCCGGGCGATAGCCGCGTACTGCTCGTCGATCTCGCAGCCGATGAACTGGAAGCCTTCGCGCATTGCGGCCTTCCCGGTGCTGCCGCTGCCCATGAATGGATCGAGCGCAACGCCGCCGGGCGGTGTCACCAGGCGCAGCAGGTAGGCCATCAGCTCAGTCGGCTTCACCGTGGGATGGCTGTTGCCGTTGCGAGTACTCCATTCGGCGGTTTCGCAGTCGCGCATGGTTGCGTCCTTGGCGACAGCGGGATCGTTTGAACTGACAAGACCTTCGTTTCGGTCTTTCCGACTGGTCTTGGCGCAGTAGAAGAACCGAGCAGCGCTCCCGCTATCGAGCCGTCGGGCGCCGGGTCTCATGTGAAAACCGACAACGCCTGCATTTTCGCTGCTGGCGCTGGCTTCGGCTCCACGGCCGCGTTTCATGTTGCCGTACACGTTCTGGCCGGCGCGCTGAGTGTCGCTGATGCTGGCGGCGGCGAGTTGCCCAGGTGCATCCGGGAAAGCAGTGAGTACTTCGGGGCTACCGTCATGGATGAGGTTGGCAGGCCATCTTCCACCTGAATGTCCGCCGGCGATCGGCCCGGGCGCAGATCCGCCCGCGCCAAAGTTGCCGCCCTTGATCGCTCCGTTGCTGATTCGCGCCGTGTCGTCTCCGGTCGTGACCCGGCAGCTATCGATATTTAGGGCGCCGGTTCCATGCTCTACGACGTTGGCGGCGACTGTACCGGGGAATGGCTTCCGAGCAACTGTGATTGGCTCGAGCGCAGGCTTCAATGCTGTGCCCCAGCCCTGGTGCGAACCGCCGAGATTGTGCGACTTCGGGAAACCTGAGCCATACACCCAAGCAATCATGTCGCGGATCTCGAAGCCGGCATCCTCGATGCGAACTGCCATCCGGTGCTGAGTGCGTGTCCCGGCGAAGGCCAGCAAGTGCCCGCCGGGCTTGAGCACACGCAAGCACTCTACCCAAACCTCGGTTGCTGGAACGTCGTAGTCCCATTTTTTGCCCATGAAGGACAGTCCGTACGGCGGGTCAGTCACGACGCTGTCGACGCTGCTGTCCGGCATTCGCCGCAGGAGCTCCAAGCAATCGCCGACCATGATGGTGTAGTCGCTCATCCGATCACCGCCTTTATGGTCAGTACCAATGGAAGCCAGAAGAAGAGGGTGCAGCCGAGTAAGCACTTGGTGATCATGGCTGCACCTTTTCGAAGTAGAAGACCACCGGCGCGCCAGTCTCAGCGATCAGGCCGTACGACTTGGCGAGACGGTAGATTGGGTGGTAGTTATTGAGGCTGTTGACGTGTCCGGCGATCCAATCGCGCCAAGCTTCCATAGGCATGGCGTGCTTGCTCAGGTTGCAGGGGATGCAGGCCGGCATCATGTTGGCGAGGTTGTGGTTCTGGGGGCTCAGTGCAGGAACCAGCTTCGCCTCCTTGCCCCAGTTGCGGCGAACCGCTTCGAGGTGATCGGCGTGCCACCGGTCACCCAGCAGCACGCCACAGTAGGCGCAATGCCCGCCGTATTTCAGCCGCACTTGCTCGCGCTCAGCTTTCTTCAGGCGCATAGGTATCCTTGCCGCTATAGCGGCTGACTTTGAAGGGGGAGGGTGGAAGTAGGAGACACGATGTTGCGGGGTTTTGATGTTGGCAAGCTCTGAAGTGGAGGCTATTTAGTTAGCCTCCGAGCTTAGTTGCAAGTCAGTAAAACGTACCGTCCTCCGTCGCGCTTTTAAGGCGGTCTTTGTGAGGGCTACTTTCAAATTGAGCTACTTTTTTGTATAGGAGGCGATTGTTCTCTCGCTCCTCTTTCGCGTCAATGAACACTTCTAGCGTGTTGCTATCAATGACTTTTATATGCATCGATTCATGGCTTTCGGGGTCTTCAAGCTCAACGTAGCCCAAACGCTCGCTCTTTCTCGCATAAAGCTCATATGGGATGGTTCGAGTTTGTTCTTTATCGTAGTAGTACCGTTGCATCCCGAAGTACAAACCGTTTACGGCTCGGTCGCTTGTGGCGGTTGGTATAGGGTTTGGAATAGAAGTGATGATGAAGCCGGCGCCTCCATCAGTAGCCCATTTGTAACCTTCTATCACTTTTTCCAAGGCTTTAATTTGAGTGCCATATTCCTTGCTAGACCTATCCGAAGGCAGCTCTTGATACTGAAAATCCAGCTTGGCGAAAGCAACGCCCGAAACACCGAGCAGGCAGCTCAGAGCTAATGCAAACTTTAACTTCATTCCATTTTTCCTGTTGAAAGCGGCGGCATCAATGCGATGGCCAACGGCCATTCTTGCTCAGGAGGGAACGGCTTTCAACATCGATATCAGATCATGGGCATTCACAACCTTCATGCCGAGCTCGCGGGCAATGTGCACTTCGAGCCGGGCGCCTTTCGAGTTCTCCCAGCCGGGCAGCACCGCGACCTGGCCGCAAAGTCCGAGGCGGGTCAGGTCGTAGGCCATGTAGTCGGCCCAGTCCGCACCGTCGACGACGCCGTGCTCTGCCGGGTTCTCGACGACGTAGCCCCGAGCGCGCAGCTCGGCGGCCATCTCGTTGAAGGCGGGGAAGTTGAAGTCTTCGAAGCCAGTCATCGGCCCGGCCAGGTACAGGCGGTTGGCTCGGTCGGCCTGAAGCGTTACGCCTGACGCTGCTGGCGCTGGCGCGAGGTCGTGCCAGGTGTCGACTTCGAACTCTGCCGGGCGAAGGCCAAGGCGCCTGCCATCTGGCAGCACAGCCGCCACCGCGCCGTGGCTGTTGGTCCATACGGGAAAGATTTGCCCTTCACGGCAGATCGGGCCATCACCCTGTAAGAGTGCGGACCCAATTCCCGGCATCGGATCAGCAACGACTGTCGTGAACATCTTCACAGTGCGCGGCATGCGGTCGCCGAATGGGTAGCTTTTGCTGCGCTTGTGCAGGGCGGGACAGTCGATACGGTTTTCTGTGGGCATGGGGCGTCCTATGCCGGGGCATGCCCGGGCTAGTGGGTGCTACTATGAACAGTTAGGGCAACTTCTATTGCGGAGTGCAAAGCTTTTAGAGGCCGGGATGACCCCAAGGAAAGGAGAGTGGACTTGGAACTTAGATCGCGCTTAATTTTCGTGGATACCAATATTTACGAAGGCAAAAATTTTCAGTTTTTGACACATAGCCTCGGTGCGTTAAAAAGCCTAATTGAGGATGGTGAGATACATCTCTTAATCACTGATGTAACAAAAGGCGAAGTTGTATCTCACATAAATAAGAAGGTTGCCGCAGCGCTGACAGAGCTAAAAGCCATAAAAAAAAGCTCCATGATTTTAAGGAATTTGCCGGATATGCCGGCGCATGGAATTTTTTCAGATGTAAATAAAGACGAAATGGCTGCGACGATTGTCGCTGCCTTTGAGACATTCTTGCGTTCTGACCACGTTGAGTTTGTATCCATCGATGGCGTTAAACCGAGCTACGTTTTCGAACGTTATTTTTCCGTAAAGGCACCGTTTGCTGAAGGCGACAAAGAAAAGGAGTTTGCTGACGCTTTCGTATTGAAGGCATTGCATGATTTGTCTGAGACACGTGGTTATCCTATTCACGTGATATCTAATGATAAGGATATGCTTCGTTACTCGGAGGATCATCCCCGTCTGCTCTGCAGTTCATCGATTGATGAATACATTGATGCCGTGAATAAATCCGTTTCGATTGAACCATCAGTATTCGCTGCCACAGCCCTTGAAGCGGTGCGGGGCGAAGTAATGAATATCATCCATGAACAGCTGAAAGAGATCGAGCATGAGTTCAAGTACGGCGGCTGGGAGGCTGAGCTGGAAGATCTCGAGGTCTTTGATATAGAGCTTATAACAGATAGCTTGTTATCCGTTTCGGATGAAGAGTGTGTTTACGAATTAGGATTTCGATTCAAGGCGAACTCTGTTGAGGTCGAAAAAGATTACGATAGAAGTCCGTTTGATCATGAGGATGGTCGTTACGCTTTTGTTCTGGATAACGTTTTCGAACGTAGCTTCGATGGTGAAGTTTCCTTGCAAGTCACGATCTCCTATCAGGATAAATTATTAGATTCCGTTGAGATTAGGGATTTTGAATCTCCGACAAATCTGAAGCTATCTTTGCCCTATGACGAGACTGTTAGATATCTTGATATCAATGGGGAAACATGATTCCCGGCTGGCGTGATTCGTAGAAGTGGGGTATTTATCTACAATCTCACACTGGCAGGAGACCGCCATGAGGTTGCAGAGCGATGTAGATGCGCTGGCGGCTATCGAAGAAGACGCTAAAGCGATGCTCAAACGGATAGGTCTGCCGGATGATGCGGTGAAGCTGGAGGTGGTCGCGTTCCTTCGGGGAGTGATTGACTTGGCAAGCTACATGGAGTCGGCGCATCGAATCGTTGAGCCGCCGAGCTTCATCTGAGTTGGCACATTGCCCGTCGTTGCGGTATTTGTGTTCGGCCCAGCATGGAGCCGGATCAAGGAGCGGATATGGCGAGCGTTGAAACGTTTTCCGATGAGTGCCGGGGATACCAATTCGATATCGAGGTGCGCCATCACACCAACGGATTTACCTACCAATTGGCGGTTCAGGGATTGCCTGATGTGAGGCCTGGTGATCAGCTCTTCGCGTCACTCGATAAAGCTCGTCATGCGGCGAGGCTTCAAGCTTGGGAATTGATAGACCAAATGGTGAAATCTCAGCGCATCAAGTGAGTTTGGGTCAGGCTCGCCTGACTTTAAAATGCAACATCGCCTTGATGCTGTGGCAGTAATGCTGAAGCCGCTCGTAGGCCTTGTACTTGGCCTGACTTCGAGTGGCTGCCCACACCCTCACCAGATCTTCACGAGCTTCCCGGTTCCAGTCGAGATCATCCCAGTCATGCTTGAACGGCAGGACCAACCACTCTTTGAGCGGTAGCGTCTCGGCCATTTCGCCGTACTGCATTTCGTGGGTGGGGTGGTAATTGCCGATGCGCTTCTTCGGGTCTTCATCCAGCACCACGCCGATGTAGTGGCCGCGATCGGCCAGGATGACGCCGGGCTTCCCGTAGGCGATGACGCGGCGACCGACTTCGGCGGGCACCTGATAGTGCTGCCGCACGTATTCGCAGTTGTGGCTCATGGATTATCTCCAGTCAGGCGCCGCCCTCCGTGACCGGTGGTGGCAATTTGGTTTGGGTTGGGGTATGAATGAGCGCTTTTACAAATGGATGCTTGTATGACTCAGTTCGCAGTTGGCGGAGCGGTTTACATTGATGCAGTGCTGGTAGAAAGCCACTTGGACTACTTGTCCGATGTCGGCTACATCACCTATCACCAAGAAAGCTCGCCTATCCCGAATACCATTTCTAAGACTTTGCTTGGTGAGTACTGCGAACACCTGAACAAACTCGCCGAAGATGGTATTTCATTCGATACGCACGAGCTTTGCACACCGGTCGGAAATTATTTCATGATTTATCGATCCGACGAAAATCGCTTCGAGAAATCCTATAAGGATGGAAAGAAAGCCTTGAAGGACCAATCTGATCAGGATGCGGACAGATCAGACACGCGACGGGATTGGTAGTCGCCACCTACTTGGCAAGTCATGAGGATCGTTATGTCTCCTCGGCGTCGAGCCGTGATGCTTGGCGCTGGCCGCGAACGTAGAGTTCTGTCGCCACGTTTTCGTTAACTTCGATTTCGTGGCGCGAACGAAGAGCTTCGCGAGCGCCGACTGGACCGAGTGAGTGCACATAGCGCAGAGATCCAGCCATAACTGATGCCTGCTCAGTGTCCTCAGTCCAAGCCATGAGATCGGAGAGCATCTGTTTCTCGCCTTGGCGGACACGGTGCCGCAATTCTTCTTCGCCGCGCTCCTTGCGTTTCGCCGCGCTCTTCGCAGATCGCTCCTGCCCAGTCTTGGCCATGGCCTACCTCTTCAATTCCGCTGGCCGGCAAGTCCAGCCAGGTCTGTCGTTTGCGTTGTTGGATGCGGAAACGTCTCACGCTGCGACCTTCACCTGATGCCAGGCGCCGGCGGCGTAGAACAGCTTCGCGGCTTGGGCTTCGTCCATCGAGATCTCGTCGGGAATGGCGATCCAGCCTGACGCAACCAGATGGTTCGGGTTCGCGCTGTTGCGCAGCTCCAGGTAGTAATGCTCGATGGCATCGGTGAGACGCTCGACCTTGTAGATGCCCTCGGGCGAGATCTCCACCGACTTGATGTACTCGGCACCGCGCTCGTCGCGACACATGACGCCGATGTAGATCGTCCAGCGGTAGGAGAAATCGAAAATCGCGTTGGCGATCGCCAGGCTGCGGATCTGCTTGCAGCTCTTCCAGTTCGCCATTATCTGGCTGCCGCTGGGATCGATGTTAACGACCGCGACGTGGTTGGTGCGCAGCAGCGCACGGCAGCTGCGTTCGGCCCGGGCGAAACCGTTGTTGGGTTTGCGTTTCGACTTCATAGCGAGTCCGCCATTTTGCGCAGAGCCTTGCGGTCAGCGGCCGATATCGGCTTCGGCCGCCGCTTGAGGACCGTTTCAGGGTCTATTTTCTTCGAGCGTGGCGGTGGCAGCGGATTGCGCGGCGGGCTTTTCAGTTGGTCGATCCGCCCGCCGGCGGCCAGGTACTGCGCGATTCGTTCAGCGATCGATTCGGCGTCCGATCGGTGCTGCTCGACGAGGTTGAGGTGGTTGCTGATCATGCTGGCCTCACTTGATCCGGATCGAGCTATCGCCGCGCTCCAAGTGCGCATAGGCAGGTTCTTCAAGCAGTTCGTGTTCTGCGTCTTCGCCGGCGGCCATGCGCTTTCGCACAGCTTCGTTGTGCTCACGAATTTCCTTGAGCTTGGCGGCGATCGCGTTCTTGTCTGGGGTAATGCAGGTGCTCACCGCCGTGAATTCGTCCGGCACCGCGTCTTCGTTATCGACGATGACCTTCTCCTTGCCCAAGGCCAGGGTGATGGTGAACAGCGGGCGCTTGATCGTCTTGAGGTTGGCGGCTTCCATGTTCCGGCGCAGGTAGTCGCTGATCTGCGAAACGCTGTTGGACTTGATACGCTTGAGCTCTTTCAGGCGCTCAATCTCGGTGTCGATGGCGGTCACGTCGCTTTCAATGTTGCGACGCAGCATGACGATGTTGTCAGCTTTCACCTCGAACTCGCCTTGGATTTCGTCCATCGCGTGCTGCAGGGCCTCTTTCAGGCCCTCGTCGTCTGTGTCTGCCATTCCCTGAAGTTCGGCGAGCTTCCCGGTCAGTGCATAGAGCTGGGTCATGCTGCATTCTCCTTGCCGGGCTCAATGGCCGCTTTGCGCTCTTCAAAGGCGCGAGTGATTCGGGCAATGAACGTCGGCTCGTTGCGGCGGGTCGCCTCGCGGATGTATTTGACGTTCAGCATCTTCAGTTCGTGAGCGGTAACGGCCTTGCCCATCGTTTCCACCGCAGAATTCAGCCAGTCCAGACGCTCCTGCTTCTGGCGCAGGATTTCGGCGTCCTTGTCCACTGCCTGCTCGATCGCTTGTTCTTCCTTGAGCTGCTCGACGTAGGTGTGGTCATCGAACAGCCCAAGGAACACGTCGGCACTGAAGCCGAGCATCGACAGAGATTTCTTGATGGCGTCGGTCAGCGACTTCTTCGGCGCCTCCCCGTCTGTGGTGGTGCCGTACTTCGATTTGTAGAGGTAGCGCGTGCAGCCGTACTGCTCGATCTCGCCGCGCTTCCCGTCCAGTTCGAACCAGAAACGAATCTTAATGGTGTGGTTCAGCTCGCGACCGAGCACCAGGCGTTTGTCGCCTTCGCCGCTGACCATTTCGGAACCCTCATCGAAGCGTTCTTCAACGATCGACCATCCGAAGCCAATGCCGACCGGGCCGAAAACCTCAGTCGCTTTCATGATCATCGCGGTGCCGTTGAGGCTGGTGATCTTCTGCCCGCCAACCTCGGCCGCTTTGGTGTATCGGGTATCGGTCGTGCTGACCCTGTCCCAGATCTGCATGTTCGTGGACATCACTTGTTCCTCCAGCCGTCAGCGCGCTTTACCAGCTCCTTGAAGGAAGCTGCCGGCAGCCTGCTCATATATTTCTTGTTGTCGCGATACCATTCTTCCAGCGCCGCTTTCGGCGTCTGGATGGCAACGACGTGGGCGACCTGTTGCTTGTATGAGGTCGAGTTGGAAACTTGAGAGTGAAAGGTTCTGCTCACCACCACGGTGTTGGTCATGCCTTGCTTGACCAGACTGTTCAGCTCTTCCTGGGATTGAACGGCGATTGCGCCAGGGTGTTTCTGCTGGAACAGTTTGTAGCAAGCTTCTTTCACAAGCTCAGTGCTGCCGTACTCGACGTACTCGACATCGGGAATGCCGGCCTCAATCATCGTTGCCACGTCTTCCAGCCGCTCAGTGTCGATCCAGGCGTTCTTCGAGACCTGTTTCAGGTCCCAGCCGCACACGGTTTGACGATCACGCTCAAGCTGCAGGTGTTCAGGAAGGATGTCGTAGCCGTAGGTCAGCTCGGTGTCGCACACGAAGAGCGTGCCGACGTAAAGCTTCCCGGGGCGGGATGGCAGAATATGGCCGTATTTTGTGCCGATTACGTCACTCATCGGCGGTTGCATCCGCAGGCACATGCTGCGAATTTCGGCCTCGTCATCTTCGGTAAGCCCAGAAATGATGAATTCAACGCCCTGATTCTGGCGGTGAGCTGGTGTCTCGTTGATGCACAGCACCTCTGCATCGAACTGATCGCTATGCCGGAACTCGGGCGCCCACTGCTTATTCCCGTTGAGAACCTTCACGTCGTAACCATTGCGGGTTAACACCAGCAGGGCAATTTTGTAGCCTTCGCCGAAGCTGCCGATGGCATCAGTGCGGTCTGTTTTGGAGGTGCTGCCCAGCACAAGTGTGCTGGCTTCGAGTCGTGCAAATCGGCTGGTTATGAACAGCTGGCCATCGGCGAAGGCGTATTCGAACGGCGATTCACTATCCAGAGCGTTCTGGACAAGCTCCCGAATTGCCTCTTTCAAGCCCCAGTGCCGGACGTAATCACGGGAGAGGGGAAGTTCGTAGGACTTGGAACGGATGCGATCTGCAATTGCTGCGAGCATGACGGTCTCCCGCGCCATCCTTGCGGGGCGCTGAAATTTTTGTGTTATTGAGTGATGCGATCGGCGAGGGCGCTGAGAAGCATCAGAAGGGTGAAAACGCCGATGGCGGAGAACGATCCGCGCCAGATGAGAACCCGGCGAGCCATCTGCCGGCTGGTCATAGGAATACTTGGTAGGTGGTGGAGCGCGGCACTTGGCAAGTGCCCGAGCCATCGCGAATGACACCGTAGGCGCCGGCGCCGGCAACCAGAATCACAACGAGAATCCAGTAGACCAGGTTCATGGCCGAGCCCTCACAGCGATACGGCCTTGTTTGATGGCAGCCACCAACGGAGCGGGTAGCGCGGAGACAGGAAGTTCGCGAGGGATGCCGGCACCGACAACCGCGAGGCTGCGCTCGATCTCCTCCAACTGCTCATCAAGAAGCGTTTTAACCGGTGCAGTGGTCATGCCGAAACTCCTTTCAGATGCGTGTTGCGCTCGACGAACTTGGCGTCCAGCGCATCCCGATAACGATTGGCGGTGCGGGTGTCGATGATCTCGGCGAACTCCGCCATTTCGATCATGCCCATGACGAAGGTGCGATCCGGCACCGGAGTGCAGGATTTGCGCATCTTCGCGATCTCAAGGCCCAGCCGGGCCAGTGCTACCTGATTGCTCATAGGTCGTTGTCCTCGGCCTGGGCGATCAGCGCATCATCGACAAGGGGTCGAAGTAGGCCCTCTGCGATTTCGCCGAGCTTGCCCAGTGGGTGGTCGCTGGGGCCGAGCAGTTCGGCGGCGGCGACCTTGTCAGCGTGACCTCGTTCGGCGGCGATCAGCAGGAAGCCCAGCGAAGCCGTGGTGACCTCGCAGTCTGCAAGCCGTCCGTTTGCATGCTCATCAACCGCCAGAGCGAACTGGGCCAGCGTGACGCCCTGAACCGGCCGCATGCGGCGCTGGAACGAGACATCGCAGCCGAACCGCACCAACTGCTCAGCGGCGTTGTACAGCCACTCAGCCCGAGCCACTTCCTGCGCGCTCTCGCTCACCATCGGAGGCAACTGCGCGTCGTGCATGGCCTGACAAATTTTCAGTGCTGCGTTCATGGTTGCCTCCAGATCGGCGGGTCAGTCGTCTGACTTGTTGCAGTCGTGTTCTTCGTTGCTGAAAAGGTGGGCATCGGTGAACTCGCCACCTTCGTGGCCGTCGGCCCTGCGCTGTTTTCGTTCTTGAAAGGCGGCGTGCTGGCCTGTCCGCTGCTCCTGCTTGCTGGCTTTGCAGGACTTGGAGCAGTAGCGGGCCCAGCCACGCTTCCGGTCTGCCGTGCGAGCAATGAAGGGCTGCTTACACCGCAGGCACGCGTATTCGGCTGTGGCTGCCATGGCGACCTCCAGTGTTTGGGGTTAGGCGGTGGCTTTGGCGGTCCGGGCGATTCCGCTTGGCGATCCGGGAAGTGGAGCCGACCAGTTACGGTTGAAGTCGCACATCGCAGCAGCTGGTGAATCGCCGAAGCCTGCAACACCGCTTTGCAGATCGGCGCCATACAGCGCGCACCACTGGTTTCCATCAACGGACAGAACGGGCCGATACAAGACGCTGTATTCGGTCATGCACTCCTGAATACTGCTGAAGCACTGGGCGGCGTAGTGCGAGATAGAGCTGCAAGCCATTTGACTGTGTTCATCGTTCATCGCGGAAACCTCTGTGGTTGATCCAACAAAACTCGCAATGCACTCATCCGCTCCGCTGGTTGCCGTTGGGCGCGGAGGGGAGTGCATTCGGGATTGGTCGGGGAGGGAATGCCGGTTACGTCTCCGGCGCGGGCTTTACCGCCGTGGTGCTTGGTGCTGGCTTGATTACGCGCAAGCTACCCCGCGTTGATGCAGGTGGGCGGTTATAGGCCGCAGTTTCGTCCGCATCGGATGTAGCTCGAATCCTTCCGAATGTTGTCCGTCTACGCCGGGGAATGAAAACCCCTCTGGCTCGGGACAAGGTGGCCACCCTGCTATCACAACAGAAGGCCGAGCTACATCCGATGCGCTCTCATAGAGAGGATCGGGCAGTTAACGACAGGCTGTCGTGGCGCTGGTTGTTCAGTTGCGTGCATCCCACAGCGCCGCCATCTGCTCATGTGTCCCGGCGGTTGGTCCTGATGCACCGCAGGTGTCGCAGATCAGCGATATCGGCGTCTGTGTTCCGTCGTCAGCCACGTGCGTTATCCGGCTGAGCTTCACGCCCCTACACCAAGGGCAAGGAAGCCTGCCGGTCACGCTGAACATCAGCATCTGCTGGGCGGCTTTTTGGGGTAACAACTCGCTCATTTACCCAATCCTCCCAGTCCTTTTTTTCGATCAGCAGACCTTCGTATTCGTGTCCGCCGCAACTGTGGCAGTAAATGTGCGGCGTCTGCCCACCGAAAGAAGTGGTGTTTCCTGAGCTGCAGATCTTGCAGGCCATCGTCTTGCCCTCACGCCTTGCCGTTGTTTTCGTGATACCCATAACGAAGCTCAGCTGACTTCTTCGAGCATGCGGCGCTGAAGAAATCGCCAAAGCAACCAAGGTGGATTTGCTTGTTCCTGTCGTAGGCTCGAGCGTGCCAGCATCCATCTCTGCTCTTCCAAGCAACGCCAGGTAAACCGCTCAACGAGTTTCGATACGCTCGTTTATTCCGATTGTTTTCCAGCTGTCCAACCATCCGGAGGTTTTCCCAACGGTTGTCACTTCGGATGTGGTTGATGTGGTCCATGTGTTCGGTGGGTAGCTCGCCAGTCATGTAGAGGTGAGCCAAGCGGTGAGCCAGATAACTGGCTCCATCAGCGAAGATCTTCACGTAGCCAGCGTTGTGCTTGCTCCCCGCGATGTTTCCGGCTTTCCTCTTACCGCTGCTTTGAAGGTTTATAAACACCCCAGTCAGCGGGTCATAGCTGAAAAGCTCTTTGAGTCGATCTTGAGTCAGCATCGCTTTCTCCAGTCCATCCGATTTCCAATGCCGCCTCATCGAAGCGGCATCAGTAAATCTTTGGTCTTTCTCCGCACCCGCTTACCAGGTCATTCACTCAGTTCGGTCAACACCTCGTCCGCCGTCGCAGTGGGCTGCGCGTGGGCAGGCTTTCGGGCCTGTCGGATCGCCGGTCGC
>Ga0308159_1003673_pt1 | contig 15045 bp, 10 predicted proteins | sample PhyCR1_FD_201040 | JGI IMG/M metagenome (GOLD analysis project Ga0308159, IMG submission 201040) | Phyllosphere microbial communities from UC Gill Tract Community Farm, Albany, California, United States - DLSLC.R1 | ecosystem: Host-associated > Plants > Phyllosphere > Unclassified | place: USA... | reverse complement strand
AGGTGGCGCTCGTCACCGGGGCGGCGAGCGGGATCGGCGCGGCGATCGCCGCGCGGTTGCGGGCGGCAGGCGCCCGCGTGGCGGGGCTCGACCTTGGCAGGGCCGAGGACACCGACCTCGCCCTTGTCGCCGACTTGCGCTCGGACGCGGCAGTGAATGCGGCGGCGGACCGGGTAGAATCGGAACTGGGGCCGGTGGACGTGATCGTCCACGCGGCGGCGGCCTCGGTGCCTGGCGGCGTGCTCGATACCGATCCGGCGCACTATGCCGATCTCTACGACGTCAACGTGATCGGTGCGGTAAGGCTGCTGCGCCGGCTGGTGCCGGGGATGCGCGAGCGGGGCAGGGGTTCGATCGTGCTGCTTTCCTCGATCAACGCCCGTTTCGCGACACCGACGCTGGCGGCCTATGCCGCGTCCAAGGCGGCGCTCGAAAGCCTGACGCGCACGGCGGCGGAGGAACTGGCGCCCGCCGGCATCCGCGTCAACGCCATCGCCCCGGCCTCGATCGACACGCCGCTGCTGCGCGGATCGTTCGACAGCCGCCCCGATCCCGCCGCCGCACGAGCCGAAAACGTCCTGCGCCATCCGCTTGGCCGGCTCGGCGTTCCGCAAGAGGTCGCCGAACTGGCGCTGTTCCTCGTATCCGACCGCGCCGCCTGGATCACTGGCGCGGTCCATCCTATTGACGGAGGTGCCGGTGTCACGCGCCGCTGAGACAGACATTATCGGCGTAAACTGGGGAAGCTCCAACTTCCGCGCCTATCGCATCGCCCCCGATGGATCGGTGATGGACGAATACGCTGCCCCCACCGGCGTGGCCGGGCTGGACCGCGAAGGCATGGCGGCCATGGTCCGCGACCTCGCCGCGCGCTGGCCTAGCCATGGGCCGGTCTATGCTTCGGGAATGATCGGATCGAACATCGGCTGGGTGGAGGCGCCTTATGCCGATGCTCCCGCCGGCCTGCGCGAAGTGGCCGATGCCGCCGTGGCCGCCACGATCGGCGACATCAAGGTGCGAATCGTCCCGGGTGTCGCCTGTCGCCGCGCGTTCGACGACGCCCCCGACGTGATGCGCGGCGAGGAAGTCGAACTGCTCGGCCTCGTCGCGATGGGCCATGGTGATGGCGTCGCCGCGCTGCCTGGCACCCATACCAAGTGGGTGCGGCTGGAGAACGGGCGAATCGTCGATTTCTTCACCGCGATGTCGGGCGAGATCTACGACCGGCTGACCAAGCAGGGCCTGCTCTCCTCGATCGTCGAGGGCGAGGCGGCGGATGGCGAGGCGTTCCTGGCGGGTGTCGCCACCGGCCGCGGGCGGCGGCTGGGCCTTGGCACGTTGCTGTTCGGCGCGCGGGCACGGGTCATTCGCGGGGACCTGGCGCGCGGCGAGAGCGCTTCGTACATCCGCGGCCTGCTGATCGGCTCGGAAGTGGCCGATGCCCTCGATGCCTGCCCTGGCCTGGCCGACGCGCCGGTGCCGCTGATCGGCAATGAGCCGTTGTCGCGCCTCTATGCCGCCGCTCTGGCTGCAGTCGGCGTCGACAGCCGGCTGGTTTCCTCGCGAGAGGCCTGCCTGCGCGGGTTTCGCGCGCTGCACGAAACGACCTGCGCGTGAGCGGGGTGGACGACGCGGTCGCCCGGTTCGATCGCCTGCTGGCGGCGATGCCGATCGTGGCCATCCTGCGCGGCCTGCGCACCGACGAGGCCGTCGCGGTCGTGCAGGCGCTGTTCGATGCCGGCATTCGCGTGGCCGAAGTGCCGCTCAATTCCCCCGATCCGTTCGCCACCATCGCCCTGCTCGTCGACCGCTTCGGCGACCGGATGATGATCGGCGCCGGCACCGTCACCAACCCGGCCGAGGTACGCCGCCTGTCCGAATGCGCCGCGACGCTGTGCGTGTCGCCCAACACCGACCCGGCGGTGATCGAGGAAGCGTTGCGCCTGGGCCTTGTCCCGCTGCCCGGCTGCGCCACCGCGACCGAAGCCTTCGCCGCGCTGGGCGCGGGCGCCCGGCATCTCAAGTTCTTTCCTGCCGGCGGCCATGCCGGCGACATCGCGGCGCTGCGCTCGGTACTGCCGCGCGATGTGGCGCTGCTCGCTGTCGGAGGTGTCGGGCCCCAGGCGGTCCCTGAATTGCGCCGGGCCGGTGTGGCGGCGTTTGGGATCGGATCGGACATCTACAAACCGGGTTATTCGCCGGATGACGTCGGCACCCGCGCCCGCGCCTTCGTTCGCGCGATGCTGGAGCCCGCCCCGGCGCGGCTGTTGTGCAACCCCGCCGCCGTGATCGGCGAGTCCCCGGTATTGCGCGCCGACGGTGCGATCGTGTGGACCGATCCGGTGGAACGCCGTCTGCTCGAATTTCGCGACGGGGACCTGCGCGAACATCCGGTGGAGCGCTCGATCTGGTCGCTGGCATCGCTGCCGGACGGCCGCTTGGCGGGCACCTGCGATGCCGGCTTCTGTATCGTCGGGCAGGACGGCGCGATCGCGGCAGGTCCGGTCGCACCAGTCGAACCCGGCTGCCGTTTCAACGACATGGCGGTCGACCCCTTCGGAGGGCTGTGGGCAGGGGCCATGCACAAGGGGCTGTTGGCCACGCGCGGCGAGATCTTCCATTCCGGCGAGGCCGGCGTCGCGCCGCGGTGCGTGGCGCGCGGCCTGGGTGTGCCCAACGGCATGGCGTTTTCCGAAGACGGCACCAGCCTGTTCGTGATCGACACGCTGGCCCGCACCCTGCTGGCCTTCCCGGCGGACCCGTCTGCCGGCACACTTGGGGAGCCGGTGGTGGTCAGCGATTTCCTGGACCTCCCCGGCAAGCCGGACGGGATGGTGCCAGGCCCGGATGGCACGTTCCTCGTGGCGATGTGGGGCGGCGGCTGCGTCGTCCAGTTGAGCGCGCAAGGCGCTGTAATGCGCACGCTGCCGGTGCCTTGCCCCCACGTTAGCAGCGTCTTAATGGACGGGGATCGCCTGATCGCCACGACATCGCGCATGCGCCTGACGCCAGCCCAGCTGACGATTTACGCCGATGCCGGGGGGCTGTTCTCGGTTGAGATGTAACGTGACGGGAAGCGTCCTCGTCTTTCGCCCATCCTGCAGGGGCCGGGGCAACGAAAGAGATCGTCTCGGCCGCCGAAGAAGGCTTCAAACACGCCGGGGGCAAATTGCGGAAAGTCGATTGTGGGCCCGGAAATGCGGCCGACACGGGGCACAGTTTTGTCGAATATTGCATGAACGTTGCTGTTTGGAAACATAACATCACAAAGCGCAAGCAGGCTTAATTGCGAGTGACTCGCGATAGCAAGACGTGTATCCGCCCCCCTCGAATCAGGGAGCGACCCGTTGAAAACCAATCTGTTCCACACCGTCAGCGTCACTGCTGCTGGCATTCTTGCCGTGACTTCAACGCAGGCCTTGGCCGATGATGCCGCGTCAGCGCAGGAGCGCAACAGCGACGGCGAAATCGTCGTGCTCGGCAAAAGTTACGGCCTTGATATCGGCAAGACCGTTACGCCGCTCAAGGACATTCCGAATACCGTCACCCTGGTCGATCGTCAGCAGATCGAGGCGCAGAACCTGTTCACGCTGGAAGACGCGCTGACGGCCACGCCCGGCATCACTGTCACCGGCGTGGGCAGCGAAAGCGCCTCGTTCATGTCGCGCGGCTTTGCGATCAGCAACTACCTGGTCGATGGCACGCCCACCTTCGCTTACGGCGGCTCTGCCGTCATCCCCGACCTGTTCTTCTTCGAACGGCTGGAAGTGCTGCGCGGTCCGGCGGGCCTGTTCAGCGGCTCGGGCAATCCGGCCGGCAGCATCAACATGGTGCGCAAACGCCCGCTCGACGAGTTCAAGGCGCAGGCCTCTGCAGGCTATGGCAGCTACCGGAACTTCCGCGGCGAAGTGGACATCTCCGCGCCCATCGCCAAGGGCGTGGCGATCCGTGCAGGTGCCATGATCCACGATCAGGACCAGTTCTACGACGTGGCCCACCGCAACCGTCTGGACATCTACGGCACCGCCAAGTTCGACATCGGCAGCCGCACCACCTTCACCGTGGGTGTCACCTACGATCGCTTCAAGCCCGCGATCCAGACCGGCCTGCCCGGCATCATCGGCGGGGCGGACGGTAGCGATGGCCAGCTTCTGGACCTGCCGCGCTCCACTTATCTCGGTGCCGACTGGAACCGCTTCCGCTCCGAAACCCTTTCGGTCTTCGCCGACCTGACGCACCAGATCAGCGACCGCTGGACCTTGCGCGTCAGCGGGCTCTACACCGATCTCGAACGCTTCGACGTCTACAGCTACATCGGCAGCCAGCCGGTCACGCCGACCAATGGCGTAACCAACCACATCGCCTACCGCGGCGATACGTTCGAAAAGACGCATTCGTTCGACTTCAACGCCGTCGGCAGCTTCCCGGCATTTGGCCGCGACCAGACGCTGATCCTGGGCATGGACTATCAGGACAGCCGTTCGACGGGCTACTTCACGCGCCTGTCGAACTACGCGAAGATCGACGTCTACAACCCGATCTCCCCGATGGAGCCGTTGCTCGATCCCTATGGACCGTTGCCCTATGTCGCGGTTCAGGGCACCAATGCGGTCTGCCCGAATACGACCGCGACGATCACCCCGGCACCGACCGATTGCGTCAAGCAGGTCTATGGCGGCAGCACCTCGGCCGTCACCCAGTATGGCATGTACGGCCAGATGCGCCTCAGCCCGGTCGAAGGTTTCACGCTGGTCGGCGGTGGCCGTCTGACCTGGTGGGATACCGATACCCAGACGCTGCTGCCCACCCTCGGCGTGAAGGGCGGTTATTCGATCAACAACCGTTTCACGCCCTATGCCGGCCTGGTCTGGGACGTGACTTCCGACTGGAACGTCTACGCATCCTATGCCGACAGCTTCACGCCGCAAGCCACCCCTGCTGGCCGCACGCTTGTCGGTGGCGGGCAGGTGAAGCCCCTGCTGGGATCCCAGTACGAAGGCGGCACCAAGCTGTCGTTGATGCACGACCGGCTGCTGCTCTCTGCCGCCGTATACCAGATCGAGCAGACCAACCGCCTGTTCAACGATCCTGACAACCAGGATATCGTGCTGCAGATCGGCAAGGTCCGCGCCCGTGGCTTCGAAGCGGAAGCGGCTGGCGAGATTCTGCCCGGATGGCGCATCAACGGCGGGTACAGCTACACCAAGACCAAGTATCTCGAAGATGCTACCGCCGAGTTCAACGGCCTTCCCCTGGTGCCGATCATCCCGCGCCACTCCGTGAAGGTGTTCACGAACTACAAGGCGCAGGGCGGGATGCTGGAAGGCCTCAGCGCGGGCGGCGGAATTACCTGGTTCAGTTCGACCTTCGGCGGCAATCCCCCAATCCGCAACGCCGCCACCGGCGTCGTGAGCCGTTCCACCATCGTGCGTCAGGGCGCCTATGCCGTGGTCGATCTGCGCGCGGGGTACGAGATCAACGAAAGCATCTCGTTCTCGGTGAACGTCAACAACCTGCTCGATCGCAACTACTATGCGCGGATCGCCGCGACCGGCCGCGGCAACTTCTACGGCAGCCCGCGCACCGTGTTCGCCACGCTGCGGCTCACCTACCAGTGACCGCGACAACCGGCAGCAAAGGCACGGCCGCCGATGCCTGGAAGCGGCGCGGCGACATGACGCTGCGCATCGTTGCGGCGGTGCCGCTGGGGTATGCGGTCGCCAGCCTCTGGGCCATGGCGCTCGCGCGGCTGCTGCCGGGTGACAGGGCGGAAGCGACGGTGGCGGCAACGCTTGTCGCCTTCGCCCTGTGCGCGGGCGCGGCGATGTGGGCCTTCGCCGCGCGCAGCGGCTGGCGCGCTTTCTGGACGCTCGTGGTGGCCGGGGCCATCGCGGGCGGCCTGACCTGGTTGTCGATCATGGGATCGGGGCGGTTATGAGCAAGAGTTTCCGCCAGTCGCAATCGTTCCTCCACACCTGGTCGGGGCTGCTGCTCGGCTGGGTGCTGTTCGTCATCTTCATGGCCGGCACCATCGCGTTCTGGCGCGAGGGGCTGAACCGCTGGATGCGCCCGGAACTGGACCGCATCGAGCAGCCCTATACCGTGCTGGGAGGCGCGCAGCGCTTCCTGCAAGGCAAGGCCGCGGACGCCAAGAGCTGGTACATTGCCATGCCCAGCGACAAGTCGGCCGGGGCGCAGGTCTACTGGCAACCCCAGCCCGAACCGGGCAAGGAGCGCGGCGGCCGACGCGGTGGCCGCCGATCGCGTGAAAACCAGGCGCTGATCGGCGCCGATGGCCTGCCCGCCGTGGCGCGTGAGACGCGCGGCGGAGACTTCTTCTACCGCTTCCATTTCGACCTGCATTACATGCCGGTGATCTGGGCCCGCTGGCTGGTGGGCGTTGCGGCGATGGCGATGCTGGTCGCGATCCTGAGCGGCATCGTGACCCACAAGAAGATCTTCAAGGACTTCTTCACCCTGCGCCGTGGCAAGGGCCAGCGGTCCTGGCTGGACGGGCATAACGCCACTGCCGTGCTGGCGCTGCCTTTCCACCTGATGATTACCTATACCGGGCTCGTCACGTTGATGGCGATGCTGATGCCCTGGGCGGTGGTGGCCAACTATGCCGACACCGAAAAGCTTTACGACCGCCTGTTCCCCCATGTCGAGGAGCAGGCCCGTAGCGGCACCCGGGCGCCGCTGATCGACCTTGGCCGCGTGGTTCGCAATGCAGAGCAGCGGCTTGGCGGTCCGGCAGGCTCTATCAACGTGTCAGAACCCGGCGACGCTGCCGCGACGATCACCGTCACCGGCGCGCCCTCGGCGATGCTGTCTTCGCGCGCGCCTTCGCTGACCTATCGCGGTACCGATGGCGCCTTCGTCTGGGAAACGCCCGCTCCGGGCGGTGCCAGCGTGACGGCGGGCGCGATGATCGGCCTCCATGCCGGGCGATTTGCCGATTACGGGATGCGCTGGCTCTATTTCCTGTGCGGCATCGGCGGCACCCTGATGGTGGCGAGCGGGCTGGTGCTGTGGATCGTCAAGCGGCGTGAGAAGCTGCCTGATCCCGCACGCCCCCACTTCGGTTTCCGTCTCGTAGAATGGCTGAACATCGCCGTCATAGGCGGCTTCCCGCTCGGCGTCGCGGCGATGCTCTGGGCGAACCGTCTGCTGCCCATGGCGATGAAGGACCGAGCTGAATGGGAAATCCATGCGCTGTTCATCGCCTGGGGCGTGGCGCTCGGCATCGCCAGCGTGCTGCGTTCGGGCCGGGCCTGGACGGTCCTGCTGGGCGCCACCGGCGCGCTGCTGGCGACGATCCCGGTCTATAACGTGCTCGCAGCCCCGCGCGGCCTGCCTGCCACGCTGCTTCAGGGCGATTACCTGCTGGCGGGGATCGACCTTGCGCTCATGACGTTCGGGGCCAGCTTGCTCGCCACCGCCCGGCGCGTGGCGACTTATCGCCCCGCTGCCAAACGCCCGCGCAAGCGGGTACCGGGGGGAGGCGCCCAAGCCCCGGTTTCATCCTCCGGCCTGCACGCCATGGAACCTGCGGAATGATCGTTCTGTGCCTCATCGTAGCCGTCGGCACGTTCGTGTTGTTCGGCCTTTCCACCAACCAGCACCACCAGCAGCGCTTGGGGGCAAAGCTGACGCCGCCGCGCAAGAAAGCGCTACGATCGGCCGCCTGGGGCGGCGTCGGCTTGTGCCTCGCGCTCGCTTTCCTTGCCGAGGGCGCTGTCTATGGTGCGATCTTCTGGCTCGGCGCGCTCAGCTTCGGGGCGGCCGCGGTATTCCTGTTCCTCAACCTGGCGCCGACGAGCGCCGACACTTCACGGAGAGCGAAATGACCTTCAGGTATCTGACCCCGCTGGCGCTGGTTCTCGCGGCGCCCGCCGTGCAGGCGCACGAAGTGTGGATCGAGCGCGATGGCACCGGGCCGGCCCGCATCTATCTGGGCGAGCCTGGTGAAGCGCTGCCCGATGGCGGCGATCCGGAATTCCATCACCTCAAGACGCCCAAGCTGCTGCCCGCCGGCAAGGCGACGATGGTCCGCAAGGCGGGCTACCTGGAAGTAACCGTTCCCGCCGGTGACGTGCGCGCGCAGGACGATACCGTGTTCGCACCCTGGGGCCCAGACGACAAGAAGGAAGGCGTCGCCTACTTTGCCCGCGCCGGCCGCAGCGATGCCAAGGCCGCCATGCCCTTCGAAATCGCGCCGGTCAGCGCCGGTAGCGATCGTTTCGTGGTAGTGCGCGACGGCAGGCCGGCGGCCGACATCGAAGTCACCGTGATTTCTCCCGAGAAGTGGACGAAAATCGCCCGGACCGACGCGCAAGGCACCGTCACCGTGCCGCTGCGGGAAAAGGGTCGCTACATTCTGGTCGCCAACCACAAGGACGAAAACGGCGGAGACACCAGCCTGGGCAAGGTTTCGGTGCTACATCGTATTTCGACGACAACGTTCGTCACCGAATGACCAATCCGGTCTGATGTTGCCGTCGTGACACATTGCATGGCCCAGGTTAGCGAACTGCAATCAGCCCGCCATCGACCGGCAGCAATTGCCCGGTCATGTACCGCGTCGCGTCGCTGGCGAGGAATACCATCACGGGGGCGAGATCGGTCGCAGGGTTTCCGAACTTGCCGCCCAATGGAACAGCGGTTTTCACCTCTTCGTCATGCTTCGCGAGAGCCTCGGCCGACATGGCTGCGCGGAACTGTTCGTACATAGGGGTGACGACATAGGGCAACACGGCGTTGACGCGGATACCATGTGGGCCCCATTGCCGCGCCACCGACCGTGTCCAGGTATGGACGGCTCCCTTGGTCGCGCCATAGACCGCGTTGTCAGGTTCCCCGGTGAGACCGGATTCAGAGCCGAAATTGATGATGTTGCCATTTCCGTGGGCCTTCATGATCGAGAACGCCGCGCCGTTCGTGTTCATGGTGCCGAGCACGTTGATGTCGAAAAGACGTCGATAAGCTGCTTCGTCGACATCCGCGACATCGACGAATGATTGCACGCCGGCGACGTTGACCATGACGTCGAGGCCGCCCATCCTGCGGGCGGCCTCCGCGAACATCCGGTCGACTTCGCTTCTGACCGTGACGTCGAGGCGATCGAACGACGCCGTTCCAGTTCCCGCCCGTGACGCTTCGGCAGCAGCTTGGCGGCCCTTGTCCTCCTGCACGTCCATGGATGCCACGGTTGCGCCCGCCTCGACATAGGCGCGCACCACGGCGGCGCCGATGCCCTGCGCGCCGCCCGTGACGATGATCTTCTTGCCTTCCAGTTGCATGGCCTGCTCCTAAATTGCTTTTATCGGTGAAAATCGTCGGCCCGACCGAGCAGCGTCATGGCACGCTTGCACCGCCCGCCTAACGCAGTTGGAAGGTGACGCTGCCGATGTCGCCGGTGAAGCGGCTTTCGGAAATGCGATAGTCGTCGCCGATCGGGGTGAGGGTGTCCTGCCCGATGTCGAACCCTTCGGAGTTCGACCACCATATGCGATAGGTGTGATCGATCCGCCCTTGCCCGACCTGACGACCGTCGATGAACAGCGTGAGGGTTCCGGGGGCGCCCAGTTCCGGCTTGTCGATATCGAACTGCGCCTTGAGCACGTGCCTGCCCGGCGTGATCTTTTCCTTCGAGCTGATCACATACTGCATGTCCCCGGTCATATTGTAGTGAAATACCGGCTTGCCGTCGCGGATGTAGAACGAATAGCCGCCGAAACGTCCGCCCTGCGTGGCCAGCACGCCCATGGCGCCGCCCTTCGGGATCGTCACGTCGGCGATGATGTCGAACGAGCGGCCTTTAGTCGAAGGCGCGCCGTTTTCCGGCACTCGCGAAACGCGCGTGGTGTAGGTGAACGTCGTTCGCCCGGCGTTGAGTTCCGGGCGGCCGAGCGCGCCGTCGAAGATGCCATGCAGCGGCAGGATCTTGTTCCTGCCCGCTTCGTCGAAGAAGGTCTTCTTCAACGCGCTCAGCTTCGCGGGCTGCTCGGCTGCGAGATCGTGGGCTTCCGAGAAGTCGTTGCGCAGGTCGTAGAGCTCCCAGGCCCGCGACCCGACATCGGTGTCGAGCGACTTGGTGGTGATGTCCCAGGGGGCGGCGGCCGGACGGGTGCCGGCCACCCAGCCGTCCTTGTAAATGGCCACGTTCTGCATCATCTCGAACACTTGCGTGCGGCGCGTGCCCGGGGTCGCCGGCTGCTTGAACGAGTACGCGAAGCTGATCCCGTCGAACGGCATCTGCGGCACGCCATCGACAACCCCGGGCGGCGTGATGCCCGCAGCCTCCATGATCGTGGGCGCCACATCGCTGACGTGGAGATACTGCTGCCGGACCGATCCGGGCTCGGCGATCCGGCCGGGCCACGAGACGACCAGACCGTTGCGCACCCCGCCGTTATGCGAGGCCACCTGCTTGTAATACTGGAAGGGCGTGTTCATCGCCCAGGCCCAGGCTGCGGGAAAATGATTGTGCGACTTGGGGCCGCCGATCTCATCGATGTGCTTCAGCAGGAAGTCGAACTTTTCCGCATAGCCGTTGATGAAGGCTTCCTCGCTGAACAGACCCTGCTCGCCGCCTTCCGCGCTCGCGCCGTTGTCGCCCATGATGAACATCACCAGCGTGTTGTCCATTTCGCCGCTGGCCTGCAGGCTGTCGAGCACCCGGCCTATCTGGTTGTCGCTATAGGCGATCGCGGCCGCATAAGCTTCCATCATGCGCGCGAACACCTTGCGCTGCTCGGGCGAAAGGCTGTCCCAGGCCGGGAGGAACGAGGGCCGCGCGGTGAGTTCGGCGTTCGCCGGGATGACCCCCTCGGCCTTCTGCCGCGCGAAGGTTTCCTCGCGCACCTTGTCCCAGCCCTGGTCGAACTTGCCGCGGAATTTCTCCAGCCACTCCTTTGGGGCGCTGTGCGGCGAGTGCGCGGTTCCGGGCGCCATGTAGACGAAGAAGGGATGGTCGGGCGCGGTTTCGCGCTGGGTGCGGATCCAGTCGATCGCACGGTTGGCCAGATCCTTGTCGAGGATGTAGTCTGGATCGTCGGCAGGGGGTGAGATGGGCAGGGTATTCTCGATCAGCGCTGGCGCGAACTGGTCGGTATCGCCGCCGTCGAAGCCGTAGAAGTAATCGAAGCCCTTGCCGGTCGGCCAGCGGTTGAACGGCCCGATGCTGCTCTTTTCCCACTCGGGCACGAGATGCCATTTCCCGAACATCGCGGTGGCATAGCCATTGGCGCGCAGGATCTGCGCGATCGTGGCGGCGTTGTCGGGCAGGACCGAGGTATATCCGTCATAGCCTGTCGACAGGTTGGTGACGTTGCCCATCTGGACGTTATGCGGCATGCGGCCGGTCAGCAGCGATGCGCGCGTGGGCGAGCACAGGGCGGTGGTGTTGAACTGATTGTAGCGCGCGCCCTGCTTTGCGAGGCGATCGTAATTCGGAGTGGGGATCAGTCCGCCGAAGGTGGATGAGGCCGAAAAGCCGACGTCATCCGTCATGATGAGCAGGACATTGGGCGCTGAACGGCCCGGCACCGGCACCTTGGGCCAGGCCTTGCCCTGCGTGGCGCCGGCCGGGCCGCCCTGCTTCGCCGCTACCGCCCCCGGCGCGAGGGCGACGGAACACGCCAGCGCCAGTCCCAGCGCATGGCGCGAAAGGCTCCCCAGCAATCCGCTGCCAGCCAGCCGGGCCCGTGACGAGCGAGCGCCATGCTGCGTTCCGAACTCACATTTCATCGCATAATCTCCACAGGACCTTCCGGGCGGCGCAGTACAGGCCGCCCGGCGAGGCCGTTCAATCGGACGTCTAGAACTTGAATGAGGCCTCGAGCCCGTAAGTGCGCGGGGCCCCGTAGGAACCGCGGATGCCCACGCCGGCGGCCACCACATCGTCGAAATAGGTGGTGCCGGTCAGGTTCTTGCCCCAGATCGACACCGTCCACTGCTTCGACGGCGGCGAGTAGCCGATCTTCGCGTTGAGGAGGCTGTAGGCCTTCTGCCGCAGCACGCTGGTGCTGGGGTCGAGCACGAAGTCGAAGTCGAACGCCCCCTTGTAGGCGTAAGTCACCGACATCGGCAGCGAACCGCCGGCGAATTCGGGTTCGTAGTTGACCGCAGCGAATGCCGAGAAGGCGGGCGCGCGCAGCAGCTCGTGTCCCTTCGCATCGAAGCCCACGTCGACCATCCCGGGGGTGGCATTGCCCGCCAGGACTCCGCGATACGCCTTCGCACTGGCAAGGTAATCGCCATACTCGGAATGTTGCCAGCTGAGCGACCCGGTGAACGAGAGTTCGCGCGTCACCGTCCAGTTGAGATCGGCATCGATGCCGTAGAGCTTGGCGTCGGCGGCGTTCTCGTTGACGACGATGATGCCCACGCCCGTACCTGCGGCCCGCGAAACCTGCAGGTCCTTGTAGGTGTAGTAATAGCCCGACAGCGTCAGCCGCACCGCGCGGTCGAAGAACTGGCTCTTCAGGCCGACTTCGTACATGTCCAGCACTTCGGGGCGCAGGGGAACCTGATTGACGGCAGGGTAGCTGAAGCCCCCGCTCTTGAAGCCGCGCGCGAACTTGGCGTAGAGCAGATTGTCGCCGAAGGTGTACTGCAGCGTCGCGCTGGGGGTGAACTTGGCCCAGCTCTGCCGGTCTGAATAGGGTGTCGGCGGCACCGTGACAGCGCCAAGATGCTCCGACGCGAGCAGATCGACGGTCTTGATGTCCTTGCTGTAACGCCCGCCCGCGATCAGATCGAGCGAATCGGTGATGTGCAAGGTTCCCTGTCCGAACACCGCGTAGGCCTCGGTCTTCACGTTCTGCTGACCCTGCGAGATGATCCTGGGCCCGATGTCGACGGTGGTGTCGAAATCGGTCTTGTCCCGGAAGTAATAACCGCCGACGATCCATTCAAACCTGCCGTCCGTGCCGGATGCGAGCTGGAGTTCCTGCGAGAACGTCTTGCTCTTCTCGAACACGACCGCATCGACCAGGCGCGCGCTCGTGCCGTCGCCGTCGAACTGGAGATTGTTGTCGAGATCCGAATAGGTCGTGATGCTTTGCAGCGTGACTGCGCCGAGATCGAGCGAGTTGACCCATTCGCCTGAGTATTCGCGCTTGTGGTTGTAGCCGGTGAGGGCGGTCGCCACCTGCTTTCGCCCGACGCCGGTCACGCCGCCGTTCGCCAGTCCGAGCGTCAGGCTTGGTATTCCCACCGCGACGTTGTCGTTGCCGCTGTTGTCGGCCTGCGTCCAGTAGCCCAGCGTCAGGCGCGACTGGAACGCGCCGCCGGAATCCCACCGGATCTTGCCGCGGATCATGTCGATGTTCTTGTTGTCCCACTCGCGGTATCCGGTGGGCACGATGTTCGTCGCAAAGCCGTCGCGCCTCGAGGTAAGGGCCGAAATGCGCACGCCGAGCGCGTCGGTGAGCGGTATGTTGGCCATCGCTTCGGCCTGCACGGCGTCATAATTGCCATAGCTGAGACGAAAACTGCCTTCCAGCGCGTCCGAGACGTCGTTGGTGATGATGCGGATCGCGCCTGCCGAAGCGTTCCGCCCGAACAGCACGCCCTGCGGCCCCTTGAGCACTTCGACGCGCTGGACATCGGCGAGATCGAGGACGATGGCCGTCTGCCGCGAGATGTAGCGCCCATCGACGTAAGTCGCCACGCTGGGATCCAGGCCGTTCTGCAGCAACCGGCTGCCAACGCCGCGGATATAGGGCTGGGCATAAGCGCCGGTACTGGGGAACACGAGTGCCGGGGTGGCCATCTGCAGTCCCTGAACGTCGCTCACCCCGATCGATTTCAGGCTTTCACCGCCGAAAGCGGTAATCGCGACGGGAACTCTCATCAGGTTCTCGCTGCGGCGCTGCGCGGTGACGACGATATCTCCGCCAAGTACGTCTCCCGGTGCGCTTTTGTCTTTGGCATCGGCGGCAACATTGGCTTGGGCGTCGGCCGGCGCTGTCTGACACATCGCAGCCTGCGAACCCGCCGCCGATAGAGCCACAACCAGGCTCCCGGCCGCCACTCGATAGAAACGAGACTTATCCATTCCCTCTCCTCTCCGCCGCTCGTGATGGCGACTTCCCAATTTCGTGCCGGATTTCCGGTCAACATGTACGTTGATAGGCGGGAAGATTTTTTGGGTCAACTGCTTTATTTTGATATAGGCGACTGATTGCGCGCACCGCCGATCAATGATGTTCGGTCGTTTTTTACAGCGCGGCCATGATTTTTTCCTCTGTATCGAGGCGCGATTCATTTGCTTCGGGGGAGCGAAGCCTGTTTCGACTTGGGAGATTGCGCATGGCGCAAGTTCGCTTGCCCCAGACAATTTCTTGGTGCGCTGGAAAAGCTTATACCGGTCCTATGAGTGCTCGGATTCGTCGATTAGGCGCGCTTAGCGGCTTCAATCGTCATCCTTGGAGGACTCGGTTGTCTGTATTCTTGATCAGATGAGGTCGATCAAGGCTAATAATGCAAGGTATCGGGCTGCGATCCTCAGAGAAAATTTAACCTATCGGGTCCAGGTCTGAGATATATATTTGGATAGCGGCGGGATGATTTCGACCATTCAACTCATGAGCAGGCCGGCAGCCTGCCGCAGGGTGTCGATGATTACGGGATCGTCGGGATGGAGGGCGGGCGTATTGTCATCAGGCCTGCTGCCCCTCAGAACGTTCACGAACAACAGGGTCGCGTTGGCCACGCGGCGTTGAAAAAGGTTGAGCGGAAGGTCGGGCAATCGCATCCTCAACTGGCCAATGATCTCGACAAGGGCGGTCGAATCCCTGCTCGGGGCTTCCATGATCCAGGGAAAACCGCCGGGATATCGCAAGGACAGATACTCGCTGAGGAACCCGGCATAGGGGTAGCGCCCTGCATCGTCCACCAATTGAAAATGCGGCAGGCATATGAATTCGACGAGCTGGTCGAGGGTCAAGACGGTACCGCTGCGATCCATCATGTCACGCCGTATGCCATCGAGTATCTGGATGCGATATCGGATGAGAAACTCGAATACGCTCTCCA
>Ga0308159_1003671_pt1 | contig 15059 bp, 11 predicted proteins | sample PhyCR1_FD_201040 | JGI IMG/M metagenome (GOLD analysis project Ga0308159, IMG submission 201040) | Phyllosphere microbial communities from UC Gill Tract Community Farm, Albany, California, United States - DLSLC.R1 | ecosystem: Host-associated > Plants > Phyllosphere > Unclassified | place: USA... | reverse complement strand
TCGACGGCCTCGTGCCAGTCGGCGATCACGTACATCGACGGCGACAAGGGCGAGCTGCTCTACCGCGGCTACCCCATCGAGCAGCTGGCCACCAACTGCGACTACCTCGAGACCTGTTACCTGCTGCTCAACGGCGAGCTGCCGAACGCAGCCGACAAGCAGAAGTTCACGCACCTGGTGACCAACCACACGATGGTCAACGAGCAGATGCAGTTCTTCCTGCGGGGCTTCCGCCGCGACGCGCACCCGATGGCCATCATGACCGGGCTGGTGGGTGCACTGTCGGCCTTCTATCACGACAGCACGGACATCAACAATCCCGAGCACCGCGAGATCGCCGCGATCCGCCTGATCGCGAAGATGCCCACGCTCGTGGCCATGGCGTACAAGTACACGATCGGCCAGCCGTACATGTACCCGAAGAACGACGAGACCTACGCAGGCAACTTCCTGCGCATGATGTTCGCGACGCCGTGCGAGGACTACAAGGTCAACCCGGTGCTGGAAAAGGCATTGGACCGCATCTTCATCCTGCACGCGGACCACGAGCAGAACGCCTCGACCTCCACCGTGCGCCTGTGCGGCTCGTCGGGCACGAACCCCTTCGCGGCCATCGCAGCCGGCGTGGCCTGCCTGTGGGGTCCGGCCCACGGCGGCGCCAACGAGGCGGCGCTGAACATGCTCTACGACATCCAGAAGCAGGGCGGCGTGGAGAAGATCGGCGAGTTCATCAAGAAGGTCAAGGACAAGAACTCGAACGTCAAGCTGATGGGCTTCGGCCACCGCGTGTACAAGAACTACGACCCGCGTGCCAAGCTGATGCAGGAAACGTGCAACGAGGTGCTGACCGAACTGGGCCTGGAGAAGGACCCCCTGTTCGCGCTGGCCAAGGAGCTCGAGAAGATCGCGCTGGAAGACGAGTACTTCGTCTCGCGCAAGCTCTACCCGAACGTGGACTTCTACTCGGGCATCGTGCAGCGCGCCATCGGCATTCCGGTGCCGCTGTTCACCGCCATCTTCGCGCTGGCCCGCACCGTGGGCTGGATCGCCCAGCTCAACGAGATGATCGCCGACCCCGAGTACAAGATCGGCCGTCCGCGCCAGCTGTACGTGGGTGCCGCGTCGCGCGACGTCAAGCCGATCGGCCAGCGCTGATCGACGCGACGGGCTGCGCGGGCCGGCTTCTCCGGCTTGAGCGCCGCCGCTCCACAAGCCGCCTTCGGGCGGCTTTTTTCATGGTCGTGCGCGAGGGTTTCGCTATCTATTTGATAGCAAATCGACCCAAGGAACTCGGGACCGGGAGCGGGCTTGCCGCGGGTATTGCCGGACCAGCAGCCCGCTCTTCGCGATACGCGATGCCTGACCAACCCGAACCGTAGGAAAATGCTGGCTCGCCTTCGCGAACCACGATGCCGTTACCCGCCCCGCTCCCTCCCTCCGAGCGCAACTTCGCGCGCCGCATCGACCTCACGTCGCTGCAGCTGTTCGTCGCCGTGTGCGAGCTGGGCAGCATCGGCCGCGCTGCGGAGCGCGAGTTCATCGCCGCATCGGCGATCAGCAAGCGCCTGTCCGATCTGGAGGCCACGCTCGGCATCACCCTGCTCTACCGCCACGCGCGCGGCGTGGACCTCACGCCGGCCGGCGAGAGCCTGCTGCACCACGCACGCTCGATGCTCTACAGCCTGGAGAAGATGCAGGGCGAGCTCAGCGAATACGCCGACGGGGTGCGCGGCCACGTGCGGGTGCACGCCAACATCTCGGCCATCGTGCAGTTCCTGCCCGAGGACCTGGGCGCCTTCGCGCGCGACCACGACGCAATCAAGATCGACCTCGAGGAGCACCTGTCCAGCGAAGTCGTGCGCGCGGTGCAGGAGGGCGCGGCCGACCTGGGCATCTGCCACGTGCCCGAGGGCACCCCCGAGCTGCAGACCCTGCCCTACCGGCAGGACCGCCTCGTGCTGGTCGTGCCGCGAAGCCACGCGCTCGCGGCCCGAACCGCGATCGATTTCGTCGATTCGCTGGACTTCGACCACGTCGGCCTGCACACCGCCAGCTCGATCTACGTCGCCATGCACCAGGCGGCCCTCGAGGCAGGCCGCAGCGTCCGCCTGCGCATCCACGTGACCGGGCTGGACGCCATGTGCCGCATGATCGACAACGGCCTGGGCATCGGCGTGATGCCCCTGCGCGCCTTCGAGCTGATGCGCGGCGGCATCGGCGGCGGGCTGCTGTGCGTCGCGCTGCAGGACGCCTGGGCGCAACGCGAGATCCGGCTCGTGGCGCGCGACTTCTCCACCCTGCCGGTCGCCGCGCGCACGCTGGTGCAGCACCTGCAGCCCGCTCCGGCCGCAGCCGAGGCACTGGCGGCCTGAACACGCACAATCCCTTTCCCACGCCCCCAAGAAACCCACGAGACCTTCCATGGCACGCACGCTCTACGACAAGATCTGGGACGAACACGTCGTCCACACCGAGGAAGACGGCACCGCGGTGCTGTACATCGACCGCCATCTGGTGCACGAGGTCACCAGCCCGCAGGCCTTCGAGGGCCTGCGCGTGGCCGGCCGAAAGCTGTGGCGCATCAGCTCGGTGGTGGCCACCGCCGACCACAACACGCCCACCACCGGCTGGGAGCGCGGCTACGACGGCATCGAGGACCCGATCAGCAAGGAACAGGTCACGACGCTGGACCACAACATCGCCGAGTTCGGCTCCGCGGCCTTCTTCCCCTTCCTGAGCAAGCGCCAGGGCATCGTGCACGTGATCGGGCCCGAGTCGGGCGCCACGCTGCCGGGCATGACGGTGGTCTGCGGCGACAGCCACACCTCCACGCATGGCGCCTTCGGCGCGCTGGCGCACGGCATCGGCACCAGCGAGGTCGAGCACGTGATGGCCACGCAGACGCTGCTGGCCAAGAAGGCGAAGAACATGCTGGTCAAGGTCGAAGGCAAGCTCCCCGTCGGCTGCACCGCCAAGGACATCGTGCTGGCCATCATCGGCAAGATCGGCACCGCGGGCGGCACGGGCTACACCATCGAGTTCGCTGGCTCGGCGATCCGCGACCTGTCGATGGAAGGCCGGATGACCGTGTGCAACATGGCCATCGAGGCCGGCGCGCGCGCGGGGCTGGTGGCCGTGGACCAGAAGACCATCGACTACGTGAAGGGCCGCCCCCTCGCGCCGTCGGGCGTGGAATGGGAGCAGGCCGTCAGCTACTGGAAGACGCTGCAGTCCGACCCCGGCGCGCACTTCGACACCGTGGTCGAGCTCGACGCCACGCAGATCAAGCCGCAGGTCACCTGGGGCACCTCGCCCGAGATGGTGCTGCCCGTCGATGGCCGCGTGCCCGACCCCGACAAGGAAAAGGACGCCAGCAAGCGCGGCGCCATCGAGCGCGCGCTGACCTACATGGGCCTGGAACCCAACAAGGCGATGGACGACATCTTCGTCGACAAGGTGTTCATCGGAAGCTGCACCAACAGCCGCATCGAGGACATGCGCGAGGCGGCGGCCGTGGTGAAGAAGCTCGGCCAGAAGGTGGCGAAGAACGTCAAGCTCGCGATGGTCGTGCCCGGCTCCGGCGTGGTGAAGGAACAGGCCGAGCGCGAGGGCCTGCACGAGATCTTCAAGGCCGCCGGCTTCGAATGGCGCGAGCCTGGATGCTCGATGTGCCTGGCCATGAACGCCGACCGCCTGGAGCCCGGCGAGCGCTGCGCGTCGACCAGCAACCGCAACTTCGAAGGCCGCCAGGGCGCCGGTGGCCGCACCCACCTCGTGAGCCCCGCGATGGCCGCCGCCGCGGCGGTGCATGGCCACTTCGTCGACGTGCGCAAGTTCGCCTGAAAACCAATGCGGACAGCCGAACGCAGAAGGAAGACAAAAGCTACGCAGAGGGCGCAGAGAAGACCGAGATCATTTTTTGGTTGTCCTTCTGCGACTTCTGCGAAATCTTTGCGCCCTCTGCGTTCGGCTGCCCGCTCCCGTATTTGAATTGGAGCTTCCATGCAGAAATTCACCGTGCACCAGGGCCTCGTCGCCCCCATGGACCGCGAGAACGTCGACACCGACGCGATCATTCCCAAGCAGTTCCTCAAGTCGATCAAGAAGACGGGCTTCGGCCCGAACCTGTTCGACGAGTGGCGCTACCTCGACCACGGCGAGCCGGGCATGGACCCGGCCAGCCGCAAGCCGAACCCGGACTTCGTGCTGAACCAGCCGCGCTACCAGGGCGCCTCGGTGCTGCTGGCGCGCAAGAACTTCGGCTGCGGCTCCAGCCGCGAGCATGCACCCTGGGCGCTCGACCAATTCGGCTTCCGCGCGATCATCGCGCCGAGCTATGCCGACATCTTCTTCAACAACAGCTTCAAGAACGGCCTGCTGCCCATCGTGCTGCCCGAGGCCACCGTGGCGCAGCTCTTCGACGAGGTGTACGCCTTTCCGGGCTACCAGCTCACCGTCGACCTGGAGCGCCAGGTGATCGTCAAGCCGGATGGCGTGGAGATCGCCTTCGATGTGCAGCCCTTCCGCAAGTACTGCCTGGTCAACGGCCTCGACGACATCGGCCTGACCCTGCGCCACAAGGACAAGATCAAGGCCTTCGAAGCCGAACGCCTCGCCGCCAAGCCCTGGCTGGCCCACCAGCTCGTCGGCTGAAAATTCGGACAGCCGCCTTTGCGACCTCTGCATTCGGCTGTCCGCCTTCCAAATCCTTTGAACCCACACCCATCATGAAAATCGCAGTCTTGCCCGGAGACGGCATCGGCACCGAAATCGTCGCGGAGGCCGTGCGCGTGCTCGACGTGCTCGACCTCCAGTTCGAGATGGAGAGCGCCCTGGTCGGCGGCGCCGCCTACGAGGCGCATGGCCACCCGCTGCCCGACGGCACGCTCAAGCTCGCCAAGGAGGCCGACGCCGTGCTTTTCGGCGCCGTGGGCGACTGGAAGTACGACAAGCTCGACCGCCCGCTGCGGCCGGAGCAGGCGATCCTGGGCCTGCGCAAGAACCTGGGCCTGTTCGCCAACTTCCGCCCCGCCATCTGCTACGAGCAGCTCGTGGGCGCCTCCAGCCTTAAGCCGGAGCTGATCGCGGGCCTGGACATTCTGATCATCCGGGAGCTGACCGGCGACATCTACTTCGGCCAGCCGCGTGGCAAGCGCGTGGCCACCGACGGCCATTTCCCCGGCGCCGAGGAGGCCTTCGACACGATGCGCTACTCGAAGCCCGAGATCGAGCGCATCGCCCGTGTGGCTTTCGAGGCGGCCCGCAAGCGCAGCAAGCGCGTGACCAGCGTGGACAAGGCCAACGTGCTGGAGACTTTCCAGTTCTGGAAGGACGTCGTCACCGAGGTGCACAAGGACTACCCGGACGTCGAACTCGACCACATGTACGTCGACAACGCGGCCATGCAGCTGGTCAAGGCGCCCAAGAAGTTCGACGTGGTCGTGACCGGCAACATGTTCGGCGACATCCTCTCGGACGAGGCCGCGATGCTCACCGGCTCGATCGGCATGCTGCCCTCGGCGTCGCTCAACAGCAACAAGCAGGGCCTGTACGAGCCCAGCCACGGCAGTGCGCCCGACATTGCCGGCCAGGGGGTTGCCAATCCTCTGGCTACAATCCTGTCTGCCGCCATGATGCTCCGTTTCTCCCTCGACCAAGCCGAAGCTGCCGACCGTATCGAGTCCGCCGTCAAGTCGGTGCTCGCGTCGGGGCTGCGCACGGCGGACATCTGGTCCGAGGGCACGACCAAGGTCGGCACGCGCGAAATGGGTGATGCCGTCGTGGCCGCCATCACCAAAAAGGCGATTACCGGCTAACCGCAGCCCGCTTCGTCACGCCCCTCCCGGCTCGACGAGCCGGGCGCAAGAAAACCTGAGTTCCTAGTTTTTTCTTCGAAGGGCATTACTGAAATGGCGAACGCACAACAACCCCTGGTCGGCCTCGTGGGCTGGCGTGGCATGGTCGGGTCGGTCCTGATGGACCGCATGCAGGCCGAAAACGACTTCGCGCTCATCGAGCCGGTCTTCTTTTCGACCTCCAACGCCGGCGGCAAGGCCCCGGCCATGGCCAAGAACGAGGCCACGCTGCAGGATGCGCACGACATCGCGCAGTTGTCGAAGTGCGACATCGTCATCACCTGCCAAGGCGGCGACTACACGACCGAGGTCTTCCCCAAGCTGCGCGCCGCGGGCTGGAAGGGCCACTGGATCGACGCTGCCTCGACCCTGCGCATGCAGGACGACGCGATCATCGTTCTCGACCCGGTCAACCTGCCCGTGATCCAGAACGCCCTGGCCAAGGGCGGCAAGAACTGGATCGGCGGCAACTGCACCGTGAGCTGCATGCTGATGGGTGTGGGCGCGCTCTACAAGGCGGGCCTGGTCGAGTGGATGACCAGCATGACCTACCAGGCGGCCTCGGGCGGCGGCGCGCAGCACATGCGCGAGCTGCTCACCCAGTTCGGCACGCTCAACGCCGAAGTGAAGGCGCTGCTGGACGACCCGAAGAGTGCGATCCTCGAGATCGACCGCAAGGTGCTGCACAAGCAGCAGACGCTGAGCGCCGCCGAGACGGCCAACTTCGGCGCGCCGCTGGGCGGTTCGCTGATCCCCTGGATCGACAAGGACCTGGGCATCGGCAAGAACCCGGACGATGCCGAGTGGGGCATGTCCAAGGAAGAGTGGAAGGGCGGCGCCGAGACCAACAAGATCCTCGGCCAGGGCGCCGGTTTCGGAACGGCCGCGACGCCGGTCGACGGCTTCTGCGTGCGTATCGGCGCCATGCGCTGCCACAGCCAGGCCCTGACCTTCAAGCTCAAGAAGAACGTGCCGGTGGCCGACATCGAAGCCATGATCGCCGCCGACAACGACTGGGTGAAGGTCGTGCCCAACACCCGTGAGGCGACCGTCAAGGACCTGACGCCCGTCGCCGTCACCGGCACCATGTCGATCCCGGTCGGCCGCATCCGCAAGCTGGCGATGGGGCCGGAGTACGTCGGCGCCTTCACCATCGGCGACCAGTTGCTGTGGGGCGCGGCCGAGCCGCTGCGGCGCATGCTGCGCATCCTGCTCGAGGCCTGAGCGCACATGCGGGGCGTCAAGGCGCCCCGGCGTTGCACAGCAGCAACGACATCGATGTGCCGAAGTTGGCGCGCACTGGTGGAACACTTCCGTTGCCTTGTCAGTTCGGGCGGGATGGTGTTAACGTCCTCTTACATTTTGGGCGTTCTGCCCCCTTCAGCATGACAAGACCTTCGCTGCCTGCGACCGGCGTTTCGTCCGATCGCCCGATTTCGGCCCTTGCCAGCCGCTGCCAGATGTCGCTGCTCAGCGTGGCCGTCGCGATGGCCCTCGGTACGTGGATGGGCAACGCGCATGCCCTGGCGCTGGGGCGCCTGAACGTGCAATCCGCGCTGGGCGAACCGCTGCGGGCCGAGATCGACGTCACCGAGATCAGCGCGGCCGAGGCCGACGGCCTGAGGGTGGGCATGGCCTCGCGCGAGGCCTTCCAGGCGGCCGGCGTCGCCTACAACGATGCCTTGTCGAACGTCCGCGCCGCCCTGCAACGGCGCGCCGATGGCCGCTACGTGGTCCGCCTGAGCGGCTCGCGGCCCATGAACGAGCCCTTCGTGGACATCCTGCTCGAAGCCAACTGGGCGAGCGGCCGGATCGTGCGGGATTACACCGTCCTGCTCGACCCGCCGGGCAGCCGGCAGTCCAGCGCCGCCGTGCCCATCGCGCCGATCGCGCCGCAGGTGGCAGCGCCGGCGCCCGTGCCGCGCGTGGCCGTGGCGCCCTCCGGCGATGGCGGCACGGCCGCCCCGCGACGCCAGCGCCCGGCCCCGGTTCCGGCGCCGGCCCCTTCCGCCCCTGCCGAGAACCGCGTGCGCGCAGAAGGTGGCGGCGGCGACCAACAGGTGACCGTGCGCGCCGGCGACACCGCCGGCCGCATCGCTGCCAACGTGAAGCCGGCCGACGTTTCGCTCGACCAGATGCTCGTGGCGCTGCTGCGCGCCAATCCCGACGCTTTCATCAACGGCAACGTCAACCGCATCCGGGCCGGCGCGGTGCTGCAGGTGCCGAGCGCCTCGGTCGCCACCGCCATGCCGCCCGATGAAGCCCGGCGCACGGTCGTGGCCCAGAGCCGCGATTTCGGCGACTACCGCCGGCGCCTGGCCGAAAACGCCCCCACCTCCCGCGTTGCGAGCGCCGACCGCCAGGCCTCGGGCCGGCTGCAGGCCAATGTCGAGGATCGCAACGCGAACGCGGCATCCCCCGACAAGCTGACCGTCTCGCAAGGGAGTGCGGCCCGCGCCGCCGAGGACAAGCTGGCGCAGACGCGCCAGGCGCAGGAATCCAGCACGCGCGTCGCCGAACTGTCGCGCAACATCAACGAGCTCAACCGGATCCAGAACGCGGGCACGGGCGCAGCGCCCGCCGCAGGCGCGACACCAGCCGCCCCGGCGCCCGCACCCTCCACGGCGCCGGCAGCCCCTGCGGGGACCGCAGCCGCTCCGGCCGCCGCAGCCTCGCCGGCGGCAGCGCCGGCGCCCGCCGCGGCAGCCCCGTCCGCGCCGGCTGCGGCCACCGCCCCACCCGCAGCAACGCCAGCCACAACCACCGCCGCACCGACGACTGCACCTGCGGCCGGCCCCGCGACGCCCGCCCCCGGCACGCCGGCGGCATCTGCGGCGCCGGCGACGCCCGCGGCCGCGGCGACCGCCCCTGCAGCCGCCCCCGGCCCGAAGGTGCCCGCCGCTGCGCCTGCGCCCGAACCCAGCTTCTTCGACCAGTTGATGGAGAACCCGATCCTGCTGGCCGGCGGCGCGCTGATCCTCCTGCTGATCGGCTTCCTGCTCTACCGCGTGCTGGGCCGCAAGAAGCAGGATGCGGCCGACAGCGTGTTCCCCGAGAGTCGCCTGCCCAAGGACTCCTTCTTCGGCGCCACGGGCGGCGAGTCGGTCGACACCAAGGGCCGCAGCAGTTCCATGGTGTCGTCGCTGTCCTATTCGCCCAGCCAGCTCGATGCCGGCGACGTTGACCCGGTCGCCGAAGCCGACGTGTACCTGGCCTATGGCCGCGACCTGCAGGCCGAGGAGATCCTGCGCGAGGCCCTGCGCACCACGCCCGAGCGCACCGCGATCCACCTCAAGCTGCTCGAGATCCATGCCAAGCGGCGCGACCTGCGCGCCTTCGAGGCCCTGGCCAACGACGTGCACAAGCTCACGGGCGGCAGCGGCGCCGACTGGGGCCGCGTGATCGACATGGGACGCGAACTCGATCCGGGCAACCCCCTGTACCAGGGCAGCGCCGCGCTGGCCGACAACGAGAGGACCCTGCCATTGGCTGGACTGGCCGGCACCGCAGCCACGGCCGCCGCCATCGCCGCCACGGCCCCGCCGCCGCCTGCCGAGCCGCCTCCGCCTTTCGTGCCCTCCGTCGCACCGCTGGATTTCGACCTCGACCTGGCCAAGCCGTCCGACGTGGCGCCGCTGCCGGACACGGCACCCGCTCCGGTCACCGTGCCGGCGCCGATCTCCTCGTCGGCACCCAGCGCCAGCTACGAACCCACGGCGCGCGCTCCCCTGGACGACACCTTTGCAGCGCTGCAGGCCGCGCCGACCAAGCGGAACGACGAGCCGGCCTTGCGCTCTGCGCTGTCGCGCGGCGCGATGCCCGAGCTGGACAACGACTTCGACACGGCGCCCGCCGAACTCGACGCGATCCCGCGCAACGGAGCACTCAACGACGACGAGCACACCCAGCCCGCGACCCTGCGCGCCGGCCTGCCCGGCGACTCCGGCTTCATCGAGTTCGACATGAGCACGCTGTCCTCGCTGCGCTCCGGCACGGGCGACACGCGTCCCGGCGCGCTCGAGCCCACGCGTGCGGCCGAACTCGACGATGGCGGGGGCGACAGCCCGCAGGCCATCAAGCTGTCGCTGGCGCGCGAGCTGCAGGCGCTGGGCGACGCCGAAGGCGCGCGCTCGCTGGTCGAGGAAGTGGCGAGCGAAAGCTCCGGCGAGATGCGTCACCAGGCCGAACAACTGCTCACCCAGCTGCGCTGAGCGTTTGTGCAAGACTCCGGGGCGGCCCATCGGCCGCCCCTTTTCATTTCTGCCTCACCATTTTCATGAGACTGGCGCTCGGCGTCCGCTACAACGGCCAGGCCTACGACGGCTGGCAAAGCCAGCCTTCGGGCCGCACGGTGCAGGACCGCCTCGAGCAGGCGCTCGCGAAGTTCACCGCCGGCCCACGCATCGGCACCCTGTGCGCCGGCCGCACCGACGCGGGCGTGCACGGCTGGATGCAGGTGGTGCACTTCGACACGGACATCGATCGCGTGCCCTTCTCGTGGGTGCGCGGCCCCAACCGCTTCCTGCCCGACGACATCGCCGTTCAATGGGCGCAGCCGGTGCCCGCGGAATTCCACTGCCGGGCCAGCGCGCTCGGCCGGCGCTACCTGTACGTGCTCTCGCAATCGCCCGTTCGGCCCAGCCTGGAAAGCGGGCGGGTCGGGTGGTCGATGCACGCGCTCGACGGCGAAGCGATGCGGACCGCCGCCTCGCACCTGCTCGGCGAGCACGACTTCACGTCCTTCCGCGCCTCGGCCTGCCAGGCGCGCTCGCCGATCAAGACAATGCGGCGCATTGCAATCAGGCGCCAAGGCGAGGGCGCGCGGTGCCGCTGGCACTTCGAATTCGAGGCCGACGCCTTCCTGCACCACATGATCCGCAACATCATGGGTTGCCTGGTGCGCGTCGGCCAGGGCCATGCCGCGCCCGATTGGCTGCGCGAGGTGCGCGACGCCCGCAGCCGCGAGGTGGCGGCACCGACCTTCTCTGCAGACGGGCTGTACTTCCTCGGGCCACTGTACGACGCGCGCTGGGGCCTCCCGCCGGAGGTGACGCTCGGGGCGCAAGGCGCTTCGTATGATGGGCCGCCATGAACGATATTGCGCCAGCGCTCGCCGGGAGGGCCGACCCTGCCTTGGGGCAGTCCAGCCGCGGGGTCGTCGTCGCCCCTCGCACGCGCGTCAAGATCTGCGGGCTGACGCGTGAGCAGGACGTCGATGCGGCCGTGGACGCCGGGGCCGACGCGGTCGGTTTCGTGCTCTACGCCAAGAGCCCCCGGGCCGTGAGCGCACAGCGGGCGGCCGAGCTGGCACGGCGACTGCCCCCTTTCGTCACACCCGTGCTGCTGTTCGTGAACGAGGATGCTGCGAAAACGATAGCAGCTCTCGAAGTCGTGGCGGGTGCTGCAGCCCAGTTCCACGGCGACGAGACGCCGGCGCAGTGCTGGGCGGCCAGCGGCGAAGGGCGATTCCGCTACCTGCGCGCCGCGCGCATTCCCCTGGGCGAGGCCGGCCGGGGCTTCGACCTTGTAAACTACGCATCCGATTTCTCCCGCGCCCACGCCATCCTGCTCGACGCCCAGGTCGACGGCTTTGGCGGTGGCGGCAAGGCATTCGATTGGTCACTGCTTCCAACCGCCGTCGACGCTCACCTCGTCTTGAGTGGTGGGCTCACACCTGCAAACGTGGGCGATGGCCTGCGTGCCTTGCAGGCGCTGCGGACCGGCGCGAAGTCGCTGTCCGTTGACGTGAGTTCCGGCGTCGAGGCCAGCAAGGGCATCAAGGACGCCGGCAAGATCCGCGAGTTCATCGCTGCCGTGAGGGAGGCGGACTCCGCCCTCCTCCACACGCCGGCAGCCGACGCGCCCGCCGCTTCCTGAACCTGCCGCGCAGCCGTCTCGATGTCGAGGGCTTCGCGGCCCTCATCGAGAGTCGACCCAGACCATGGCAACCGTTTACCAGCAACCCGACGCCGCCGGCCATTTCGGCATCTACGGCGGCACCTTCGTGAGCGAGACGCTCACCTACGCCATCGCGGAACTGCGCGAGGCCTACGCGAAGTACAAGGACGACCCGGCCTTCGTGGCCGAGTTCGAGTACGAGCTCAAGCACTTCGTCGGACGCCCCTCGCCCATCTACCACGCGGCACGCACCAGCCGCGAACTGGGCGGCGCGCAGATCTACCTCAAGCGCGAGGACCTCAACCACACCGGCGCCCACAAGATCAACAACGTGATCGGCCAGGCCATGCTGGCGCGGCGCATGGGCAAGCCGCGCATCATTGCCGAGACCGGCGCCGGCCAGCACGGGGTGGCGACCGCCACCATCTGCGCGCGCTACGGGCTGGAATGCGTGGTCTACATGGGCAGCGAGGACGTCAAGCGCCAGAGCCCGAACGTCTACCGCATGAACCTGCTGGGCGCCACGGTGGTGCCGGTCGAGTCCGGCAGCAAGACCTTGAAGGACGCGCTCAACGAAGCCATGCGCGACTGGGTCACGAACGTGGAGAACACGTTCTACATCATCGGCACCGTGGCCGGCCCGCACCCCTACCCCGCCATGGTGCGCGACTTCCAGAGCGTGATCGGCGACGAATGCATCGAGCAGATGCCGGCGATGCTGGCCGCGCAGGGCATCACCGGCGAGGCCGAGGGGCGCCAGCCCGACGTGGTCGTCGCCTGCGTGGGGGGGGGCAGCAACGCGATGGGCATCTTCCACCCGTACATCCCCTTCCCTGGCGTGCGCCTGGTGGGCGTGGAGGCCGCGGGCGAAGGCCTGGACAGCGGCAAGCACTCCGCCTCGATCCAGCGCGGCAGCGCGGGGGTGCTGCACGGCAACCGCACCTACATCCTGCAGAACGAAGACGGCCAGATCACCGAGACGCACAGCATCAGCGCCGGTCTGGACTACCCGGGTGTGGGGCCCGAGCATGCGCACTTGGCCGACATCGGCCGCGCCGAGTACGTCGGTGCCACCGATGCCGAGGCCTTGGCTGCGTTCCACCACCTGTGCCGCACGGAAGGCATCATCCCCGCGCTCGAGTCCAGCCACGCACTGGCCTACGCGATGAAGCTGGCGCCCACGATGCGTCCGGACCAGTCGATCCTGGTGAACCTCTCGGGCCGTGGCGACAAGGACATCGGCACGGTGGCCGACCTGTCAGGCGTCGACTTCTACGACCGGCCCTCGATGCGCGGCTTGGCGGTGAAGGGGGGAAAGCAATGAGCCGCATCGCCGCCACCTTCGACAAACTCAAGGCGGAGGGTCGTCGAGCCTTGATTCCCTACGTCACCGCCGGCTTCCCCTACGCCGACATCACGTCCGAACTCATGCACGGCATGGTCGCCGCCGGCGCGGACGTCATCGAGCTGGGCGTGCCCTTCTCCGACCCCATGGCCGACGGCCCGGTGATCCAGAAAGCCGGCGAGGCCGCGCTGGCGATGGGCATCGGCATGACGCAGGTCCTGGCGATGGTGCGCACCTTCCGCGAGAAGGACGCCACCACGCCGGTGGTGCTGATGGGCTACGCCAACCCGGTCGAGCGCTACGACCTGCGCCATGGCACGGACGCGTTCGTGCGCGATGCCGCGTCGGCAGGCGTGGATGGCGTGCTGATCGTCGACTACCCGCCCGAGGAATGCGAAGGTTTCGCCGCCAAGCTGCGCGCCGCCGGCATCGACCTGATCTTCCTGCTGGCGCCCACCAGCACGCCCGAACGCATGGCGCAGGTGGCCCGCATTGCGAGTGGCTACGTGTACTACGTGTCGCTCAAGGGGGTGACGGGCGCGGGCCACCTCGACACCGAGGCCGTGGGCCTGATGGTGCCGCGCATCCGGGAACACGTGAAGATCCCCGTCGGCGTGGGCTTCGGCATCCGCGACGCACGCACGGCGCAGGCCGTGGGCTCGGCCGGCGATGCGGTGGTGATCGGCACGAAGATCGTCCAGCTGATCGAGGGCCAGCCGCGCGACCAGGCGGTGCGACGCGTGGGCGATTTCCTGGCCGAGATCCGCCAGGCCCTGGACGCCCTGCCCGCCGCGGTGCCCAAGAACGCGGCTGGCGGATAGTCTGCCGCTGCCTTTCCACCCCCCCGCCCGTTCGCCGGGCGGGGGAAGCCTTCAGGATGGAACCCCATGAGCTGGCTTGAAAAACTGCTTCCCCCCAAGATTGCCCAGACCGACCCTGCCGAGCGCCGCCAGGTGCCCGAGGGCCTGTGGATCAAGTGCCCCAGCTGCGAGACGGTGCTCTACAAGACCGACCTGGAGCAGAACCAGAACGTCTGCCCGACTTGCAGCCACCACCACCGCATCGGCGCGCGTGCTCGGCTCGACGCCTTCCTCGACCCCGAGGGCCGCTACGAGATCGGCCAGGAAGTGCTGCCGGTCGATGCACTCAAGTTCAAGGACAGCCGCAAGTACCCGGAGCGCCTGAAGGAAGCGCTCGAGTCCACCGGCGAGACCGACGCGCTGATCGTGATGGGCGGCTGCGTGCACAGCATCAACGTGGTCGCGGCCTGCTTCGAATTCGAGTTCATGGGCGGCTCCATGGGCAGCGTGGTCGGCGAGCGCTTCGTGCGCGGCGTCGAGACGGCCATCGAGCAGAAGGTGCCCTTCATCTGCTTCACCGCCACCGGCGGCGCGCGCATGCAGGAAGGCCTGCTCTCGCTCATGCAGATGGCCAAGACGAACGCCGCGCTCACGCGCCTGGCCAAGAAGGGCCTGCCGTACATCAGCGTGCTGACCGACCCGACCATGGGCGGCGTGTCGGCAGGCTTCGCCTTCGTGGGCGACGTCGTGATCGCCGAGCCCAAGGCGCTCATCGGCTTTGCCGGCCCGCGCGTGATCGAGTCGACCGTTCGCGTGAAGCTGCCCGAAGGCTTTCAGCGCGCCGAGTTCCTGCAGGAAAAGGGCGCCATCGATTTCATCAGCGACCGCCGCGAATTGCGCAAGACCATTGCCAGCGTGCTGGCCATGCTCACGCGCCAGCCGGCCGATGCGGTGAGCTGAGCGCACCCGCCGGCCCCTCAACGAACAACGGCGCCCTCGGGCGCCGTTGTTCGTTGGCAAGGGCGGGCTTCAGCGCCCCAGGGCGTAGGCGCCGGCCAGCAGGTTGCCCAGGATGATCGCGCCCACCTGCAGCAGCACGATCGCCACCAGCGGCGACAGGTCGACGCCACCCACCAGGGGAACCACCTTACGCAGCGGCCG
>Ga0308159_1003670_pt1 | contig 15067 bp, 11 predicted proteins | sample PhyCR1_FD_201040 | JGI IMG/M metagenome (GOLD analysis project Ga0308159, IMG submission 201040) | Phyllosphere microbial communities from UC Gill Tract Community Farm, Albany, California, United States - DLSLC.R1 | ecosystem: Host-associated > Plants > Phyllosphere > Unclassified | place: USA... | reverse complement strand
CCACGCCCGTGCATCTTGGCGTCGGCAGCGGCCTGCTTTCGTCATCGTCAATGTCAGTTTGGAGGGCTAACTTCCACTTAGTGCTCAGCGAGTGGACTTGCCCTGGCCATTCGGCAAGATAGGCGTAAGAGATTGGGGCCGGCGCGACCGCGGCGTGGGCAGCGTGTTGATGCCGCACTGCTTTGCCGAGGAAGCAATTCTTGCCGAAAGCCTGGTGGCTCTATCGATCGTTCCCTGGAGGACCGCATGGATTCCTGCACCCTGACTCGACGGGTGGAGGAAGAGGGTATCGCCAGAGAGGTCGCGGCGCGCATTGCCAGCATCGGGCAAGGTCGCAGACGCATTGGCCCCCTGCGCAAACGGTCTCGTCCGTTCCCGGCCTGAGCGGCGGCACGCGTAGCGGCAACTGTCTGCAAATGCCAAGAAACTGTCGGCTGCGGCGGGTTCGCCGGGGGCGCTCGCCCGAAGAATGAGCCATGACTTGCACTGGATCGGTGTCCGCCACGGTACCGGCCACGGTGTCCCTCGTTGTTCGACTTTTTCCATCCCGATGACGAACCCCTACCTGTGCGGCTATGCCGACAAATCCGCCGTCCTCCAGGCATCCGAACGTTTCTGGAATCCCGACAAGACCAGGTTCTGGCAGGACGCGGGCGTCCCGCTCGTCATCGGTCGACGCGAGGGTTATGTCCTGGAGGACCTGGACGGGCACCGGCTCATCGACGTCCACCTCAATGGCGGCACTTACAACCTGGGCCACCGCAACCCCGAGGTGGTCGCGGCACTCAAGGATGCGCTCGACCGGGTCGACATCGGGAACCACCACTTTCCTTCCCCGGCCCGCACCCGACTGGCCGAGCGGCTGATCGCGACGATGCCGGAGGCCGGCTTCAGCTATGTGGCCTACGGCACCAGCGGCAGCGAGGCCATCGACCTGGCCATCAAGAGCGCCCGCTTCGCCACCGGCCGGCGCAAGATCGTGTCCATCGTCAAGGCCTACCACGGGCACACGGGGCTGGCCGTCGCCACCGGCGACGCACGCTTCTCGCGCCTGTTCCTGGCGGACCGGCCCGAGGAGTTCATCCAGGTGCCGCTGAACGACGCGCAGGCCATGGCGGACGCGCTGCGCAACAACGAGGTCGCCGCGGTCATCATGGAGACCATTCCGGCCACCTACGGCTTTCCCATGCCCCAGCCGGGCTACCTGCGCGAGGTCAAGCGACTGTGCGAGGCCAGCGGCGCCTTGTACATAGCCGACGAGGTGCAGACGGGCCTGCTGCGCACCGGCGAGCTCTGGGCCATTGCCAAGCAGGGTGTTGCGCCCGACATCCTCGTGACGTCCAAGGGGCTGGGTGCGGGCATCTACCCGATCGGCGCGCTGATGTTGAATGCGGCGGCCGGCGGCTGGCTCGAGCGAGACGGCTTCGCCCATATGTCGACCTTCTCGGGCTCCGAGCTTGGCTGCGCGGTGGCCTTGAAGGTGCTGGAGATCAGCCAACGGCAGGAGACGATCGATCTCGTGGCGGCCAACAGCATCCGCTTCGCCCGCGGCCTGCAACGCATCCGTGACGCCCATCCCGACTGGTTGACCGGCATTCGGCAGGACGGCCTGGTCATCGGCCTGGAATTCGGCGAAAAGGGCGGCAGCGGCGCGAAGGCCGCGATGCGCGCGCTTTACGAGCGTGGGGTCTGGGCCATCTTCTCCACCTTGGATCCGCAGGTGCTCCAGTTCAAGCCGGGAGTGCTGCTGAGCACGGCCGAGGTGGACGACATCCTCGGCCGCGTCGAAGACGCGGTCCGGGCAAGCGCACCTGCCAGCCAGGTGGCAGCATGATCCTCGACGAGAAAAAGCCGGTGGCGGGCCATGCCGCAGAAGCTGCTGCATCTCGGTCGGTGCCCTGGTCCGATCAGGTGGACCCGGCGCTCGCCCACTACGGGCTGCCGACCACCGCACAGCGGAAGCTGCTCACGTTGTCGGAGAACGCCACCTATGCAGTCGGCGACGTGGCGGGCGGTCCGGCCTCGGTCCTGCGCCTGCACCGCCCCGGCTACCGCACCGAGGCCCAGATCCGCAGCGAGCTCGCATGGCTCGAGGCCTTGCACGCCGCCGGCGACGTGCTGGTGCCTGCGGTGCTCAAGACCGGCGCTGGCGAGCCCATGGCGATCTTCCGGACAAGCGACGGCGCGACGCAGAGCGCGGCCATGTTCGAGTACATCCCCGGCCACCCGATCCCTGAAGACGATATCTCCGCCGGCATGAAGACCATCGGCGGCCTGGCCGGACGCATCCTGCAGCATGCCCAGCAATGGGAGCGCCCCGGCTGGTTCACGCGGCCGACATGGGACGTCGAAACCTCCATGGGCCCCGCTGGCCACTGGGGCTATTGGCGAAGCAACCCCTATGCGGGGCCACGTGAGCAGGCCGTGCTCGACGCCGTCGACCTGAAGATCCGCGCCGACCTGGGCCGGTACGCAGCCGACGATGGCCGTTCGACACTGATCCACGGCGACATGCGCCTGGCCAACCTCATCGCCAGCCGCGACGGCCTGTGTGTCATCGATTTCGACGACTGCGGATTCAGCTGGCGCATGTACGAGCTGGCCTGCTCGATGTCCTTCATCGAGGCCCATCCCCGGATCGAGGCCTTCGTGGACGCCTGGCTCGAGGGCTACCGCTCCTGCGCCGCGGTCGACCGGGCGGACCTGGACGCGGTGCCGGCGTTGGTCATGATGCGCCGCATGCTGCTGGTCGGCTGGTTCCCGACGCACGCCCACACCGTCGAGGCACGCGCCATGGCGCAGAGCTACGTCGCGGACACCATGCACATCGCCGAGGCCTTTCTGAACGGCCGCTGGCTGCATGGCGCTCTGCGCAGCTGAGGCGATCTGTCGTCCGGAGCCAAGTCATTGCGGTTTGCTGCACATCCGTCAACCGCCATTCCACTAGCCTTTGCTGCCATGGCCGGCCCTCACGACGGGACGGCCATCCCACCATCCCATCCGTCTGCGAGGTTCCCATGAATGTCACCTTTTCCCCGCTGCGCGCTTTCAAGAAAGCCACGCTCGCCCTCGGCCTGTCAGCCATCGTCGCCGCGGCGGGCGCGCAGACGGTCACCGCCGTGCTGCATGCGCCGCTGCGTGGCCTCGATCCCGTGATGGGCACGCCCTACATGTTCCGCAACTACGGCTACATGGTCTACGACACGCTGCTGGCGCTCGACGCGGACAACAAGGTCCAGCCCCAGATGGCCGACTGGAAGGTCTCGGCCGACGGCAAGACCTACGCCTTCACCCTGCGCGATGGTCTCAAGTGGCACGACGGCAAGCCCGTCACGGCGGATGATTGCGTCGCGAGCATCAAGCGCTGGATGCAGTACGACAAGCTCGGTGCGCTCATGGCCGACGCCCTCGCGGACTCCAAGGTCACCGGGGAGAAGACGTTCGAGCTGAGCTTCAAGCAGCCGACGCAGATCGTGCTCCAGGCCCTGAGCAAGCCAAGCGGCGTGGCGCCGTTCATGATGCCCAAGACGGTCATCGATGCGGCCGACGGCAAGCAGATCACTGCGACCATCGGCTCCGGCCCCTTCAAGTTCGTCGCCGGCGATTACAAGCCAGGCGTCCAGGCAGTGTTCGTCAAGAACACGGACTACGTGCCGCGCAAGGAGCCCGCCAGCGGCCTGGCCGGCGGCAAGGTCGTGAAGGTCGACAAGGTCCGATGGGTGGTGATGCCCGACACCATGACGGCCGTGAACGCCCTGCAGAGCGGCGAGATCGACATGATCGAGATGATGCCGCACGACATGCTGCCCATGATCGAAGGCAACTCGGACCTGTACTACTCCGCCTACCGCAAGCAGGCGTTCCAGAACATGGCGCGGCTCAACTTCGTGCAGCCGCCTTTCAACAACCTCAAGATCCGCCAGGCCGCGATGCTGGCGCTGGGACAGAAGCAGGTGCTGGAAGCGCAGAGCGGCAACCCCAAGCTGTTCCGTGTCTGTGCGGCGGCCTTCGGCTGCGACTCGCCCTATGCCAGCAACTTCGGTGCGGACAAGTACGGCAAGGCCCAGCCCGACAAGGCCAAGGCGCTGTTGAAGGAGGCCGGGTACGACAATGCACCCATCGTGCTGCTGAACGCCACCGACACCCCCAACGTGGCCACGATGTCCACGGTCATCGCGGAGCAGCTGAAGGCCGGTGGCTTCAACGTGCAGATGGTGAACTCGGACATCGGTGCCTGGATCGCGCGCCGCCTTTCCAAGGCGGCCCCGTCCGCCGGAGGCTGGAACATCTTTGCCACCAGCAACGTGCTGCCGGAGGTGTCCAACCCGCTGGGCTTCGCTCCGGTCTCGGCCGCCGGCGAGAAGGCCTACCTGGGTTGGCCGGACATCCCGGCGATCGAGCAGACCCGTGCCGCGCTGGCTGCGGCCCCCAGCGAGGCCGACCGCAAGAAGATCGCCGCGCAACTGGACCGGGAAGTGATCGAGCAGGTGCTGTACATCCCCCTGGGCGAGTTCGACGCCATCACGGCCAAGCGCAAGTCGATCCAGAACCAGCTCGATGCACCGGCACCGGTGTTCTGGAACCTGACCAAGACAGGCAAGTGAGATGGCGCTGCTGGTGCTGCGGCGTCTGATGGCCGCCATTCCGGTGCTGTTCATCGTGGCGCTCATCGTCTTCTCCGTCTTGCGCCTCGCGCCTGGCGATCCGGCCGCCCTGGTGGCCGGCGACAACGCCAGCCCCGAGCAGGTGGCCGTGATCCGGCAGTCCATGGGGCTCGACCGCCCGGTGCTCGAACAGTTCGCCCGGTGGCTGGGCAAGGCCGTGCAGGGCGACTTGGGCGAGTCGCTGATTTCCAGCCAGCCGGTGTCGACCCTGGTGGCGGACCGGCTGGGGCCGTCGCTTTCGCTGGCGATCTGCACCATCGTGCTCTCCGTCGCCGTGGCGATTCCGTTGGGCGTGGTGGCGGCATGGAAGCAGGGGCGGCCGCTCGACCGTGCGTTGATGGCGGGCTCGGTGCTGGGTTTTTCCGTTCCCGTCTTCATCATCGGCTACGTGCTGATCTTCGTGTTCGCCAGGACGCTGCACTGGCTGCCCGTGCAGGGTTACCAGCCGCTGTCGGAAGGCATCGGCGCCTTCGCCAAACGCCTGCTGATGCCGACGGTGGCGCTCAGCTTTCCCTACATCGCACTGATCGCGCGCATCGTGCGCACCAGCGTGATGGAGGTCATGGGCGAGGATTTCATCCGCACGGCACGGGCCAAGGGTGCCCCGGAGCGGGTGGTATTGCTGCGCCATGCGCTCGGCAATGCCGCCGTGCCCATCGTGACCGTCATCGGCATGAGCGTCGCCATGCTGATCGGCGGCGTGGTGGTGACCGAGTCCGTCTTCAACATTCCCGGCCTCGGCCGCCTGGTGCTGGAGTCGGTACAGGGGCGGGATTTCACCGTCATCCAGGCGCTGATCCTGCTGTTCTCGGTGGTCTACGTGTTCCTCAACCTGGCGATCGACGTGCTGTATGTGATCGTCGATCCACGCATCCGCTACTGAGCACCGGCCGACTGTTTCGACCGGCAATCCATCCAAGATAGACATGAGCACGATGTCCGTATCCACCCCGCCGGACGCAGCGGTCCCGGACGCGGCGGCGCCTGCCGTCGGACCTTCGCCGCTGGCCCTGGCGCTGCGTGCATGGCCAGTGCGCATCGCTCTGGCGGTGCTTTGCCTGGTGGTGCTGATGGCCATCCTTGCACCCTTCGTCGGCACGACGAATCCCACGCGCATCGATCCCGCCTTCCGTCTCAAGCCCCCCTCGGCCGCCCACTGGTTGGGCACGGACGGGTTCGGTCGCGACGTTTATTCGCGCCTGGTCTACGGTGCCAGGATCTCGCTCATCGTGGGCACGGGGGTCGTTCTGCTGGCCGTGTCCGTCGGGCTGGTGGTCGGCGTCCTCGCGGGCTACTTCCGTGTCGTGGATGCCATCGTGATGCGAGTGATGGACGGCATGATGGCGATCCCCGGCATCCTGCTGGCCATTGCGCTGGTGGCGCTGACAGGTGCACAGGTCACCACCATCCTTGTCGCCATCGCCATCCCCGAGGTCCCGCGGGTGGTTCGTCTGGTGCGAAGCGTGGTGCTGGGCATTCGCGGCGAAGCCTTCGTCGAGGCCGCCCAGACCCTCGGAACCCGGGTGCTTCCGATGATCGGACGCCACCTCCTGCCCAGCACGTTGGCACCCCTGCTGGTGCTCGGCACCTACATCTTCGCGTCCGCCATCATGACCGAAGCGGTGCTGAGCTTCCTGGGCGCCGGCCTGCCGCCGCAGACGCCGACCTGGGGCAACCTGATGGCGGACGGCCGAGCGTATTTCATGCTGCAGCCGGGCATCGTGCTGTATCCGGGCCTGCTGGTGTCGATGCTGGTCTTGAGCGTGAACGTGCTGGGGGATGCCCTGCGCGACGGCCTGGACCCGCGCATGGCCAAGCGGATCTGAGACCACCATGAGCCATCTCCAAGACACGCCGGCCGGTCCGGTCCTGTCCATCCAGAACCTGAGCATCGGGACGCGCTCCGGACAATCGCTCGTACGCGACGTCTCCTTCGATGTGCATGCCGGCGAAACGGTATGCATCGTCGGCGAGTCGGGCTCGGGCAAGTCGCTGACCTCGCTGGCCGTGATGGGCCTGCTGCCCAAGGGCGTGCTGCACGCCACCGCGGGCACGGCCGTGCTCAACGGCGTCGACATGCTCCAGGCATCGCCCGCACAACTGCTGCGGAAGCGGGCGACCGAAGTGGCGATGGTGTTCCAGGAGCCCATGACGGCGCTGAACCCGGTCCAGCGCGTCGGCGACCAGATCGACGAGGTGCTGCGCCTGCACACCGACCTGCCACGCGCCCAGCGCAAGGCCAGGGTGCTCGCCATGCTGGAGCGCGTCGGCATGCCGGACATCCAGCGCATCCACGCCTCCTATCCGCACCAGCTCTCGGGCGGACAGCGCCAGCGCATCGTCATCGCCATGGCACTGATCCTTCGCCCCAGGCTGCTCATTGCCGACGAGCCCACCACCGCCCTGGACGTGACCACGCAGAAGCAGGTGCTCCAGCTGATGAAGGAGCTTCAGCAGGAACAGGGAACGGCGGTGATCTTCATCACCCACGACTTCGGCGTGGTGTCCGAGATCGCGGACCGCATCGTGGTCATGAACCGCGGCGATGTCGTGGAAACGGGCGGGCGCGAAGAGGTGCTGAGCCGGCCCGTGGCCGCCTATACGCGGCTGCTGATCTCGTCCGTCCCCAGTCTCGTGGCCCGATTTCGGGAGGATGCGGCAGTGCCGCCGGTGCTGGAGGTGATTGGGCTGGACAAGGTCTACGCCGAGCGCCGGTTCCTTGGCAAGGAGCGCACCACGCACGCTGCGCGGGATGTCACCTTTGCCGTCCGGCCCGGCCAGATCACCGGAATCATCGGGGAATCGGGCTCGGGCAAGACGACCGTGGCGCGCTGCGTCATGCGGCTCGTCGAGCCCACGGCGGGCAGCATCTTCCTCGGCGGCGACGCGGTCCAGGGGCGTCGCAGCGCCGAAACGACGCGCGCTTTCGTGCAGTACATCTTCCAGGATCCCTACCGTTCATTGAACCCGCGCCGGACGGTGGGGGACTCGGTGAGCGAGGGCCTCGTCAACGGGGGCATGGCCCGCGACGAGGCGATGACCCGGGCGCGCGGTGCGCTCGAAAGGGTGGGCATTCCTGCGGATGCGCTGTCCCGGTATCCGCACCAGTTTTCCGGCGGGCAGCGCCAGCGCATCTGCATCGCGCGCGCCGTGGTGATGGAGCCGCGCGTGCTGGTGGCGGACGAGGCTGTCTCGGCGCTCGACGTCTCGGTTCAGGCGCAGGTGCTGGCCCTCCTGGAGCGGCTTCGCGACGAGCTGAACATCGGCATCCTGTTCATCACGCACGACCTGCGCGTTGCTGCCCAGATCTGCAACTCCGTGATCGTCATGAAGCGCGGCGAGGTGGTCGAGGCGGGCGATGCGGCAGACGTGCTGATGAAGCCGAAGCACGCCTACACCCGGGCGCTGATCGCCGCCGCGCCGGCCACCGACTGGGACTTCCGGAACTTCCGCCCGCTCGACGACGGCCCGCCCGATGCGCCGTTTGATGCCCGCTCGCGCGTGGATTCGCTGCCGGTCGCCAACGGCTCATGACGGGGCTCGACACGCCGCACGGCAACCGCATCGTCGAGCTCGGCGTGCTGGAGCTCTCGCGTCGCATCCGCTCGGGCAAGCTCTCCTGCGAAGAGACGATGGTCGCCTACCTGATGCATATCGACCGGATCAACCCATCGGTCAATGCGATCGTCTCCCGGCGCTCGCACGAGGAACTCCTCGGCGAGGCACGCAGCGCTGACCAGGAACTCGCGCGAGGCCACCTGCGCGGACCGCTGCACGGTGTTCCCCAGGCGCCCAAAGACCTCGCGGCAATGCGCGACCTTCCCACGACCCTGGGTTCGCCTCTGTTCGCAGGTCGCACGCTGGGGGCCGATGCCGTTTTCGTCGAACGCATGCGCAGGGCCGGCGCGATCTTCGTGGGCCGCACCAACGTTCCCGCGTTGGGCCTTGGCTCGCACACCTTCAACGATTTGCACGGCACGACGTGCAACCCATGGGACCTGGGACGCAGCGCCGGCGGCAGCAGCGGAGGAGCGGCGGCTGCGGTCGCCGCGCGAATGCTGCCCGTGGCCGATGGCAGCGACATGATGGGCTCGCTGCGCAACCCCGGCGCCTGGAACAACCTCTTTGGCCTGCGGCCGACCCAGGGAATGGTGCCCTTCGGGCCGACGCCGGAGATGTTCTTGCAGCAGTTCGTCACCGACGGCGTGCTTGCGCGCAGCGTGCCCGATCTCCTGATGCTGCTGCAGTTGATGGCCGGGCGGGATGCGCGCGTTCCGCTGAGCACAGGCCTCGGGGCCGACGGCCTGGCGGACGCGCTGAGCGTGCCTCTGACGGGGTGCTCGCTCGCCTGGCTCGGTAACCTGGATGGAGAGCTCGCCGTGGAGCCGCGCTTGCTGGCGGCCATGGACGCTGCGCTGTCGCACGTGCCCGCCACCGGCCTGCAGATCCGGGCCACGGCGTTGGGCTTTCCCGTGGCGCAGCTCTGGGAGGCGTGGACCACGCTTCGGTCCTTCCTCGTGGCGCACCAGTACGGCCACCTGTACGACGATCCGGCGTCGTTCCAGCAGCTGAGCCTCGAGGCGCGATGGGAGATCGAGCTCGGGCGATCGCTGCAGCCTGCCCGTATCCACGCGGCCAGTTGCATACGCACGCGCTGGTACGCGCACCTGCTCGCCATGTTCGAGCGCTTCGACTTTCTCGTGCTGCCAGGCACCCAGGTGCTGCCGTTCGACGCCGGCGAGCGCTGGCCCAACAGCGTCGCCGCACGCCCGATGGACACTTACCACCGCTGGATGGAGGTCATGATCTTCGCTTCGCTTGCGGGTGCGCCGGCGCTGAGCGTGCCCGCAGGATTCGTCGCCGGGCTGCCATTCGGCCTGCAGGTGATCGCGCGCCCGGGTGACGACGCCAGGCTGCTGCGCGTGGGCCACGCCCTCGACCTCGTCATCGGTGCGGCGGGCCAGGCGCCACCGGTGCTCATGGATCTGCCGCTGTCGCGCTAAGTTCGCAACCGGCCGCCTGGAGCCGCATGCAGCAAGACGCCGATTGCTGCCGCCCCGGCTGCCGGCCGGGCCTTGGCGGCGTGCTCGCGCCGGGCGGTCTGTCTAGTGCGGCAGGCCTCTGGCCGGTGCACCGCCGGGCGTGTCGCCCTTGTCGCGCCACTGTCGCGGCGACATGCCGTGCCAGCGGCCGAAGGCCCTGGAGAAACTGCTCACGTCGGTGTAGCCGAGCAGGTGGGCCACCTCCGAGATGGGGAGCTGCGGTTGGGAGAGATGCATCAGCGACTGCTCGATGCGCACCGTCTCGACCACCTCCTTGAAACTCAGCTTCTCGTCGGACAGCCGCCGTTGCAGCGTCCAGGACGGCAGCCGCAGCCGCTGTGCCACCTCCTCCAGGCTGGGGTAGCCGTTGCGCAACAGCATGCGCACCTCCTGGGAAGCACGGTCGCCAATGGACAGCGTGTTGTGCATGCCGTTGGCGCCCGCCTGCTGGAGGCTTTGCTTCATGACGCCTGCCAGCAATGCGTCCTTGAACGGCATCGGCGTTTCGAGTTCACGGGCATGGAAGATGAGGGCGTTGCAAGTCTGGCCAAACCGCACATCGGCGCCGAAAGCGTACTGGTGTTCGCCCCAGCAGGCCTTCGGCCGCTCGTGGGAGAACCACACTTGGGTGGGGCTCCAGTCCGGCCCCAGCGCCTCGCGCAGTACGTTGAGGAACATGCCGAGCGAAAGCTCGGTGTCGTGCCGGCCGTCCTCCATCGCCTCGAGCACCTGGTATTCGAGCATCGCCTGCGTACCCTGGACCGAGAGCGCGAAGCGGCTGTTGTGCTGGTGGAACTGGAAGTAGTCCTCCATGTTGCGCAGCGCACTGCCCAGCGTCGGCGAGGAGGCTCCCAGATAGCCCCACATCCCGAGGTTCCGGGCCGTGTACTGCTGCCCGAACCACAGGCCGAAATTGCTTTTGCCCGTCACCTCGGCTGCCAGGCGCATGGCACGGCAGTACTGGCTGAGGTGGATGAAGTTGTTGGGTCGGTCCGCCATGTCCAGGGGCAGTCCCGAGTCCCGGAAGATCGCCGCGGCGCTGCCACCCAGGCGCTCGATGAAATCCGCCAGACCCGTGGCTGCCGAGGCCAGGACGAGCGTGTCGACATGCTGCGAGCGAGGCAGGCCCAGGGAGCGGGAGCGGCTGGCGGTGTGGGACATGAAGATTTCCAAGCAAAGAACGTACCGCCGCCGGCCCCTGCGCGCTGCTGCACAAAAGCTGTGGCGCGCGGGACAGTCGAGCAGGCGGGATCGACCATAGTGTCGTGCCATGAGCGATACGCAGGAATTCTCATTGGGGGCCGACCGCGCGTCGACCATCGCCATGCCGGGCCTCGACCACCCCGTGGAGGTCTGGCGCGACCGCTGGGGCGTGCCGCACATCGATGCCCGCACCGATGCGGACGCCTTCGCCGCGCTGGGATTCGTCCATGCGCAGGAGCGGCTGTGGCAGATGGAGTCCTTCGTGCGCAAGGGGACCGGGCATTGGGCGGAATGGGTAGGCGCGGACGGCGTGGCTTCGGACCGATTGGCTCGCATGCTCCAGGTCGCGGCGGTGGCCCAGGCCGACCACGATCGCCTCGGTGACGAGGCGCGCACCATGCTTGCGCACTATGCGCGTGGCGTGAACAGCTACATCGCCACAGGGGCGTCGGCCCTGGAATACAGGCTGCTCAAGACCTCGCCCCAACCCTGGCTGCCCTGGCACTCCATCGTCGCGATGCGCCAGATCGGCTTTTTGCTGGGGGGGGTGTGGATGAAATTGCTGCGAGCCGTGGCGCTCCCCATCCTGGGCCCGGAGCGGGCGGCGATGCTTCGCTACGACAACGGCGGCAACGAGCGCACGTGCATGCCTTGGGATGGAGCAGCACAGCGATGGCCGATGGACCTGGAGGCGTTGCGCCCCGCCATTGCCGAGCTCATCGGCCTTGCCGATGCCGCAGCCGCCACCGGCGGTGGCAGCAACAACTGGGCGATCGGCGGTGCCCTGACGTCGCACGGGCATCCCATCCTGATGGGCGACCCCCATCGCGAACTGGACGTGCCCGCCATCTACATGCAGGCGCACTTCAAGGGTGCGACTTTCGACGCCATTGGTGCGACGGTTCCGGGCGTCCCCGGTCTTCCGCACTTCGGCCACAACCGCCGTGTGGCGTGGGGCGTGACCGTTGCCTTCGTGGACCACACCGACTTCTTCATCGAGCAGTTTCGCGACTTCGGCCGCGAGTACAGGACCGCGACGGGCTGGGCACCCACGGGGCGGCGCAGCGAGATCGTCCGCGTACGCGAGGGTGCGGACGTGATTCTCAACATGTTCGAGACGGCACACGGCGCGGTGGTCATCGGCGATCCGGCCCGGGGCGGCGGACTTTCTCTGCAATCGGCGCAGTTGTCGCCGGACGACCAGTCCTTCGACTGCCTGTTGCGCATGCTGCGCGCCGGGACGGTCCCCGAACTGCACGAGGCCAGCCGCGGCTGGGGCCTGATCGACCACAACCTGGTGGCCGTGGACACTGCCGGCAACATCGGCCATCGCGTGCGGGCGCGCGTGCCGAAACGCCCGCGGGCGAATGGATGGTTGCCCGTCCCCGCGTGGCTGGAAGCCCACGCCTGGGACGGTTTCGTGCCGTTCGAAGACATGCCGGCCCAGCTGAATCCACCTGGCCACCGCATCGTCACGGCCAACAACCGTGTCACGGACGACCGCGATACCCCCTATCTTTCGACGGACTGCCATCCCCCCTACCGGGCGTCGCGCATTGCGAAGCGGCTCGACGAGTTGTCGGAGTACTCCGTCGACACCATGGCGCCCATCTTCGCGGACAGCGTCAGCGAACCCGCGATGCTGTTCGTGGAACGACTCAGAGGGCTGGACCCGGCCCCGCTCACGGCCGGGGCTCGGCGCCTGTGGACCACGCTCTGCGACTGGGACGCCGTGATGCGTGCCGATTCGCTGCTGCCAACGGCGTACGCGCAGCTTCGGCTGGTGGTCACCCGGCGGGTGGCCGCGCGCAGTGGCTTGCTCCAGGCGAGCCAGTCGTCCCTGCAGGTCCCCCAACTCGGCGAGGCCGGCCTCGTCACCCACTTCTGGTGGGTGGTGCCGACGCTGTTGCGGGGCAATGACACGAGCTTCCTGGCCGGCGCGACCTGGGCCGATGTTCTTCACGAAGCGCTGGAGGCATGCGCGCTCGCGCCCGAAAGCCTGGCGGCGAATTGGTCCGAAGTGCACACCCCAGCGCCGAGGCACCCGCTGTCCAAACTCTTCCCGGAGGCCGCGTCGCTGCTGGACACCACGTGCGACCCCATCGGCGGCGACGGCGACACCGTGCTCGCGACCGGCTATCTGGCCGGCGAGTCTTTGCGTGCCTCCTACTCGTCGCTGCTGCGATATGCGTTCGACATGGGCGATCTGGGCAACTGCCGCTGGATCGCGTACCAAGGGGTTTCAGGCTGCGCTGGCAGCCCGCATCGCAACGACCAGAACGCAGACTGGGCAGCGGTCAGGATGGTGCCGATGCTCATTGATTGGTGCGCCATCCGCGCCGGCGAAGGACACCGCCGAGAGATGCTGGTGCCATCGCCACGCACGAGCGTCTGAACATGCGTGCCCGCATCCTCGCGGTGCGGATGGGCCCGGCAGCCCGGGTCGACGCGGTTCGAGCATTTTCTTGATGCGTCCGACGGGACGAGCGCCTGCAAGGGGCCCCTTGAGGTCGTGGGTCGTCCGCCCGCTGCAGGCCTCATGTATTGGGCGCAACGCGCGTTTGGTCGCAAACGACTGCTGCGGCAGAAGCGGACATTAATCCCAGGCTTGTGGTTAACACTTAAGCAATATGCCGACAATGATGTGCAGGCCTCAGGCTGACGAGTTCTCTTCGTTTGCTTCGCTGCCCGCCGCGTGTTCCGTGCCCGGGTCTTGATGTTCGGACAGCTTGGATGTGATGACGAAAATCCGGAGCAGCAGCCACCAGGCGTAGAGAACATCCGCACCGAAGAGACCGGAGTCATCGAGTAGCCCGTGAGCAACTTCATTGCGCAGGTTCGTACCCAGTTGTTCCGTGAATAGGTCCTGCAGTTCGAACAAACCGTCCGCACCAAAGGCGTGAAGGGCCTCCGGCGTTTCGAGCAGGGGGCCCAGCGAACGTTCAGGTTGCACACCGCCGGCCTCCAACTTGGAGGTCGTTCCGCCCTGAGATTCAACTACATGCCGTACAACCGCCTCGAGCTGGGGCGGCACAAGGTGCGCCGCAACGATCATGTCGCCCTGGAAACCAGCGAGAAGCGCTCGCATCAGGCTTTCCGCGTGACCTGGTGGAATCCACGGGCTGTGTTGAATCAGGCCCGCGATGTCCTGGCGATCCGGGCTGTGAACGACATGAATTTCTTTTCTGGCCGGATTGAGCATCGCTTGAACCGTCAGGCTCCGAGACAAGCGCGCCTGCCGAAACATGCGCCAGCGAAGACCCTCTTGCTTTGGGTCATCAGCACCGGCTTCAAGGCCGGGAGCAATCGCGACGACTTGGCCCCGAGAGTTCAACACCTGACTTGAGAACAAGCTACCGAGTACCGCGACACGGGCTTGCTCCTGAACCTCGAGCTTAAGCTTCGCGATCGAAGGGGGCCGAGCCATTGCACATAGAGCGAGGACTGCCTCCTTGAGCGGCTTGTCTCGAACCGCGCTCCGCGCACGGTTCACCAGCTCGGTGGCATCCGTACTGGTAGAGAATGCCTTGAGTTCACCTACCGACTCCTTCTGCAGACTAATCAGTTTTTCGTGCAACTCGGCGGCGCGCTGCCGTCCGTCTGGTATTTGGCGCATTGCTTCCACGGCATCAGACAGAAGCGAGGCCGCGGTCATAGCTCCTCGCCCAGGTTGCGTGTGTGCCAATTCAGCTTCTTTGACCAAGGCTTCAGCAGAACATCGCAGCGCTGATGTCTCGCCGTCCGGGTTGCCTGCTGCTCGATGGCATTCGGCGACAAGCTGGTAGTAGTCCTTGGCCCTCCAGAAGTCCTGCGCTGCCTCAGCGGCGGTCGCCGCCGCCATTGCATATTCAGCAAACTGCTTGGCGTCTCCATGTTCGAACTCCAGCAGGAGGCGAGTGAGTCGCATGGTCAGGTAAAGCGGGTCTGTGCCTCGGTGGCGATGCAGCATGGCCTCAATTTCCGCCAGCACTCGGAGGCGCAGGTCTGTTGCGCCCTTGCCTAAGCTAGCGGCTAGGCGGAGCGCGCGTTCGAGACGCTTCTGGCCAGAACTCCACTCGATGGGGTTCTCCAGCCGTAGTGCGGAAGCAATGTACGCGTCGATGGCATCTTTCGCTGCAGGAAAGGATCGCGCTTGGACCCAAATCACGTCCAGGAAGC